>Ga0268248_100092_pt1 | contig 73921 bp, 63 predicted proteins | sample AgamicAtAme_FD_200856 | JGI IMG/M metagenome (GOLD analysis project Ga0268248, IMG submission 200856) | Agave microbial communities from Guanajuato, Mexico - At.Am.e (v2) (version 2) | ecosystem: Host-associated > Plants > Phyllosphere > Phylloplane/Leaf | place: Guanajuato, Mexico | collected... | reverse complement strand
GAGCCAGAGCCAGAGCCAGAGCCAGAGCCAGAGCCAGAGCCAGAGCCAGAGCCAGAGCCAGAGCCAGAGCCAGAGCCAGAGCCAGAGCCAGAGCCAGAGCCAAAGCCAAAGCCAAAGCCAAAGCCAAAGCCAAAGCCAAAGCCAAAGCCAAAGCGGTGGATGGGGCGTAGGCGTCGGGTCTGCCTTGCCAAGTGTCCACGGACGCTTGTCCGTCTGTCCGTGGCAGTGTCCGCGGACAGCCGTCCTCGGCGGCGGCTTATCTCAAGTGGCTGAAAAATAGGGGGTAAATAGGGATTTCCGGGTTGGCACGCGGATTGCTGACGTAGGTCAGGGGCCGCATTGTCCGCGGCCAGGGACCCATCGATGATTCGCGATACCTCCGCACAAGACCGCCTGGTCGAGGTCAAACCCAATCGCAAGCGCCGGGCCGTGCTGATCGGCAGCGGCGTGGCCGTGCTCGCGTTGCTGGCGTTGTTCGGTCCGCGTATTGGACGGCTGTTCTCGGCTGATGCCTCGGTCAGCAGTTCGCGCCTGGCGTTTGCCACGGTGGAGCGCGGGCCCTTCGTCCGCGATATCGCCGCCGAGGGCAAGGTGGTGGCGGCGGTCAGTCCCACGCTTTATGCCACCTATGGCGGCGCCGTGACGCTGAAGGTGCATGCGGGCGATGCGGTGAAGAAGGGGCAGGTGCTCGCCGTGGTCGACAGCCCGGAGCTGACCAACAAGCTCGCGCAGGAACAGAGTGCTGCCGATGCCATGCAGGTGGACTACCTGCGTGCGCAGATCGATGCGCGCAAGACGCGCGGCGAGCTGCAGAAGGCCTACGACAACGCCAACATCGACGAACAGGGCGCGCAGCGCGACCTGGCGCGTTATCAGAAAGCGTTCTCGCAGGGCGCCGTGCCCAGCATGGACGTGGACAAGGCCAAGGACACGCTGGAGAAGATGCGCATCACGCTGGAGCACGCCAAGGCGGATCTGGCCACCAACACCGACAGCCTCAATTTCGACATCCAGTCCAAGAAGCTCGCGCACGAGCGCCAGCTGCTGCTGGTGAAGGACCTGCAGCGCCAGGTCGAAGACCTCAACGTGAAGTCGCCGGTGGACGGCCAGGTCGGCCAGCTGTTCATCGCCGAGCGCGCCACCGTCGCCAAGGACGCGCAACTGCTCAGCGTGATCGATCTCTCCGCGCTGGAAGTGGAGATGAAGGTGCCAGAAAGCTTCGCGCGTGATCTGGGCATCGGCATGACCGGCGAGATCAGCGGCAACGGCAGCACCTGGAAGGGCCTGGTCAGCGCCATCTCGCCCGAAGTGGTGAATGGCGAAGTCTCCGCCCGCCTGCGCTTCGACGGCGCCACGCCCAAGCAGCTGCGCCAGAACCAGCGCCTGTCCGTGCGCATCCTGCTGGACAAGCGCGACAACGTGCTCACCGTGCAGCGCGGCTCCTTCGTGGACGAATCGGGCGGCAGCTACGCCTACCTCGTGCGCGACGGCGTGGCGGAGAAGCACACCATCCGCGTCGGCGCGAGCAGCATCGACAAGGTGGAGATCCTTGATGGCCTGAAGGAAGGCGACAACATCGTGATCTCCGGTACCGACAGCTTCAAGGGCGCCCAGCGCGTCGCGATCTCCAACTAAACCGGGAATAGGGAATGGGGAGTAGGGAATAGCAAAAGCCACGGGCCGCGCTCTTCCTATTCCCTATTCTCGATTCCCTATTCCCTGGCGAACAAAGGACACAACCATGCTCAAGATGACCCATCTGTCCAAGGTCTACCGCACCGAAGTGGTGGAGACCTATGCGCTGCGCGATTTCAACATCAACGTGAACGAAGGCGAGTTCGTGGCCGTGACCGGTCCCTCCGGCTCGGGCAAGACCACCTTCCTCACCATCGCCGGCCTGCTCGAAACCTTCACTGGCGGCCAGTACCACCTCGATGGCGTGGAGGTGAGCAACCTCAACGACAACGAGCGCTCGCGTATCCGCAACGAGAAGATCGGCTTCATCTTCCAGGCGTTCAATCTCATTCCCGACCTCAACGTGTTCGACAACGTGGAAGTGCCGCTGCGCTATCGCGGCATGAAGGCGGCCGAGCGCAAGGAGCGCATCATGAACTCGCTGGAACGCGTGGGCCTGGCTTCGCGCGCCAAGCACTATCCGGCGGAACTCTCAGGCGGCCAGCAGCAGCGCGTCGCCATCGCCCGCGCACTCGCCGGTTCGCCGCGCCTGCTGCTGGCGGACGAACCCACCGGCAACCTCGACACGCAGATGGCCCGCGGCGTGATGGAACTTCTGGAAGAGATCCATCGCGAAGGCGCCACCATCGTCATGGTGACGCACGATCCGGAACTGGCCGCGCGCGCGCAGCGCAACGTGCACATCATCGACGGCCAGGTGGTGGATCTGGCGGAAGACCCGCGCTTCCACCATGCCGTGCATGCCGCGCGCGCCAACTCGCCGGCCTGAACCACGCCACCGATGCCTCCCGCGCGTGCGGGAGGCGGCTCCCTCCTCGAAGGACCGCCATGTTCGCCTACTACCTCCAGCTTGGCTTGCGCAGTCTCAGGAAAAACCCGCTGTTGACCCTGCTGATGGTGTTGGCGATCGGCTGTGGCGTGGCCGCGTCGATGACCACCTACTCGGTGTTCCGCGCGACGTCCAACAATCCCATCCCGGACAAGTCCTCGCAGCTGTACGTGCCGCAGATCGACAACTGGGGCCCGGACGCCAGCAAGGACAACAAGGGCGAGCCGCCGAACGCGATGACCTACACCGACGCCATCAACCTGATGCGCGACAAGCGCGCGAAGCGGCAGACGGCGCTGTACCCGGCGGCGATCTCCATCGTGCCGACCGACCCGTCCATGCTGCCGTTCCGCGAAACCAGCTACGCCTGGTATGCCGATGCGTTCGCCATGTTCGACATTCCCTTCCTCTACGGCCACGCCTGGACGGCCGACGAGGACGAGTCGCACGCGGCCGTGGCGGTGATCGGCAAGGCGCTCAACGACAAGCTGTTCAACGGCGCCAACAGCGTGGGCAAGAACGTCAGCATCAACGGCCGCGACTATCGCATCGTCGGCGTGGCCGACAAGTGGAACCCCGAGCCGGTGTTCTACGACGTCATCAACACCAACGGTTTCGATGACCCCATCGAGGTGTTCATCCCCTTCACGCGCGCCGTGGAGCTCCAGACCAACACCAATGGCAACAACAACTGCAGCCACGACCCGGGCAAGGGCTGGGATTCGTGGATCCGTTCGGAATGCGTCTGGCTGGGTTTTTGGGCGGAGCTGCCGACCACCTCCGAAGCCGATGCGTATCGCGCCTACCTCAATGGCTACGCCGCCGAGCAGCAGCGCGCCGGTCGGTTCCGTTGGGCGCCGAACACTCGGCTGCGCAACGTCACCGAATGGCTGGACTACCAGAAGGTGGTGCCGCAGGAAGCCAAGGTATCGCTGATGGTGTCGCTGGGTTTCCTGCTGATCTGCCTGGTGAACACGGTGGGCCTGCTGCTGGCGAAGTTCATGCGCCGCTCCTCGGAGATCGGCGTGCGCCGGGCGCTGGGTGCGCCGCGCAAGGAGATCTACCTGCAGTTCCTGATCGAGGCCGCGGCCGTGGGCCTGGCCGGCGGCGTGGTCGGCCTGCTGCTCACGGGCCTGGGCGTGATGGGCGTGTCGCTGGTGTTCGAGCCGGATGTCGCCAGGCTCGCCAAGCTCGATGTGTCCCTGGTGCTGTTGACCATGCTGGTGGCTGTGTTGACCACGGTGCTGGCGGCCTTCTATCCCACGTGGCGTGCCGCGCAGGTGCAGCCGGCGTGGCAGCTCAAATCCAACTGAGGCGACGACGATGATGCACATCAAGCCCATTCTCGCCGCGCTCAAGCGGCACAAGGCCGGCACCATCCTGATCGCGCTGCAGATCGCGTTGACCCTGGCCATCGTGTGCAATGCGATCTTCATCATCCACCAGCGCCTGGAACGCGTGCAGCGGCCCACCGGCATGGTGGAAACCGACCTGATGGCCATCCACAGCGCGTTCGTCGGCATGGGAGACAACCAGGGCGGGCCGCTGATCAAGGCCGATCTGCAGGCCCTGCGCCAGCTGCCGGGCGTGCAGGATGCCGTGTCGCTCAATTCCTATCCCCTGCGTGGCGGTGGCTGGTCCACCGGCGTGCGCACCGACGTGGACGCGAAGGATTCCAAGGCGCATACCACGCAGTACTTCGGCGACGATCACGTGCTGTCGACCATGGCCGTGCGCCTGGTCGCCGGGCGCAACTTCCGTTCGGACGAAGTCGTGGAAGCCGATCCGCGCTCGGTGCCGGATCCTTCCATGGTCATCGTGAGCAAGGCGCTGGCCGACAAGCTGTATCCGGACGGCTCCGCGCTGGGCAAGCCGATCTACATCGGCGACACCAAGAAGCCGACCACCATCATCGGCATCGTGGAACGCTTGGGCGTGCCCTGGAACGCCATGTGGTCCGACGATTTCTACGAGAACTCGTTGATCCTGCCGGTCCAGCTCACCAGTCCATACACCAGCTACCTGATCCGCGCCAAGCCGGGCCAGCTGGCCGAGGTGATGAAGGCGGCACCGGCCGCGCTGGTGAAGGTGAACCGCCTGCGCGTGATCCCGAGCGAACGCGGCGTGCGCACCTTTGCGCAGATACGCGACGACGCCTACAAGGGCGACAGGGGCATGGCGATCCTGATGAGCGTGGTGTGCCTGGTGCTGCTGGGCGTCACGGCGGCGGGCATCGTGGGCCTTACCAGTTTCTGGGTGGGCCAGCGGCGCAAGCAGATCGGCGTGCGGCGCGCGCTGGGCGCGACCAAGCGCGACATCCTGAGCTATTTCCTCACGGAGAACCTGTTGATCGGCGTGGCCGGCGTGGCGATCGGCGCGCTGCTCGCCATCGGCATGAACCTGTGGCTGGTCACGCAGTTCGAGATGGCGCGGCTGTCGCTGGTGTACGTGCTGGTGGGCGTGGTCGCCTTGCTGCTGCTGGGGCAGGGCGCGGTGCTCGCGCCGGCGCTGCGTGCGTCGCGCGTGTCCCCGGTGGAAGCCACGCGCTCGGTGTGACCGGGCGCGGGATAGAGAAGCAAGCGTAGTGCGGTGTGTGTGAGCGGAAAGAGGTGTTCATGAGCGGCATGTTTGTCCACAACCTGCGACTGGGCGCGGCAAGCCTTCGGCGCAACGTCCTGCTGACGGCATTAATGATCATGTCGATCGGCTTCGGCGTCGCGGCGTCGATGGTGACCTTCGCCGTGTTCCGCGCGGTATCGGGTGATCCGATACCGCAGAAGTCGTCGACGTTGTTCGTGCCGCTGATCGACAACCGCGGGCCGCAGTACAACCGCCACGGCGAGCCGCCGTCCGCGCTGACCTACACCGACGCCATGGCCTTGATGCGCGCGCACAAGGCGGTGCGGCAGACGATGTTGTTCCCGGTGGGCCTCTCGGTCATGCCGGACGACCCGCACCGCATGCCGTTCAAGGCCGTGGGCTATGCCACCTACAGCGACTTCTTCGGCATGTTCGACGTACCGTTCCAGTACGGCGGCGCCTGGGACAACGATCAGGACGAATCGCGCGAGGCGGTGATCGTGATCAGCCGCGCGCTCAACCAGAAGCTGTTCGGTGGCGAGAACAGCGTGGGCCGGCGCATCACCCTGGACGACCGCCAGTTCCGCATCGTGGGCGTCACCGACATGTGGGATCCGAAGCCGCGCTTCTTCGACATCTTCGACGGCAACCTCTACGCCGATCCGTCGCAGATCTATATCCCCTTCACCTATGCGATCGGCCAGCGCATCGACACCTACGGCAACAACAACTGCGGCAGCGACGGCAAGCGCGGCGATAGCTGGGACGGCTGGCTGCACGGCGAATGCGTGTGGATCAGCCCGTGGGTGGAGCTGCAGGACGCCGCGCAGGTGCAGGCGTACCGGCAGTTCCTCGACGGCTATGCGCGCGAGCAGCGCGAGGCCGGCCGCTTCAACTGGGCGCCGAACAATCGCCTGCGCGACGTGCGCCAGTGGCTGGACTACCAGCATGCCGTGCCGCCGGAAAGCCGCATTTCGCTGTCGCTGGCGCTGGGCTTCCTGGTGATCTGCCTGGTCAACACCATCGGCCTGCTGCTGGCCAAGTTCATGCGCCGCGCGCCGGAGATCGGCGTGCGTCGCGCGCTGGGCGCGTCGCGCGCGGACATCTACCGCCAGTTCCTGGCCGAGGCGGCCATGGTCGGCGTGGCCGGCGGCGTGCTCGGCCTGGTGCTGACGGCGGTGGGCATGCTGGGTCTGGGCATGGTGTTCGAACCGCAGATCGCGCGCCTCGCGCATCTGGATGTTTCGCTGGTGCTGCTGACCTTGCTGGTGGCGATTTCCGCCACGGTGTTCGCGGCGTTCTATCCCACCTGGCGGGCGGCGCAAGTGCAGCCGGCCTGGCAGCTCAAGTCCAATTGAGGGGATAGCCCATGCAGATCAAGCCGATTCTCTCCGCGCTGCGCCGCCACAAGGCCGGCACCTTCCTGATCGCCATGCAGATCGCGCTCACGCTGGCCATCGTCTGCAACGCGCTGTTCATCATCCACCAGCGCGTGGCGCACCTGTCCGAGCCCACCGGCATCGACGAGGCCAACATCTTCATCGTCAAGAACGAGTGGGTCGGCGCGCCCGATTCCGCGCGGGTGGACGCGATGATGCGCGCGGACCTGCAGACGCTGCGACAGGTGCCGGGCGTGCAGGACGCGACGCCGAGCAATTCGTATCCGTTGCGCGGCAGCGGCTGGGACGACGGCGTCAAGCTCAAGCCGGACCAGCTGCAGGACAGCTCGGGCTCGACCATCTACTTTGCCGACGAGCACTTCATCGACACGCTGGGCCTGAAGCTGATCGCGGGCCGCAATTTCCGCGCCGACGAAATCGGCCACATGGACATGCGCTACAAGCTCGCGCCGCCGGTGGTGATCATCACCCGCGCCCTGGCCGACAAGCTCTTTCCGGGCGGCCAGGCGGTGGGCAAGACCATCTACCTGATCGGCGGCCCCGCCACCGTGGTGGGCGTGGTCGACCTGCTGCAGGCGCAGAGCGTGGAACGCTGGGCGTCGGACTTCGCGTACCGCTCCGTGATCATTCCCGAGCGGCTGACCCTGTCGCTGGGCTCGTTCTACATCGTACGCGCGCGGCCGGGGCAGCTGGACGCCGCCATGCGCGCGGCGGGCAAGGCCTTGTTCGCGCAGAACCCGCGACGCGTGATCGCCGACGACGACGGCCTCCTCAGTTTCAGCGAGGTGCGTTCGCGCGCGTACGAAAGCGATCGCGGCATGGCGATCCTGATGGGCGTGATCAGCATCGTGCTGCTGGCGGTCACCGCGGCGGGCATCGTGGGCCTCACCAGTTTCTGGGTGGGCCAGCGCCGCCGGCAGATCGGCGTGCGGCGCGCGCTGGGCGCGACGCGGCAGGACATCCTGCATTACTTCATGACCGAAAACCTGCTGATCAGCTGCGCCGGCGTGCTGGTGGGCACCGTGCTCGCCATCGCCATGAACCTGTGGATGGTCACGCGGTTCGAGATGCATCGCCTGTCGCTGTCCTATCTGGTGACGGGCGTGGTGATCCTGTTGTTGCTGGGGCAGGGCGCGGTGCTCGCGCCGGCGCTGCGCGCATCGCGCGTGCCGCCGGTGGAAGCGACGCGATCGGTGTGACGGCGGGACCGAATTCATAAAGGGGACGACCATGTTCGGCTATTACCTCGACCTGGCGCTGCGCAGCCTGAGGCGCAACAAGATACTCACCGCGCTGATGGTGCTGGCCATCGCGCTGGGCATCGGCGCCAGCATGACCACGCTGACGGTGCTCCACGTGCTGTCGGGCGACCCGCTGCCCGGCAGCAGCGCCACGCTGTTCTATCCGCAGGTGGATCCGCGCGACATGGACGGCTACGAGGAAGGCAAGCGCCCGCCGGACCAGGTGACCTGGACGGACGGCAACAACCTGCTACACGCCAAGCGCGCGGACCGCCAGGCCCTGATGACCGGCGGCGCGGTGCCGGTACAGCCGGCGCAGTCGAACATCGACCCGTTCTTCAGCGATGCGCGCTACACCACGGCCGACTTCTTCCCGATGTTCAAGGTGCCGTTTCTTTATGGCCGTCCGTGGACCGAGGCGGAGGACAACGGCCGCGCCCGCGTGGTGGTCATCAGCCGCAAGCTCAACGAGAAGCTGTTCGGCGGAAAGGACAGCACCGGCCAGACCCTGCGCATGAAGGACACGGCTTTCCAGGTGATCGGCGTGCTGGACGAGTGGAAGCCGACGCCGCGCTTCTACGACATCTATATGCAAAGCTACGGCTCGGTGGAGGATGTCTTCGTTCCGCTGAGTAGCTCGCGCGACGCGCACCTGGAGCATGCTGGCTCCACCGATTGCTGGGGAACGGGCGGTGGCGACGGCGAGCATGCGGAGACCTCGCCCTGCACCTGGCTGCAGTTCTGGGTGCAGCTCGACGGCGCGGACAAGGTGGCCGCGTATCACGACTTCCTGGTGCATTACTCGCAGGAGCAGAAGGCGCTGGGGCGCTTCCAGCGTCCGGTGAACGTGGCCTTGCCTGGCCTGATGCAATGGATGGACATCAACAAGGTGGTGCCGGGCGACGTACGGCTGCAGACGTGGCTGGCGCTGGGTTTCCTGCTGGTCTGCCTGGTCAACACGGTGGGCCTGATGCTGGCGAAGTTCCTGCGCCGCGCCGGCGAGCTGGGCGTGCGCCGCGCGCTGGGCGCCTCGCGGCGCGAGGTGTTCACCCAGTTGCTGGTGGAGTCGGGCGTGATCGGCCTGGCGGGCGGGCTGTTCGGCCTGCTGCTGGCCTTTGTCGGCCTGTGGCTGGTGCGCAAGCAGCCCTCCGACTATGCCTCGCTCGCGCACATGAGCCTGGGCATGTTGCTGGTCACCTTTGTCCTGGCCGTGGGCGCCACCCTGCTTGCCGGCCTGCTGCCCGCCTGGCGCGCCTGCCAGATCACACCCGCGCTGCAACTGAAGAGCCAGTAAGGAGCCTCTTCCATGGACATCCTGCCCATTCTCTCGACGCTGCGCCGCCACAAGACCACGGCCTTTCTGGTCATCGCGGAAATCGCGCTGACCTGCGCCATCGTGTGCAACGCGGTATTCATCATCAACCAGCGCATCGAGCGCATCCACATGCAGAGCGGCGTGGACGAGCAGCGCCTGCTGCACATCGCGCTCACCAACATCGGCGTGACCAAGGACGACAAGGCGCGCCGCGACGAGGATCTCGCCGCGCTGCGCCAGATATCCGGCGTGGTCGCGGTGGCCTCGGTGAACGAGGTGCCGTTCGGCAATTCCTCCTCCAACGGCAGCATCAAGCTCGATCCCAAGCAGCGCCTGGCCACGCTCAACGCCACGGACTACTTCGGCGAGAACGTGACGCAGACGCTGGGTACGCAGCTGATCGCGGGCCGGGAACTGCAGCCGGCCGACTACATGGACATGGATCAGGTGGTCAACGCGGCGACCGCGAAGGAAGCCAAGGGCGTTCCGCATGTCGTCGTGATCACGCAGAACATGGCCGAGCGGCTGTGGCCAGGCCAGCCCGCGCTGGGCAAGCAGCTCTACATGGCCGATTACGCGTTCACCGTGGTGGGCGTGGTCAAGGAACTGATCCGGCCGTCCATCTGGGACGATTCGGCCAAGAGCTACTCGATGGTGATGCCCGTGCGCGTGGCCAACAACGAGTACATCGTGCGCGTGGACGACCCGAAGAACCGCGAGCGCGTGCTGCAGGCGGCGGTGGCCAGGCTCAAGGAGATCAACCCGCACCGCATCGTGCTCAAGCAGCATCTGCTGAGCAACATGCGTGAGGACTTCTTCCAGAACGATCGCGCCATGGCCGGCCTGCTGGTGGGCGTGTGCGTCGCCTTGCTGGTCGTCACCGCGCTGGGCATCGTGGGCCTGGGCAGCTTCTGGGTGGCGCAGCGTCGCCGGCAGATCGGCGTGCGCCGTGCGCTGGGCGCCACGCGCGCGAACATCCTTCGTTATTTCCAGACGGAGAACTTCCTGCTGGCGACCATCGGCATCGCCGTGGGCATGGTGCTGGCGTATGGCATCAACCTGATGCTGATGGTGCATTACGAGCTGCCGCGCCTGCCCGGCATCTATTTCCCGGTGGGCGCCGTGCTGCTGTGGATCATCGGCCAGCTGGCGGTGCTCGGGCCCGCCATGCGGGCGGCGGCAGTGCCGCCGGTGGTTGCCACGCGCTCGGTCTGAGCCACGCCGAGGACAAGGGAATGTTCGGTTACTACCTCGATCTCGCCGTCCACAGCCTGCGCCGGAACAAGGTGCTCACGGCGCTGATGGTGCTCGCCATCGCCGTGGGCATCGGGGCCAGCATGACCACGCTCACCGTGGTGCATCTGCTGTCGGGCGATCCGCTGCCGGGACGCAGCCATACCATTTTCTATCCGCAGGTGGATGCGAGTCCGAAGGGCAAGGACAGCGACGAACCATTGGACATGCTCGACTACCGTTCGGCCGTCGATCTGTGGAGCGCGAGACGCGCCGATCGCCAGGCCTTGCTGGTGCAGAGCCAGGTGCGCTTGAACACGGCGGATGCCGGCAAGCCTGCCGTGATGACGATGATGCTTTCGGCGACGACGGATTTCTTCACCATGTTCGACGTGCCGTTCCGCTATGGCGGCCCATGGAGCGAACAGGACGACGCATCCCGCGCGCGCTTGGCGGTGATCAGCGACGACCTCAACCAGAAGCTTTTCGCCGGCGGGAACAGCGTGGGTCGCACCCTGCGCTTGCGCGACAGTGACGTGCGCATCGTCGGCGTGCTCAAGCCATGGCGGCCGTCGCCGCAGTTCTACGCGGTGCGCGGTGGCCGTTTCGCGGCGGGCGACACCAGCGACTTCTATGCCAGGCCGGAAGACGTGATCACGCCGTTCTTCACCGGGCTGGACATCAACGACGGCAATTTCCAGCAGTTCACCTGCTGGCACATGCCGGCGCGTCCCGGACACCTGCAAGACGCGCCTTGCGTGTGGGTCGCGTTGTGGGTGCAGATCAAGGATGCCGCGCAGGTTGCCGCCTATCGGCGCTTCGTGGCGGATTATGCGGCACAGCAGCAGGCGATAGGCCGCTTTACCCATGCAGGCAACACGCGCTTGCGCGACTTGATGGGTTGGTTGGACTTCAACGGCGTGCTGCCCGGCAACGTGCGCCTGCAGGCCTGGCTGGCGGTGGCGTTCCTCGTCATTTGCCTGGTGAACATGGTGGGGCTCCTGCTTGCGAAATTCCTGCGGCGCAGCGGCGAGATCGGCCTGCGCCGCGCACTCGGCGCCAGCCGCGCGGCGGTGTTCGCGCAGTACATGGTGGAATCGGGCCTGATCGGATTGATCGGCGGCGCTTTCGGCTGGCTGCTTACCCTGGTCGGCCTGTGGCTGATCCGGCAGCAACCGGTCGCCTATGCGGATCTGGTTCGCCTGGATGTGCCGATGTTCCTGCTCACTTTCGTTGCCGCGATCGGCGCCAGCCTGTTGGCCGGAATGCTTCCGGCGGTGCGCGCGTGCCGGGTGGTGCCGGCATGGCAGCTCAAGACCTTGTGAGGTCGACGATGACGAATTTCGCTCCCATCCTTTCCGCCCTGCGGCGCCACCGTCTGGCGACCGCGCTGATCGCCATGGAAATCGCGCTGGCGTGCGCGGTGCTGTGCAACGCCTGTTTCCTTATCGCGGAACAGTTGCGCCTGCTGCACATCACGAGCGGCGTGGATGAATCCTCACTGGCGGTGATCAGCCTGGACTGCGACGGATGCAAGGGCGCCGACCTCAATGCACGCGTGACTGCTGCGCTGCGCGCCGTGCCTGGCGTGGAGTCGGTGGCGGTGGTCAACGCCGTGCCGTTCGCGCAACCGGCCGGCTATGCCGGCATCAGCCTGGACCGCGAGCACTTCATCGCCGTGCCGCACTTCTACGCCGGCGGCCCGGGCTCGGTGGAAACGCTTGGGCTGCAACGAGTGAGCGGGCGCGCGTTCCAGGCGGACGATTTCCAGATCGCCGAGAACTGGCTTCCGCTGAACACGTCGGTATGGATCACGCGCGCGTTCGCCGAACGCCTGTGGCCGGGACAGGATCCCTTGGGCAAGGAATTCTGGTCAGACAAGTACCACTTTCGCGTGGTCGGCGTGATGGCGCACCTGACGCCTCCCGATCCTGGTGGCGGTCATGGCGACAGTGGCGGTGAGTGGTCCGTGTTCGTGCCGGTGATTCCCGGTGAGTCGCTCCATGGCGTCTACGCGGTGCGCGCAAGCCCGGCCGCGTTGTCACGCGTGCTGCGCGATGCGCGCGACGTGGTCCAGAAGGCCGCGCCGGAGGCGGTGCTCGATCTGCAACAGAGCCGCACGGTGCCGGAGCTTCGCGCGGATTTTTATCGCCAGACGCGCGTCATGGTCGGCATGCTCGCCGGCGTCATCGTCGCCCTGCTGCTGGTCACCGCGCTGGGCATCGTCGGTCTCGCCAGTTTCTGGGTGCAGCAGCGGCGCAAGCAGATCGGCATCCGCCGTGCGATGGGCGCCACGCGAGGAGACATCCTGCATTACTTCCAGGCGGAGAACTTCCTGATCGTGAGTGCGGGCATCGGTATCGGCATGGTGATGACGTTCGCGCTCAACCTGGTATTGATGAAGTTCTACGAAGTGCCGCGCCTGCCGGCCTATTACCTGCCGTTGGGCGCACTGGTGTTGTGGGGCTTGGGCCAGTTGTCGGTACTGGCGCCGGCCTTGCGCGCCGCCAGCGTGCCGCCGGTGGTGGCGACGCGCTCGGTCTGATCGACGGAAAAAAACGGGGGAGGGCGGCGCTCGATAGCGCAGTCCGTGGACAAGCGATACACGCAACAGGGAAGGAACGCATGCGTTACAACCTGACGTTGGCCTGGCATGGATTGAAGCGGTATCCACGCAGCACAGTGCTGGCGGTGATCACGGTGGCCATGGGCGTGGCCGCCACCATGACGACGCTGGCGCTGCTGCACCAGCTCACGGCCGATCCGTTGCCGGGACGCAGCGGCCATCTGTATCTGGCATGGGTGGACACGGTGCGGGCCAAGCCGCAGCAGAGCCAGTCGCTCAACGACATCACCGTGCAGAACTATCACCGCATCAAGTGGGACGATGCGCAGGCCTTGCTGCATGACCATCGCGCCATCTGGCAAGCGCCGATGGCGAGCGTATTCACCGAGATCAGGGGCGAAGGCGATCAGGCGAAGAAGCATCGCAACTACGTGCTCGCCACCACCAGCGAGTTCATGCCGATGTTCGGCGTGGCCTTGCGCAGCGGGCGCGGATGGACCGCCGCGGAAGACCAGACGCACGCGCCGGTGGCCGTGATCGACAGCGAGATGGCGCAGACGCTGTATGGCACGGCCGACGCCGTCGGACGCGAATTGAGGCTTGGGCACGGCGTGTTCCGCGTCATTGGCGTGAGCGCACCGTTCTCGCTGCAGCCGCACTTCTATGACCTTGCGGCCTTCAGCTTCGGCGATCAACGCCGCGACCAGGTATTCGCACCGGTATCGGCCTTGCTGGACGCCGGCGTGGACCTGGCAGGCAGCGATGCCTGCGACGAGGATGGCCCCAAGAAGACCACGCTGTTCGAGACGGACGCCGCGCATTGTTCGTCGCTCAGCTATTGGGTAAGCCTGCCGGACAGCAAGGCCGCTTCCGATTTTCATGACTACCTGCAGCACTACGTGCAGAACCAGCAAGCGCTGGCGGGCTATGGCAAGACCTCGCGCGCGGAGCTCACCGGCGTGGGCGCATGGTTGAGCCGGCAGAACGTGGTGCCCGACAACGTGCGGCTCAATGCGTGGCTGGCAGGTTCGTTTCTGCTGCTGTGCATGGCCAACGTCGCCGGGTTGCTGGCGGCGCGTTTCCTGCGTCGCGGCGCGGAGATCGGCATACGCCGCGCGCTGGGCGCACCACGCGCCGCGATCTTCCAGCAGCACGTGTTCGAGGCGGTGCTGATCTGCCTGCTGGGCGGCGTGCTCGCCCTGCCGCTCACGCTGTTCGGCCCGTGGACGCTGCGCCTGCAGGACAGCGGCTTCACCGACCTTGCCCACCTCGACCCGGCCATGTTCGCGGCCTTGTTCGCGCTGGCGCTTGCAGTGGGCGTGATCACCGGATGGTTGCCGGCGTGGCGCGCCTCGCGCGTGGAGCCGGGTCTTCAGGTCAAGAGCGCATAAGGAGAATGCGATGTCGCTTGCCGTGATGCTCAAGGTCTTGCGTCGCCATGCGTTGATGCCCGCGCTGGTGCTGCTGCAGGTGGCGCTGGCGTGCGCCATTCTCTGCAACGTGCTGTTCCTCGTCTGGCAGCGCGTGCAGCCGATGGTGGCGCCCAGCGGCCTGGCGGAGGACGAGCTGGTGCTGGTCGACCAGATCACCTCGCGCGTGCGTCCATGGACAGGGGCCGACGTACGTGCCGGCCAGCTGGCGCTGAGCCGTACGCCTGGCGTTCGTTATGCCTCTGCGGCGCTGGGGCTGCCGATGATCGGCACCATGATGGTCGACTACACCCTGCAGTCGCCCCGCGGCGTCAAGGTCGGCGTGAACGGCTACTTCGGCGAAGGCCTGGTGAAGTCGCTGGGACTGCAACTGGTGGCCGGCCGTGATTTCCTGCCTTCGGAATACCAAGAGTTCGGCGTCAATCAGCCGTCCAGCGGCGTTCCGGACACCGGTTCGACCGAGTCCATCATCATCACTGAGTCGCTGGCGAAGCAGCTGTTCGGCGACCAGCCCGCAGTGGGGCAGATCCTGCAGGTGCCCGACGAGCCCGATGGGCATGGCTACCAGGTGGTGGGCGTGGTACGCCACCTGATGCGCAACCAGCTGGCCCTGGCGACGGACGGGCGTGCGGACAACACCATGCTGACTGCCAGACGTGTGGGGGATACCGCGATGGTGGGCTATGCGGTGCGCATCGATCCCGCCATGCGCGAGGTCGCCTTGCGCGGCATTCGAGCGGCCATCAACGAGGCGTTCGGCCCACTCTTGAGCGAAGACATACCGGTGAAGATCACCACCTACGCCGAACGACGCCACGACGCGCTACGCGGCGCACGCGCGGCCCTTTGGCTGTTCGCCGGCGTGACGATGGCGGTGATCGTGGTGACGGCCATCGGCATCATGGGCCTCACCGGGTTCTGGGTGCAGCGCCGCACGCGGCAGATCGGCATCCAGCGGGCGCTGGGCGCGCGGCGTTCGCAGGTGCTGCGCTACTTCATGGTGGAGAACCTGCTTATCGCCGGCGCCGGCGTGCTGGTCGGCATGGCGCTGGCCTATGTCGCCAACGGCGTGCTCATGCGCCACTACGAGCTTCCCCGGCTGCCGTGGAGCTATCTCCCTATCGGCGGCGCGCTGGTGCTGCTGCTGGGCCAGCTGGCGGCGTGGTCGCCGGCCCGGCGGGCGGCGGCGGTGCCGCCGGTGGTCGCCACCCGGTCGCTCTAGGGCCTGTTAGCACTATTCGCGTAGCCCGCGTTGCTTGCCCGTGGTCAGCGGGTGGTAGTGCGTGGTGCTGGCCTGGCTGGCTGCCAGGTCAAGCCGCGCGCTGCCGATAGTGCTAACAGACCCTAGCTGAACGTGTGCCCGTGCGCTTCGGCACGGGCGTGCGGGCGGCGGGTGTGCAGAATAGGCGTCATCTCAACCGGAGGGAGAACCCATGAAGATCGGACCGCGAATGCTGTTGGCGGGCGTGATGATGTCGGCGGCGTGCGTCGCTGGGGCGCAGTCCGCCGCCACGGACGTACCCACCCGCGTGAAGGCGCTCAACGCCCTGCTGGCCGAGCAGTGGCAGCACACGCTGGAAACGCAGCCGGAATTCGCCACGATCCTGGGCGACCTGCGCTACAACGACCGCTGGTCGGATGCCTCGCCGGCCTTCGCCGAGCGCGAATACGCCGCGGACAAGGCGTTCCTCAAGCGCTTCCAGGCCATCGACACCACCGGTTTTTCGGAAGAGGACAAGCTCAACCAGCAGCTGATGGTGCGCAGGCTCACCGATGCGCTGAAGGCGCACGAGCTGAAGCTCGACGAGATGCCGCTGGAACAGATGAGCGGCGTGCACCTGCAGCTGGCCGGCTTCGTCAGCTCCATTCCGTTCGACAACACCAAGGAATACGACGACTACCTCAAGCGCCTGCAGAACGTGCCGACGCTGCTGGACCAGGCCACCGAAAACGCGCGTCTGGGCCTGAAGAACGGCATGATGCCGCCCAAGTACCTGCTCGAGAAAGTCGCCACGCAGATCGACAGCATCGGCACGCCGGCCGGCATGGACAACGTGTTCGCCGAGCCGCTGAAGCGCTTCCCCAAGACGGTGTCGGCGGCCGACCAGAAGCGCCTGCACGACGCCATCCTCGCCGCCATCGACCAGAAGGTGCGTCCGGCCTACCAGAAGCTGGGCGCGTTCGTGAAGAACGACTACGCCCCGCATGGCCGCAGCGAACCGGGCGTGTGGCAGCTGCCCAACGGCGATGCCATCTACGCCTTCCAAGTGGAGCAGATGACCACCACCAAGGAAAGCCCGGAGCGCATCCATGAGATCGGCCTGTCCGAGGTCAAGCGCATTGAAGGCGAGATGACCGAGATCGCCAAGCAGCAGGGCTTCAAGGACCTGGCGAGCTTCCGCGAATCGCTCAAGACCAACCCGAAGGTGCATGCCACTTCGCGCGAGGACATCCTCAACCGCTATCGCAACTACCTGGCCGGCATGCAGCCGGAGTTGCCCAAGCTGTTCGGCCTGCTGCCCAAGACCAAGGTGGAAGTGGTGCCGGTGGAGCCGTTCCGCGAGAAGGAAGCCGCCGCCGCCGAATACCACCAGGGCACGCCGGATGGCTCGCGTCCGGGCCAGATCTTCGTCAACACCGGCGACTTCCAGAACCGCAGCGTGCTGACCATCGAGTCGACCGCCTATCACGAAGGCATCCCAGGCCATCACATGCAGATCTCCATCGCGCAGACGCTCAAGGGCCTGCCGCCGTTCCGCCAGCAGGCGGGCTACAACGCCTACATCGAAGGCTGGGCGCTGTATGCGGAGCAGCTTGGCCACGAGCTGGGCTTCTACAAGGATCCGCTGTCGTACTACGGCCATCTCTCCGACGAGCTGCTGCGCGCCGACCGTCTCGTGCTGGACACGGGCGTGCACTACAAGCACTGGACGCGCCAGCAGATGGTGGATTTCTTCCACGCGCATTCCAGCGAGGACGAGCCGGACGTGCAGGCCGAAACCGACCGCTACATCACCTGGCCGGGCCAGGCGCTGGCGTACAAGATGGGCCAGCTGAAGATCCTGGAGCTGCGTGCGCGCGCCAAGAAGGAGCTGGGCGACAAGTTCGACATCCGCGCCTTCCACGATGAAATCCTCGATGGCGGCGCGCTGCCGCTGGATGTGCTCGAAGCGCGTACCGATGCATGGATCGCCGCGGTGAAGGCCGGCAAGGCGCCGGCGCATCCGGTGCCGCAGAAGGGTTGACGCAAGGCGGGCCTGCCCGGAGGAACCGGGCGGGCCCGCAGATACCGGCTTTGTCCCGGCCCGTGCCGGGGCAAAGCCGTCGCCGCCTTAGTTGGCGACAAACCGAAACGATTCATGCAACCTTTTGGCGTGGAGCCGCATCCACGTCTACATGTGCAAGCGACGAATGCGAACCGTACTGATCATCGACGACAACCCGGCCGTGGGCGAGGCGCTTTCGCTCGCGCTCTCCCTGCATGAGATTCGCCCGCTGACCGCGCTGACGCCCGAACAGGGCTTGGCCATGCTCGAAACGGAGCGGGTGGACGTGGTGATCCAGGACATGAACTTCACCGCCGACACCACCTCGGGCGAGGAGGGCATCGCGCTGTTCCGCGACATCCGCCAGCGCCACACCGACTTGCCGGTGATCCTGCTCACCGCGTGGACGCACCTGGAAACCGCAGTGGAACTGGTGAAGGCCGGCGCGGCGGACTATCTCGCCAAGCCCTGGGACGACAACAAGCTGCTGGCGACGGTGGAAAACCTGCTGGAGCTTTCGGAATCCACGCGCGAAGTCACCCGTGCCCGCAACGAGCGCCGCAAGCGCCGTGAAGACCTGCAGCGCCGCTACGACCTCAACGGCATCGTGTTCGCCTCCGAGGCGATGGCGCGCACGCTGGACCTGGCCTGCCAGGTCGCGCGCTCGGACGTGCCCGTGCTGATCACCGGCCCCAACGGCGCCGGCAAGGAGCGCATCGCCGCCATCGTGCACGCCAACTCCGGCGTGAAGCGCGGCCCGTTCGTGGCGGTGAACTGCGGCGCACTGCCGGGCGAGCTGATCGAGGCCGAACTGTTCGGCGCGGAAGCAGGTGCGTACACCGGCGCCAACAAGGCGCGCGAAGGCCGCTTCGAATTGGCTGACGGCGGCACACTGTTCCTCGACGAGATCGGCAACCTGCCGTTGTCGGGCCAGGTGAAGCTGCTGCGCGTGCTGGAAACCGGCCAGTTCGAGCGCCTGGGTTCGGGCCGCACGCGCCATGTGAAGGTGCGCGTGCTGAGCGCCACCAATGCGGACCTGAAGGCGATGATCCGCGCGGGCACGTTCCGCGAGGATCTGTATTACCGCCTCAATGTCATCGAGGTGAACCTGCCGCCGCTGTCCGACCGCGTGGACGACATCCTGCCGCTGGCGGACTTCTTCCTCGATGGCCGCGCCGAACTCACCGACGCCGCGCGCGACGCGCTGCTGGCCTACCAGTGGCCCGGCAACGTGCGCGAACTGAAGAACGCCATCGAACGCGCCGCGCTGCTGGCGGCCGATGGCCGCATCACGCCGGAGCAACTCAACCTGCCGCAGCTGGCCGTGGCGGGCGCGCGCAACCTGGACGAGCCCAGCCGCGAGACGGTGGAGGCGGCCCTGGACAAGGCCGGCGGCGTGGTCAGCCGCGCCGCGCAGTCGCTGGGCCTGTCGCGCCAGGCCTTGTATCGCCGCATGGAGCGCTACGGGCTGGCGCAGGCGTAAGCGTTGCCCTTGCCGCGATGGCCGAGGATGATGAGGGGAGGGTCGATGGAGTTCGCCATGCGCTATCGCTACCTGTGTCTCGTCACCGCGCTGCTGTGCGCCAGCGCCGCCGCGCAGAGCGTTGCGCCGGCCTCGCCCAGCGACCGCTGGGGCAAGCTCCCGCCCGCTGCGGCGAGCACCGCGGCCAGCGGTTATCGCGACACGCTCAGCACCGCCGCCAGCGATGCGCAGCGTTTCAATTTCCGCAACGGTCCCGCCAAGGACACGGCGCCGCCCGACCAGACGCCGATCCGCGTGATCATCAACAACGGCCGCGGGCCGCACATCAATTGCGCACCAATGGGGCCGGGTGCGGCGTGTCACTGACGGCCATCGTTCGCAAGGGAGAGGACTGATGCGGCTGGGCTTGCGTACGCTCGAGTCGCGCATGGTGATGCTGCTGGGGTTTGCCGGCATCGCGGGTGCGCTCATCTATGCCGGTGTGACGCAGTGGCCGTTGCCGCAGGTGCTGGTGTGGATGCGCCAGGTGGGTATCAACCTCGGCACGCCGGCGCACTTCGGTTTCTACGGCGGCATGATCGTGTCGATGGCGTTCCTGCTGCCGCTGTCGCTGTGGCTCGGCCATCGCGTGACCGCGCCCATCACCAAGCTGTTGCGCGCGCTCGAAGGCGCCGTGGCGAGCTACCGCGACGGCGACTTCAGTTTCTCCATCGCGGCCACGCGCCGCGACGAACTGGGCGAGCTGATCCGCATGCACAACGCGCTGGGCCAGACCCTGCGCGAGCAGCGCCAGAACCTGGCCCAGCGCGAACTGCTGCTGGACACGGTGGTGCAGAACACGCCCGTCGCACTCGTGCTTACCGATGCGAGCGGCCGCGTGACCTACGCCAACATCGCTTCGCGGCACCTTTTCAACGAAGGGCGCACCCTGCATGGCCTGGATTTCGCGGAGCTGCTCAGCGACAGCCCGGAAGCCCTGCGCCGCGCGGTGGAAAGCGGCGAAGACGCCTTGCTCACCGTGGAGATGGACGGCGGCGAGGAGACCTTCCACCTGTCGCAGCGCAGCTTCCGCCTGCAAGGTCGCCCGCATCGCCTGCAGCTGTTCCGGCGCATGACGCGCGAACTGTCGCGGCAGGAAGTGGCCACGTGGAAACGCGTGATCCGCGTGATCAGCCACGAGCTCAACAATTCGCTGGCGCCGATTTCCTCGCTCGCCCATTCGGGCGCGGAACTGGCGCGCCGTGGCGATACCACGCGCCTGCCGGGCGTGTTCGCCACCATCGGCGAGCGCGCGCGGCACCTGCACGGCTTCATCGCCGGCTACGCCAGTTTCGCCAAGCTGCCGGCGCCGCAGCTGGCATCCATCGAATGGAAGCCGTTCCTGGACAGCCTGGCGCTGCACTGCAAGTTCACCCTGGCCAGCGCCTTGCCCGAGCAGCCCGGCTGGTTCGACGCGGCGCAGATCGAGCAGGTGCTGATCAACCTGGTGAAGAACGCGCACGAATCGGGCAGCCCCGATGACGGCGTATCGCTGTCGCTGATGGTGATCGGCCGCGACGTGCGCATCGAAGTGGCCGACCGCGGCCCGGGCATGAGCGAGACCGTGCTGGCCCAGGCCCTGCTGCCGTTCTACTCCACCAAGCGTTCCGGCACCGGCCTCGGCCTGGCGCTGGCGCGCGAGATCGTGGAGGCCCACGGCGGCCGCATCGCGCTCGCCAACCGCGAGGAGGGCGGCCTGCGGGTCAGCCTGCTGCTGCCGCTGGGGCCAAGATAACTCGCGTAATCGGCGCCCCACCTGTTGGATGCTCCGGGCTCGCCTATACTCGATCCCATCTTCATGGAATGGGAAGGCAGGCAATGGGCTCGCTATTTGCTCTGGTAGTGATCGTGGTTGCGGTGATCGTGCTCGCCAAGCTGGTGCGCATCGTGCCGCAGGGTTACGAATGGACAGTGGAACGTTTCGGCCGCTATACGCGCACGCTCACGCCGGGCCTGCATTTCCTGATTCCCTTCATCTACAGCATCGGCCGCAAGATGAACATGATGGAGCAGGTGCTGGATGTGCCTTCGCAAGACGTCATCACCAAGGACAACGCGGTGGTGCGCGTGGATGGCGTGGTGTTCTACCAAGTGCTGGACGCGGCCAAGGCCGCCTATGAAGTGGCCAACCTGGAGCAGGCGGCGCTTGCCCTGGTCATGACCAACATCCGCACGGTGCTGGGCTCGATGGACCTGGACGAATCGCTCAGCCAGCGCGACGCCATCAACGCCAAGCTGCTCACCGTGGTGGACGAGGCCACGCATCCGTGGGGCGTCAAGGTCAACCGCATCGAGATCAAGGACATCGCGCCGCCGCGCGACCTGGTCGATTCGATGGCGCGGCAGATGAAGGCCGAGCGCGAGAAGCGCGCGAACATCCTGGAAGCGGAGGGTTTCCGCCAGGCCGCCGTGCTGAAGGCCGACGGCGAAAAGCAATCCGCTATCCTCGCTGCGGAAGGCAAGAAGGAAGCCGCGTTCCGCGAGGCCGAGGCGCGCATCCGCCTGGCCGAGGCAGAGGCCGAAGCGACCAAGATGGTGTCCGAGGCCATCGCCAACGGCAACGTCAATGCGCTCAATTACTTCGTCGCGAACAAGTACGTCGAAGCGCTGAAGGAAATGGCGCATTCGCCCAACCAGAAGACCTTGCTGCTGCCGGTGGAAGCCACCGGCATCCTCGGTTCGCTGGCCGGCATCGCTGAACTGGCGAAGGATTCGCTGAGCCAGCAGCAGGCGACCAACACCAACCGCCGCACGCCACCGTCGCTGGGCTGAACCGGGCATGGAACAGATCGCGCTGCATTACCTGTGGTGGATCCTGGCGCTGGTGCTGATCGCCGTCGAGGTGATCTTGCCCGGCTACTTCATGCTGTGGATCGGCATCGCTGCCGGCGTCACCGGCGTGGTGGTGCTGGCCGCGCCGGACATGTCGTTGCTGGCGCAGGCGCTGGTGTTCGCGGTGCTCGCGTTTCTCTCGTGCGCGGCGTACTGGTACGGACTGCGTCCGCGCCTGATGCGCGACGAGCCGGGCAGTGCGCTGCTCAACCGGCGCGGCGAGCAGAAGATCGGCCAGCGCTACGTGCTGGCCGAACCCATCGTGCATGGCCGCGGCAAGGCCAAGGTGGGCGACAGCCTGTGGCTGGTGCGCGGGCCGGACCTGCCGGCCGGCAGCATGGTGGAAGTAGTGGGCGTGGATGGAACGACGCTGGTGGTGAGGGCGGCGGAGTAGTTCTTGCCCTCACCTGTGTTGACGCGGCACGACAGCACGCACCGCAGCGATGAGGCTGGAATCTCCAGCCTCATCGCCATCCTCAGGACTTACCAGATCTTCACGCGCTGGTCTTCCGGCCGCCACATCGGCTGGCCCTGCTTCACGCCGAACGCCTCGTAGAAATCCGGCACGTTCGACAGCGGGCCGTTCACGCGCCACTTCGCGGGTGCGTGGACATCGGAAAGCAGGCCCGTGCGCAGCTTCTCGTCGCGTTCCTGCGACAGCCAGCCCAGCGCGTAGCCGAGGAAGAAGCGCTGCAGCGGCGTGTAGCCGGCGATCTTCTCGCCCCTCTGGTATTGCGCGGTTTTCTTGAACGCATCCAGGCCGATCATGATGCCGCCGAAGTCGGCGATGTTCTCGCCAAGGCTGGCCTGGCCGTTGATGTGCAGGCCGGGCAGGGGCTCATAGGCGTTGAACTGCTTCACCATCACGTCGGCGCGCTGCTTGAAGCGGGCGGCGTCTTCCTTGGTCCACCAGTCGGCCAGGTTGCCCTTGGCGTCGTACTGGCGGCCTTCGTCGTCGAAGCCGTGGGTGATTTCGTGGCCGATGGTGGAGGCGGCGACGTAGCCGTACACCACGGCGTCATCGATCTGATCGTCGGCGAAGCCCGGGATCATGAACTGCGCGGCAGGCAGCACGATCTCGTTGTTCGACGGGTTGTAGTACGCGTTGTAGGTCTGCGGCGTCATTTCCCATTCGGCGCGGTCCACCGGCTTGCCGAACTTGGAGATCATGTCTTCGATCTCCCAGCGCTTGGCGTTCATCATGTTCTGCGCGTACGACGCGCGGCCGATGGTGAGCGTGGAGTAGTCCTTCCACTTGTCCGGGTAGCCGACCTTCTTGGTGATGGCGGCGAGCTTTTCATGCGCCTTCGCCTTGGTGGCCGGGCTCATCCAGTCCAGCTTGTCGATGCGTTCGCCATAGGCCGTGCGCACGGCTTCCACCATCGCGTTGTAGCGCTGCTTGGCCGCGTCGGAGAAGTAATCCTTGACGTAGATGCGGCCCAGCACCATGCCCAGCGCCTGGTTTTCGGCGCGCAGCGCGCGCTTCCAGCGCGGCTTCTGCTGCGCCTGGCCGTTGAGCGTGCGGCCATAGAAGTCGAAGCTTTCGTTGTCGAAATCCTGGCTGAGGAAGCTGGCGTACGCGTCCACCAGATGCACGCGCAGGTAGTCGCGCACTACTGGCGTGGGCGTCTTCGCCAGCAGGGCCTGCAGGCCGCTGAAGAATTCCGGCTGGCCGACGATCACCGTGCCGGCGGGCAGCTTCCAGCCGGCGAGGCGCGCGTTCCACGCGATGGACGGCGTGTACTTCGTCGTCAGGTCGGCGGGCGCCATCTTGTGGTAATTCTTCTCGGGATCGCGCAGATCGGCGAGCGGGCGCGATACCTTGGCCAGCGCAGTCTCGAACGCCATCACCTGCTTCGCGCTGCTGGCGGCCTCGGCGTCGGGCTGGCCGAGCAGATGGAACACGCGCTGCAGGTGCGCGACATAGGCAGCGCGAACCTTGGCGACGCCGGCTTCCTTGTTGAAGTAGTAGTCGCGCTCCGGCAGGCCCAGGCCGCCCTGCCACAGGTGCACGGCCATCACGTCGCTCTGCTTCTCGTCCTGCGACACCTGGAAGTCGAAGAACGGATCGACGCCGATCAATTGCATGGCGAAGGCCGCGTCGAGCGCGGAGTTCACGTCATGCACGGCATCGATGCGCGCCAGTTCGTCCTTGAGCGGGGTGATGCCCAGCGTGTCCGCCTGGGCCTGGTCCATGGCCGTGATCCAGAAATCGCCGACCTTCTGTTCGTCGCTGCCGGGCTTGGCGGCCTTGTCCGCCGCGGCGTCCTCGCTGATCTTGCGCAGCTTGGCGTAAAGCTCGTCCTGCACGACCTGGCCGATGCCCCACGACGATTCCTCCGCCGGAATCGGATGGCTCTTCAGCCATGCGCCGTTGGCGAACTGGAAAAAGTCGACGCCAGGGTTCACCGAGGTATCGATGTGGTCGGCCACCACGTCGGGCTTCGTGGCGGTGAGCGCGGCGGCCGGAGCGGCGGCGTGGGCCGCGCCCACGGAGGCGGCGGCAAGGGCTAGCGCGAGCAGCCGGCGGCGCAGGGTGGGCGAAGTCGCGTTCATGCGGGTCTTATCTCCATGGGACAGGTCGGATACGGCGATGGGGCGTGCATGGCACGCCCCATCGGATGGGATATCGGAAGATTGCGCGGTGCGCGCCGGCCGTCCTCAGATGCCAAGCGCCAGCCGCGCGCCCAGGTCGGCCAGCGGCGACACCAGCAGCAGGCGCACCAGGATCAGCACGATCATCACCACCCACGGCGCGAAATCCAGACCGCCGGCGGTGAGCTTGCCGCGCAGCGGACGCAGCAGCGGATCCACCAGGGTGCCGGCCAGACGGTAGACCGGGTGATAGCCCTCGACCTGGAACAGGCTCATCAGCGACCAGATGAAGATCAGCACCACGTAGAACATGGCGATGAAGTCCAGCGTGTCGGCCACCGACAGCACCAGCAGCCCCGCCACGTGCGGGAACACGCCGAGCAGGGCGAACAGCACGATGCGCTTGATGAGCATCAGCAGCCACACCAGCAGCAGGGCAGCGACATTGATGCGACGCCAGTTCGGCAGCACGCGGCGGATCGGCGCCAGCACTACGTTGGTGGTGCGGTAGATGAACTGGCTCAGCGGATTGTGGAAGTCCGCGCGGCTGGCTTCGGCCAACAGGCGCAGCACGAACAGCGCGGCGGCGGCGCCGAAGGCCAGGTCGACGAGGAACGAAAGGGCGTTGACGAGGTAACTCACGATGGGTCGTCCAGTGCGGCAGCCAGCTCGGCGCCCCGGCGCGTGGCGGCGGCCACGGCGCGGGCGACGATCTGGTGGAAATGGTCGGCGGCAAGACTTTCGAGCGCGGCCTGCGTGGTGCCGTTGGGCGAGGTGACGCGCTGGCGCAGCACGCCGGGGTCCTCGCCGGTTTCGGTGAGCATGCGGCCGGCGCCCAGGCAGGTCTGCGCGGCCAGCGCGCGTGCGGTCTCGCGCGACATGCCCTGCGCGAAGGCGGCGTCTTCCAGCGCTTCCACCAGGGCAAAGAAGTAGGCCGGGCCGGAACCGGAGATGCCGGTGACGGTGTCGATCAGCGCTTCGTCATCCACCCAGCGCGTGATGCCCACGGCATCCATGATGTGTTGTGCCTGCGCCCGCTGTTCCGGGCTGACCCGGCGGTTGGCGAACAGGCCCGTGGCGCCCGCGCCGATCAACGCCGGGGTATTGGGCATGCAGCGCACGATGGCCAGGGCGTGGCCGAACCAGCGCTCCAACTGGTCGATGCGCACGCCGGCGGCGATGGAGATCAGCATCGGCCGCTGGCGGGCCAGCGTGTCGCGCAGTTCGGCGTGGATGGACGGCATGATCTGCGGCTTCACCGCCAGCACCAGCACGTCGGCCTCGGCCGCGGCCAGGCGGTTTTCCGCGTAGCAGGCGATGCCGTAGTCGCGGCCCAGCTCCTGCCGGGCCTCGGCCCGCGGCTCGGACACGGTGATGGACGAGGCGGCCACGCCGGTCTTGAGCAGGCCGCCGATCAGGCTGCGCGCCATGTTGCCGCCGCCGATGAAAGCGATACGAGTCATGCAGGAGCCTATCCTTACTATTGGGGGCTTACCTTACCGGAGCCGGGAGCGCGCGTCCCGTGGCGAAAGTGCCGCCCGCCGGGGCGCCTGGGGCGCAATCTTTCAACCTGGTCCGCAGTTTGCCGCTTACGGCCAAAGGAAAGACTGGTCGCCCGGCCCGCGCGGCGAGTAGTATCGGCCCGCTGCTTGGGGAACGGGGAACGGACCGGTCGAACGGCATGGCGCCCCGCGCGCCCCGTTGCCGCGTCCGGAGAAAACCCCGCCCCGGGCACGAGTCAGCCAGACGATAGGGTTCAAGGGGAAACCAGATGGATATCGCCGAACTGCTTGCCTTCTCGGTGAAGAACAAGGCCTCGGACTTGCATCTGTCCGCCGGCCTGCCGCCGATGATCCGCGTGGACGGCGACGTGCGCCGCATCAACATCCCCGCGCTCGACCACAAGCAGGTCCACTCGCTGATCTACGACATCATGTCGGACAAGCAGCGGCGCGACTACGAAGAATTCCTCGAGGTCGACTTCTCGTTCGAGATTCCCGGCCTGGCGCGCTTCCGCGTCAACGCGTTCAACCAGAACCGCGGCGCGGGCGGCGTGTTCCGTACCATTCCCTCCGAAGTGCTCACGCTGGAAGACCTGGCCGCGCCGGCCGTGTTCCGCGAGCTGATCGAGCAGCCGCAGGGCCTGATCCTGGTGACCGGGCCGACCGGTTCGGGCAAGTCGACCACGCTGGCGGCGATGGTCGACCACATCAACAAGAACGAATACGGCCACATCCTCACCATCGAGGATCCGATCGAATTCGTGCACACCTCGCAGAAGTGCCTGATCAACCAGCGCGAAGTGCACCGCGACACGCACGGCTTCAACGAGGCGCTGCGCTCGGCGCTGCGCGAGGACCCGGACTACGTGCTGGTGGGCGAGTTGCGCGACCTGGAAACCATCCGCCTGGCGCTGACGGCCGCGGAAACCGGACACCTGGTGTTCGGCACGCTGCATACCAGCTCGGCGGCCAAGACCATCGACCGCATCATCGACGTGTTCCCCGCCGGCGAAAAGCCGATGGTGCGCTCGATGCTGTCCGAATCGCTGCGCGCGGTGATTTCGCAGTCGCTGCTGAAGAAGGTCGGCGGCGGCCGTATCGCGGCGCACGAGATCATGGTGGGCATCCCCGCGATCCGTAACCTGATCCGCGAGGACAAGGTGGCGCAGATGTACTCGTCCATCCAGACCGGCCAGCAGTACGGCATGCAGACCCTGGACCAGAACCTGCAGGACCTGGTGAAGCGCGGCCTGGTGACGCGCCAGCAGGCGATGGGTTACGCGCGCAACAAGGACATTTTCAAAGGCTGATGCCTTTTGGGGGAATAGGGAATGGGGAATAGCAAAATCGTGCAGCGCCATCGCACGCCGCGAGATCCCGCTTTTCCTATTCTCTATTCCCTATTCTCGATTCCCTGTCCCGGAGGGACTTATGAGCGACTTCGATTTCACCTCCTTCCTCAAGTTGATGGTGCACAAGAAGGCGTCCGACCTGTTCATCACGGCGGGCGTGCCGCCATCGATGAAGGTGCAGGGGCGCGTGGTGCCGATCACGCAGAGCCCGCTGTCCGCGCAGCAGTCGCGCGACATGGTGCTCAACGTGATGACGCCCTCGCAGCGCGAGGAATTCGAAAAGACCCACGAATGCCAGTTCGCCATCTCGGCGCAGGGCGTGGGCCGCTTCCGCGTGTCGTGCTTCTACCAGCGCAACTGCGTGGGCATGGTGCTGCGCCGCATCGAGTCGAAGATCCCGACCATCGAGGAGCTCAGCCTGCCGCCGGTGATCAAGCAGCTGGCGATGACCAAGCGCGGCATCATCATCTTCGTGGGCGGCACCGGCACCGGTAAGTCCACCTCGCTGGCGTCGATGATCGGCTACCGCAACGCCAACTCGACCGGCCACATCATCACCATCGAGGACCCGATCGAATACGTGCACAAGCACGAGGGCTGCATCATCACGCAGCGCGAGCTGGGCATCGATACCGACAGCTGGGAAAACGCGCTGAAGAACACGCTGCGCCAGGCGCCGGACGTGATCATGATCGGCGAAGTGCGCACGCGCGAGACGATGGAGCACGCGATCAACTTCTCCGAAACCGGTCACCTGTGCCTGTGCACGCTGCATGCGAACAACGCCAACCAGGCGATGGACCGCATCCTGCACTTCTTCCCGGAAGACCGCCGCTCGCAGCTGTTCATGGACCTGTCGCTGAACCTCAAGGGCATCGTGGCGCAGCAGTTGATCCCCACGCCCGACGGCAAGGCGCGTCGCGTGGCGGTGGAAGTGCTGCTGGGCACGCCGCTGGTGCAGGACTACATCCGCCAGGGCGAGATCCACAAGCTCAAGGAAGTGATGAAGGAATCCACCAACCTGGGCATGAAGACCTTCGACCAGAGCCTGGTGGAGCTTTATCACGCCGGCGAGATCTCCTACGAAGACGCGCTGCGGCACGCGGACAGCTCCAACGAAGTGCGCCTGCGCATCAAGCTTGCCCAGGGCGGCGACGCGCACACGCTCTCGCAGGGCCTGGAGGGCGTGGAGATCGAGGAAACCAAGGATTCCTCGAACTTCGGCGGCGGGCTGCTGCGCCGCTGACGGCAAGCGCCAAGACATCGGCAAGAAGAAGGAGCCCGCGGGCTCCTTCTTCGTCTTTCATCGCCGCCCGCTGCGGCGCGCGTGAGCTTACTTGGCCGTGTCGCTGACCGTCAGGCCACTGGCATCGACGCTTTTCACACCCTTCACCTTCTTGGCGATCTGCGTGGCCTTGGTCTTTTCGGCCGCGCTGCTCGCCGTGCCGGTCAGGCTCACGGCGCCGTCCGTCGTGGAGACGGAGATGTCGCTGCTCTTGATGCCGCTGGTGCTGGCGAGCTCGGACTTCACCTTGGTGGTGATCCACGCATCGTTGGTGCGGCCGGGCACGGTCTCATTGCTCGTGCTGGTTTCTTTCTCCTGCATGGCCGCCTGCTGGGCCTGCTGCTGGGCCGCGGCGTTCTGGGCCTGTTGGGAGGCGGCGCTCTGGGCGGCAACCTGCGCGAACGGCATGGCCGAGAAGGCAGTTGCCAGGCCAACGGCAATCAGCGTCTTGCGAAACAGGTTGGTAGTGCGCATGGGGAATCTCCTGTAGTGGGGAAGCGCTGTCCTTGGTGGAGACAGGCGGAAGCCGCTCGTGCGGCATCCGCGACGCCATCCCAACAGCCCCGGCATGAATTGAAGATGGCTGCGACGTGAACCCGTTCAGCGCGTCATTACGCTTGGCAACGCGGCGTCATGGCAGCGTTGGAAGAGTGTTCGGATCGCGAACAGGCTCTAAGATCGAGCAAGGTGTGATGCGCATCACATAGCGCAGGTGAGAAAGCGTGAGTTTGCCGCTGTTTTGCAGGCTCATGCGTAGACGCTTTCGATACAAACGTGTCGCTACTGTGGGAACGATGTCGAAAAGCGACGCGGCGTCTTGTGAAATAGACGGCTATACGGCAAATTTGCAAAGCGAAGCACAGCATGTGCTGGCTTGATTTCGGGGGGAATCATGGCCGATCTGGAAGTCCGGGTCGTTTCCGAGCGTAGGGAAGGGCTCCTGGTGGAGCTGGGACGCGTGGTGACGGAGTACGGACACGTACTTGTCCGCCAGCGATTGGTGCAGGATGCGCAAGGCGCCTGCCTCACGCTGATCCTGCGCGGACCTGACGAGCGACAGCTGGCCCTGGAGGAAGCGCTAGGCACGCATCCGCGCGTGCTCAGCTTCGAATCGGTGCGCCCACAACTGGTGGACGATGCGCCGCCAGCGGTCGCCGCGGCGCCCTTGCCGGCGGCAGCGCCGGCCGCCGTTGCGCGCGCACCCGCGGCAGCGCAGGAGCAGGCGCCCATCACGGCAGGCGCCGACGTGGCGCGCGTCGAGCGGATGCTGCCCAATCTGGCCAGGGACTATCCGCGCATCTTTCCCTGGCTGATCAATCTCGATTACGCGGTGGCGGCCGAAGCGCGCGATGCATCGCTCTATCTTGCCGGCCGCCGCACGGGCGCATGGGTGTACAAGCGCGACTTCGCGCTGGGCGCAAAGCTGATGCTGGCCGATGCGGTCCGCCGCATTGCGTTGCCTGCCTTGCGCGTACTGGTGACGGTGGAGCATCACGACAACCAGTTGCATGTGCGCGGCTGTCCGCTGTGCCAGCCCGGTGGCGTATCCGGCGGCCGCTTCTTCTGCGGTTTCATCGAGGGCCTGCTCGCCGAATCGGTGGATTCGCGTGCGGTGTTCACGCGCGAAACCAGTTGCCACAGCCATGGCGCGGCCATGTGCGTGTTCGACATATCCCACTGATCGTCGCCAAGGGAAGACGGCGGTGATGGCTGGGCGTCCGTAGCCAACGAAGGGGAGCAACATGCAAGACATGCATCAGCATTACAACGGAGTGCTGGTCGGGTTGTCGTATGCCGTCTCGGTGCTGGGGTCGTTCACGGCGTTGCAGTTCGCCCTGGGCATTCCGCTGGCGCAGAACGCCAGGCAGCGTTGGGGCGCCATTCTCGCGGCGGGTACGGCGATGGGTGGTGGCGCCATCTGGGCCATGCACTTCATCGCCATGCTTGCGTGCAACATGGGTACGCAGGTGACGTACGACGTGCTGCTGACGGCGGCATCGGCGGTGCTGGCGATCGTCGCCTGCTCGCTGGGGCTGGCGATCGTCGGTACCGGCGCATTCCGCTTCATCAACCTGCTGTTCGCCGGCGTGCTGATGGGCCTGGGCGTGGCCGGCATGCATTACCTGGGCATGGCGGCCATGCTGTCGTCGGCGTGGGTGTCCTATGACGGCGGCATCGTGGCCTTGTCGGTGGCCATCGCCATCGTGGCCTCGATGGCCGCGCTGTGGCTGGCCTTCAATCTGCGTGGCAAGCTGCAGATGCTGGGCAGCGCGCTGGTGATGGGTGTTGCGGTGTGCGGCATGCACTACACCGGCATGTTGGCCCTGGAACTGACCCAGGGCGATACCGTGCCGGCCGGCTTCGAGCATGGCCTGCAGGGCGAGCATCTGGGCCTGGCGATTTTCGTGGTGGTCGTGGTGTTGCTGGCCGTTGCGCTGGGGCTGAGCATTGTGCGGCAGCAGCGGCGCGCCGCACTTTCGATCTGAGCTGGCGATCATCGCGCAAAAAAACGGGGCGCCCATGGCGCCCCGTTTTTTGTCCATCGCGTAGCGAGGGCTTACTTCAGTTCGGTCTGGCTGGTGATCACCAGGCCGTCGCTGGTCATGCGCAGGTCGCCGTTGAGCGACTTGATGCGCGCGGCCTGAGTTTCCATCGACGCGAACTGCGCCTTCGAGCGTTCGGCCGTCGCCTTGGCGGTGGCCTGCGCCTGCGGATCGTCGGACTGCGCCTCGGCGGTGAGTTCGGCGATGTGCTCGGCCTTCTGCGCCATGGCCTTGACCCAGGCCTGGTACATCTCGCCGCTCAGGCTCAGGCGGCCCAGGCGACCGGCGTCGCCGGCGGCGGCGTTGAGCAGCTCGCCCATCTTCACTTCCTCGCCCTGGCCCACGGCCAGCGCCAGCGACTTCGGACCCATCGCGGCCCACACCGGCGCACCCAGCGGCGCGGTGAGTTCCGGCGGCAGCGCGACGGGCTTGCCGTCGGGCGTGAGCTTGAGCTGCTGCAGGCCCGAGGAGGCCATCTGCGCCATGGCGACGAGGCCCGCCGGGTTGGAGGTGCCGATCAGGATGCGGCCGCTGAACTTCGGCAGGGTGTCGTTGCTGCCGGCGTCGAAGCTGTCCAGCGCCACGCGCACGCCGAGCAGGTCGCCAACCGGCGGCACGGCCGCCTGCTGGGACATCAGGCCGATCTTGGTGAAGCCCTCGTTGAGCTCATTGAGCGACGGGCAGGTGAACGGCTTCGCGGCGACGGCATCCGCCTGCGCGCTCCAGAAGGGACGCAGCTGGGCGATGGGCAGGGCCACGCTGATGTCGAACGGCGCGGTGCCGGCGGCGCCCAGGCCGGGCAGCTCCACCTTCATGCCGCTGAAGGCCTTGGTGATGTCGTCGGCCAGGGCCACGTCCCAGCGGATGTCCTGGTGCTTCTCGTCGAGCTTGGTGTAGCCGAAGCTGATCGCCGGCACGCGCGAGGCGATGCGGGTGGCATCGGCTTCGCAGGCGGGCGACACCTGCAGTTGATTGGCCACCGGTTCGCCGGTCTTGGCCGATTCCGTTTCGGCGCGGGCCTTGATCAGCGCGTTGAACAACGGGTCCTTGCCGCTGGCCGCCAGCGGCAGCAGGCGGGCCAGGTCGACCTGGCCGATGGCCCAGGGCTGGTAGTCCTTCGCCTTGGCGAGCTTGTCGAGGCGGCCGTCGTCCTGGATGTTCTTTTCCGGACGGTCGAGGCCAAAGGCCAGGCGCAGCGTGGCTTCCGGCGCGTCGGCCGGCAGCATGGCCGCCACGGCCTGCTTGCCGACCTCGGCCAGCACGATCTGCACGCCGGCATCGGCGGAGACGTGCTTGCGGTAGCTCTGGCCACCCACGGTGGCGGTGTCGAACGGCTTGCCGTAGGCGGCTTCAAGACGGCCGACGAAGGCGTCGAAGGCCTTGGGGTCGGTCAGCTCGAAGCGCGCCACCGGGGAAAGGCCCAGGCCGTAGAAGGCCGAGCGGCCCTTGATGTTGAGGCCCGCGTTCTGCGCGAACTGTTCGATGGTCTTGCCATCCAGCTCGGCGATGACGGCCTTGAGCAGGCGGGAAAGATCGGGATCCTTCTCGGCCATGTCGTCGGCGGTGGAACGCAGCTGGGTCAGCTCCGACGGCAGCTGGGCATCGGCCTGGGCCAGCAGCGCCTTGCGCGTGTCGTCGTCGAGCACGTCCAGGTTGGCCACCACGTACGGCGTGTCGGCCGGCACGAAGGCGAGGGGCGCGTCCTTGTCCTTGTGATGGCATGCAGCCAGCAGCACGCCGGCAAGGCCCAGCGCAGCAATGCGCGTCGTCGATCGCATGTCTAATCCCTTGAGTGAGGTGATGTTGCGCCGCGCATTATGCCTGCATTTGTGACATGCCGCGGTGCGGCACGGCGCGCCGGTACGGCCGGCGCCGGCCGCGGGTGCCGGCTCAGCGGCCCAGCACCTCGGCAAGCACCGCCATGCGCACGAACACGCCGTTGCCGACCTGTTCCAGGATGCGCGACTGCGCGCCGTCCGCCACTTCCGGGGCGATCTCGATGCCGCGGTTGAGCGGACCCGGGTGCATCACCAGGGCGCCCCGGGCGGCGCGGGCCAGGCGGGGGTTGTCCAGGCCGTAGCGGCTGAAATAGGCGGCCTCGTCCGGCAGGTCGGTCGCGGCCATGCGCTCCTTCTGCAGGCGCAGCATGATGATCACGTCGGCGCCCTCGACGGCGGCGTCGAAGTCGTCGGTGAGCACGCAGCCGGGAAATTCCGACGGTTCCGGCATCAGCGCCTGCGGCGAGCACAGGCGGATCTCCTTCACGCCCATCGCCTTGAGCGCATGCACGTCCGAGCGCGCCACGCGCGAGTGCTTGACGTCGCCGCAGATGACCACGGTGAGCTGGCGGAAGTCCGGGCGGTGCTGGCGGATGGTCAGCACGTCGAGCAGGCCCTGGGTGGGATGCGCGCGGTTGCCGTCGCCGGCATTGATCACCGACACGCCGCTCATGGCGTGGCGCACCAGTTCTTCGGGCGTGCCCGACACCTTGTGGCGCACCACGATGGCGTCCAGGTGCATCGCCTCCAGCGTGTGCAGCGTGTCGAACAGCGCCTCGCCCTTGCTGGTGGAGGAGAAGCCGATGTCGAAGTTGATGACGTCGGCGCCCAGCCGGCGGGCGGCCAGCTCGAACGAGGTACGCGTGCGCGTCGAGGGTTCGAAGAACAGGTTGAGGATGGTGCGGCCGGAAAGCAGGTCCAGCTTGCGCGTGCCGTGCGCGCAGCTGTCGCGCATGAACTCCGCACGGTCGAGCAGGCGCTCGATGGTCTCGCGGGGCAGGTGTTCCAGGGTGGTGAGGTGGCGCAGGCGAGAGCTCATGGCGGGCGGAGGTCCGGTCGGGAGTGTCGTGTCAGTGGTCGGCGGAAGCGAGCCATCGTTCCAGGATGACCGCGGCGGCCTCCGCGTCGATGGCGGCGGCGTCGCGTTTCTTCTTCAGTCCGGCGGCGCGTGCGCTGGCGAAGCGTTGCGCTGCTTCCTGCGAGCTGTAGCGCTCGTCCGTCAGCACCACGGGAAGCTTGTAGCGCTCGGCGATCTTGTTGGCGAAACGGCGCGCGCCCTTGCTGGCGGGTTGTTCCTCGCCGTCGAGCGTCAGCGGCAGGCCGACCACCAGCGTGTCGGGCTGCCACTCCTTGTGCAGGGCGTCGATCCTGGACCAGTCCGGATCGCCATCGCGCACGGCGACGGCGGCGAGGCCGCGGGCGCTGCTGGTGAATCGATTGCCGACGGCGACGCCGATCAGCCGGCTGCCCACGTCGAAGCCGAACACGCAGCTCATGCGTGCCCTGCGTAGCCAGGCAGCTGCAGCGGGTCGACGCCGACCAGGCCGGCGGCGGCGCTCCAGCGTTCCTCCAGCGGGGTGTGGAACACCACGCGTTCGCTCGCGTCGGCGGTGAGCCAGGTGTTGTCCTTCAGCTCCTGCTCGAGCTGGCCGGCGCTCCAGCCCGCGTAGCCCAGCGCCATCATGGCGAGGCGCGGACCTTCGCCGTGCGCCATGGCGATGAGGATGTCGCGCGAGGTGGTCACCGACCACTCGTCGTTGATGCGGTAGCTCGATTCCCAATGGCCGGGTTCGCGGTGCAGCACGAAGCCGCGTTCCTGCTGCACGGGGCCGCCGATCAGCACCGGCGCATCGGCCAGTTCGAGATCGCTGCATTCGAGCTTCATCTGCGCGAGCACGTCGCCCAGGCGGTATTCGGAAAGCTGGTTCACCAGCAGGCCGACGGCGCCGTCCTCGTCGTGCTGGCAGATGAAAGCCACGCCGCGCGAGAACGGCGGCTCGGCCAGACTGGGCATGGCGATCAGGAACTGACCGGCGAGGGAAGACGCTTGGGGTCGGGGAGCAGGCATGGGGGCATTGTAAGCCCTGGGAGCTTGGGAGCGAGAAATGAGTGAAGAGGAGCGGGAAGTGAGAGAAAGGCGGGCCGCTCTTCTCTCGTTTCTCACTTCTCCTTCACTCGCTCCTGCTCACTTGCTGTGCAGCGTGTCGTTGGGCATGAACTGCCAGGTGCGCGTGATGTTCAACTCGTCGATCCGCTCCTTGTCGGGCGGCAGGGCGGGGAACGGTGCGGCAAGGCGCACGATGCGCTGCGCGGCGGCGTCCAGCAGCGGCTGGCCCGAGCTTTGCACCACTTCGATGCCTTTCACGGAGCCGTCGCGGTTGAGCGTCACCGTCATCAGCACGTCGCCGTGCAGGCCGCGGCGGCGGGCCTCGTTGGGGTAGTTGAGGTTGCCCACGCGTTCCACCCGGTCCACCCAGCCGCGCATGTACGCGGCGTAGACGTATTCCTTGGTGTTGGACGAGATGAATTTCTTCCTCGGGCGCTTGGCGTACTGCTCGCTGCGGTCACGCACCTCGGCGGCCAGCTGGGCCATTTCCTGCTGGCGCTTCACCTCGTCGGGCGAGGGGGGAAGATCCTGCGGCGTCTGCTCCAGCTTCGCGCTGTCGGTGCTGACGCTGTAATGGCTGTTGCCGGTGGTGGTGAGCAGCTTGTCGTCGGTGGCTTCCTGCGGGCGCGGCGCGCTGGCCTGCACGGGCTGCGGCGCCACGCCATTCGATGGGCGGGGCAACGCGCCCGATACCGGCTGGGAGGGCCGGGCGGCCTTGTCGCTTTCGCCGCCGCCGCTGTTGTTGGCCTGGGCGAGGAAGTCCGCCTTGTCCGGCGCCTCGCGGTTGGCCACGTCCACCAGGGTCACGTCCAGCGTGGGCAGGCTGGGCTTGGCTTTCACGTAGGTGAAGGTAATGCCGAGGATCACCACGCCATGCAGCAGCAGCGAGAAAAGCATGGTGGCGCCGAACATGTCGGCGCTGGTGCGGACAGCAGGTTGGCTCACGCAGCGCGGGTTCCGGTGGTTCGTTTCTGCTCGACGACGTCGAAGAGCTGACCGGCAATATTAAGCCCGAATTGGGCATCCAGTTCGCGCACACACGTCGGCGATGTGACGTTGATCTCGGTGAGGTAGTCGCCGATCACGTCCAGGCCCACGAACAGCAGCCCCCGCCGTCGCAGCTCCGGCGCCACCTGCGAGACGATCCAGCGGTCGCGCTCGCTGAGCGGCACGCCCACGCCGCGGCCGCCGGCCGCCAGATTGCCGCGGAAGTCGCTGCCCTGCGGGATGCGGGCCAGCGCGTAGGGCACCGGTTCGCCGTCCACCACCAGGATGCGCTTGTCGCCGGCGGTGATCTCCGGGATGAACTTCTGCGCCATGGTGAACTGCCTGTGCTCGCCCTTGGGGCCGGCCGCGATCAGGGTTTCCAGCATGGAATTGAGGTTGCTGTCCCCGGCCTTCACCCGGAAGATGCCGCGCCCGCCCATGCCGTCCAGCGGCTTGAGCACCACCTCGCCATGGGTCGCCACGAAGGCGCGCAGCTCCGCCGCGTCGCGACTCACCAGGGTCGGCGCCATGCATTGCGGGAAGTGCATGGCGAACAGTTTTTCGTTGCAGTCGCGCAGGGCCTGGGGCCGGTTCACCACGGCCACCCCGGCGCGCTCGGCCAGCTCGGCCACCATGGTGTCGTAGATGAACTGCGGGTCCACCGGCGGGTCCTTGCGCATCAGCAGCACGTCCATGCCGCGCAGGTCGCGCCACTCGGGCTCGCCCAGGATGTACCAGCCGGCCGGATCGTCCCGCACGGAGAGCGGCGCCAGGCGGGCCCAGGGCTCGCCGTTGCGGGCGGCCAGGTCGCCCTGTTCCAGGTAGAACAGCTCGTGGCCGCGGCGCTGGGCTTCCAGCAGCATGGCGAAGGTGGTGTCCTTGGCGATCTTGATCGAGCCGATCGGGTCCATCAGTACGGCGACCTTGAGGGCCATCGTCATTCTCCGGTAGCAGTGCATGTTCACTATCCGCGGCCGGCATCGGCCGGGCGGCGGCAGGGCAGTGTATGTCGTCCGAAGGCGGGAGATTGCGTTGATCAGTCCATCGATCAAGAGGTTTCCCGAAGGTGCCGGATCGCCGGGATTGTCTCCGCAGGGAAACGTTGCCGATCAGCCCCAGCATCGGCCGCCCAGGGAGCCGGACCGTTCGATTCAATGACGTAGAGCGCTTTACCTAAGATTTCAGCTTGACGTCACGCCGGGCAGGCGGTAAACAGCAACGCACGAGTGCCTGCCGGCTGAACGATCGCCGTACGTCGTCTCGACGCACGGTTTTGTATCTTCATTTGGGACCGCTAGCCCAGTGGTTGGCGGTCGCATGGTTTACCTGAGCCAGGGGCGGGTCGCAGGGGGGTGTTGTGAACTTGAACATAAGTGGAAATGGCCTGGCCGGCCTCAAGGTCATGGTTATCGACGACTCGAAAACCATCCGTCGTACCGCCGAAACCTTGCTGAAGAAAGAAGGTTGCGACGTGCTCACGGCGGTGGACGGATTCGAGGCGCTCGCCAAAATCTCCGACCAGAAGCCAGCGATCATCTTCGTCGACATCATGATGCCGCGCCTCGACGGCTATCAGACGTGCGCGCTGATCAAGAACAATCCGCAGTTCCGCGGCACGCCCGTGATCATGCTCAGCTCCAAGGACGGCCTGTTCGACAAGGCGCGCGGGCGCATCGTGGGCGCGGAACAATATTTGACCAAGCCGTTCACGCGCGATGAGCTGCTTGGTGCCATCCATCGACATGTCGTTACGGTTTAAATCCGACGACTACAGGATCTGAGGGGGGCCTGTGGCCAATATTCTCATCATCGACGACTCGCCGACGGACGTGCGCGTGTTCACCACGCTGCTCGAGCGCGCGGGTTATCAAGTGGACTCCATCGGCAATGCCGAAGAGGGCATCGAACGCGTGCGCGCGAAGAAGCCCGACCTGGTCATCATGGACGTCATCATGCCCGGCATGAATGGCTTCCAGGCCACGCGCACGCTCACGCGCGACCCGGTGACCTCCGGCATTCCGATCGTCATGATCACCACCAAGTCGATGGAGACGGACCGCGTGTGGGGCCTGCGCCAGGGTGCGCGCGCCTTCATCACCAAGCCGGTCAACGAAAAAGACTTGCTGGCCTGCATCAACGACCTGCTGCCCAACGCGGCATGAGGCGAGCATGAGCCAGACCGTCTCGCTCTCGCCGTTTGAAATCCTGGCCCGTTACGAACGTCTTTCGCTCGCGCATGCCTCCGGCACGCCGGAAAAGCTCGAAGCGCCCGGCCTCTGGCGAGGCATCGGCTATCGCGCCGGCAGCCGCCTGTTCGTCAGCGGCATCGACGAGATCAGCGAACTGCTGGCGGTTCCCGCGCTGACGCCGGTGCCCGGTACGCAGCCGTGGCTGCTCGGCGTGGCGAACGTGCGCGGCAACCTGGTGCCGGTCATCGACCTGGCGCGTTTCCTGTTTGGCGAGCGCACGCAGTCCACCGAACGCACCCGACTGCTCGTGGTGCGCCAGGGTGCCGGCAGCGTGGCGCTGATGGTGGATGAAGTGTTCGGGCAGCGAACGGTGGACGCCGAACAGCGCCGCCAGGCCGAACAGGAAGAAGATCCGCGTTTGACGCGTTTCGTGGACGATCGCGTAGGCGAACCACGGCTGGCTGTGTTCAGTATGGGCAAGCTGGTCCGTGCGCCGGACTTCCGTCAGGCCGCGGCCTGACGCAACGGTTGAACGATAAGTAGGACCGGCGCTGCTCCAAGGCCGGAATCAGGGCGATGATCCGACGCCTCCGCCGGCAAGGGCGGCGAGGCGTAGAAGGGCGAGGTGAACTTGCATGAGCACTACAGGGGGCATGGGCAAGGAGCGGGGCTATACAGGCCTCATCATTGCGCTGGTCATTGCGTTCGGTTTCACGGGTGTCGACTTCGCCATGCTGACCTTGCGAGGCCGCGAGGACGCGCAGGCGACGGGGCTGACCACCCAGATCCAGGTGTTGTCGCAGCAGACGGCCAAGCTGGCGCTGGAAGCGGCGGACGGTAACGTCGACTCCTTCAAGGAGCTCGAGACCAACCGCAACACCATCGACTCGGCCATCCAGCGCCTCAACAAGGGCGATGCGAAGGGCGGCATGAAGCCCTACGCCGACAACAACGCCACCCCGGCCGGCCGTGCCGTGAGCGCGCTCAGCAACGCCTGGGGCCAGCTCGACGCGGACATCGGCAAGATCCTCTCCAACAAGGCACTGGTGGTGGATTCGGCGCAGCGCGCCGGCACCCTGGGCCGCGAGTTGCCGTTGCTGAATTCCAGCATGGAGCAGGTGGTGAACATCCTGCAGCAGCGCGGCGGCAGCGCGGAGCAGACCTACACCTCCGCCCGCCAGATGGTGCTGGCTGACCGAATGATCCGCCGCGTGCAGGAAGTGCTGCAGGGCGGCGACGCCTCGCAGCCGGCCGCCGACGGCCTGGCCCGCGACGGCCAGCTCTACGGTTCAGTGCTCAAGGGCCTGCTCGAAGGCAACACCGAAGTGGGCGTGCGCGCCATGGGCGATGCCAACGCGCGCAAGATCCTCACCGACATGCAGACTCAGTGGGACAACCTGCAGGATCCGGTGGGCAAGCTGGTCAGCGCGGCGGGCAACCTCAGCGACGTGAAGCGCGCCGGCAACCAGGCCTCGCTCGACTCGCAGAACGTGCTGCTGCGCGCGAACGAACTGGCCGACCAGGTCAGCAAGCTGCCGACCCGCCGCCTGTTCCCCAACCTGTGGTGGGGCGTGCTCGGCGCGATCGGCGCGGCCGCGTTCCTCGCCGTCCTCGTGGTGCAGCTGATCGCCGACCAGCGCCGCCGCTTCCAGGAGTCGACCGAACTCAACCAGCGCAACCAGGAGGCCATCATGCGCCTGCTGGACGAAATGGGTTCGCTCGCCGAAGGTGACCTGACCGTCAAGACCACCGTGACCGAAGACATCACGGGCGCCATCGCCGACTCGGTGAACTACGCCATCGACGAGTTGCGCACCCTGGTGACGACGATCAACGAGACGTCCGAGCAGGTGTCGTCCTCTGCCCAGGAAACGCAGACCACCGCGCGCCACCTGGCCGAGTCCGCGCAGAACCAGGCGCAACGCATCAGCACGGCGACCACCGCGATCAACCAGATCGCCAGCCTGATGGATACGGTGTCCAAGGACTCGGCCGAGTCCGCCGACGTGGCCGAGCGCTCGGTGCAGATCGCATCGCGCGGCGCCGAAGTGGTGCGCGAGACCATCTCGGGCATGGACTCCATCCGCGACCAGATCCAGGAAACCTCCAAGCGCATCAAGCGACTGGGCGAATCCTCGCAGGAGATCGGCTCCATCGTGGAACTGATCAACGACATTGCCGAGCAGACCAACATCCTCGCCTTGAACGCAGCCATCCAGGCGGCGTCGGCGGGTGAGGCGGGCCGCGGCTTCGCGGTCGTGGCGGACGAAGTGCAGCGCCTCGCGGAACGCTCCGCGAGCGCGACGAAGCGAATCGAGACGCTGGTACAGACCATTCAGTCCGATACCAACGAAGCGGTGAACTCGATGGAGCAGACCACCGCGGAAGTGGTGGCCGGTGCACGCCTCGCGGAAGACGCGGGCAGCGCGCTGGGCGACATCGAGCGCGTGTCGCACGACTTGTCGGCGCTGATTCAGAACATCTCGACCCAGGCGCGCCAGCAGTCCACCGCGGCCACCGATATTTCGGTGTCGATGAATGCGATCCAGGAAATCACCTCGCAGACCTCGCAGGGCGCGAGCCAGACGGCCGACTCCATCGGTTACCTGGCCCAGCTCGCAAGCGACCTGCGCCGTTCGGTGGCGCACTTCAAGCTGCCGGGTTGAGTGAGTAGTTGGCTGATAACGATTTTCACGGGGGGCAACCTCGCCGGTTGCGTGACAAACCGTTACGTGGCTGCTGAGAGGGGCGCATGAGACTTCAAGACCACATCGATTTCACCACCCTGCAGTGGGTCAAGCCCGAGCTCGACGAGACGCTCGCCCTGGCCCGCGAGGCGTTGGAGTCCTACGTCGACAACCCGGGCGACCGGGCGGCGATGCGTTCCTGCGCGGACAGCCTGCACCAGGTGCACGGCACCCTGCGCATGGTCGAGCTGTACGGTGCGGCCATGGTCACGGAGGAGATGGAAACACTCGCCATCTCCCTGCTCGAAGACCACGTCGCCAACCGCGAGGAAGCCTATGCCGCGCTGATGCGCGGCCTGATGCAGCTGCCCGATTACCTCGAACGCCTCTCCGGCGGCCATCGCGACGTGCCCGTCGTGCTGCTGCCGCTGCTCAACGACCTGCGTTCCAGCCGTGGTCAGCAGGCGCTGCACGAATCGGCGCTGTTCACGCCCAACCTTGAAGTGGCCCTGCCGGCGCAGGCGCCGGCGCCGCTGCAGGAAGTCAACGGCGAGCGCCAGCGCAGCGAAGTCACCACGCTGCGCCTGCGCTTCCAGCAGCAGTTGCTGTCGTGGTTCCGTGGTCAGGGCGGCGACCAGCAGCTCGCGGGCATGATCCAGACGCTGGACGCCATCACGGCGCGCTGCCACACCGTCCCGGGCCGCCGCCTGTGGTGGATCGCGGCCGGCGTGCTGGAAGGCGTGCAGCAAGGCGCGCTCAAGAGCCAGACCGGCGAAGTGCGCCAGCTGATCGGCAAGGTGGATCGCAGCATCCGCCAGCTGGTCGAACATGGCGAGGCCAGCCTGCGTGGCGGCGATGCCGACGAACTCGCACGCAAGCTGCTTTACGTCGTGGGCCAGGTCCGCCAGGGCAGCCCGCGCATGGAGCAGCTGCGCCAGACCTATGCGCTCGACGCGCTGCTGCCCGAGCAGAGCGAAGTCGAACACGCCCGCGGTTCCATGGCCGGCCACAACCGCGCCCTGCTCGATTCCGTGGCGAAGGCGCTGAAGGACGACCTGCTGCGCGTGAAGGAGTCGCTCGACCTGTTCCTCAGGCAGACCGACGCCGACCCCGCGCAGCTGGCCAGCCAGACCGAGATCCTCGAACGCGTCGGCGACACGCTGGGCATGCTGGCCCTGGGCGTGCCGCGCCGCGTGGTGAACGAGCAGCGCCGCGTGCTCGACGAAATCGTCAGCCGCGTGCGCGCGCCGGACGAAGAGCTGCTGCTCGATGTCGCCGGCGCCCTGCTGTACGTGGAAGCGTCGCTGGACGACCACATCGAAAGCCTGGGCGCCGACGGCGAGCCGGCCAGCGAAACGCCGACCAGCATGCTGCCGCGCAGCGAGGCGCGCCACATCCTGGCCACGCTGATGCACGAGGCCACCGCCAACACCGGCAAGGTGAAGGACGCCATCGTCGCGTATGTCGAATCCGGCTGGCAGTCGCAGCAGCTCGCCGAGGTCGGCGCGCTGATGGACGAAGTCTCCGGCGCGCTGCGCATGCTGTCCGCGCCGCGCCCGGCCGAATTGGCCGAGGGCATCGGCCGCTTCGTCGGCAACGAACTTTTGACCGACCGCCGCGTGCCCAGCACCGCGCAGATGGATCATCTCGCCGACGCGCTGGCCGCGCTGGAGTATTACCTCGAAGCCGCGCGCGAACACCGCGGCGGGCTCGAGCACATCCTGGACGTGGCCGAGCACAGCCTCAGCAGCCTGGGCTACTGGCCGCCGCCGGCTGCGCGCGGTCCGTCCGAGGACGAACTGGATGCCACGCCGCCGGAACACGTGGCGCGCGCCGCCGATGCTGCGCTCGCCGCCGCGCTGGCGAACCAGCCGGATCTCTCCGAGAGCGTCAGCGTGGCGCATGGCGAGGACCTGACCGGCCTGATCGTCGGCCGTAGCGACACGCCGCAGCCCGAGCCGCAGGAGATCACCGGCCTGCGCCTGGCCGATACAGTGCACATCACGCCGCAGGAGCCGGTGCAGGGCGCCGACGAAGGCGACTGGATCGAGATCGAGGAAGAAGTGGTCGAGGAAGTGCCGGTGTCCGGCGCGGCCGCCGTCGACGCGGGCTTCCAGACCAGTACCGCCGGCATCGACGACGACATCCGCGACATCTTCCTGGAGGAAATGCAGGAAGAGATCGACAGCCTGCACGCCAGCCGCAAGACCTGGCTGGCCGATGCGCAGCAGCTCGACGCGCTCACGCCGATCCGCCGCTCCTTCCACACGCTCAAGGGTTCGGGGCGCCTGGTCGGCGCCACCTTGCTGGGCGAGTTCGCGTGGAAAGTGGAGAACATGCTCAACCGCGTGCTGGACCACTCGGTCCCGCCGAACGAAGGCGTGCAGGAAGTCGTTTCCGCCGCCATCGACGCGTTGCCGCCGTTGCGCGCCGCCCTGATGGGCGAAGGCGCGGTGACCGTGCCGGTGACGGCCATCATGGAGATCGCCGAGCGCCTGGCCTCGGGACAGGTGGACGCGCGCCTGGCCGACGTGCCCGCCACGGGCGCCACCGAAACCGTGCGCCGCATCGTCCGTCGCCGCGTGCCGCGCGTGAGCGTGGCCGCCGAAGCGATTCCCGCCGCCACGCTGGCCGAGATCGAAACGACGCCCGCCGAGGCCGAGGCGCCGACGCCTGCGCACGACGTCATCGACGCGCCGGTGATGCCGCCGATCGACCCGGTGCTGCTGGAAATCCTGCGCAGCGAAGTGGCGCAGTACCTGGCCACCATCCGTACCGCGATCAACCGCGTCGACGGCGAGCTGCGCGTGGAAGACAGCCTGCTGCGCGCCGTGCACACGCTGCATGGCGCCATCGCCATGGTCGACATCCCGCTGCTGACGCAGCTGCTGTCGCCGCTGGAAAGCCTGCTCAAGCGCCTGCGCGCGGCCGGCCAGCCGCTGTCGCCGGAAGGCGTGCTGCTGCTCAGCCAGAGCGCCGACGCCGTCGACCACGTGATGAACCAGTTCGACGCGCCGTCGCCGCAGCTGCCGGACCTGGACAGCCTGATCCATCGCCTGACCGAACTGCGCGACAGCCAGCCCGAGCCGAAGGTCGCGCACGTGCTGTTCGAAACGCCGGTCGACACGCCGGACGAGGCACCGCTGCACGCCGCAGCACCGACCCACGAGGAATCGCTCGCCGCGTCGCTGGACGAGGCGCTGTCGGATGCCTCGCTGCCGGTCGAGCACATCGAACTGGCGGCGCCCGCCGCGCCCGAGGCCGCCGGTGGCGACTACGCCGACGAACTGCTTGCCGCGCTGGGCGAATACGACCTGGACGCGCACCTGCCTGCCGCCGACCAGCTGCCGCACGCGACGCAGCCGGAACACGTGGCGAGCGGCGCGGAGGACGACGAACTCGCCAAGGCCTACGCCGATCTGATCGGAGAGGCCGAGACGCTGGAAATCGGTCCGGTCGCGCACGAGGCCGAAGTGCCCGTCGAGCACGCCGGCACGCCGGAGGCAGAAGTCGAGGACGTGGCGATCGCGCCGGAAGCCGACGCGATCGCGCATCACTTCATCGAAGAAACCGAGATGCCCGACGTCGCCGAAGCGACCGACGGCGAGCACGCGGCATCGATCGAAGCGCTGCCTCCGATCGACGAGTTGCCGATCGAGGAGATCGAGCTCGAAGCGCCGACCGTCCACGTGTCGGACGAAGCGATCGAGACGGAAGCGCCCGTGGTCCAAGTGCCCGTCGAAGAGGCGGAGCCGGAGACGCAGGAAGTCTACGCGCTGGCCGAGGAAGTCGCGCCGGAAGCGCCGTTGCACGCCGAGTCGCCGGAACTGGCCGAAACGGCGGCGCATGTCGATGCGCACGACGAAGCCGCCTTGCTGCCGCATCAGATCGACCCGGACCTGCTCGAGATCTTCATCGAGGAAGCCCGCGAAATTCTCGACCATTCCGACAGCGTGCTCGCCCAGTGGCGCGCCGAGCCGGCGGCCGTCGAGCATCTGGCGGAAATCCAGCGCGACCTGCACACCCTCAAGGGTGGCGCGCGCATTGCCGGCATGGTGCCGGTGGGCGACCTCACGCACGCCATCGAAACCGCGCTGGAAAAACCGCTGCACGCGGAGTCGGCGCACATCGGCGAACTGATCGCCGCGCTGGAAGTGGGCTTCGACAAGCTGCACGGCCTGGTGCAGCTCGTGTCGCAAGGCAAGCCCGTGCCCTATCCGCAGGCCATCATCGACCGTTTCCTGGCGATGGCGGGCGAGGAATCCGCCACGGAAACCGCTGCCGCTGCGCCACTCGCGCAGGAGCCGGCCAACGTCGTGCCGTTCCCGGCCCGCACGGCGCCGCTGCCGGAGCTGTTGCCGGAAGAGCGCGGCGACGAGGTGCAGTCCACGCCGCAGGAGCAGATCCGCGTTCGCGCCGAATTGCTCGACTCGCTGGTGAACCACGCGGGCGAGGTGGCGATCTACCGTTCGCGCCTGGAACAGCAGGTGGCCGGCTACCGCTTCAACCTGGTCGAACTCGACCAGACCGTGCAGCGTCTGCGCGGCCAGTTGCGCATGATGGAAATCGAAACGGAAGCGCAGATCATCGCGCGCTTCCAGCGCGAGCATCGCGAAGCCGGCATCTCGGTGTTCGATCCGCTCGAGCTCGACCGCTTCTCGCAGCTGCAGCAGTACTCGCGTGCGCTGGCCGAGTCGGTGTCCGACCTTGTGTCCATCCAGGGCATGCTGGACGAACTGACGCGCCAGGCGGAAACCCTGCTGATCCAGCAGTCGCGCGTGAGTTCGGAGCTGCAGGAAGGCCTGCTGCGCACGCGCATGCTGCCGTTCGACACCATGGTGCCGAACCTGCGCCGCACACTGCGCCAGGCCGCGCAGGAAGAAGGCAAGGGCGCCCAGCTGTACGTGGAAGGCGCCCACGGCGAAATGGACCGCAACCTGCTCGACCGCATCAAGGCGCCGTTCGAGCACATGCTGCGCAACGCGGTGGCCCACGGCATCGAATCGCCGGCCGAGCGCCGCAAGGCGGGCAAGCCGGAAGAGGGCGCCGTGCGCATCCGCGTGGCGCGCGAAGCCACCGAAGTGGTGGTGCGTGTGACGGATGACGGCCGCGGCCTGGATCGCGACGCCATCCGCAAGCGCGGCGTGGAACGCGGGCTGGTCCGCGCCGACGCGCGCCTGAGCGACGACCAGGTGCTCGCCCTCATCACGCAGCCGGGCTTCTCCACCGCCAGCACCGTGACCCAGCTCGCCGGCCGCGGCGTGGGCATGGACGTGGTGGCCAACGAAATCAAGCAGCTCGGCGGTGCGCTGTCGATCGAATCGAAGGAAGGCCAGGGCACCACGTTCGTGTTGCGCCTGCCGTTCACGCTCGCGGTCACGCAGGCGATCCTGGTGCGCATCGGCGAGTCGACCTTCGCCATCCCGATGACCTCGGTGCAGGGCGTGGCGCGCATCACGCCGGCGGAGCTGGCCGAGCGCATGGCCGACCCCGAGCCGACCTTCCCGTATGGCGGCGAGAGCTACGACATCCACGAGCTGTCCAGCCTGCTGGGCATCTCGGCCAGCCATGCGGGCGACGAAGAACAGATTCCGCTGCTGCTGACGCGCTCGGGCGACCTGCGCGCCGCCATTCGCATCGACGCCGTGATCGGCTCGCGCGAAATCGTGGTGAAGTCGGTCGGCCCGCAGATCAGCTCGGTGCCGGGCATCCTCGGCGCGACCATCATGGGCGACGGCTCGGTGCTGATCATTCTTGATCTGGCCCCGCTGGTGCGCCATGGCATCGCCCGCCGCCAGGCGCGCCTGGAGGAAGGCCTCAGCGCGGTCGCGACGCCGGTGGTGGAAGAGCCGCGCGTGCGTCCGCTGGTGATGGTGGTCGACGACTCCATCACCATGCGCAAGGTCACCGGCCGCGTGCTGGAACGCCACGAGTACGAAGTGGCCACCGCGAAGGACGGCGTGGACGCGCTGGAAAAGCTGCACGAGCGCGTGCCCGACCTGATGCTGCTCGACATCGAGATGCCGCGCATGGACGGCTACGAGCTGGCGACGCACATGAAGGCCGATCCGCGGCTGCGCGACGTGCCGATCATCATGATCACCTCGCGTACCGGCGATAAGCATCGCCAGCGCGCGTTCGACATCGGCGTGGACCGTTACCTCGGCAAGCCTTACCAGGAGGCCGAGCTGCTGGCGCAGATCGGCGAAGTGCTCGAACAGCGCACCACGGAGTCGCTCAATGGCTGAAACGGCGACCGCGGTAGCGCTGCTGTTCGATGACGTGGATCTTGGCAGCCAGCTGCGCGAAGCGCTGCGGGAGCGTGGTGCGCGGATCGTGCACGAAGGTGCGCTGTCCACCCTGAGCCGGCAGATGCTCGACGCCACCGGCGCGGAAGTGCTGGTGGTGAATCTGGACGAAGAGGCCGAGGACGAACTCGACCGCCTCTACGACGTGATCGACGGCGACCGGCCGCGCGTGGTGTTCAACGACGCTGCCGCCAGCCGTTCCCTGGACGGCTGGGATCGTGCGCGCTGGGCGCGCCATCTCGCGGTGAAGGTAATGGCCCAGGGCGATCTGGATCCGCCGCGTCCGCACGACGCGCCGGTGATCCCCGAAGTGGCCGCGCCGCCCGCCTTGTCCGTTGCCGACGAGCCCGCGCCGAGTTTCGCCGCGCCTCTCGACGTGGCGGAACCGATTGCACCGCATGTGGCGGACGCAACGGAAGTCGAATCCGAATCGCTGGCCGCGGAGCTCGAGGCGCTGATGGCCGCCGACGAGCCGGTGGCCGACGAAACCCATGCAGCAGTGCAGGAGCAGGAGCCCCTGCATGCCGACGACTTCGCGGCGCTGGCCGACCTGCCGCTCGACGCCGACGACGATTTCGGCTCGGGCCTGAAGTTCAGCGCCGACGACGAGCTGCCGCCCTTGCACGACGGCAACTTCGGCGCAGCGACGCACGCTCACGAGGGTGCCGAAGGCTCGGCCTTCGACGACGCCGACGAGCCGCCGCCGCTGCCCGTCAATCTGTTCGGTGTCGAGGCAGTGGCCACCCAGGGGCACGCGCCGCTCGACGCGACGGCGCACGAAACCGCGGCCCGGTCGACGCCTGCGTTCCAGCTGGATCACCTGGCGCTGACGCCGCTGGACGACTCGTTCATGCCGGCGACGGACGCCAGGCAGGCGTCGTCCGCCTCGATGCTTGGGCTGGCGTCGAGCTGGTCGCTGGTCGAGGACGGCGAGACACCGGCCGCCGCGCCTTCGCCCGCGCCGGCGGCCCCGAAGGAGTTCGGCATCGAAAAGCTGAGCGCGGCCGATTTCCTCGCACCCGAGGGCGGCGAGGAAGAAGCTTCCATCATCGAGCCCGGCATGAAGCTGGAACTGGTCTCGATGGAAGAGGCGCTTGCGCCGAAGGAATACGAAGGCGGCACCGAAATGCTGCTCGACGACCTGGACGGCGCCGTCAGCCGCCTGCTGGTGCTGGGCGCGGCGTCAGACAGCCTGGAAGCGGTGTGCTCCTTCCTGTCGATGCTGCCGGCCGACCTGCGCGTTGCCGTGCTGCACGTCCAGCATCTGGGCGGCAAGACGGTCGAGGCGTTGTGCGAGACGCTGGCGCGCCACAGCGAGCTGCCCGTGCGCATCGCCGGTCCCGGTACGCGTGCACGCGCGGGCGAGGTGCTGGTGGTGCCCGGCGGGCATCAGGCGCGCGTGCACCGGGATGGCCGCGTGGACCTGCAATCGTTGGAGAACAACGACACGCGCAGTTCCCCGATCGATGCGAGCTTCACCCTGGCGGCCAACGTGTTCGGCCGCAACGCGCAGGCCATCGTGTTCGCGGGGCAGGCCAACGATGCGCTTGGCGGATGCCAGGCCATCCACGATCGCGGTGGCCAGGTGTGGATCGAGTCTTCCGATGGCCAGTACGCCGACATGGTGCACGGCATCGAGGCCGAGCGCCTGCACAGTTATTCGGGCACGCCGGCCGAGCTGGCCGCGCGCCTGGTGGACGAGATGTTGATGGAGGGCCGGCGATGAGCGATCTGCCACTACCGCGTGAAATCCGTTGCGTACTGGTGCCGGTCGGCAACCTGCGCCTGCTGCTGCCCAATGCCACCGTGGCCGAAGTGATCACCATGCCCGCGCCCGAGCCGCTGGAAGGTTCGCCGCCGTGGCTGCTGGGCCGCATCGCGTGGCGCGGCTGGCGCGTGCCGCTGGTCTCGTTCAACACGCTGGCCGGCGCCGGCGAGAGCGACAGCGAGCAGACCGTGCGCGTGGCCGTGCTCAAGGCGTTGGGCGGACATCCGGACCTGCCGTTCATCGCGGTGGTCACGCAGGGCTTCCCGCGCCTGACCACGCTCAACGCGGAACTGATCATTCCCACGCATGACGGCGCGCCGTTGCCGCCGGGGGTGCGTGCGCAGGTATTGGTGCGCGATGACATCGCGGTGATTCCGGATCTGGAAGGCATCGAAGCGGAGTTGATCGAGTTGCTCGATCTCGCTAGCTGAGTCCTCACGACTTGCGCACGTCTGACTCCCTCTCCCCTTTGGGGAGAGGGCTGGGGTGAGGGGCGGGTGCTCGCCCCACCGCTTCATGCTTTAGCCGTCATCCCGGCGTAGGCCGGGATCCAGTGACTTTGCGCTTGGTTTTCGCGTAGAGAGTGATTGGCTCTTTACCAGCGTTCCCGCGACCTGGCCGCCTGCCCGGCGGGCGTTCCGACCTCCTGCCGGAGGCCGGGTCACTTTCTCTTGCTTGCCCAAGAGAAAGTAACCAAAGAGAAGGGCCCCCCGGAATCGGCGCCTATCGGGCAAAGCCCGATAGGTACGCGGTCGGGTTCCGGGCTTTTCGACGGGGCATCCTGCCCCGACGAAAAGTGCCTGGCATCCATGCCAGGCACCCCTGCGGGGCCTGATCTCCACCCGGCCGCCGCCTCATACGGGGACCCGGAAGATCAAGAGCACGAGCAGACGGCTCGTGCCGCTGTGCGGCACATCGCGTCGGAGTGTGGGCTCTATCGCTTGATCGCTTCTAGACATCCCCGTGCAAGGCCTGCAGCGCCGCCAGTGCAGCCAGCCCTGCCGTTTCCGTCCGCAGAATGCGTGGCCCCAGCCGCAGGCCGATAAAGCCGGCATCGGTCAGGGCTGCCGTGTCGCGCTGGCCCAGGCCGCCTTCGGGGCCTACGACCAGGAGGCCGCCAGCGGTGGAAAAGCGCAGCTCGCCCGGGCGGTGGGTGCCTTCGGGCAGCAGGGCCAGCCGTTGCGCGCCGTCCTGGGGCAGGTCGCGCAGCCACTGTTCCAGGGGCAGGGCGGGCAGGACTTCGGGCAGGCGGGCGCGGCCGCTCTGTTCGCAGGCGCTGGCTACCACGGCTTGCCAATGGGCCAGGCGCTTCTCGGCGCGGCTGGGGTCGAGCTTCACTTCCGAGCGTTCGGTCAGCAGCGGGACGATGCGGGCCACACCCAGTTCGGTGGCCTTCTGCACGATCAGGTCCATCTTCTCGCCGCGCGCCACGCCCTGCGCCAGGGTCAGGGGCAGCGGGGATTCGTTGCGGACCGGCTGGGCGGCTTCCACGCGCACCTGGACATCGCGCTTGCCCACCGCCTGGATCACGGCGGGATAGTCCAGGCCATCGCCGTTGAACAGCGTGATGGGCGCCCCGGCCGTCAACCGCAGCACGCGCGCCACGTGCTCGCCCGCCTGCGCCGGCAGGCTCAGTTCCTGGCCGATGGCGAGGGGCAGTTCGACGTGTATGCGGATCGTGCGCATGGAGCGTTATCAGGGGTGAGGAAACGAAAAGCATAGCCGACCGGCGAAGCACCGTCCCATGCGGCTTGCGACCGGTTTGCTGAATGCGGAGTCGCAACCGGTGCGGCGGCATTTGCGGGCCGGCCGCGACCGGCGCAGCATGTCAGTGTCCCCTGTCCCCCGGAGGTGGATCATGGTCAGCAAATCCCTTCTCGTTCTTGTCATGGCTCTGGGCGTGGCGCCGCTTGCCATGGCGCAGGAAAGCCCGCCGGCGGCTGGCGCCACGGTGCAGTCAGACCAGCAGGATGCAGCCAGGCAGAACACGTCGCAAAGCCCGCTGAAACCCGGCAACCGCAACTGCCTGCAGTCCACCGGCAGTCTGATTCCCGCCAAGCCCGGCACCTGCCTGCCGGTGGCGGGGCGCAGCTACAGCCAGCAGGACATCCGCAACACCGGATCGCCGACGCTGGGCCCGGCCCTGCAGCAGCTCGACCCGAGCATCACCGTGAGCGGCGGTCACTGAGCGACTGCGCGCTCGATGCCGGCGATGGCGGTATCGACCAGGTGGTCGATCTCGTCCGTGCTGACGACGTAGGGCGGCATGAAATAGATGATGTCGCCCAGCGGGCGCAGCAGCGCCTGATGCTCCAGGCCATGCAGGTAGACGCGTAAGCCACGCCGTTCCGTCGAAGGGAACGGCGTGCGCGTGGCCTTGTCTGCCACCAGTTCCACCGCGCCGATCATGCCGGTCTGGCGCACGTCCGCCACGTGCGGATGATCGCGCAGCGCTTCCAGCCGTTTGCCCAGGTGCGCCGACAACACGCGGTTGCGTTCGAGCACGGGCTCATCGCGGAAAATCCGCAGCGTTTCCAGCGCCACGCGGCAGGCCAGCGGATTGCCGGTGTAGCTGTGCGAATGCAGGAAAGCCTTGCCGGCGCTGTATTCGGCATAGAACGCCTCGTACACCTTCGCGGTGGTGAGCACGGCCGAAAGCGGCAGGAAGCCGCCGGTAAGGCCCTTGGACAGGCACATGAAATCCGGCACGACACCTGCCTGCTCGCACGCGAACAGCGTGCCGGTGCGGCCGAAGCCCACGGCGATTTCGTCGGCGATGAAATGCACATCGTACTCATCGCACAGCTGGCGCAGGCCCGCGAGATAGTCGGGGTGGTACATGCGCATGCCGCCTGCGCATTGCACCAGCGGCTCCACGATGACCGCGCAGGTTTCGTGCGCACGCTGCTCCAGCAACTGGCGCAGTTCGCCAAGACGACGGTGCGCCACCTCGCTGGCGCTTTCGCCGGGCAAGGCGTCGTACGTATCCGCCGATGGCGCGAGGATGGGCGTGAGCAGCAGCGGCGCATACGTCTTGCGGTAGAGCGCCACGTCGCTGACCGACAGCGCGCCCAGGGTTTCGCCGTGGTAGCTGCCGGTGAGCGCGATGAAGCGGGTCTTTTCGCCGTGGCCCTGGTTCAGCCAGTAGTGGAAGCTCATTTTCAGCGCCACTTCGATGGCGGCCGAGCCGTTGTCCGCGTAGAACACCCGATCCAGCCCCGGCGGCGTCACGCGCACCAGTTCCTCGGCCAGCGCCACCGCCGGTTCATGCGTGAAACCCGCGAAAATCACGTGCTCCAGCGTGTGCGCCTGTTCCGCGAGCGCGGCCGCCAGGCGCGGGTTGGCGTGGCCGAACAGGTTGGTCCACCACGAGCTGATGCCATCGAGGTAGCGGCGGCCGCTGGTGTCGATCAGCCACGCGCCTTCGCCCCGGGCGATGGGTACCATCGGCACCGTGCGGTGGTCGTACATCTGCGTGCAGGGATGCCAGAGCAGGCCAAGGTCGCGACGCACCAGCGCGTCGCCAGCAGGAAGGGTGTTCATCCGGCTATGATCGGGGTTTCGAGCGTGCACGCTCAAGTCCCGCGTCCTCTCAGGGAGCCGATTTGAAGGTCTGGCGTATCGCACTCATGGGCCTTGTGGCCTTGTTGCTGGCGGTTTTCGTGCTGCTGTGGTTTCTGCCCGCGCGCTGGGCCATGCCTTGGTTGCAGGCGCGGCTGAACGGCGTGCAATTGCAGGATGTCAGCGGCCTGCTGTGGGACGGCAAGGCGGGAAGCGTGGTGACGCCCAAGGGTGAAAACCTGGGCGCGCTGCAGTGGCAGCTTTCGCGCGCCGCCTTGCTGGGCGACAACCGCCTGCATGTGGAACTGCATGGCCCACGCCTGGATTTCGCCGGCAGCATGAGCGGCAGGCAGGCCACCGAGGCGACATGGACGGACGTCCAAATGCGCGTCGATCTGGACGTGCTCGGCAAGGGCCCGATGGTGCTGGGCGGATGGCCGCGCGGCACGTTGCGCGCGACCGCCGCGCGCATCGAACTGCGCGGCGGCTGGCCCTGGTCGCTCGACACCCAGGTGCAGTGGCAGGCCGCGGAGTTGCGCACGGCCGCGCTAGGGCCGCTGGCGATGGGCGATCTGCAGGCGGACCTGCATGCCGTGAATGGCGTGATCGAAGGACACCTGCAGGACGACGGCCACGGCCCGCTGCGCGTGGACGGCCGCCTGCAGCTCAGTCCGCTGGCCCGCCGCTTCAACGCCGTCGCCGCGCCACGGGGGCCGCATCCGGAACTGCAGAGCTGGCTGACGGCCTTCGGCACCACCGACGCCGACGGCGTCACGCACATCAACTACAGTGGCGGCCTGGCTGCCGCCATCCGCGGGGAGAAACGATGAGCGAACTGAACCTGCCCAAGGCGCTGGACGCCGCGCGGGAAGCCGCCGAGGCGGCGGGCGTGGTGTTGCGGCACTACTGGCGCAAGGGCGTGGCCGTGGAACTCAAGAGCGACGACACGCCGGTGACGGCCGCCGATCGCGAAGCGGAGCTGGTGATTCGCGAGATCCTGCAGAAGGCCTTGCCCGGCGCGTCGATCTACGGCGAGGAATTCGGCCGCGACGGCAACAGCAGCGAGCTGCTGTGGATGGTCGATCCTCTCGATGGCACCAAGAGCTTCGTGCGACGCACGCCGTTCTTCTCCACGCAGATCGCGCTGATGCATCGCGGCGAACTGGTGCTCGGCGTATCGAGTGCACCCGTGTACGGCGAAACGCTGTGGGCAAGCAAGGGCGGCGGCGCCTGGTTCGACGGCGAGCGCATCCATGTGGCCGATACCCGCGAGATGGCGAAAGCCTCGCTGTCCACCGGCAACATCAAGACGCTGACCCGCGATGCGCGCTGGGACGCGCTGGGCGCGCTGATCCGCGACAGCAACCGCATCCGTGGCTACGGCGATTTCTGCCATTACCATCTGCTGGCGCGCGGCAGCCTGGATCTGGTGATCGAGTCGGACGTGAATATCCTGGACGTGGCCGCGCTCGCCGTCATCGTGCGCGAGGCGGGTGGCGTGTTCACCGATATCCACGGCCATGCGCTGACGCTCGATACCACCAGCGTGCTCGCGGGCACGCCGGCCATTCACGCGCAGGCGCTCGCGCGCTTCACGCTGTAACACCACGGAGGACACTCATGGAAGAACTCTCGGTCTTTTTCACGATGCTGGTGGGCGCCGCTCCCTTGTTCATCGCGGCCGTCGCCGGCATCGCGCTGTCGGCCGTGCTGTGGCCGACGGCACGCAAGCCGGCGATGCTGATGCTGATCGCCTGCGTGGTGCAGCTGCTGGTCACAGTGGCCAACGCGGCGATCTACGGCTGGTATGTGCCGCACGCCTCGCACGATGGCGGTTTCGCCAGCATGCGGGCACTCACCACCGTCTGGGCCATGTGCGCGAGCGTGCTGCACGCCACCGCGTTCGCGCTGCTCTTCTGGAGCGCCTTCAGCGGGCGCCGGCCGGCTGCGGCGGCCCGTCGCTGACCCGCGCTACAATCCAACGATGCCAAAGCCACCCATCATCCATGCCACCCGGGACGTGCATGACAGCAGCTTCCTGCGCGTCGAGCAGCTCGACCTGGAGTTCTCCAACGGCGAGCGCCGCACCTACGAGCGCCTGAAGGGCAGCGGGCTCGGCGCCGTCATCATCGTGCCGATGATCGATGACCAGACGGTGTTGCTGGTGCGCGAGTACGGCGCCGGCGTGGGTCGATACGAACTGGGCCTGCCCAAGGGCCGGCTGGATCGCGACGAGACGGTAGAGCAGGGCGCCGACCGCGAGCTGAAGGAGGAGATCGGCTACGGCGCGCGCAAGCTCAAGATCCTGCACAACCTGTCGCTGTCGCCCTCGTACATGACGCACATGGCACACGTGGTGCTCGCGCAGGACCTGTATCCCGAACGCCTGGAAGGCGACGAGCCCGAGGAACTGGAAGTGGTGCCTTGGAAGCTCGCCGACCTGCATACGCTGATCGCGCGGGACGACGTCACCGAAGGCCGTTCCATCGCCGCACTCTTTCTGGCCCGCGAGTATCTGGCGGGCCGCTTCTCGCCGACATGAGCCAAGCTCCCTTTTCCCATCTGTTGCAGCAGGTCGCCTCCATCGCGCGCGATGCCGGCGAAGCCATCCTGGTCGTGTATGGCGAGGACTTCGAAGTCGAGCGCAAGCAGGACCACTCGCCGGTGACCGCCGCCGATCTCGCCGCGCAGCGCGTGATCACCGCGGGTCTTGGCGAGCTGGACGAGGTCTTTCCCGTGATCTCCGAGGAAGCCCGCGCCGCGCCGTGGTCGCAGCGCCGCGAGTGGCAGCGCTACTGGCTGGTCGATCCCCTGGATGGCACGCGCGAATTCATCAAGCGCAACGGCGAATTCACCGTGAACATCGCGCTGATCGAAAACCACCAGCCGGTGCTGGGCGTGGTGCTGGCACCGGTGACGGGCGAGCTCTACGCCGCCGCGCGTGGCGAGGGCGCGTGGTTGCAGCGCGAGGCGGGCGGGCCATGGCAGCGCATCGCCGCGCGCGGTATGGCCGCACCGCCCGCCGTGGCCGGCAGCCGGTCGCACGGCGGGTCGGGCACCTTTTTGCTGCAGCAGTTGATCGGCGACGACTACGCGTCGATGCCGCTCGGCTCATCGCTCAAGTTCTGCCTGGTGGCGCGTGGCGATGCGGACGTCTATCTGCGTCGTGGCGCTACCAGCGAGTGGGACACGGCAGCGGCGCAAGCCGTGCTGGAACAGGCCGGTGGCGCCGTGCTCGACCTTGCCGGCGATCCGCTGCGCTACAACCGCGGCGATTCACTGATCAATCCCGAATTCATCGCCGTGGGCGATCTTTCCATCGACTGGAAAGCGCGCCTGCAGGCGGCCGACCTGGATGTCCCATGAGCGAGGCGCGACGGCACGGCATGGACGATCTGCTCGCCATCATGGCGCGCCTGCGCGATCCGCAGAACGGTTGCCCGTGGGACGTGCAGCAGGATTTCTCCACCATTGCGCCGTACACCATCGAAGAGGCGTACGAGGTGGCCGACGCCATCGACCGCAAGGACTGGCACGACCTGCGTGACGAACTCGGCGACCTGCTGCTGCAGGTGGCGTTCCACGCGCAGATGGCGAAGGAGGCGAACCTGTTCGAGTTCGCCGACGTGACGCAGGCGATCAGCGAAAAGATGATCCGTCGCCATCCCCACGTGTTCGGCGACGAGAGCTACGACGACCTCGATGCGCAGAAGCAGGCCTGGGAAGACATCAAGGCCGCCGAGCGCGCCGCCAAGGGTGAGCAGCACGACGACAGCGCGCTGGCCGGCGTTTCGCGCGGATTGCCCGAATGGAAGCGCGCGCTGAAACTGCAGGAGCGCGCCGCGAAGGTGGGCTTCGACTGGCCCGACGAACAGCCCGTGCTGGACAAGCTGCTGGAAGAAGTGGGCGAAGTGCGCGCCGAATTCGCCAACGGCCGCGACGTGCAGCGCCTGCAGGACGAGATCGGCGACGTGCTGTTCGTCGTGGTGAACCTGGCTCGGCACGCGGGCGTGGATTTCTCCCAGGCACTGCGCCATGCGAACGCCAAGTTCGAGCGCCGCTTTCGCGCGATGGAGCAGCTGGCGCATGCCGGCGGCAAACCGCTGCCCGAGCATGATCTGGCTTCGCAGGAAGCCTTGTGGCAGCGGGCCAAAGCGCAGGAAAAGCCCGCAAGCTCTTAAAGCCTGTTCAAAATCTCGCGAGAGCGCCCCAATTTCCCGATCGTCATTCCGGCGTAGGCCGGAATGACGCTGAGGGAAATGAACCTCGCGGAGACGTTCAGCAGGTTCTACGCATAAAAAGGAGGCACGGGCTCTGGGGTTCCCGTGCCTCAGGCGATAGCGCTGCGGAAGGCAGTGCCGCTTTTCTTGTTATCTCTTCGCTTACGGCTGGGATGCCGGCTTGGCCGCGCTGCGGCGCTGTTCCCATTCGCTGCGCATCTTGTCGAACTCGGCGCGCTTCTTCGCCTCGTTGCTGAGGTTTTCGTCGAGGCTCTTGCGCAGCGTGGCAATGGCCTGGTCGGTGTTGGTCGGCGCCGACTGCACGCGCGCCAGCTGGTGGTAGACGTAGGTGCGCACGCGCGGGTCCTGCGATTTGGACAGCACGTCGTTGTAGAGCGCGGCGAGTTCCTTCGTGCGTCCGCTTTCGCGGTACAGGCGTTCCAGCGCGGCGAGATCGCCGATCACCGGCGATGACGGACCTTCGAAACCCATGCGGCCGAAACCGGGGCCGGGACGCCCGAAGCCTGGGCCAATCCCATCCGGACCACCCATGAAATCGTCTATGCCGTCGTGCGGCCTGGGCCCTGCCTTGCCCGCAGCGCCGGCAGGCGGTGCGCCTGGGGCAACATCCTGCGCAACCACCAGGGTGGCCGCGCCGGCAACAGCCAGGGCGAGTACGGAGGCGAGCAGTGTCTTGCGTTGCATGGCAGGGTGTCTCCACGTCGGTTCGTGAAGTCTCAAACGTCGGTTGGCGGCGCGGGTTGACGATGGGCTCTAAACCTTTTGCCGCGCGAGCACATCCAAGCCCTGTCCCATCCATGAGGAATCACCCATGCGTCGTCTGATCCTTGCCGTCCTGCTGCTTGCTCCGCTGGCGTCCCATGCGGACGACTGCAAGTACCAAGCCCCGCGCAATCTCACGCTCGATCTCACCGGAGTGCATGAGGTGGAGGTGGATCTGCACAGCCACGACCTGCATCTGAGTGGCACCGATGCCAAGGGCGGCACGGTTACAGGCCGCGCCTGCGCGTCTGACCAGAAGCTGCTGGACGAGCTGACCGTCACCCAGCGCCGCGAAGGCGACCGCCTGATCGTGGAGGCCGGCGGCCATGGGCACGTGATCTCGTTCGGCTACAGCTCCACCAGCCTGAAGCTGGACATGCAGGTGCCGGCACAGATGCCGGTAGTGCTCAACGTCGGTTCCGGCGATGCCTGGGTGACAGGACTGCAGCGCTTGAACACGCAGGTGGGTTCGGGCGACGTGCACGTCAGCAAGATCGCCGGCCCGTTCGCCTTGAGCGTGGGTTCGGGAGACGTCGACGTGACGGACGTGGGCAGCCTCGACGCGGGCTCCATCGGTTCGGGCGACTTGAAGGTCAGCGGCGTGCGCGGCGATGTGCGCGTGGGCAGCATCGGTTCGGGCGACGTGGGCCTGCGCAATGTAAGCGGCAGCGTGCGCGTGGACACCCTGGGTTCGGGCGATCTGGGCGTGCACGATGTGCAGGGCGATCTGACGCTCGGCGCCAAGGGCAGCGGCGATGTCAGCCATTCGGGCATCAAGGGCAAGGTGAGCCTGCCGCGCGACCGCAACGATTGAAGAGTCGCGCCGCGCTGCTGATCAACCCAGCCAGTGGTAGACGAGGTAGACCAGCGGCGCGCACACCAGCAGGAACGGTACGGATACCGCATGAAACAGCCGCGCACCGCGCGGCTGTTTCGCTAGGCGCAAGGCGATCAGGTTGGCGAGCGAGCCGATGGCCAGGCCGAAGCCGCCCACGTTCACCGCCACGGCCAGCGCTATCGGATCCGGCGCGTGGCGCAACAGCAGCACCGTGGCCGGCACGTTGCTGATCAGCTGGGAAGCGAGGATGCCGCTGGCATAAAGCGTGGGCGGATGTTCCAGGTCCAGGCTTTGCAGGGCGTGCTGCACCCACGCCAGTTCGGCGAAGTGCCCGAGCCCAAGGAAGATCGCCGCGAACGTCGCCAGCAGCAGCCAGTCGACGCGCAGCAGCGTGCCGCGCTCCAGCAGGGCGAACGGCACGAGGAGCAGCAGCGCGCCCAGCACCGCGTGGTTGTGCTCCATCATCACCACCATGCTGCCCAGCGCCAGCACGGAAAGCACCGCCTGTGATGCCGATACTGGATGGCCGTCGATATCCTCGGCATGCAGGATCACGCGGCCGCGCGGCATCCACGCCAGGGTCAGCAGCAGCACCAGCAGGAACATGGCGCCGAACGCCGGCAGCATCTTCTGCACGAACTCCAGCAGCGGCAGATGGGTGTACTGCCACAGCAGCAGGTTCTGCGGATTGCCGATGGGGCTGAGCGTGGAGCCCGCGTTCACGGCCAGCGCCTCCAGCACCACCGTGCGCATCACCGGCAGGTTGGAGATGCCGCCGATGGCAAGCGTCAGCGGCACCAGCAGGAGCAGGCTCACGTCATTGGTGAGCAGCATCGACAGCAGCGCCGTCGCGCTCACCAGCAGCACGCCCAGGCCGCGCAGCGAGTGCACGCGCTCCACCAGCGCCGCCGCCGCGTGCTGCACCAGTCCGCTGTCGCGGATGCCCTGGATGCAGATCATCAGGCCCAGCAGGCCGGCCAGCGTCGGCAGTTGCAGCCAGCGTTGGTGAGTGGCCAGCGGATGCGGGTCGACAATGGCCAGCATGATCGCCAGCAAGGCGAAGCCGATCAGCAGGCGCTCGTGCGCGAGGCGTTTGATCCAGTGCACTCAGGCTTCCCTTAGCAGTCGCATGGGCGAGGTACGGCTGACGCGCGCCGTGCCGGCCAGCCCCAGCAGCATCACCACGATGGCGGCGGCCAGCGCTGCCAGCAGCAGCGAGCCCATCGGTGGCACGAAGTGTTCGATATGAAAGATGGCATGCCCCAGCCACCAGCCGGTGCCAGCCGCACCGAACGCGGCGGTAAGGCCGGCCACCAGTCCCAGCAGGCCGAACTCGCAAGCCGCCGCCATGCGCAGCTGCGTGCGGCGCGCGCCCAGCGTGCGCAGCAGGGCGGCTTCGTGGCGACGCTCCTGCGCGCTGGAGGCCAGCGCGGCGGCCAGCACCAGCGCACCGGCCAGCAGGCTGAAGCCCAGCACCCAGCGCACCGCGCCGCTGACCTGGTTCACGATCTCGCGCACGCGGTCGAGCATGGCGTCGACATCGATCAGGCTCAGGTTGCTGTAGTCGCGGCTGAGCTGGGCCAGGGCTTCGGCGTTCCCGCGCGGGAGGTAGAAGCTGGCGATCCATGTGTGCGGCAGCGACGCGGCGTGCGCGGGATCGAATACCAGGAAGAAGTTCACGCGGAATGACGTCCAGTCCACCTTGCGGATGCTGCCCACGCGCGCGTCGATGCTGCCTTCGCCGATGTTGAAACGCATCATGTCGCCGACCTTCAGGCCGTACATGTCGCGCCACATGGTGTCGATGGACACTTCCGCTTCGGCCGGGTGCTCGCCATGCCATTGCCCGGCGATCACCTCGTTGCTCGGCGGCAGCTCGCCCGCCCAGGACAGGCGCAGCTGGCGGTCTGACCAATCCTTCGCCCGCTCGTCCTTGAAGTGCATCTGGTCGATCGGCTGGCCGTTGATGGCCGTGAGCTTGCCCACCGCCAGCGGCAGCATGTTGAGCTTCTGGCCGCCGATGCGGGCCAGCGCCTGCTCGAAGCCTTCGCGCTGGTCGTCCTGCAGATTGAGTACGAACCAGTTGGGCGTGTCGGCCGGCAGTTCGCGCCGCCAGCCTTCCAGCAGGGCCGGCGCCACGATGGCCAGCAACAGCAGCGCGACCAGCCCCAGGCTGAGCGCCGTGGCCTGCAGCAGGCTCATGCCGCGGCGCCTAGCCAGCGCCGCCAGGCCCAGGCGCAACGCAGGATGCGCGCCCGGCGCCACGCGGCGCGCCGTCCACAGCAGCAGCGCGGAGAGCAGGGCGGCGACGATGGCCACGCCCAGCAGGCTGACCGCGAGGATGCCGGCCAGCTTCGCGGAACCGCTCTGGCTCCAGATCAGCAGCAGGGCCACCAGGGCGGGCACGAGGTACAGCGCATCGAAGCGGCGCACGCGCCGCGCCGCGCTCTCGCGGAAAACGGCCACCGGCGGAACCTCCGCCAGGCGCGCCAACGGCGGCAGGGCGAAGCCGGCCAGCACCGCCAGGCCCATCACGGCGGATGCCAGCGCCGGCCCCAGCGGCAGCGTGGTCGGAATGGCGGAGAACAGCTGGCTGGCAAAGCCCCAGGTGATCTGCGCCAGGCCCAGCGCCAGCAGCGCGCCCACGATCACCGAGGGCACGGCGAGCAGGCCGAGCGTGCCGATCAGCAGCCCCAGCACCTGCCGGCGGGGCGTGCCCAACGCGCGCAGCAGCGCGACTTCGTTCGTCTTGCGGCGCGCATAGCGCTGGGCGGCCAATGCGATGGCCACGCCAGCCAGCAAGGCGGAAAGCAGGGCCGTGAGCCGAAGGAAGGCGCTGGCGCGGTCGAAGGCGCTGCGCATGCGTTCCTGCGTCTGTTCCGGCGTGATCAGCTCCGCGCCTTGCGGCAGCGTCTGTGCCTCCACCCAGCTGCGCCAGTGCTGCACGGGCGAGGGCTGTCCGGCGACGAGCAACCGATGGCGCGCGCGGCTGCCCACGCCGAGCAACCCGGCCTGCTCGGCATCGCCGATGTTCATCAGCGCGCGGGGCGCCATGGCGACGAGCTCGCCACCATCAGGCAGGCGGACCAGTTCCGCCGCGATGCGCAGGTCGCGCCCGCCCAGTTGCACGTTGTCGCCTACCTTCAGGTGCAGGGCCACGAGCGCGCGATGGTCCAGATACACCGTGCCGGCGGAAGGTCCATGGCCCGCTGTCGTGGTGCCCGCGCCTTGCGCCAGTTCCATCGTGCCGCGCAGTGGATAGGTGCTGTCCGTGGCGAGCACGTCGAGCAACTGGCTCTGCTCATGCGCGAACGCCACGCTGGGGAAACTCGCGCCCTGCGTGACCTGCAGGCCCTGCTGCCGGGCCTGCTCCGCATAGGTCGCCGGCAGCGATTGCGGCGCGCTGATGCCCAGGTCGCCGCCGATCAGCTCCGCGGCGCTGGCGAGCACGCCGCGCTCCATGCGCGCCGCCAAGGTGGCGACCACGCCCAGGGCTACCACTGCAAGCACCAGCGAAGCGCCCAGCGTGCGCAGCTCGGGCAGGTGCCATTCGCGCCGCAGGCTGCGCAGGGAAAGCGTCAGCAGCCTCATGCGCGGCATTCCGCCAACGCGGCCATCACGGCGCCACCGCCGCGGAAGCGCGCGGCGCGACGAGCACGCGGCCGTTGTCCAGCGTCACCTGCCGCGCGCAGCGCGCGGCGAGGCGGGGATCGTGGGTCACCAGCACCAGGGTCGTGCGGTGATCGTGGTTCAGTGCGAACAGCAGATCGCTCACGTGCTGGCCGGTGCGCTGGTCCAGATTGCCGGTGGGTTCGTCCGCGAACAGCAGGCGGGGGCTGTGCACGAAGGCGCGGGCGATGGCCACGCGCTGCTGTTCGCCGCCGGAGAGCTGCGCCGGATAGTGCCGACGCCGCGCCGTCAGTTCGACCGCCTCCAGTGCTTCGCGGGCGCGGCCGCGCGCGTCGTCGCGGCCTTCCAGATCCAGCGGCAGCATCACGTTTTCCTCGGCGGTCAGCGCCGGCAACAGGTGGAACGACTGGAACACGAAACCGACCAGGCGGCGGCGCAGGTCCGCGCGGGCTTCTTCGTCCATGCGTTCTAGCGAGTTGCCGTCCAGCGCGATATGCCCGCTGGACGGCGTATCCAGCCCGGCCAGCAGGCCGAGCAGGGTGGTCTTGCCCGAGCCCGACGCGCCGACGATGGCGAAACTTTCGCCTTCGCGCACCTGCAGCGACACACCGCTGAGGATGTCCAGCCGGCCCTCGGGGCCCTGAACCGACTTGCTAACATCGGTCGCGTCCAACAGGACACCCTTGGGGCCGGGTTGCGGGCTCCCGGATATTGCGGAGGCATTGCCACTCATGCGTCGTTTCCTTTGCTGCCTGGTCGTGCTGTGGGGTGCCGTCATCGGCACCGCGCAGGCGGCGCCGCCGAAAACCGTGCTCGTGCTGGGCGATTCGCTGTCCGCTGCGCACAACATTCCGGTCGAGGCCGGCTGGGTCCATCTGCTCGGTGACCGTCTGGCCAAGATGGAGCCGGGTTGGACCGTGGTCAATGCCAGCATCAGCGGTGAAACCTCGCTCAGCGGACGCAACCGTCTTCCGGCGCTGCTGGAAAAGACCCATCCGGCGGTGCTGGTGATCGAGCTGGGCGCCAACGACGGCCTGCGCGGCCTGCCCCTGGCCCAGTTGAAGGAGAACCTGGCCGCCATGATCGATGCCGGCCAGAAGGCCCACGCCCGGGTGCTGCTGCTGGGCATCGAGCTGCCGGTGAATTACGGCCCGCAGTACCGCGATGGCTTGCGCGCCGTGTATGCCGACCTGGCCAAATCCAAGCACGTGGCCCTGGTGCCCTTCCTGTTGGATGGCGTGGCGCTGAAGCCGGAGTTGATGCAGGAGGACGGCCTGCACCCCGTGGCCGCCGGCGAGCCCCTGGTGCTGGACAACGTATGGAAGGAGTTGGCGCCGCTTTTGCGCTGAAAACGGCAGTACGTGATGATAATCACAACCGCGCGTGAATCGGGCGTCACTGCCTTCACACGACCCTCACGATGGCGGTCGTTAGCTGTTCACCTTTGTGAAGTCAGCTTCAGGAGGTACGGATGAGCTCGCGCGACGAACAAGCAGGACTGATCCTTCTGGTCGAGGACAACCGCCAGATCGCAGAAATGGTCGGCGAATTTCTGGAGCGCAGGGGATACTCGGTCGACTACGCGGCCGATGGCGTCAGTGGTCTGCACCTGGCCGTTTCCAACAGCTACGACGTGGTCGTGCTCGACCTGATGCTGCCGGGCATGGACGGCCTGGACGTGTGCCGCAAGCTGCGGCGCGACGCCAAGAAATCCACCCCGGTGCTCATGCTCACCGCCCGCGACACGCTCGAAGACAAACTCATCGGCCTGGAAGCCGGCGCCGACGACTACCTGGTCAAGCCCTTCGAGGTGCGCGAACTGGAAGCGCGCCTGCGCGCACTGATCCGCCGCGACCGCCGCCAGGTATCCACCGAAATCCTTACCGTGGGCGACATGACGCTCGACACCGCCACGCTGCGTCTGGTGCGCGGCGGACAGGAGCTCACCGTGTCGCCGATCGGGCTGAAGTTGCTGGCGATCCTCATGCGCGAATCGCCCCGCGTGGTGAGCCGCCGCGACATCGAACGCGAGATCTGGGGCGACACCTTGCCCGATTCGGACACCTTGCGGTCCCATCTCTATAATCTGCGCCGCGTCATCGACAAACCGTTCGATCGCCCGCTGCTGCATACCATCCACTCCGCCGGATATCGCCTTGCCGATCTTGAGTCGGAGGTGGCCTCGGCCTCGCAGCCGGCATGATCGTGTCCGCATGAGTTGATTATGGCCAGCAGGGGCAGTTCCAAGCCCGCGCGGATCTTCCCGCGCGGGCGCTTTCATCGGCGCATGGCGATCATCTTTGGCCTGCAGTTGCTGGCCATCGTGATCGTGTGCCTGATGGGTTTCTACGACGTCGCGCCGATGGGCGCGGTGCTCGCGCTCATCGTCATCATCAGCGCGCTGTCATGGCTGGCCGCGCGGCGCGAATGGACGCCGGTCAGCCGTCTTGCGCAGGCCGTCAGCGCGTGGGACGAACAATCCAGCGGCCTGGATGGCTGGCGGCCCGACCAGATCTCGCGCCGCACCGACGCCGACGTGGCTACGCTAGCGAGCAGCCTCTACGGTTTTGCCAACCGCATCGCCGGATACAACCAGCGCGAGCGCAACTTCACCCGCGACGCAAGCCACGAACTGCGCAGCCCGCTCACCGTGATCAAGATGTCCGCCGACATGCTGGCCGACGACGCCTCGCTGGGCGAGTTCGGCCAGCGCTCCGTGCAACGCATCAAGCGCTCCACGCGCGAAATGGAAGCACTGGTCGAGGCCTTGCTGATCCTGGCGCGCGAATCGGACAACGGGCTCACCGAAGAGGATTTCGTCGTCAACGACGTGATCCGCCACGAGCTGCCGGATGTGATGGAAATGCTGGAAGGGCGCCCGATCACGCTGGAACTCGACGAGCCCGCGCGCTTCGCCTTGCACGGCTCGCCACGCGTATTCGCCGTGCTGTGCTGGCAACTGATCCGCAATGCCTGCCAGCAGGCGGAAGGCGGCACCGTAGTGATCACCGTGATGCCGGGCATGGTGACGGTGACGCACCGTTATGACGACTCGCACGGCCGCGCCAACCGTCATGGTTTCGAACTGGCCATCGCGCAGCGCATCAGCGAGCGTTTCCAGTGGCCCCTGGAATTGCAGACGCACGACGGACGCCGCCACATAGCGCGCATCCGCTTTCCGGAATCGACGCCGCTGCCTGCCTGAGCATGCCTGGCGCTGCGTCTCCTTCGGCGCCTGCCTACCTCAAAATCTTCGAGCCGTATCCAACTTCCTCACCGTCATCCCGGCTTTCGCCGGAATGACGGTGAGGAGCAGGGGTTCACTGCTTCAGCGACGGGCTCACCGCGAACGCGCAGCCCGTCTTCGCCTTCACGTCATCCAGCGTCACGCCGTCGTGCAGTTCGATCAGGGTCAGGCCTTTGCCTTTGTCGACCGAGAACACGCACAGGTCGGTGATGATCAGGTCCACGCATTCCTTGCCGGTGATGGGCAGGTCGCACTGATTCTTGATCTTGGGCGAACCGTCCTTCGCGGTGTGCTCCATCAGCACGACCACGCGCTTCACGCCGCTGACCAGGTCCATCGCGCCGCCGGGCCCCTTCACCATCTTGCCCGGCACCATCCAGTTGGCGATGTCGCCGGTGCAGGACACTTCCAGGCCGCCGAGGATGGACAGGTCGATATGGCCGCCGCGGATCATCGCGAACGATTCGGCGCTGGAGAAGAAGCTCGAGCCGGGCAGGGCGGTGATGGTCTGCTTGCCGGCGTTGATCAGGTCCGGATCCACGTTCGCTTCATCCGGGAACGGGCCGATGCCGAGCAGGCCGTTCTCCGACTGCAGCGTGACGTCCATGCCCGGCGGGATGTAATTGGCCACCAGCGTGGGAATGCCGATGCCGAGGTTCACGTAGAAACCGTCCTGCAGTTCCTTCGCGGCGCGCTGCGCCATGGCCGTGCGGATCGGGCTTTCCTTGCCGGTGTTGGCGCCGGCCACGGTGCGGAACTCGATGCGCTTCTCGTAGGACGGGCCCTGGATGATGCGATCGACGTAGATGCCCGGCACGTGGATGTTGTTCGGATCGAGCGAACCCACTTCGACCAGTTCTTCCACCTCGGCCACGCAGACCTTGCCGCAGGTGGCGATCATCGGGTTGAAGTTGCGCGCGGTTTCGCGGAACACCAGGTTGCCCAGGCGATCGCCCTTCCAGGCTTTCACGATGGACAGGTCGGCATGGATGGCCTCTTCCAGCACGTATTCCTTGCCGTTGAAGACCTTGGTTTCCTTGCCTTCGGCCAGCTTGGTGCCGAACGCCGTGCGCGTGTAGAAGCCCGGGATGCCCGCGCCGCCGGCGCGCAGCTTCTCCGCCAGCGTGCCCTGCGGCACGAGGTGCAGCTCCAGTTCGCCGGCCAGCACCTGGCGCTCGAATTCCTTGTTCTCGCCCACGTAGGAGGCATACACGCGCTTGACCTGCCGGGTCTTGAGCAGCGGGCCCATGCCGAAGTCATCCACGCCGGCATTGTTGCCCACGATGGTGAGCCCCTTGGTGCCCGCCTTCAGCAGTGCAGCGATGAGGTTCTCGGGAATGCCGCACAGGCCGAAGCCGCCGGCGGCGATGGTCATGTCGTCGAACAGCAGGCCGTCGAGAGCTTGCGCCGCGCTTGCATAAACCTTGTCCATTGCGATGCCTTCTTGCAGGGGAGAGCCAGCTGCCAAGGATACGACGGAATGGTGACCGCACATGCTGTACCAAGGTCGCAAGGCGGATGGATGGCGCCGTGAAGCGGCTTGAGCCTTGACGTCGCACCATCCGGATGAGCATGGAGGAAATGGCTGGCTATACTCCCGCCAACGTTGTGGGGAGTGCCGTCCGTGAAGTCCAGCCGTCTTGTCGCCGCTGTCGCGGCGCTGGGGATAGCGTCCATGAGCCATGCCGCTTCGCCGGTGTTGGTGATCCATGGTGGGGCGGGCGTGATCAAGCGTGACATGACACCGGTCAGGGAGAAGGCCGTGCGCGCCGCGCTGACGCAGGCCCTGCAGAGCGGCTATGCGCAGCTCAAGGCCGGCAAGAGCGCGGTGGAGGCGGTGTCGGCGGCGATCGTCGTGCTCGAGGATGACCCCAACTTCAATGCGGGCAAGGGTTCGGTCTTCACGCACGATGGCAAGAACGAGATGGACGCCGCCGTCATGGATGGCGCGACTCTGGAGGCGGGCTCGGTGGCCGGCGTGCATCGCGTGAAGAACCCGATCCTGCTGGCGCGCGCGGTGATGGAGAAATCGCAGCACGTGATGCTGGTAGGCGACGGCGCTGAGGAGTTCGCCAGGCAAGTAGGCGTCACTCTGGTCGATCCCGCGTACTTCCGCACGGACGAGCGTTGGCAGCAGTTGCAGAAGGCGCTCAAGGAAGACGAGAACCACGAGAAGCATTCCGACCCGGAAACGGCCAGGCATTTCGGTACGGTCGGCGCTGTTGCGCTCGATGCCGAAGGGCATCTGGCGGCGGGCACGTCCACCGGCGGCATGAACGACAAGCGCTGGGGACGTGTCGGCGACTCCCCGCTCATCGGCGCGGGCACCTATGCCAATTCAGGCTGCGCGGTATCCGGCACGGGCTGGGGCGAGTACTACATCCGCACCGTGGCGGCGCATGAGATCTGCATGCGTGTGACGCAGATGCGCGTGCCGCTGCGTCGTGCGGCGGCCGAGGTGATCAATCAGGAAATCCCGTCGATGGGCGGCAATGGCGGCGCCATTGCGCTGGACGCGAACGGCACCGTATCGATGCCGTTCAATACCGATGGCATGTATCGCGGCTGGATCGGCGCCGATGGCGTGCCGCACGTGGCCATTTATGGCGATGAGGACGACGGCACTTCGGAGCCCTTGCCCGAGAGCAAGGGTGAGTGAAAGACATAGGAGTGAGTGAAGAGAAGTGAGAAGTGAGAGAAGAGCGTGGCACGGGCCGGCTTTCTCTCACTTCTCACTTCTCTTCACTCACTTCTCGCTTCTCAATCCTCGCTCTCCGGCCTTTCCCGTACCGGGTGTTTGCTGAGCTTGCGCTGCAGCGTGCGGCGATGCATGCCCAGGCGGCGGGCGGTTTCCGAGATGTTGCCGTCGCATTCGGTCAGTACGCGCTGGATGTGTTCCCATTCCAGGCGGCGCAGGGCCAGCGGTGCTTCCGGTGCGTCGATCACGTCGTCTTCGCTGGCGGCGGTGTCGCCGTCGAGGAGGGCGCGCACCACGGCATCGGCGTCCACGGGCTTGGCGAGGTAGTCGTGCGCGCCGCGCTTGATGGCTTCAACGGCGGTGGCGATGGAGGCGTAGCCGGTCAGCAGCAGCACGCGGATTTCGGGCACCAGGGCCTGCAGTTCCGGGATCAGGCGCAGGCCGTTCTCTTCGCCGAGCTTCAGGTCGAGCACGCAGTAGCGCGGCTGGTGGCGGCGGGTGAGCGCGCGGGCCTCATCGGCGTTGCTGGCGGTGATGACCTCGAAGCCGCGCGAGCTCAGCGCACGCGCAAGCACGCGGGCAAAAGTGGCGTCGTCATCGATAATGAGTAGTTGCTGATCGCTCATGGTGTTCTCCTCGGCATCGTGCCGATGTAGGCATTTTCGCCGCTGCGACAACGCATGCCTATGTGGCCACGTGCCACTGTGGCTATCCGCCGCAGGGATTATGGCGCAGCGATCACCGCCAGCGGCAGGCGCAGCCGCATCTGGGCGCCATGCCCGGTATTGAGCGCGATCAGTTCGCCTTCCAGGCGTTCGGCGGTGGCTTCGGCCAGCGCGAGCCCAATGCCCAGTCCGGTCTGCTTGTGCGAGCGGCCAAGTTCAGACAATTCCCCAGTGGGGTCGGCAAAGCCGGGTCCGTGGTCGGCCACGATCAGCTCCAGCCAACCGCCATCCCGCCGCACGGTGAGTGCCACGGCCTGTGAGTGATGGAGCGCGGAAGCATCCGCGGCGTTGTTCAGCAGATTCAGCAGGGCATGGCGCAGGCCCGGTGGCGTGCGCAAAACAGTGCGCGCGGCCTCCTGGTCGAGCGCAAGCGCCAGGTCCGCTTCCGGACGCAACAGCTGGAACCGTTCCAGGCAGCCGTGGATGAAGCTGTCCACGGTGAGCTGTTCCGGTTCCTGCGAGAGCTGCGCCTTGCCGAAGGCGACCATCTCGCGAAGGATGGTGCGGCAGCGGTCGACCTGTCCTTCCAGCAATGCCAGATCGTCGGCCAGTGCGGTGTCACCGGCGTGCTCGCGGCGCAGCTCGGGCAGCAGCGTGCGCATGGTGGCCAGGGGCGTGTTGAGTTCGTGCGCGGCGCCCGCCGCCTGCGTGGCGATGGCGAGAATGCCTTCGTCGCGCAAGGCACGCTCGCGCACGCGCTGCATTTCCAGCTGCTGCAGGCGCACGGCGCGCGCCAGCCGGTTGATGAAGAAGCCCAGCAGCACCGCCATGATCACGAAGTTCACGCCCATGCCGAGCACGTGCAGCGAGAACTCGGCGGTGGAATGCATGGGCACCGGCAACGGCACGTACCAGAACAACAGCACCGCGTAGGCCGCGCCCACCAGGGCCGCGACGGCGAGCACCGCGTTGACCGTCAGCGCCGCCGCGCTCAGCGCGATGGGAATCAGCAATAGCGAAATAAAGGGATTGCTCGCGCCGCCGGTGAAATGCAGCAGATAGCCCAGCACCAGCGTGTCCACGCCCACGTGGAGGATGGTTTCCCATTGGCGGATGGGCCAGGGCTGGGTGAGTCGCCAGGCAGCAAACACTGCGAACACGGCGAGCAGGCCGATGCCGACCATCAAGGGCAGCAGCGGGATGTCCATGTGCATCCACAGGGCACAGACCAGCACGGCGGTGCTCTGCCCGGCGATGGCGCAGATGCGCAGCCAGGCGAGGCTGCGGAAAAGGGTGCGTGGGCCGATGCGTTGCTGCGTGGAGGGGCGTTTCATGGGCGGGATACTAGCCGGTTTGTTCGGCATCCCCGATATAGGGTACGCAGGTGCGTCGCTATGGGTCCCGGTTTTTATCGTCATTCCGGGGCAGGCCGGAATCCAGATGCGAGGCGTGGCGATGGTCGCGAAAAGCTGGTCAGCCCTTCAGCGACTGCCGACCTGACGGCGATGGGCTGCGGCGGCGTAGGCCCAAAAAAACTCGCCCCGGCGAGCGGGGCGAGCAGTGGTCGATCAGACTTCTTCGCTATGCACCGCCGGCAGCGGTGTGTGCGCTTCGGAATGGCTGCGCGAGAGCTTGTTCATCAACGGCAGCATGACCACGGCGACCACGGTGCAGGCAATGCCCACGAAGCCGAGTTTGTTGAACAGGCTCACGTAGATGTTGAGCGATTCGACCGGGCTGCTGATGTTCTCCGGCATGGCGGCCAGGTTGGCCACGACGCTGCCCAGGTACTGGGAGATGCCCACGGCCACGTAGTACGCGCCCATCATGAAACCGCCCATGCGGGCCGGCACGTAGCGGGCGATCATCGCCAGGCCCAGGCCGCTCACCAGCAGCTCGCCGAGCGAGTAGAGGCCGTAGCCCCAGATCATGGTCCAGGAGGACACCTGGCCATCGACCGCGCTCATCGCGCCGAAGCCGTACATGAAGAAGCCCAGCGCCACGGCGGCGAAACCGAAGGCGAATTTGGTGGCCACCGAGGGATCTTTCCCCGCGCGGCCGAGCGTGTTGTAGATCGCCACCAGCACCGGGCTCAGGATCACGATCCAGATCGCATTGAGATTCTGGTACTGCTCCGGGATCCAGGTGATGTGAAACTGGGTGATGCCCAGGTTGAAGTCCTGCTGCAGGTTGACGTTCTTCTGCGCGAACAGATTCAGCGACGTCGCCATCTGCGCATAGAAGATGAAGAAGAAGATCGTCTGCACGGTGAGCACCAGCGCAGCGATCAGGCCGGCGCGCTCGCTCTTCTCGGCGTTGCGGATCAGGTGCACGAAGATCGCCAGGATCACGATGCCGGCCAGGTACACGCAGATCTTGGCGGCCAGCAGGCTCTGCAGGATGAAGGCCGCAACGGCCACGATGGCCAGCGACGCGCCGGCCAGCGCGAGCACGCGCTTGGCCTGCAGGGCCTGCTCGTCCGCGGGCGAGCCGATGTGCGCCAGCGTGCGATGCATCAGCGAGTAGTTGATCAGGCCGAGCACCAGGCCCACGGCGCAGGCGCCGAACGCGGTGTGCCAGCCCATCGCGTCGCCCATGTGCGCGCCGACGTAGTCGCGGATCCACGGCGTGGCCGTCATCGACACCATCGAGCCGATGTTCACCGCCATGTAGTAGATGGTGAAGGCGCTATCGATGCGCACATCGTCGCCCTCGTAGATCTTGCGCACGAGGTTGCCCGCGTTGGGCTTGAAGAAACCGTTGCCGACGATGATCACGCCCAGCGACAGGTAGGTGAGCGTCGGATTGTTGGAGGGGATCCACAGCATCGCGTAGCCCAGCGCCAGCACCACGGCGCCGGTGACCATGGTGCGGCGGGTGCCGATGAGCTTGTCGCCCACCCAGCCGCCAATGGCGGGCGTGGCGTAGATCAGCGCGGCGGCCGCGCCCCACACGAGGTTGGCCTTGCTGTCGGCGAAGCCCAGCTTCTTCATCATGTAGGTGACCATGAGCACCTGCATGCCGTAGAAGCCGAAGCGCTCCCACATCTCGATCAGGAACACGGTGCTGAACGAGCGGGCCTGTGAGACCGGTGGATTCTGGATTGCCATTCAATTGTCCGTACTGCGGTTCATACAACGGCCGCACGCAGCGGCCGGCTCGCGTGACCTGGGAAATCGGTCACAAAGTGGCAAAGCGTAACCTATCCGTCATTCAGGTAACGTTGCGCTGCCGCAAGCAGGAAACTGCGATCTGCCGGCCTCGGGGCGGGTATGGCAAAATTGCGGACTTATGCCCGCGGCACGCGGGGCGGCCGCGCCGCAATCTCACAGAGGACGACACCCATGGCCGCCACCGGTTTTCGCGGGCCCCGGCAAATCTGGAACGCGTTCAAGTGGTCCATGAAGGGGCTGCAGGCCGGCTGGCGCCATGAGGCCTCGTTCCGCCTGGAGGTGTGCATCGCCGTGGTGCTGGTGCCGCTGGGCCTGTGGGTGGGCAATGGCGCGCTGGAAAAGATTGCCCTGGTGCTGCCGCCGGTACTGGTGCTTTCCGCCGAGCTGCTCAATTCGGCGGTGGAAGCGGTGGTCGACAAGGTCAGCCCGGAGTTCCACGAACTGGCCGGGCGCGCCAAGGACATGGGCTCGGCCGCGGTGTTCCTGCTGCTGGCCATGACCGCCCTGACCTGGGGGCTGATCCTGTGGCCGCGGTGGTTCTGAGGCGACAGTCCTGACTGGCTCTGCCGCAGGAGCCTGTTCCGTCATTCCGGCCTGTGCCGGAATGACGAGCGGCTAGGGTTGAGGCCTCTCAACAGGTTCCTAAGACTTCGCAAGATTGCGCCATTCACAACGGAATGCTGCAATGGCGCCTCCACCGGATTGGAGCACTTCCCCATGAAATTTCTTCGCGTCCTCGCCGTGTTGTTGGTTGCCGTCGGCCTGTCGGGCTGCGGATACAACGCCATCCAGCGTCAGGACGAGGCCGTGAAGGCGGCCTGGTCCGAAGTGCTCAACCAGTACCAGCGCCGCGCCGACCTTGTGCCCAACCTCGTCAACACGGTGAAGGGCTATGCCCAGCACGAAGAGCGCGTGCTGACCGAAGTGACCAACGCACGCGCCAAGGTGGGCAGCACGCAGCTGACCACCGACGACCTGAACAACCCCGAGAAGCTCAAGCAGTTCCAGGCCGCGCAGGGTGAATTGTCCAGTGCGCTGTCCCGCCTGATGGTGGTGAGCGAGAACTACCCGCAGCTCAAGGCCGATGGCCTGTTCCAGAACCTGCAGGCGCAGCTGGAAGGCACCGAGAACCGCATCACCGTGGCGCGCAACCGCTACGTGAAGGAAGTGCAGGAATACAACTCGATGATCCGCACCTTCCCGAACAACCTCACCGCCAAGATGTTCGGCTACCAGGTGAAGCCGAATTTCTCGGTCGAGAACGAAAAGGCCATTTCCACGGCGCCGACGGTGGATTTCGGCAGCCCGGCGCCCGCCTCCTCGGCGCACTGACGTGACCCGGCGCGTTGCGCGCCTGCTGCTCGTGCTGGCGGTGGCCTTGCTGCCGCTGGCATGGCTGCATGCGGATGAAGCCTTACCCACCCTCACGCGCCACGTCACCGACCTCACCGGCACGTTGACGCCCCAGCAGGTCGACCAGCTCGACGCGCAACTGGTGTCGCTGGAAAAGACCAAGGGCGCGCAGCTGGTGGTCCTCATGGTGCCGACCACGCAGCCGCAGGAGATCGAGGAATACTCGCTGGCGGTGGCCGAAGCCAACAAGATCGGCCGCAAGGGCACCGACGACGGCCTGCTGCTGGTGGTGGCGAAGAACGATCGCCGCGTGCGCATCGAGGTCGGCTATGGCCTGGAAGGCGCCGTGCCGGATGCGGCCACGGCGCGCATCATCCGCGAATACATCGCGCCGAAATTCCGCACCAACGATTACTACGGCGGCATCAGCGACGCTGTCGGCGCACTGACTCAACTGGTCAACGGCGAGGCGTTGCCGCCGCCGGTGCAGAGCGGCAACCGCGAACGCCGCGGCGTGCCCTTCGGGCAGGTGTTGCTGATCGGCGTATTCATCGGGATCTTCCTGCGCAGCTTCCTTGGCGGCACGACGGTATGGCTGCGCACGCCCCTGGGCGCGGCGGTCGCCGGCGGCATCGTGTGGCTGCTGGCGGCATCGGTAGGGGCGGGCATTCTGGCGGCGATCATCGGCGGCGTCATGATGCTGCTGCCCGGCGGTGGCGGGCGCTCGATTGGCGGTGGTGGCT
>Ga0268248_100089_pt1 | contig 76295 bp, 71 predicted proteins | sample AgamicAtAme_FD_200856 | JGI IMG/M metagenome (GOLD analysis project Ga0268248, IMG submission 200856) | Agave microbial communities from Guanajuato, Mexico - At.Am.e (v2) (version 2) | ecosystem: Host-associated > Plants > Phyllosphere > Phylloplane/Leaf | place: Guanajuato, Mexico | collected... | reverse complement strand
CGCCTTCCGCGTTTGCGGCCACACTTCGCGATCAAGGAACCCTTGCCAACCCATCACCGAGCGATAAGCTCGCAACCTTGGACTCTACGAAATAGGTTTTGGCCCTAAGCCCGGGGGCAGGTCACTTGCCCACATGGCAAGGGACTTTGACCTCGTACAAAAACAGCTGGCGTCGAATATTCGAGCGCTAAGGTCGGAGACTGGCCTATCGCAAGAACAATTGGCCCTTCAGGCCGATGTCGACAGAACCTACGTCAGCCAGATCGAACGTGCGATCGGAAATCCTTCCCTCGCCGTCCTATGCAGGCTTGGCGCAATACTTGGCGAGGACGTTCGAGATCTGCTTGGTGTCAATGAACGGCCAAGCCGCCATCGGAAATAGAATAATGGCAGCCTGGCATTCGATCGCTGGAAGATAGGACCCGGCTTTTGCCGGGCCCTATGTACGATTACGACCAAGAGGTGGAAGCTTTAGAGCAGAGAATTTCGGCAACGCGATGTCGCCAGCGGTTCGAGCGGACTGCGCTACGAGCAGTGAGCTCTCACCTCCACTATCTCGTTAGCCACCGGGAAAGGACTTTGGTTGCGTCATACGCAAGCCTAGCCGGTACGCAGCTCGACACACCAACGAGCGCAGGCAGGCCACAAATTCCCAGCGATAAACAACACTGCAAAAACAATCAAACACTCAAACAGCGACGATGAGGAGTAGCCAATCCACGATTTTTCAAACATCACCATGCTCCTTAATAGAGAACGAGCAGCCCAACGAGCTGCTCAGCACGGTGATATAGATTTAAAAATATCTAGGTTCGAAATGACTGGCTTTTCTAGGCTACATCAAGGGAAGCCTTCGGGTTCTCTTTTTGCGAAAGCGCCCAATCGATGTACGCATCAGCGTCAAAACGAGCACTTCGCATTAGGTCGGATGCCTCAAGTGTAACCGTGTCGTAGGTGTCCGGATTCGACAGAATGCCATCGACATGAGCAAGACGAGGTATCAAGCGAATTATCTCGATCGCTGCCTCGGGCTCGCTTGGGAATTGGACGGGTTGCTCAACAGACGCAGCCAGTCCCGCAAGATCGCGTGCAGGCGCATGAACCGTCTGGCAAAAAAAACCGAGAGAAAGCATGTCTCTACTTCCCGGCACGCGAACTGAGTAAGCACAACTACTCGCCAGTAGCCTCAATGTGCCAGCCGGCGGAGAGCTGTCCAGCATCTGGAGAAGCCATTTGCTGACCGCCGCCGCGAAAGCATTTTCGAAGGCAGAATCATCCTGAACCGGACCCGCCTGCATTGCACTCAATGCTGATTGATCAAGATGCAGCTCGTCGCGAATGACCTGATCGACCTCGGCGTGATCGCGCGCATTTCTAAGAAGGCAGTCGAAGAAGCGCACGCGTGCTTCAGCGTTGATCCGGCCATGGTTCGCCCGGGTTGTCAGGAATAGTATCCATGGCTCGTCCGCAGGACGTCGTCGGCGCTGAAAGTCCAGAAGCTGCCGAATGGCGTCGTAACATCCAAGCTGTTGATCAAGTGGCGGTGCCGCACCGATAGAGTTGCATAGGTCGATATTTACGATATCAAACGATGCCGCCCCCATCGTTCGGGCGTATCCAACTGATTTCGGATCTGCAAGACTTTGTAATGGATCGAGGATTACAGTCGACTCCTGATCGACGCCCTGCATCCGCATCACTTCATCCAAAGAAAGATTGAGCTCTGTCTGAGCATCCAAGCCCCCTTCCATGAAGCCGACAAAACGCAGGTTTGCGCCAGATTCTGCGCAAACTTGTTGCATAGCCCTTACATCCAACATGTCAGGACCAGGAAGACTTAAGTAGGAGAGAGGCCTGCGCTTGTCAGAGAGGTTTAGTGCAGCGATGAGGTCTGCAGCTTCTGCCTGCCACTGATTGCGACGTATCCAGTGTTTCCTTGGTTTGTGCCAAGGAAAAAAGTGGTCCTTTGGAGCAAGCTCTGGATGCTCGACACGTTGCTGAACGAGATCGCCAACGTAATCGCTCCCCCCATTCTCGACCTCAATCTCCATCAGAAGCCTCTGTGGTGATGATCCTGCCGATCTCCCCGATCAGCTTCTCCTGCATTGCATATTGCATGTTGTCGAACACGCCATAGGCTTGGAGTACCAATGCAATCGCTCTCAGACGCGGCTCCAAATCAGCCGGCAACTTCTTGCCCTTACCCTTTTGGCTTGCTTTTAGCACGGCGCTGCGGGTAAACGCAGGAGCACCAGCAGCGCGCCTTTCCAGGACTTGCTTATCGTCGTCGCCGAAAACTATTTCGGGAGGTGCCTCAGCGTTTTCACCGCGCGCATCTTCCCACGCACTTTCAGCCGCCCGCTGCAACTTCTCGTCCAGCTGCTGGCCAATTTTTTCCTTCTTCTCACTAAGCAGCTTCCCTGAAATCAACTTCTGCCGGTTAGCAAACTGACGGATCGCGCCGTGCAGCCACCGACTGATAAATTGGTAGTGAATACTCGCATAGTTGAATGATTCACGATCGATGTTTAGCGCACCCTCAAGGCCCTCATGAACAAATATCTCAGCAGTCAGCTGCTTTAGACGAGTCTGTTCCGACACCTGGTAACCCATGAAAGTCGGATCAAAAAGTGTTCCACTTGCGCCTTTTAGGCGGACGAGTACGCCGTTGTGATCTTTGGGGACAATCTTAGGCGACCAATAAAGATAGGCCTCAAAAGAAAGGTTACCGCCCCTATATTCCTCGGGAATCTTACTTAGATCGGGTGCACACTTGCCGACAAAGAGTAGATCTCGTGACATGGCATGAGTGCTCTCCTTGGCTCGTCCGAACTTTAACGGACGAAGCAATTGAACCCCGTCGATAAGAACCTTGAATTCGGTGTCTTCGAAGTCGGCTGGAGAGGAAAGGCCCATCAAGGAGCGAACCTGCGCGTTCCCTTGAAGCGCCAATTCAGAAGCCTGGCCTTTGGCATCGTTAGAAATGGCGAAGAAATCGAGTCCGCTTTTCGCATCTAAATCAAACGGGTGCTGATCTACATAGCGACTTGGCAGAGCAAGAGAGAGAGTCCAGATCAACCTAAGATAGTTATCAAGAACCTGCTCGAGTTCTGGATTTGGATTTGTCGCCGTCTGAGCCCTGACCCCATCAACAAGCTTCTTGAACTTTTGCGTCGGCGAATCGCTACTCTTCCAGGGTAACGATGCAGGCAAACTAATCGTGCGCTTGGTTGAATAGTCGAGCCCGCCGATATGAAAGACGGGCTCCACAGTCGCGGTGGGCATCCAGTTCTCCTGCGCGCCTTCAGGAGAGGGCCGCAAGGCAGCCCATCGCGCCTGGCTACGAAGCAATTCCTTTGTTTGAGGACGAAGATCCATAAGCACAATTTCGGTACCATGCGATTCGACGTCAGTCGCCGGCACGCTCCAGATTCTTACGGTGCCCGTTTTTAGCTCGGTATCACCGCCGCGCTCTGCCAAGGCACGCTCAGCATCCTCCGGAGCGAGGATGATGTCCGCAATACGCCTTGTTTTTTCGCCCTTTGTCTTGGTTATAACCTGGAAGTGGGGCGTCAATTGGGCAACGGAGAACAAACCAATTCCGATCTTGCCGATCAGCTTGCGACCACCAGGGCTGAGCGACGCATTTGACGAACTCGTTACGTCTAACTTCGCTCCTTGGGCGGTACGCTTGAGACTTCCACCGATATGTTGCAAGACATACGCAAGCGTCTCGACACTCATGCCACTGCCGTCATCTCGGATGATCATTCGATCAAAACGCGGAGGGTCCGTCTCAATGACCACTTGCGACGCATCCGCATCGTAAGCGTTGGCGATTAGCTCTCTCAGTGCGGATGCTGGCTGGCGATAGATGCCATCAGTGATTCGAGCAAGCACGCGCTGATCGGTTTGCAAAACGTCTTCGATCTTAGCGCCGCTCGTGCCAGCATCGCGTATTCGCTCAGCGAGAGTCTTGGGCTTGCCGCTGTCCACTGCTGTCATTCCTAGAGTGAGGGGCGGGCGCGACGAAGCGCGGCAGCGACTGAGTGCGCGACTGCCGCTGCTACGGGTGGCGGAACTGCATTTGAAACCTGGGTAACCTGCTCGCTTAGATTGCCTAGAAGCTCGAAGGATTTTGGGAACCCCTGCAAGCAGAGTGCTTCGTAAATGCTGAGCCGTCTTTTTCCACTAGGATGGACATGAATTTCCCGATTGCCGTAAGCCACGGTACGACTTGGCGCATCCCACTCTAAGCGAATAAATGACCGACCATCGGGAGGTACTGCAGCCCCGAAAAACTTCTTGGACCTTGGCATCATCGTCCAATGATTGACGTGCTCAGCGCTTGGACTGCAGTTCCCCTCTCGGGAAAAGAAAACGGGCTCAGGCAAACCGCTGATTGCACTTTTAACGGTTGGCGCGGCGCCGGAACTAGGGGTCGGAAATTGGAAGTTTGCGTCATCCAATCTCTTACTGATGCCCACTATGATTAAACGGCGACGGGTCTGAGGTACTCCATACTTCGAAGCATCAAGAATCGCTTCGTGAAGGTTGTACGCCTTGCCGAGTCGCTTAACTAGGGTGTCGTAAAGAGGCTTATTCTTCGCCACCTTAAGCCCTGGGACATTTTCGAAGACGAAGAAATCGAGCCCAAATTCCTGGTCAAGGTCGAGCACGATATTCGTGTAACGCGCAAACAATCGATTGCGCGGATCTTTGGGGCCCGACTTATTGTTCGCGTTTGACACGCCCTGGCACGGCGGCCCGCCAAGCAAACCCCGGGGCGCGGCTCCCGCCAGAGCTATGCGTTCGCGCACCACCTTAGCAATGCTTCCGGAAGAGGTATTTAGTAGATCCAGAACGGCAGCAACATTGGCGCCGGCATTGTGATTGAAACTTTTTACTGCAGCTGGCATCGAGTCCGCTGCGAATATAGTGCGAAATCCTGCGTCATCAAAACCCAGGTCCAGCCCCCCCGCGCCGCAGAAAAGGGAAATCACGGGCACCGTGCCTTCTGCGAGCCGCGGTATCGGTAGCTCCCTCAAATTGCCTCCCTCTGGGTCAACCATTCTGTTCCTCCGACCAGGCTTCATTCTAGTCGAACTGGATTCTTTCTAACGGCCCTTCCGGAGCGCCAGCCTGTCTACGGAGTTCCAGTAGCAGGGCGGCAACTTTTCGCGCACTGGCCTCGGGATTAGTCTCGATCTCGTGCTCCCAGAGTCGACACACATGCCAGCCGCTTGCATGAAGAGCCTCATCGTTACGCCTGTCCCGGGCAATATTCGCATCGATCTTCGGGGACCAATACTCAGCCCGCGTCTTTGGTGCTCGAAAATGCGTAGGGCAGCCGTGCCAAAAGCATCCGTCCACGAACACTGCCAATTTCTCGGACGAAAAAACAATGTCCGGACGACCTGGAAGAGTGGAACGCAGTCTGTATCGCAATCCCATCCGCCAAAGCGTGCGGCGCAAGAGCATTTCCGGCAAAGTATCCCGGCTGCGAATTCGGGACATTTGCTCGGATCTGGAAAGCGGCGGCTTTCTGATCAACTTCGCCATGGCAAGGCTGAGCACTCACTGGGGTGATATCCCGTATCTCCGCGCAGCTATTTCCCTCATCGGACTAAGCGGCATTGAGCACCTCACTCTGAGTTAGGGTAGTCCTTCCAGTCGCTTTGAGCGAATCGAGGTAGTCAGCCCACGATTGCATGATTTTTCGCCGCTCGGGGAGATGCTGTGCTTTGTTGTAAACGCCCGCAACTCCAGGCTCTTTGTGAGATAGCTGCCGCTCAAGGGCCTCAGGGTTCCAGCCCTGCTCTCCCAACATCGTGCGCGCCATGTGGCGGAAACCGTGTCCTGTAATAATTCCTTTGTAACCAATGCGCGCCAGCGCGGCGTTCAACGCTCCGTCCGACATGTGTCGTTTCGGATCACGCGCCCCGGGAAACAAGTATCGGCCATTTCCAGTCAGAGGCTTTAGCTCCCGCAAGATCTCCAGTGCCTGCGTGGACAACGGCACGATGTGCGGTGGAGTGGCGGGGTTTTCTTTGGCGGCCTTTTTGAGCTTTCTGTTCTCAGGCGGCACTCTATAGACAGGGGTCTCGCCCTTGAGGTCAAAGTGAGCCCATTCTGCCATTCGTATCTCGCCAGGACGGCAGAACCAAAGCGGCGCCAACCTTAGTGCGCATTGCACCGGGAAAGTACCTGTAAACCCTTCTATGGCTCGCATCAGCTCGCCCACTTGCACGGGATCGGTGATGGTCGGGTGGTTCCTGGGGTTCCGGGCAGGAAGTGTGTCGCGAAGATCGGCTGCCGGGTCACGCACGGCTCGTTCTGTAGCAATGGCGAACCGAAATATCCGACTTAGTTGATGTCGCAGGCGATGTGCCTGCTCAATATGCCCCTGCTTCACCAGGTGCATCAGTAACGGGCGGATTTCCGCCACCCCGACATTCGCAACAGGAAGGGTACCCAGCCGAGGAAATACGTGATTGCGCAAGCGGTCGCGCTCTTTAGCGAACTGTTTGGGGGTCCACTCTGGCTCCTTTACAGCGAGCCACTCACCAGCAATGACCTCAAAACTGTTCGCAGCACGCTCGTCACCAGCGGCCTTCTCCGCCTTGCGCTGCACCCCTGGATCTATCCCTTGTGCGAGCAGCTTGCGCGCCGCATCACGACGCTCACGAGCAAGTGCCAGGCCCACGTCTGGATAAACACCCAAGGAAAGCCGCTTCTCCTTCCCCCCAAAGCGGTACTTTAAGCGCCACCATTTGCCTCCAGAAGGCGCAATTTCCAGATACATTCCACTGCCATCGAATAAGCGTTGCGCCTTTTCAATAGGCTTCGCTTTTCGAATCGCGGTATCCGTGAGCGGCATGGGGGCATCTACCACTGAAGAAGTAGTGTTGCCCCCGATCCTGCCCCCACTTGCCCCTCGATTTCAATGGACCTCATGGGACTTGCTTGGACGAAAAAGACCCGAAACCCTTGGTATCACTAGGTTCCCTGGACTTCGCTGGACAGGTTCGGACTGGTATGTGGTGGCTATGGGTGGACTCGAACCACCGACCCCAGCATTATGAGTGCTGTGCTCTAACCGGCTGAGCTACATAGCCTTGGGTGCCGTCCGCCCGGTGTGTCGACGTGGCGTCGACCAGGCAGGGCCCGGCAGTGTAGTGGGCTGGGCCGCTGGGTTCAAGAGGTCTGGTTGTCCCGTCTTCCTGCGCGTGCTTGAATGGACTCACGAGCCATGGCGGAGCTGAGTCGTCCGTCGTACCCGCCCGGCTTCAGGAGGCAACATGATCGACGTCGATGGCTATCGTCCGAATGTAGGCATCGTTCTGCTCAATGCGGACGGCCGGCTGTTCTGGGCGCGCCGCGTCAATCGTGATGGCTGGCAGTTCCCCCAGGGCGGCATGCGCAGCGACGAGACGCCGCTGGAGGCGATGTACCGCGAGCTGGAGGAGGAAACCGGCCTGGCCCCGCACCACGTGGAGGTGATCGGCGCCACCCGGGGCTGGCTGCGCTACCGCCTGCCCAGCCGCTATGTCCGCCACCACCAGCACCCGACCTGCATCGGGCAGAAGCAGGTCTGGTTCCTGCTGCGCCTGGTGGGCAGCGAGGACGCCCTGCGCCTGGACGCCTGCGACAAGCCGGAGTTCGACCACTGGCGCTGGGTGGATTTCTGGTATCCCGCCGCCCACGTGGTCAACTTCAAGCGCCAGGTCTACGAGCGCGCCTTGCGCCATTTCGCACCCCTGGTGGAGTCCCTGCTCAGCGTCCAGCTGGGCGAGCTGCCGCAGCGCGAGCAGCGCCACGAGGCCGGCGACGGCCCCCGCAAGGGCAAGGCCGCGGCCTGAGGGCGCGTACGGGGCCGGTTTTCGCCCTGCCTTTCCGGCTGACCCGCGCCGTCCGGCCTTCAACTAGCCGGCCGGATGCTGAACACCCACGTCCGGCCGGCTGTTCTCAGTTGACAATCATTCGCATTTGCGTTCCCATATACGCCCATGTATATCTGCATGTGCAACGCCGTCACCGACGGCGACATCCGCCGGGCCGCCGCCGAGGGCGTTCATCAGTTCGCCGAGCTGCAGGCCCGCACGGGCTGCTCGGACTGCTGCGGCTGCTGCGAGGACGAAGCCCGCGCCACGCTGGACAAGGCGGTGCAGCAGGTGCTGTCGGCGCTGCCGGTGGTCGCGGTCGCCTGAGGGCGGCCCCCATCGAAGAACTTCCCGCGACGCGCAGCTCGGCTGCGCGTTTTCGTATGCGCAACTCCTAGTCATTCTCGTTCCGACGTGCCCACACGGGACGCCGTATAGTCGGCGGCTGTACGGATTAGGAGACTTCCCATGAAGGGCGACGCCAAGGTCATCGAGTTCCTCAACAAGGTGCTCTACAACGAATTGACCGCCATCAACCAGTACTGGCTGCATTACCGCATGTACAAGGACTGGGGCTACAACGAGCTGGCGGAGCACGAGCAGAAGGAATCCATCGAGGAGATGAAGCACGCCGATCACCTGATCGAGCGCATCCTGTTCCTCGACGGCCTGCCCAACCTGCAGCACCTGGGCAAGCTGCGCATCGGCGAGAACCCGGTGGAATGCCTGCAGGGCGACCTGGACCTGGAAATGGCCGCCGTGAAGGACCTGCGCGAGGCCATCGCCTACAGCGAGAGCATTGCCGACTTCGTCAGCCGCGACCTGTTCAAGGGGATCCTGCACGACGAGGAAGAGCACATCGACTGGCTGGAAACCCAGTTCAGCCTGATCAAGGATCTCAGCGCCGAGCGCTACCTGCAGTCCAAGATCGACAGCTGACCTTCACCGGGCGGGAACGGTCGCAAAGCGTGCCGCCGTTCCTTGACGCTCTCTGCACGGCGAGGCTATACGTTGGTTTTCCCCGGGAAAGCCCCGCATGGCCTCACGTCCGCCACCGCGCTTCGTGGTACGTCCGCACGACGCGTCCGTCGGGCGGCGGCGTGTGTGGCTGGGCGCGGCCTGGCTGGCCAGCCTGCTGGTGGTGGGACTGGTGGTGGGCGGCATTGCCCACCATGGCACACCGGTGGCGGCCGAGGAGCGCCAGCTCAAGGCGCTCACCAAGCAGAACAATGACCTGCAGCAGCAGGTGGCCAACCTTCAGCGCGCCGGCCAGGTGGCCGACATCGCCAACGCCTCGCTGCGCAAGACGCTATCCGAGCGCGAAGAGGAAATCAGCGGCCTGCGGGCCGACCTGGGTTTCTATTCCCGCCTGACCGGCGGTGACGCCCAGCGCGAAGGGCTGAAGGTGCAGGAGGTGCGCCTGCAGCCGGTGGAGAACTCCCACGCCTGGAACCTCACGCTCAGCGTCACCCAGAACGCCAAGCGCGGCGACGATGTGGCCGGCACCGCCACCGTCAGCGTGGAGGGCCTGCGCGCCGACAAGGTGGTCCAGCTCGACTGGCCGTCGCTGGGCGACACCGCGCAGCGCGACGGCATCCCGTTCCGTTTCAAGTACTTCCAGCAGCTTCACAGCACCATCGTGCTGCCCGCCGATTTCCGGCCCACGCGCCTGCTCATCAAGGTCCAGCCCGCCGGGGACGACCCCGTGACGCGTGCGGTCGGCTGGAGCGAGGCGCTGTCCGGCCACCTCACACCGACCCAAGGGGAACAAGATGCTCAACCGTAAGCGCAGCGAGCGCGCGCCGGCCCACCCGGACACCAGCCTGATCGCGCGGGGCACCGTCATCCAGGGCGACGTCCGCTTCAGCGGAGCGCTGCACCTGGACGGCCAGATCGTCGGCTCGGTGCTGGCCGAGGAGCAGGGCGCGGTCTTCACGCTCAGCGAGAGCGGCCACGTGGAGGGCGAGATCCGCGTGCCCCACGCCATCATCAATGGCCACGTCCGCGGCGACATCCATGCCGCCGAGCGCCTGGAACTGGCCTCCGAGGCCCGCGTGGCGGGCGACGTGCACTACCGCACCCTGGAAATGGCCGCCGGCGCCCAGGTCAACGGGCGCATGAGCCACCACTCGGCGGAGGCAACGCGGGAACTCCCTGCGCCTACACTCGCCGACGCAGAAGCCGTACCTGCCTGATCGCGGTATCCTTGAGCACAGGTTGCCGCACCCCCACTTGAGTCTCATGGATACCGTCGTCCCCCTCCCCACCGTTCCCGACTACCGCAGCGCCGGCGCCCCGCTGGTGTTCACCGAGGCTGCGGCCCGCAAGGTGCACGAGCTCATTCAGGAAGAGGGCAACCCTGAACTCAAGCTGCGCGTGTACATCACCGGCGGCGGCTGCTCGGGCTTCCAGTACGGCTTCACCTTCGACGAGGCCCAGGCCGAGGACGACTACGCGCTGGCGCGCGAGGGCGTCACCCTGCTGGTCGACCCGTTGTCGCTGCAGTACCTCACCGGCGCCGAGATCGACTATTCGGAAAGCCTGAGCGGCTCGCAGTTCGTCATCCGCAACCCCAACGCCAAGACCACCTGCGGCTGCGGCTCGTCCTTCTCCACCTGAGACCTGCCACGGCATGGATCGCACCACCTTGCCGCGACACAACACCTTCGCGGGACTCAGCCTGATCCTCGATCGCGTTGCCGAACGGCGCGACGAGTCCGTGTGGATCAGCGAACTGGCGGCGTCCGAGCACGCGCGTTACCTGCTGATCGATCCGCTGGGACAGACCTACCTGCAGGCCGATGGCGAAACGCTGCGCTGGCTGGACAGCGCCGAGCGCGAACGGCTGCTGGGCGACCACAAGGCCAGTTTCCTCGGCCTCACCGACGAGCGTCCCAACTTCCTGATCACGCTGGATGACGAGCAGCGCGCCGGCGAACTGGAACACGTGCTGGGCGCACGCCGCGCCGGCCTGCGCGACGTCGGCCTGCTGCTTCCCGCGGACGAGGCCGGCCTGTTCGCCTACGGCAAGGGCCTTGCGCACTGGCAGCGCGAAACACGGCATTGCACGTACTGCGGCTCGCCGCTGGTGCTGGTGGCCTCGGGCCATCGCACGCAATGCACCAACAGCGACTGCGGCCGCATGCACTTTCCGCGCACGGATGCCGCCGTCATCGTGATCGTGGAGCACGAGGGCGCCTGCCTGCTCGGCCGACAGGCCGGCTGGCCCAAGGGCCGCTACTCCACACTGGCCGGTTTCGTGGAACCGGGCGAAGCGCTGGAAGACGCCGTGCGCCGCGAAGTCGCGGAGGAATCGGGCGTGATCGTGGGCGAGGTGCATTACCACTCCTCGCAGCCGTGGCCGCTGCCGCAGTCGCTGATGGTCGGCTTCACCGCCAAGGCCGTGGCGCGCACCATCCGCCTGCGCGACCACGAGCTGGAGGACGCGCGCTGGTTCACGCCGCAGGACATCGTGCAGGGCATGGCCGATGGCAGCTTCATTCCGTCGCCGCCGCTGTCGGTGTCCTATCGCCTGCTCGAACACTGGCTGCGCCAGCAGGCGGGGCTGGAGCTGGATGAGCTGGTGGCGCGGCACAAGCGCTGATTGCTGCCTGCAACAGCCGTCATTCCGACGCAGGCCGGAGGTGCTTTTCAACAGCCGAAGGGCTGGTCATCCAGTAGCGACCATGTTCGGTTTACGCCAGGTATCCACAGCGACTTGCTCGCCGCGAAAGCCTGACACCGAGGCCACTGGATTCCGGCCTGCGCCGGAATGACGAATGTGAAGCATTCGGCACGCGCTGAGCCGTCACGCCCTTGCCCTACAATGCGGCCGTCGACCGGAGATCCGCACCCATGGCTGTCAGCTTGCTTTCCGCACTCATCGCTCTCGGCCTGGTGCACGTCATGCCGCAACTCGCGCACTGGCGCGGCGATGGCGGGTTCCGTCGCTGGGTGGCGCAGCTGGGCGACACGGCCGGCCCGGCGCGCGTCGCCGTGACGCTGGGCGTGCCGGTAGTGCTGTGCCTGCTCGTGATCTGGCTGCTCGGCCTGCTGCCTGGCAGCGAGCTGTTCCGCCTGGTGTTCTCCTTCGTGGTGCTGCTGTACTGCTTTGGTCCGCACGCGTACGAGGCGGACCTCGAAGCCATCATCAAGGCGCCTGACCAGCCCTCCCGCGAAGCGGCCGCGCAAGCCTTGTCCGATGACGGCGAACCGGTCGCATGGCACGCCGTGCCGCTGGGCGAGGCCACCGCCTACGCCGCGCTGCATCGCCGCTTCGGCGTGCTGCTGTGGTTCTTCCTGCTGGGGCCGGCTGGCGCCTTGCTGTACCGCCTTGCGCAGACGCTGGGCCGCGACCAGACCCTGCGCCTGGATTCGCCCGCACGCAGCGCGGCGCGCTCCTTCGCCAACGTGGCGGACTGGCTGCCCGCGCAGCTGATGGTGTTCACGCTGGCGCTGGTAGGCCACTGGGATGCGGTGATCGGCGCGTGGAAGCGCTGGCATCAGCAGCAGTCGCCGAACAGCTGGTATGTGGAAGGCCCCGGCTTCCTCGGAGCCGCGGCGCGCGCGGACGTGCAGGTGGATATCGAAGCCGGCGACGGCTACGCGCAGGAGCGCATCGACACGCTGGCCGAACTGATCCGCCTGCGCGGCGCCCTGTTGCGCGCCCTGCTCGCGTGGCTCAGCGTGGTGGCGCTGATCGTGCTCGCCGGCTGGCTCGCGTAAGCATCAACGAAGGTCGCGTGAGCCCGCCAGCGGCTCACGCCATGTCGCCGCGCAGCTCGCGCACGCGGGCCTCGAGCGCGTCCATGCGAACGTCCTGAGGCGCGATCGGCGCGCTGCCGACCAACTCCACGCGCGCGCGGAAGCGGCGCGGCAGGCGCGCGCGATGCAGCATGGAATCGCGGCGGCTCCACACGCTGCCCCACAATCCACGCAGCGCCAGCGGCACCACGGGCACGGGACGGCGTTCCAGGATGCGCGACACGCCCGGGCGGAACGGCGCGATGTCGCCGTCCTTGGTCAATCCACCCTCGGGGAAAATGCACACCAGATCGCCGTCGGCCAGCGCAGCGTCGACTTCGTCGTAAGCGCGCTGCAGCACGGCGGGGTCTTCCTTCTGGCCTGCGATGGGAATCGCCTTGGCGGTGTGGAACACGAACTTCAGCACCGGGATGTTGAAGATCTTGTAGTACATGACGAAGCGCGCGGGTCGCCGCAGGTTCGCCATCAGCACCAGCGGATCCATGAAGCTCACGTGGTTGCACACCAGCAGCGCCGGGCCTTCTTCCGGGATGTTCTCCAGGCCGTCGACGCGCACGCGGTACAGCGTGTTCACCAGCACCCAGGTGATGAAGCGCATCAGGAATTCGGGAACGATAGTGAAGATGTACACCGCCACCAGCACGTTGAGCAGCGCCGCGGCAAGGAAGATCTGCACCGCCGTCAAGCCCAGCGCGCCCAGGCCCAGGCCGAACCCCGAAGCCATGCAGATGAACAAGGCATTGAGGATGTTGTTGCCCGCGATCACGCGCGACAGCCGGTCGCGCGGCGTGCGCGCCTGCACGTAGGCGAACAGCGGCACCACGTAGAAACCGCTGAACACGCCGATCAGGGTGAGATCCATCACCACGCGCCAGCTTCCCGCGCCATGCAGAAAAGCCAGCCAGTCCAGGCCGTGCACCGCGGCCACGTGCGGATGGGCGAAGTACAGGTCCACGCCGAACGCCGTGAGGCCGAACGCGCCCAGCGGCACCAGGCCCACTTCCACGCGGCGCCCGGACATGCGCTCGCACAGCAGCGCGCCCACGCCGGTGCCCAGCGAAAACAGCGTGAGCACCAGCGTATTGACCGAGCCGTCGCCGCCCAGGTTGATGCGCGTGTAGTTGGGCAGCTGCGCGATCAGCACCGTACCGAAGAACCAGAACCACGAAATGCCGAGCACGGCATTGAACACGCGACGGTCGGCCTTGGTGATGCCAAGCACGCGCGCCGTTTCGGTGATCGGATTCCAGTTGAAGACCAGCTCGGGCGCGGTGGCCGGCGCGGGCGGAATGCGCCGGCTGGCGAGATAGCCCAGCACCGCGATGGCAATGGTGGTGGCCGACGCCGCGATGGGCCCATAGCCCTTGATCAGCATCAGCGAATTGCCGGCGATCATGCCCACCAGCATCGCCAGCTGCGTGCCCATTTCCACCAAGCCGTTGCCGCCGACCAGCTCCTGCGGCTTCAGCGCCTGCGGCAGGATGGCGTACTTGATCGGCCCGAACGTGGTGGAGTGCAGCCCCATCAGGAACAGCACCACCAGCAGCAAGGTGGTGTGATGCGTGTAGAAGCCGATAGCCGCCACCACCATGGCCATGATCTCGAACAACTTCACGTAGCGGATGATGCGCGACTTCTCGTACTTCTCAGCCAACTGGCCCGCCGTGGCCGAGAACAGGAAGTAGGGCAGGATGAACAGCGCCGGCGCCAGGTTGGTGTACAGCGACACCGTCTTGTCATCCAGGCCCATCTGGAACGCCACCAGCATGACCATCGCATTGCGGAACGCGTTGTCGTTGAACGCGCCCAGCGCCTGGGTCCAGAAAAAAGGCGCAAAGCGCCGGCTTCCCAGCAGGTTGAACTGACTCATGTGGATCCCTGGCGTGTGCGTTGAGCAAGCCTAGCGCGAAAGCCCCTGACCATCGATATAGGCCATCGCCGCGCTTGTCGAAGGCCCAGGCCGACGTATGTAATGCAGCGGCTGGCGTCGGCGGGATTTTCCTCCCGACACCATGGACAGGGCGCCGGCAGACCACGAACGAACCGCCACCGTGCTCACAGGGAGTGACTCGTGCATTTTCGTATCGACATGGCGCCCGCCATCGCCACCGTTCGCCGCCACGCCGACGACGCCGTGCGCCACATGCGGGACGCCCACGGCATCAGCCTCACGCACACGCTGGATTCGCTCGGCCACGTGGACCGCCTGCTGGCGACATGGCGCGACGCCGGCGCCACGGTCGATGCCATGGCTCCCTCGCTTTATGCCTACGGCAGTTATGCCGGCGAAGTGTTGCGCGAACAGGAACCGGGACGGTGGATCGAACCGGCGAGCGCCGTGCATGGCGATGGGCATGACCCGTTCCTGTACGTGCGCCTGCTCGACGGCAGGGAATGGCGTCCCATCGGCTCGCCTTTCTCGCGTTGACGGAAGGCCCGCGGCACAGCCTGCTGCACTCCGCGAAACAGCTGCTTGCGGTGCCCACCTGACGGCGTCACATGCGCGTGAGCCGGCCCACACATCGCGATGACCGGACCTGCGCTACTGCTCGGCGTGTCATTCGCTTCGCACCGCACGCTCATGGCCACGACATCCCGCTCTCACCGTTCTCCCCGCGGCAAGCGCCGCTGGTCGAAACACGTGATGGAAACCAGCGATGCGCTGGACCTGCCGCATGGCATGTTCTCGCAGACGGATCCCGCCGCCATCGCGCGTTCGCTCAAGACGTCCGCCGAACACAGCAAGCGGCGCAAGTCCTCGCCGTTCCGTTCGGCCATGTCCATGCTCAACTTCTTCATCAATCGCGCCGGCAAGCAGCTCTCCGCGCCACAGCGAAAGCATCTGGAAGCCGCCAAGGACGAACTACGCGCCTTGTTCGGCCGCCCCCGGCGTCGCAAAGTACGCCGGCGGCGGCACGCCTAGCCAAGGTCCGGCGTTGTCCGGGGCCGGGCTGCGGTGTCGAAACGGCGCCGCGCCGCTCGTCGTGTAGTCGACCTCCCCTTCATGGACAACCCATCATGTCGAAACTTCGCGTGCAGAGCTTTGGCGTTTCCCTTGACGGGTACGGCGCCGGGCCGGACCAGGACCTGGCCAACCCGCTGGGCGTCGGCGGACCGGCCTTGATGGAGTGGTTCTTCCCCACGCGCACGTTCCAGCGCATGCATGGCAGCGGCGATGGCGAGACCGGCATCGACAACGGCATCGCGGAGAAGGGTTTCGACGGCATAGGCGCATGGATCATCGGGCGCAACATGTTCGGGCCGGTGCGCGGGCCGTGGCCGGACGACAGCTGGAAAGGCTGGTGGGGCGAGGAGCCGCCGTACCACGTGCCGGTGTTCGTGCTGACCCATCACGCGCGTGCGCCGCTCGCCATGGCCGGCGGCACCACCTTTCACTTCGTCACCGAAGGCATCCACGCGGCGCTCGAACAGGCGCGTGCGGCGGCGGGTGCACGCGACGTGCGCATCGGCGGCGGCGTGGCTACGGTGCGCCAATACCTGCAGGCCGGCCTGATCGACGAACTGCATCTCGCCGTGCGCCCGATCGTGATGGGCCGTGGCGAAGCGCTGTTCCAGGGACTCGATCTGCCTGCGCTGGGCTACGAGAGCGTCAGCAGCGTTCCCGGCGAGCGGGCGACGCACGTCGTTCTGCGCAAACGAAACTGAGCCCGTTGTCGAAATGATGCAGATCGGTTCGTCGCATCCATGACGGGCACACACTGCCCCGTTCATTCCTTCCACGGAGCACTCGCATGACCACCGGAACCGTCAAGCTTCACCGCGTACTTCGCACCACGCCGGAAAAAATCTACCGCGCCTTCACCACGCCCGACGCGATGGCGCGCTGGCTGCCGCCGCACGGCTTCACCGGCAAGGTGCATCATCTGGATGCCAAGGTGGGCGGCACCTATCAGATGTCGTTCACCAACTTCACCAGCGGCCACAGCCACGCGTTCGGCGGCACCTACCATGAGCTGGTGCCGGGCGAGCGCATCCGCTACACGGCGCGTTTCGACGACGCCAACCTGCCGGGCGAAATGCAGACCACCGTCACCTTGAAGAAGGTTTCCTGCGGTACGGAACTGCACATCGTGCAGGAGGGCATTCCCGAGATGATCCCCACCGAGCAATGCTACCTGGGCTGGCAGGAGTCGCTGATCCATCTCGCGCAACTGGTCGAGCCGGAAATCCCGGGCTAACGCCTACGCCACGTCACAAACAAAAGCCCCGGATGACCGGGGCTTTGCACATCACGCCAACCGGTTCGATCAGCCGCGATGCAACGCGCGATGCGCGATGTCGCGACGGCAGAACGCGCCTTCGTAGTGAATCTTCGACACGGCGGCATAGGCGTTCTCGCGGGCAGCCGCGATGTCCTTGCCGAGCGCGCACACCGTGAGCACGCGACCGCCAGCAGTGACAACGTGGCCCTGCGCATCGAGCTGCGTGCCGGCGTGGAACACCTTCGCATCCGGACCGAAGTCGCTGTCCAGACCGGTGATGACATCACCGCTGCGCACCTTGCCCGGATAACCACCCGCGGCCATCACCACGCCGAGCGAAGGACGCGGATCCCACTGCGCGTGCGTGTGGTGCAGCTCGCCATCGAGCGCGGCCTCGATCAGATCCACCAGATCCGACTTCAGGCGCAGCATGATCGGCTGCGTTTCCGGGTCGCCAAAGCGCACGTTGAATTCGATGACCTTGGGCGCGCCACTCTTGTCGATCATCAGGCCGGCGTAGAGGAAGCCGATGAAGGGCGCGCCTTCCATCGCCATGCCGCGCAGCGTGGGTTCGATCACTTCCTTGAGGATGCGCTTCTCCACCTCCGGCGTGACCACCGGCGCGGGCGAATAGGCGCCCATGCCGCCCGTGTTCGGGCCCAGGTCGCCTTCGTCGCGGCGCTTGTGGTCCTGGCTGCTGGCCATCGGCAGCGCGTGCTGGCCGTCGCTCATCACGATGTAGCTGGCTTCCTCGCCGTCGAGGAATTCCTCGATGACCACGCGCGCCGACGCATCGCCGAACTGGTGCGCGCCCAGCATGTCGTGCAGCGCTTGCTCCGCATCCGCCAGCGTCAGCGCCACCACCACGCCCTTGCCCGCCGCCAGGCCGTCGGCCTTGATGACGATGGGCGCGCCGTGCTGGCGCACATAGGCCAGCGCCGGATTGAGTTCAGTGAACACCGCATAGCGCGCGGTGGGAATGTTGTGGCGTAGCAGGAAATCCTTGGCGAATGCCTTGGAGCCTTCCAACTGCGCGGCCACCGCGCGCGGGCCGAAGCAGCGCATGCCGGCTGCGCGGAACTTGTCCACCACGCCCGCCACCAGCGGCACTTCCGGACCCACCACCGTCAACTCGACCTTCTCGTCCTTGGCGAGCTTGAACAGGCCGTCCAGATCCGTCGCCGCCACGTTCGCGTTGCGCAGGCCCTTTTCGCGCGCCGTGCCGGCGTTGCCGGGAGCCACGATGACCTCGCTCACGCGCGGCGACTGCTTGAGCTTCCACGACAGCGCGTGTTCGCGCCCGCCGCTGCCGATGACCAGGACTTTCATGGGGACTCCAACTGCCGAAGAGGGGCGCCGGGGGCGGCGCAATGGGGCATTGTAAGGGGAGGGAGGGGATTTCGCAGCGCAGCATGAACCGGGCTGCAGGGTGGGGTGCGATGGACGGTGTTCGCGTGACGGACGCGAGGTTTTGTCTTTGTCGTCATCCCGGCGAAGGCTGGGATCCAGTGACTTTGCGCTGGGTTTTCGCGTAGAGAGTGATCGGCTCTCTACCAGCGTTCCCGCGATCTGGCCGCCTACGCGGCGGGCGTTCCGACCTCCTGCCGGAGGCCGGGTCACTTTCTCTTGCTTGCCCAAGAGAAAGTAACCAAAGAGAAGGGCCCCCCGGATGAAGCGCCTTCCGGGCTTCGCCCGGAAGGTCCGCGGACGGGTTACGGGCTTTTCGACGGGGCATCCTGCCCCGACGAAAAGTGCCTGGCTTCCTGCCAGGCACCCCTACGGGGCCTGATCTCCACCCGCCCGCCGCCTCATACGGGGACCCGGAAGATCAAGAGCATCGAGCCGACGGCTCGTGCCGCTGCGCGGCACATCGCGATCGTGGCAGAGGCGAAGCGCCTGCCTTGAGATGGTGTTGGGTTGGAGGGTGATGTTGCGAAGGCGGCAATGGCCACCGCCTTCAGCGCAGAGAGCAAAACCTCAGAGCAGCGCCAACAACGCCGCCCTCGGCAACTTGCCCGTCTCGTTGCGCGGCAAGCTGTCTACCAGCTTCAGCGGCCGCGGCAGAAACACCGGGTCCACCGACTGGCGAAACGCATCCAGGATCGCGTGCTCATCCAATCCCGGCGCCACCGCCAGCGCCGCGATGCGATGCACGCCCAGTGCATCGCCGCTTTCGAGCTGGAACACCACGCCGTCCTGCACGCCTGGAATAGCCTGCAGGCGACGGGTCAGGTCGCCCAGCGATGCACGCTTGCCGGCAATGTCAAGCAGGTCGGAATGGCGGCCGCAAAGGCGGAAGCGGCGGCCGCCGTCGTGCAGGGTGACGATGTCCGCCAGCGTCATCGGCTGCGCGAGCTGGGGGGCGCGCACCAGGGTGCCGTCGGGCTGGGGGTGCAGGTGTACGTCGTCGTAGAGCGACCAAGGTTCGTCGAGGGCCGAGCGGCGGCTGGCGAACACGCAGGTTTCGGTGGAGCCGAACACTTCCACCAGCGGCGCACCGAAACGCGCTTCCGCAGCCTGCGCCAGTTCCACCGGCATCGGCGCGGTGGCCGACACCATGGCGTCGATGGGCGGCAGTTCCACGCCCGATTCGATCAGTGCGCGCAGATGCACCGGCGTGGTCACCAGCACGCGGGGCTGGGGCACGTCGGCCAGCGCCGCGGCCACGTCGGCCGGCAGCAAGGGGCGGCCGGCGTGCACGGCGACGTCGTCAAGCAGGGGCAGCAGCACCGACATCTCCATGCCGTACATGTGCTGCGGCGGCACCGTGGCGACCACGTGGAAGTGCTGGCCCACCGTGTCCTGCAGCGCGCGCATATTGCCGGCGTTGCTGGCGTTGAAGCTGCCCCAGGTCTTGGGGTTGCCCTTGGGCACGCCGGTGGAGCCGGAGGTGTAGCCGATGGCCACGACCTGATCGGCCGGCAGCCTTGGAATGCTCAGAGGACCTTCGCCGCTCACCGGTTCCAGCAGGCTCGGCAGGTGGCGGTAGTGGGCGGGCGGTGCGTCCAGTGCGAGTTCGCCCAGCGCATAGCTGCCCGGATGCGCGGCCATCACTTCGGCGACGGCCTGCGGCGCGCGCGAGGACGGCAGCAGGTTGGTCTGGCCGCGCAGCGCAATGGCGCAGAACGCGACGAGGAAGGCGTAGCGGTCCTCGCACAGGTTCACCGCGGCGGGCCCCGCGGGAAGCTGTTCGGCCACCGCGTGCACGTGCGCCATGAAGCGCGCGGCGCTCACGGGCTGGTCGTGGCGCCACACCACCGGACGGTCCGCTGTGCCGGCCGCCAGCAACGGCAGGTCCTGCGCCGGTTGTTCGAGCTGGAGGTTTTCGATAACGCTGGCCAAAGTCTTCTCCGACAACTGCAATCCGCCGCTGCGGGCCGGCCAGAGCCAGCCCGATGTCGGACGGATCCATGCAAGTCCGCGATGGTCCCCATCCTCGCGGGAGCCACTGAATCCCTCCCTACCGGGAGATCGTGGCGTGTGGAAGCCGTTCATGCTCGCCGGGAAAAACCTCGGCGGGCGGTCCGGGCTCTCGATCAAGAGCGAATGATAGCGCCCGTCAACGCGTCGCGTATGACCGAGGGCCGCGCCTGGTCGCCCAGCGGCGCGTCGAGCAGGCCGTCCAGCGCCGGGCCGAAATAGCCGGCGGCGACCTCGGCGCTGCGCGCGGGCGGCTGCCCGTGGGGGTTGGCGCTGGTGGATACCAGGGCGGCACCGAACGCGCGACACAGCGCGGCGGCCGGTTCGTGCGCGGTCACGCGCAGGGCGATGCCGGCATGCGCGCCGGCAACCCAGTCAGGCACCCGCGGGGAGCGCGGGAAGATCCAGGTAAAGGGCCCGGGCCAGCTCTCCTGCACCTGCGCCAGCACCTCAGCGGGCACGGCGGCGAGATCGATATAGGGCTCGACCTGGGCGAAGTCGGCGCCGATCAGGAGAACGCCCTGGGTCGGCGGACGCTGCTTGAGGGCGAACAGGCGCTCGAACGCCGCCAGGTTGTGCGGATCGCAGCCCAGCCCGTAGACCGCTTCGGTGGGATACGCCAGCACACCGCCGTCGCGCATCAGCGCGGCGGCGGCATCCAGATCGGCCAGGGTGAAGCGTGCGGTCACTCAGGCGTCCGCCGGCTTCTTGGCGGCGGCTTTCTTGGTGGCGGCCTTGGTGGTGGCCTTTTTCGCCGCGGTCTTCTTCGTGGCGGTCTTCTTGGTCGCGGCCTTCTTGGCGGCAGTCTTCTTGGCTGCCGTCAGGGTGGTGGACTTGGCCGCCGCCTTCTTCGTCGCCGGTTTCTTCTCGGCCGCGGCCTTCTTGGCCGCCGTCTTCTTGAACGCGCCGCGGCCCTTCTTCACCGGCGCGGCGGCGAGCAGTTCCGCGCACTGCGCTTCGGTGAGTTCCTTCGGCTCCTGGTCCTTGGGAATGCGCGCGTTCTTCTCGCCGTCGGTGATGTACGGGCCAAAGCGGCCGTTGAGCACCTGAATGCCGTTGCCGAAATCCTTGATGATGCGGTTGGCGAGCATCTCCAGCTTTTCCTGCACGATCTGCAGGGCGCGCGGCAGCTCGATGGTGTACGGATCGTCCTCCGCCTTGAGCGAAGCGTAGGTGCTGCCCTGCTTCACGAACGGACCGAAGCGGCCCACGCCCACGGATACCTCGTCGCCGTTCTCCGCCTGGCCGAGCTTGCGCGGCAGCTTGAACAGCTCCAGCGCTTCCTCCAGCGTGATGGTGTGCATGCTGGTGCCGGGACGCAGCGAGGCGAACTGCAGCTTCTCGTCGGTGTCCTTGTCGCCGATCTGCGCGTACGGCCCGTAGCGGCCCAGGCGCACCGACACCGGCTTGCCGGATTTCGGATCGGTGCCCAGCTCACGCGCGCCGGTGGCTTCGCTGCGGTCGACCGTTTCGGTCTTTTCTTCCACCTGCTGCTTGAACGGCTGCCAGAAGCGCTCCATCAGCGGCACCCACTGCTCCTCGCCACGGCTCACGGCGTCCAGCTCGTCCTCGAGCTTGGCGGTGAAGTCGTAGTCGACGTAGCGGGTGAAGTGCGCGGTGAGGAACTTGCTCACCGCGCGGCCCACGTCCGTCGGCTTGAAGCGGCGGCTGTCGAGGAACACGTACTCGCGGTTGAGCAGCACCTGGATGATGCTGGCGTAGGTCGACGGACGGCCGATGCCGTGCTCTTCCAGCGCCTTCACCAGGCTCGCTTCGGAGTAGCGCGGCGGCGGCTCGGTGAAGTGCTGGTCGGCCAGGATGTCCTGCAGCGCCACGCGCTCGCCCACGTCGAGCTTGGGCAGGCGGCGGCCTTCGTCATCGTCCTCGGCTGTCTTCTGGTCGCGGCCTTCCTCGTACACGGCGAGGAAGCCCGGGTCGACCACGGTGGTGCCGGTGGAACGGAACGCGGCGTCGCCGCCCTTCACGTGCGGCACGTTGAAATCCACCGACACAGTGTTCATGGTCGCGTGGATCATCTGGCAAGCGACGGTGCGCTTCCAGATCAGCTCGTAGAGCTTGCGCTGCTCGTCGTTGAGGAATGAGGCGACCTCGCGCGGCGTGCGCATGGCCGAGGTCGGGCGGATCGCCTCGTGCGCTTCCTGCGCGTTCTTGGACTTGGACTTGTAGACCTGCGCGTGATCCGGCAGCGCCTTGTTGCCGTAGTCGCGCGCGATCAGCTGGCGCAGCTCGCCCACGGCATCCTCGGAGAGGGCCACGGAGTCGGTACGCATGTAGGTGATCAGGCCGACGTTGCCCTCGGTGCCGAGCGACACGCCTTCGTACAGGCCCTGCGCCACCTTCATGGTGCGGCTGGTGGAGAAGCCGAGCTTGCGCGCGGCTTCCTGCTGCAGCGTGGAGGTGGTGAACGGCGGCGCCGGACGGCGCTTGCGCTCCTTGCTGCTGACCTCGCTGACGGTGAGGTGGCCGCGTGCGGCTTCCTTCAGCGCGTGGCGGGCGGCCAGCGCATCGTGTTCGTTGGTGAGGTCGAACTGCTCGAACTTCTTGCCGTTGAGCTTGGTCAGGCGCGCCGAGAAATCGCCCTCGGGATGGCGCAGCGAGGCCTCGATGGTCCAGTACTCGCGGGCCACGAAGGCTTCGATCTCTTCCTCGCGTTCCACGATCATGCGCAGCGCGGGCGACTGCACGCGGCCGGCGGACAGGCCGCGCTGCACCTTGCGCCACAGCACCGGCGACAGGTTGAAGCCCACCAGGTAGTCCAGCGCGCGGCGCGCCTGCTGGGCGTCCACCAGGTCGTGCGAGAGCTGGCGCGGCGCCGCCACGGCGGCCTTGATCGCCTTGGGCGTGATCTCGGAGAACACCACGCGGTGCAGGTGCTTGCCCTTGGTGAGCCCGCGCTCCTTGAGGATCTCGCTGATGTGCCAGGAGATCGCCTCGCCTTCGCGATCCAAGTCGGTCGCGAGGTAGATGTCGTCGGCCACCTTGGCCGCCTTGGCGATGGCGTCGACGTGCTTTTCGTTGCGGTCGATCACCTCGTAGGCCATGGCAAAGCCGTTGTCCGGGTCCACGGCCCCTTCCTTCGGCTTCAGGTCACGGACGTGGCCGTAGGAAGCCAGGACCTGGAAGTCCTTGCCGAGGTATTTGTTGATCGTCTTCGCCTTGGCCGGCGACTCGACGATGAGCAGGTTCTTTGCCATGAAACTCGCTATCCGCCATCTGTGACCGGCCTGTCCGGGCCGGCTTCTATATTTAGTTAAAGGCATGGCGGCCTGACGCCGTCAAGCTGAACGATGTGAAAGCGCGCCGCACGTCGGCTTTCGCTACCCTGGCAAGCGCTGGTAGCGGTTGCCAGGCAACGATTCGACCCTGCCGTCCAGTTCCAGCAGCACCAGCGCGGATGCAAGCTCCGCGACAGTCTTGCCGGTGTCGACCGCCAGATCCGCGAGCGCGACCGGCCCGTGCCCGAGCGCCTCGAGCAGCGCCAGGACGGACGGATCGGCTTCGGATGCCATGCCTTGAGGGGTCGCGACGGCGAGCCGATCCAGCCGGCCCGCCAGTTCATGACCCAGTGCGACAGCAGCGGGAGCAAGCACTTCCACGATCTCAGCCGCCGTTTCGACCAGCCGCGCGCCATCGCGGATGAGCCGATGGCAGCCTTGAGCCAGCGGATTATGAATGGAACCGGGCAAGGCGAACACCTCGCGTCCCTGTTCGGCCGCCAGCCGGGCGGTGATCAGCGAACCCGACTGCAGGCCGGCCTCGATCACCAGGGTGCCCAGCGACAGGCCGGCGATGAGCCGGTTGCGGCGGGGAAAGTGGTCGGCGCGCGCGGGCGTGCCGGGCGGAAATTCGCTGACCATCACCGCCTCGGCCACCAGCCGGCGCGCCAGGGCGCGATGCCGGGCCGGGTAGACCCGATCCGGCCCGGTGCCGATCACGGCCACCGTGGGCAAGCCGGCGTCCAGCGCGGCCAGATGCGCGGCGCCATCGATGCCATCGGCCATGCCGCTGGTGATCGCGAAGCCCGCCTGCCCCAGCTCCTGCGCAAAGCCGCGCGCATGCGTGCGCCCGCTCAGTGTCGCCGCCCGCGCGCCCACGATGGCCAGCTGCGGATGCAGCAGCAGGCTGGCGTCGCCGGCCACGAACAGGGCGACGGGCGGCTGCGGGATGGTTTCCAGCAGGGGCGGGAAGTCCTCGTCCGCCGCCAGCAGCAGGCGGTGGCCGGGTTGCGCCAGCCAGGCGAGGTCGTCGTCGAGGCGCCGCTCGTCCGGGCGTTCCAGCCAGCGGCGCGTGTCGTCGGGCAGGGTGGGCAGGCGCTGCCGGAGCGCGCTGAGCACGGCATCGATGCGACCGCCGTGCGCGCCGAGTTGTTCGCGCAGGGCGCCCGGACCCAGGCGCGGCGTGCGCAGCAGGGTCAGCCAGGTGCGAAGCAGGGACGGTTCGTTCATGACCGCCCAGCCTAGCGCGCGCCCCAAAAAAAACGGCGCGGTCTTGGCCGCGCCGTACTGTCGTCCTGTGCCGCCGGGGCTTATTCCGGCAACTCGAGCTTGTCGTGCCGGTGGACCGGGCGCAGGCCGTCCATGATCAGGCCGTAGCTGACGCGGTCGAAGGTGCGGAACACCATCACGTGGCCGACGAACTCCTGCGGCAGCGTGACCTTCTTGCCGGTGCCGCGATCCCAGCTGTCGCTGGCCACGTCGTCCGCGATGGTTTCACCCGGCTGGTAGATCGAATAGGTCTGGCCGTTGTCCACGCCATCCTGCGCACCGATGTTCAACGCCACCACCTGATGCGGGCCCACCGCGTCGTAGGCGTCGGCGAACGCGATGACGCGCGCGTTGTTCGGCACCGACTTGGGCGCATGCGGGTAGTAGTAGGCGTCGTACGGCTTGTCGTCGACCGGCAGCAGGCGATCACCCTTGTTGATCTCCATGGTGGAGTCGAGCAGGAGCAGGGTGGACGGATCGCCGGTGCGCAGCACTTCGGCGCGGCCGATCACGGTGACCTCGGTGCCGATGTCCTGGCCGTGGCCGTAGTGGCCGTCGGCGCGGAAGTCTTCCTTCCACGGCGTACGCACCAAGGACACGTTGCTGTCCAGCGGATGCGCCACCAGGTCCGAACCGTTGTCGCGACCCTTTTTGGCGTCGAAGTCGCGGAAGGTCTGCGTGGGACGCACGATCACGAAACGCTGGCCGGGTTCCGCCGACAGGTTGCGCACGTAGACGTTCTTGCCCACGGTGCCGCGCAGGTCCGCTTCCTCGAAGCCGACCACGTACGGCAGCGACTTCACCTCGTTGGAATTGAGGACGCGCATTTCCTTGAGGAAGGTCTGCAGCTGCTCCAGCGGAATGGCCGGAATCGCATCGCCCTCGGCGCGCACGCGCGGCTGCAGGCCCAGGCGCGGGCCATTGGCAAAGGAAAGATTGAGCACGTCACCCGGGTAGATCAGGTGCGGGTTCTGCACTTGCGGATTGGCCTGCCAGATCTCCGGCCACAGCCACGGCTTGGAAAGAAAACGCGCGGAAATCGCCCAGAGCGTGTCGCCCTTTTTCACCGTATAGGTATCGGGGTGATCGGCACGCAATTGCGCGCCCGCAGCGTAAACGGCCACCGTGACCAGCATGCCGGCCAGCAGCCCAATGGACTTTCTGATCATAAACGGGAATCCCCCATCCCCCGACGCTCGGGCGAGTGTAACCGAACAACTTGTTCACGCAACCGTGACCAGTTGGCAAAACGGCATGCCAGACACGGGCTTGGCGGCGTACAATAAAGGCCATTCTAAAGTGCGTCGGGGCTTGGTTTTCACCGATTCGCCCGCAGTTTCGACGCCGAGGTAAAAGCTGATGTCCATCCTGACCATTCTCGAATTTCCCGATCCTCGCCTGCGCACCAAGGCCGAACCCGTGCGCGTGTTCGACGCCGAACTCAAGCAGTTCGTGGCCGATATGTTCGAGACCATGTATGACGCCAATGGTGTCGGCCTGGCCGCCACCCAGGTCAACGTGCATCGGCAGGTGCTGGTGGCTGACATGAGCGACGAGCGCAACCAGCCCATCGTGCTGATCAATGCGCAGATCCTGGAGAAGGACGGCGCCCAGGTCTATCAGGAAGGCTGCCTCTCGTTCCCCGGCATCTATGCCGACGTCACCCGCGCCCTCAAGGTGAAGGTGAAGGCCAACGACGTGGACGGTAGCGAAGTCGTGCGCGAGTTCGAAGGCCCGCTGGCCGTGTGCATCCAGCACGAGATGGATCACCTCGCCGGCAAGGTGTTCGTGGATTACCTCTCGCCGCTCAAGCGCTCCATGCTGCTCAAGCGCATGGAAAAGCAGCGCAAGCAGGCGGCCAGCGCTTGAAGCTCCGCGTCGTTTTCGCGGGCACTCCCGAATTCTCCGTTCCCTGCCTCGAAGCCTGCCGCGCCAGCGGCGCCGAGGTGGTGGCCGTCTACACGCAGCCGGATCGCCCGGCCGGGCGCGGCCGCAAGCTGACGCCCAGCCCGGTGAAGGAAGCCGCCGTCGCCGCGGGCATTCCGGTCGAACAACCCGAATCGCTCAAGTCCGAGGAAGCCCGCGCGAAGCTTGCCGCATACGCGCCCGACCTGATGGTGGTGGTGGCCTACGGCCTGATCCTTCCGCGCAAGGTGCTGGCCATTCCACGCCTGGGCTGCTGGAACGTGCACGCCAGCCTGCTGCCCCGCTGGCGCGGGGCGGCGCCGATCCAGCGCGCCATCCTCGCCGGCGATGCCGAGAGCGGCGTAGACCTGATGCAGATGGAAGCCGGGCTGGACACCGGCCCCGTGCTGCTGGAACGCCGTACGCCGATCTCCCGCGACGACACCGGCGGCACCCTGCACGACCGCCTCGCCGCACTGGGCGCCGATGTTTTGACCGAAGGCCTGGCCCGCGCCATCGCCGGCGAAACCCTGCCGCCACGACCGCAGCCCGAGGAAGGCGTGACCTACGCGCACAAGCTGGACAAGGCCGAGGCGCGGCTCGATTTCACCCGCCCCGCCATCGAACTGGAGCGCCAGGTGCGCGCTTTCGATCCGTGGCCGGTGGCCGAGGGCGAGATCGGCGGCGAGATGCTGCGTATCTGGGCAGCGCGGGCTGTCGAAGGGAAGGGCGTGCCGGGCGCGGTGATCGGCATGAGCCGCGATGGCATCGACATCGCTTGCGGTGATGGGGCACTGCGCGTCACGGCGCTGCAGCGCGCCGGCGGCAAGCGCATTACCGCAGCGGATTACCTCAACGCGGTAAGGGCGAGAAGTGAGTGAAGAGTAGTGAGGAGTGAGAGAATGCCCTCTGGCTGCCATTGCGCCCTCTCACTACTCACTTCTCTCTCCTGTTTTCCTGCATGACTGACACCCGCGCCCTCGCCGCCCAAGCCCTCGCCGACGTCGCCCTGCGCGGCGCCTCGCTGCGCGATGCGATGGAGCGGCACGCGCCCAAGCTCGCCGACAGCCGCGATCGCGCGCTGCTGATGGCCTTGCTCAGCGACGGCGCGCGCTGGTGGCTGCGCTTCGATGCGGTGCTCGACCGGCTGCTGGCAAAGCCGCTGCGGCAGAAGGAGCCGGCGGTGCACGCGTTGCTGGTGCTCGGCCTGGTGCAGCTGGAAATCCTGCAGTTGCCCGAGTACGCCGCCGTGGCCGCGACGGTGCAGGCCACGCGCGCCATGCAGCGCCCGCGCATGGCAGGGCTGGTCAACGCCGTGCTGCGGCGCTGGCAGCGCGAGCGCGAAACCCTGCTCGCCGCGCTGGATGCCAAGCCGCAGACGCGCCACGCGCATCCCGCGTGGCTGGCCAAGGCGCTGGCGCGCGACTGGCCGGAACAGGCCGATGCCGTGATGGCGGCCGACAATGTCGAGCCGCCGCTGATGCTGCGCGTGAACCGGCGCCGCACCACGCGCGAGTCGCTGATCGACCGCCTGCGTTCGGACGGCTATACGGCCGAAGCCCACGACTGGCTCGCCGACGGCATCGTGCTGCCGCACAGCACCGATGTCACCCGCCTGCCGGGCTTCGTCGCCGGCGAGTTCGCGGTGCAGGACGGCGCGGCGCAGATCGCCGCCGACCTTGCCGATCTTCGCGACGGGCAGCGCGTGCTGGACGCCTGCGCCGCGCCCGGCGGCAAGGCCTGCCATGTGCTCGAACGCGCGGACGTGGCGCTCACCGCGCTGGAGTTCGATGCCAAGCGGGCGCAGCGCATCACCCAGAACCTGGAGCGGCTCGGCCTGTCGGCCAAGCTGGTGATCGGCGATGCCGGCGAACCAACGGAGTGGTGGGATGGCAAGCCGTTCGACCGCATCCTGATCGACGCCCCATGCTCGGCCACCGGCGTGCTGCGCCGGCGGCCGGATGTGCGCCTGCATCGCCGCGAAAGCGATATCGCACCGCTCGCCGCGCAGCAGCGCCGCATCCTCGCCGCGCTGTGGCCCTTGCTCGCGCCGGGCGGGCGGCTCGTCTACATCACCTGTTCGATGCTGCGCGCGGAAAACGACGCCATCGTCGGCGAGTGGCTGAAGACCCAGGCGGACGCCCGCGCCGTGGCCTTCACCTTGCCGGTGGGCCAGGCCGCCGCCGTGGGCTGGCAGGTGCTGCCCGGCGATGGCGATCTCGACGGCATGTACTATGCCGTCCTTGAGAAGGCCTGAGCCGCCCGCCAGCACACGCTGAAGCGTCGGCCCCTTGGTTTGCGACGCGGCTGTGCCGCCTCCCGGAATTGATGCATGTCCGTTTTCGCTGAAGCCACACCCCTGGAACGCCGCCGCTTCTGGCTGCTGATGCTGATCGCGCTGATCGTGATCGGCGCCGGCATGGGCCTGCGCGATCCCTGGCCGTCCGACGAGCCGCGCTTTGCGCTCGCCGCCAAGCAGATGGTGGAAAGCGGCGACTGGCTGTTCCCGCATCGCGGCAGCGAGCTGTATTCGGACAAGCCGCCCATGCTGTTCTGGCTGGAGGCCGCCAGCTATACCGTGCTGCGCAGCTGGCGCCTCGCCTTCCTGCTGCCCTCGCTGCTGGCCGCGCTCGGTTGCCTGGCCTTGGTGTACGACCTGGGACGTCGCCTGTGGAATCGGCAGGTGGGCCTGTATGCCGCGTCGGCGCTGCTCATCACGTTCCAGTTCGTCTACCAGACCAAGCGCGCGCAGATCGATCCGCTGGTGATGTTCTACATCACCGCGGCGAACTGGGGCCTGTTGATCCATATGTTGAAGGGCCCGAACTGGCGAGCCTTCTGGTTCGGCTGTTTCTGCGCGGGCCTGGGCGTGATCACCAAGGGCGTGGGCGTGCTCGCGCTGCTTCTGCTGGTGCCGTATCTGGTCGCCGCGTTCGGGCAATGGAACGGCGTATCGCGCATGGGCGAGGGCGCCTGGTGGCGCTGGGCGCTGGGCCTGGTCGCGTTGCTGCTGGCGATGTCGCTGTGGCTGGTGCCGATGCTGCTCGGCGCGAAGGCGCATACGGGCGACCCGGCCTATGCCGCCTACGTCAACGACATCCTGTTCCACCAGACGGCCGGCCGTTACAGCAAGTCGTGGGATCACCACCACAACACGCTGTACTACGTGCCCATCGTGCTGTTCACCTGGCTGCCGCTGTCGCTGACCTATCCCGGCACGCTGCCGCGCTGGTGGCAGGCGCTGAAGGCGAAGGACGCGCGCATCTTGTTGCCGCTGGGCTGGATCGTGCTGCTGCTGGTGTTCTTCTCGATCCCCAAGGGCAAGCGCGACGTGTACATCATGCCGGCGCTGCCGATGCTGGCGCTGGTCACCGCGCCTTATCTCGGTGAATTGCTGCAGAAGCGCTGGCTGCGCATCGCGGGCCTCACATTCATCGGCATCATGGGTGCGGCGATGCTGGGCGTGGGCACGGCGGCGCTGGTGGCGCATCCGAAGTTCGCCAGCGAGTTCGCCACCGCGCGCGGTTTCGAGGATGGCGGTCATGCGCTGTGGTGGATGGCCATCACCATCGGCGTGATCCAGCTGCTGCTGATCGCCACGCTGCGCGTGCGCCGCGCCGTGGCCGCCGTGGCGGGCGGCATGGCGGCGATGTGGCTGGTGTGGAGCCTGTGGGCCTATCCCATCCTCAACGATTCCAGCTCCGCCGCCGGCCTGATGCAGGACGTGCGCGAGCGGCTGCCGGCGGGCGACCAGCTCGGCATGGTCGCGTGGAAGGAGCAGAACCTGCTGATGCTCGACCGTCCCGCGACGGATTTCGGCTTCACCCGGCCGTGGCACGACCAGTACGCCGCCGCGGTGAAGTGGCAGGCGGAAGATCCCGCGCATCGCTGGCTGTTCGCGCTCGATGGCGTGATGGCCCAGTGCGTCGACCGCAGCAAGGCCATCAGCCTGGGCCACGCGAACCGGCGCGAGTGGTGGATGTTCAAGGCCGACGCCGTCGTGCCGGGCTGCCTGCCAAGCGAGGACGTGGATCGGGTGCCGGCCGCCGCGCTGGAGGAGTGAGGGCGGGAATTGACCCGCCCGGTCACTGCGCCGACTGCGTCGCGAAATACCTCGCCGGCGGCTGCCCGAAGCTGCGCCGGAACATCGCCACGAACGCGCTCACGCTGGCATAGCCCAGCGCATCCGCCACTACAGATACAGGCTCGCCATCGGCGAGTCGTTCCAGGCCGCGCGTCAGCCGCGCCAGCTGGCGCCACTGCGCAAAGCTCAAGGCCGTTTCGCTGCGGAACAGGCGGCTGAGGCTGCGCGGGGACAGGCCGGCCCAGGCGGCCCAGTCGTCCAGGCCGCGGTTGTCGTTGGGGTTTTCCAGCAGCGCCACGGCAATGCGCAGTGCGCGGCGATCGGTCGGCATGGGCAGGTGCAGGGGCTCGTGTCGCGCGCGGCAGATTTCTTCCAGCAGAACCCGGCTGATGCGTTCCTGGCTTTCGTCCAGTTCCCGCTCCCACACCCAGGTGCTGGCGCGGCGCACCAGGGCGCGCATCAGTTCGGTGACGGCGATGACGCACGGCTCGGCGGGCAGGCAACCGCATTCCAGCGGGGTGATGAACACGCCCCAGCCGCTCATGGAGCCGTTGAGGGTAACGGTGTGCTCCACGCCCGCCGGCATCCAGCCCGCGCGGTGGGGCGGCAGCAGCCATGAACCGTGCGCCGTGCGCACGTGCACCAAGCCGCTTTCCACGCAGTACAGCTGCCCGCGCGCATGGGAATGCCAGCCGTATTGGCGCGTGTTGTCGCTGTACTCGCTCGAGGCCTCGCCCTCGGTCCAGTAGGCGATCACGGGTGGCCCGTCCAGGCGCTCGATCAGGGCGTGGAACCGCGCCTCGTCTTTATCCGCTACATGGCCCATGGCCGATTCTCGACAAACTTTGACCAAATAACGCTAACAGTAATCCCCGCGCCTGCTCAATCATGCTGCTCCGTTTCTCACCGCTGCCGCCGCTCGCGGTGACGAACGTGCTGTCGGTCGCGGTTCCTCCGCCTGTGCCATTCCTCCTGCTTGATCCGGCGCCGTCACGCCCGCACCCCGACACACGTCCTCACTGAAGCCAGCGACGCCGCCCCCAGGCGCCGAAGGGAGAGCCCATGTCGATGATTGCCCTACGCATGCCTACCGCCGAGACCGCCCCGCTGGAGGCGTTCGTGGCCTGTGCCCACCAGATGCTGGACCCCGACACCCCCGAAGCCGCCCGCCGCGCGATGGAAACGCGGGTGCTCGCCCTGCTGCCCACCCTGCGGGCGCTGGGCGTGTTCGAGCTGTTCGAGTTGCGCGACCCGGCCTTGCGTACCTGGTTGAACGACGAGTTGCGGGAGGGAGCTCATTGAGGCGGCTCCAAATTTTGTTCAGGCAAAATCTATCGAGAACATATTTGCCTTGACAAATATATTTCCGGCAATAGAATGCCGGGTCCATGAGCCCCTCCAACCCTCCCTCGTACCCGCAGGACAGCATCGGCGTCCTCATCGGGCTGGTCCGTAGCGAACTGGTCCGCAAGATGGAAGCCGAGCTTCAGGCGTCGGGCGCGGACCTGCGCTTCACCCAGTTCCTGATCCTCAAGCGCCTGGCCTACATGGGCCCGATGTCGGCCAGCGAACTGGCCCGCGCGGTGGAACTGGACGGTGGCGCGATGACCCGCCAGCTCGACCAGCTTGAAGGCAAGGGATTGCTGCGCCGCCTGCCGCACCAGCAGGATCGCCGCGCCCTGCGCATCGAGCTGACGCCCGCCGGCGACGCCATGTGGCGGCAGATCACGCCCTGCAACGACCGGGTGCTGGACGCCGCCCAAAAGGCGCTCGATCCGACCGAACGCGAACAGCTGCGCGATTACCTGGAACGCGTGCTGGTCGCGCTCCGCGACATCCATTGATCCGTTTCACCTTTCTGGAAACCAAGCCCATGCGTCTGCAAATCATTGCGGCAGCCACCGGACTCTCCCTCGCGCTGGCGGGATGCGTCAGCAGCGGCGGCCTGCATCCGGAGGGCGCGCTGACCGATGCCTCTTCGCTGAAGGCCGATCGCAGCCTGTCCGGCGTCGCGCTGTCCCCCGCCGCCTGGCCCGCCAACGACTGGTGGACCGGCCTGGGCGACCCGCAGCTGTCCGCCCTGATCGCCGAAGCGCTGAAGGACAACCCCACCCTCGCCGTGGCCGACGCCCGCGCCCGCCAGGCGCAGGCCGAAGCCGGCGCGGCCGATGCGGACCGCGGCCCCAGCGTGACCGCCGGCGCCAACGTGATCGGCCAGCGCCTGCCACTCACCGCCGCACCGCCGGAACTGGGCGGCGGCAAGTTCACCTGGTTCAAGGACGCCCGCGCCAGCTTCAGCTGGGGCCTGGACCTGTGGGGCGGCAAGCGCGCCGCGTGGGAAGCCGCCGTGGGCATGCAGCGCGCGGCCGAGATCGAGCAGCAGGCCGCGCGCATCGAGCTGTCCACCAACGTGGCCCGCGCCTATGTGCAGCTGTCCTATGCCTATGCGCAGCAGGACGTAGCCAGGGCCGAGCACGAGCGCGCCACTACGGCCCGCCAGCTGACGCAGCAGCGCGTGTCCGCCGGCCTCGACAACCAGTTGCAGCTCAAGCAGAGCGACACCGAAGTGGCCAACGCCGATCAGCAGGTGGCCGCGGCCAACCGCGCCATCGACGCCGCTCGTTCCTCGCTGTCCGTGCTGCTGGGCAAGGGCCCGGATCGCGGCCTGGACATCGGCCGTCCGCAGATGCTCTCGCCGGCCGCGCTGACCGCGCCGGCGGACCTGTCGACCGAACTGCTCGGCCATCGCGCCGACATCGTCGCCGCGCGCTGGCGCGTGGAATCGGCGGGCAAGGAGATCAAGGTCGCCAAGACCCAGTTCCTGCCCAACGTGAGCATCAGCGCCATGGCCGGCGTGGCCGCGTTCGGCAGCATCAACCCGCTGCAGCTGCCGGCGCGCTTCTACACCTTCGGCCCCTCGCTGAGCCTGCCGATCTTCGACGGCGGCCGCCTGCGCTCGAACCTTTCCGCCAAGGACGCGCAGTACGACGAGGCCGTGGCGCAGTACAACCAGACCCTGGTGCGCGCGGTGAACGAAGTGGCCGACGGCTACGACGCCGTGCAGTCCGCGCAGGAACAGGTCGCCGCCCAGCGGCGCGCAGTGGATGCCGCCACGCAGGCGTGGCAGCTTTCCCAGCAGCGCTACAAGGCGGGCGTCGGCAGCTACCTGGAGGCGCTGATCGTGCGCCAGCAGCTGCTCGCCGCGCAGGAACGCCTTGCCGCGCTGCAGTCGCAGCAGGTCGATCTGTCGGTGCAGCTGATCCAGGCCCTCGGCGGCGGTTTCCGTCCGCAGGGCACGGCCGACGTCGCCGCCCAGACTTCCCCCGATCATTCGCTTTGAGCACTTAGAAAAAGGCTGCCCCCATGTCTAGCCAAACCCCGCTTGCGGCCGAGAACGCGGCCGCCCAACCTCCCAAGAGCCGTCGAGGCTTCCTGCTGCGCGCGCTCGCGGCCGTGGTGGTGCTTGCCGCCATCGGCTGGGGCCTGTGGTACTTCCTCGAAGGCCGTTGGTATGAAGAGACCGACGACGCCTACGTCAACGGCAACGTCGTGCAGATCACCCCGCAGGTGCCCGGTTCGGTGATCACCATCGGCGCCGACGACGGCGACCTGGTGCATGCCGGCGACGTGCTGGTGAAGCTCGACCCGGCCGACGCCGACGTCGCGCTGCAGCAGGCACGCGCCAACCTGGCCAGCACGGTGCGCAAGGTGCGCGGCCTGTACAGCAACGTCAGCGGCGCCCAGGCCGAAGTGGCCGTGCGCAAGACCGCCGTGGACAAGGCGCAGGCCGACTACAACCGCCGCCGCGACCTGGCCAAGTCCGGCGCGATCTCGGCGGAAGAGCTGTCGCACGCGCTCGATGCGCTGACCAGCGCGCAGAGCGCCCTGACCACCGCGCAGCAGCAGTTGCAGACCAACAAGGTGCTGGTGGACGACACCGTCGTCGCCTCGCATCCGGACGTCCAGACGGCCGCTGCCCGCCTGCGCGCCGCCTACCTCGACGACGTGCGCACCTCGATCGTCGCGCCGGTGGACGGCTACGTCGCCAAGCGTTCGGTGCAGCTGGGCCAGCGCGTGGCCCCGGGCACGCCGCTGATGGCCGTGGTGCCGCTGCATGAGGTGTGGATCGACGCCAACTTCAAGGAAACGCAGCTCACCAACATGCGCATCGGCCAGCCGGTGGAGATCCGCGCCGACGTGTACGGCGGCAGCGTGACCTACAAGGGCACCGTGCAGAGCCTGGGCGTGGGCACGGGCAGCGCGTTCTCGCTGCTGCCGGCGCAGAACGCCACCGGCAACTGGATCAAGATCGTGCAGCGCGTGCCGGTGCGCGTGTTCTTCACCGATGCGAAGCAGCTGGAAGACCATCCGCTGCGCATCGGCCTGTCGACCAAGGTGGAAGTGAACCTGCACGACCAGAAGGGCCTGCTGCTCGCCAACCAGGCGCCGACGCAGCCGGCCTTCAAGACCGACGTGTACAAGGAACAGCTGGCCAAGGCCGACGGCATGATCGCGGAAATCATCCACGCGAACATGGCCGGTGCCGGCGAAGGCCAGAAGCAGTAAGCAGTTTGTGGCTGGCGTGGAGGCGCTGCATCGCCATCCATGCCAGCCACGCTTTTCATTCCAAGCGTCGTTCCTGCGCGCCCCGGGTGCACCGGAATGACGAGCAAAAAGCAGAAGCCGCTTCGATGCCTTGCTCGAAGCGGACACACCCTTCATTCCGCAGGTTAACCGTGCGATGAGCCAAGATTTCCGTCCGCCCAACCTGGCGCTGACCACCGTCGGCCTCTCGTTGGCGACCTTCATGCAGGTGCTGGACACGACGATCGCGAACGTGTCGCTGCCGACGATTGCCGGCAACCTCGGCGTGAGCGTCAACCAGAGCACCTGGGTCATCACCTCCTTCGCGGTGAGCACGGCCATCGCGCTGCCGCTCACCGGCTTCCTCACGCGCCGTTTTGGCGAGGTGAAGCTGTTCATCTGGTCGACGCTGCTGTTCTCGATCGCCTCCTTCCTGTGCGGCCTCGCGCAGAGCATGCCGATGCTGATCCTGTTCCGCGCGCTGCAGGGCGCCGTGGCCGGCCCGATGTATCCGATCACGCAGAGCCTGCTGATCTCCATCTATCCACCCGCGAAACGAGGCATGGCGCTGGCGCTGCTGGCGATGGTGACGGTGGTGGCGCCCATTGCGGGCCCGATACTGGGCGGCTGGATCACCGACAACTATTCGTGGCCGTGGATCTTCTTCATCAATGTGCCCATCGGCATCTTCGCCAGCACGGTGGTGGCGAATCAGATGAAGGGCCGCGTGGACGTGACCATGCGGCCGAAGATGGACTACGTCGGCCTCATCACCCTGATCGTGGGCGTGGGCGCCTTGCAGATCGTGCTCGACAAGGGCAATGACGAGGACTGGTTCAGCTCGCAATTCATCGTGATCACCACCATCGTGTCGGTCATCGCGCTGGCGGTGTTCCTGATCTGGGAACTCACCGACAAGGAACCCATCGTCAACCTGCGCCTGCTGCGCCACCACAACTTCCGCACCGGCACGATTGCGCTGGTGCTGGCCTACGCGGCGTTCTTCGCCATCGGCCTGCTGGTGCCGCAGTGGCTGCAACGGAACATCGGCTACACCTCCACCTGGGCGGGTTTCGCCGCCGCGCCGCTGGGCATCCTGCCGGTGATGCTGACCTTCATCGTGGGCAAGTACGCGCCGCGCACCGACATGCGCCTGCTGGCCTCGTGCGCGTTCCTGGTGATGGGCGCCACATGCTTCATGCGCTCGGAGTTCTTCACGCAGATCGACTTCTGGCACGTGGCGGGCGCGCAGTTCATCCAGGGCCTGGGCGTGGCGCTGTTCTTCATGCCGGTGACCACGATCCTGCTGTCGGACCTGCTGCCCAACGAGATCGCCGCGGGCGGCGGCCTGGCGACCTTCCTGCGCACGCTGGGCGCGAGCTTTTCGGCGTCGCTCACCACCTTCCTGTGGGATCACCGCGCCATCGTGCACCACGCGCACCTGACCGAGCACATCACGCCGTACGACAGCTCGCCGCAGGCGGCGCTGCAGGCCGCGGGCGTGACGGGACAGGCAAGCAACGGCCTGCTGGAGCAGCTGATCAACCAGCAGGCGTACCAGATCTCGTTCAACGAGGTGTTCCACATGCTGGGATGGGTGTTCCTCAGCCTGATCGTGGTGGTCTGGCTGGCACGTCCGCCGTTCAGCGCGAAGGCGGGCCCGGGCGCGGATCACTGATCGGTTCCAGGCGTGCATACGAGAAAGGCCGCAGCGATGCGGCCTTTTTCTTTGCCTTGGCGCAGGCTGGCGGATGTCTCCTCACGACCAGGCGATCACTCCGATCGCCCCCAGCGCCAGCAGCACGCCCACGACGTTCAGCCAGCTCAGGCGCTCGCGGAACGCCAGCGTACCCACCAGCGCGCCCAGCGCCACCACGCCGAGGTTCATGCTCGCGAACACCAGCGAAGGATGATCCGGCAAGGCCCGGTGCCCGCGCAGGTAGAACACGATGTTGCCGAAGTTGGCCAGGCCCAGCAGCAGGCCGGCCACCGCATCGCGCACGGTGAAGAAGGTGCGGTCGTGCCAGCGGCGCCACAGCAGGATCGCCAGCGACACCACGAAGGCAAGCGCGAACATCGCCTGCAACGAGGCCTCGAACGGCGCGCCCGCCACCGCGACGCGCTTGAACAGGATGTCGATGACGCCGAAGCCCACGAACACCACGCAAGGCCACAACCAGCCGCGTTCGCCCTGGCTGGCGCCGGCCGGCGCCGCGCGCCACACCATGCACAGCAGCGCCGCCAGGCCCAGCGCGATGCCCACGGCCTTGCCCGCGCTCAGCGCCTCGCCGAACAGCAGGAAGGCCGCCAGCAGGGAAATCAGCAGCGACAAGCGCTGCGCGGCGTCCGTACGCACGATGCCCGCGCTGCGCACCGACGCGGCCAGGGCGAGGAAGATCAGCGGCAACAGCAGGCCCAAGCCGACGAAGCCCAGCCACGGCGCCTGCGGACTGGCCAGCACCGCCAGCGACGGGCGGAACACCATCGCCGTCAACGCGCTGGTGGCGACGTAGTTCCAGGCGATGGCCTGGCCCACGTCGACCGACAGCCGCCGCGCGAGCTTGAGCAGCACCGAGACCAGCACGCTGCAGACAACGCTCAGCAACACATAAACCATGGGGAATCCTTGTGGGAGGCGAAGCTGGCTTCGCCGGTATAGCGGACCTTGATGTCAGCCGTCCTGCGGCCGCGAACGCTATCGCTGATGGGTGAAGCGCTCGCGATAGCGTGCCGGGCTCAGTTGCAGTTGCTGGCGGAAGTGGTGCCGTAGGGTATCCGCGCTGCCGAATCCGCACACCTGCGCCACGCGGTCCATGCCCATGCCGCTGCCTTCCAGCAGCTCGCGGGCGCGGCCGAGGCGTTCGCGGATCAGCCACTGCTTGGGCGAGCAGCCGGTGGCCTCCTCGAAGCGCCGCAACAAGGTGCGCTCGCTCATGCGCGCGCGTTCGGCCAGCAACGCCACCGGCTGCGGCTGGTCGAGATGGCGGCGCATCCATTCCAGCAGCTTGCCCAGCCCATCGCCCTGCGCAGGCATCGGCGACTGGATGAACTGCGCCTGCCCCCCATCGCGATGCGCGGGCACCACGGCCCGGCGGGCGACGGCGTTGGCCACCTCGGGGCCGTAATCGCGGCGGATCAGATGCAAGGAGAGATCCAGCGCCGCGGCGCTGCCGGCGGAGGTGAGCAGGCGGCCCTCGTCCACATAGAGCACGTCGGGCTCGACGTGCACGCGCGGATAACGCTGGGCCAGCGCATCCGCGTAGCGCCAGTGCGTGGTGGCGCGCCGTCCGTCCAGCAGGCCGGTGGCGGCCAGCACGAACACGCCGGAGCAGTACGACAGCAGCCGCGCGCCCCGTGCGTAAGCGGCGTGCAGGGCCTCCAGCAAGGGCTCAGGCGGCGGCGCATCGACGCCGCGCCATCCCGGCACCACGATGGTGCCGGCGCTGGCCAGTGTGTCGAGACCGTCGTCCGCCAGCACGCGCATGCCGCCCGCCGCGCGCATGGGTCCGCGGTCGACCGCGCACAGCCGGAACTCGTACCACTCCGAAAGCTCGGGCCGCGGCAGGCCGAACATTTCCACCGCAATGCCGAACTCGAACGTGCACAGGCCGTCGTACACCAGGGCGGCCACCTGTCGGTTGGGTGGCCCGGATGGACGCCTGGATCGCTTTGGCGGATTTTTCATGGTAAATGGCATTCTTGCCAATGTTCGCCGGCGGCGCCAGTGCCGACAATGCCGCCATCCCAACCGACGGAGCCAGACGATGAGCAGTGTGGTGCAACGCGTTCCCGCCGCCGCCAGCCAGGACGCGCTGGCGCATTTCCAGGCCCGCCTGGGTTTCGAGACCGATTGCGCGGACGTCCATTACGCCTCCAACCACGAGACCAAGGACTTCGTGCTGCTCGACGTCCGCACGCCCACGCTCTACGCCGCCGGCCACGTGCCCGGCGCGGTGAACCTGCCCACGCGCATGATCAGCGAGCAGCGGCTGGCCGAGTACCCGTCCGATACCTTGTTCGTGGTGTATTGCGCGGGGCCGCACTGCAATGGCGCCAACAAGGCGGCGGTGAAACTGGCGCAGCTGGGGCGGCCGGTGAAGGAGATGATCGGCGGCCTGACCGGATGGATCGACGAAGGCTTCGGCCTGGCGCGCTGAAATGAGTGGCCCGCCGCTCGCCCAACACCTGATCACCATGCGCACCCCACGACCGAGGACACCTCATGCTGGAACTGCGTCCCACCTGCGAGCAGTGCAACAAGACGCTGCCGCCGGCCTCGACCGAGGCCATGATCTGCTCGTACGAGTGCACCTACTGCCGCGATTGCGTGGACGCGCTGCACAACGTGTGCCCCAACTGCGGCGGCGGCTTCACGGCGCGCCCCATCCGCCCCGCCCATGCGTGGCGGCCGGGCGTTTCGCTCAGCGATCAACCCGCCACGCGCACCGTCACGCACAAACCGGTGGACCTGGCCGCTCACGCCCGCTTTGCGGCGCAACTGGAAGGGTGGGCGCCGGAGCAGCGCTGAGCGCACGCGATACCACGACGGCGCGTCGATACGCGCCGTCGTGAGTTCTCACACGCGCCTTATTCCCGCGCCGCCAGCGCGCGATTCACACGCAAGGCCAGCAAGGTGCAGATCACGCCGGAGAGCAGATAGGCGCTGACCGCCACCAGTCCGAAGCGCGTGGACAAACCCAAAGCCACCAGCGGAGCGAAGGCCGCACCGATCAGCCAGGCGAAGTCGGTGGTGAGTGCTGCGCCGGCGTAGCGCAGGCGCATCTCGAAATTGGACGTAACGCTGCCGGCCGCCTGCCCGTACGACAGGCCCAGACCGCCAAAGCCCAGGATGATGAAGGCGTCCTGCCCCAGCTTGCCGCCGCCGAGCAGCCAGGGCGTGAGCAAGGCGAAGATGGCGATCAAGGCCGCCATGGTTCCGAGTGTCGTGCGCCGGCCGATGCGGTCCGCCAGCAGGCCGGAGATGATCATGCCCACGATGCACGCGCAGGCGCCGATGATTTCCGCCACCAGCACGGCATTCACCGACTGCGTGGAACCGAGGACGATCCACGACAGCGGGAAGATCGTCACCAGGTGGAACAGCGCATAGCTCGCCAGCGCGGCGAACGCGCCGATGAAGATGTTGTAGCCCTGCGTGCGCAGCAGCTCGACGATGCCGATGGGTTCCAGTTCGCGCTCTTCCATCGCGACGGTGTATTCCTCCGTCACCACCAGGCGCAGGCGGGCAAACAAGGCCACCACGTTGATGGCGAAGGCGACGAAGAACGGATAGCGCCAGCCCCAGTCGATGAAGTCTTCGTCGCTGAGGTTGCTGTGCAGGAACAGGAACAGGGCGCCCGCCACCATGAAACCGATCGGCGCGCTGAGCTGGCCGAGCATGGCGTACCAGCCGCGACGCTGCGGCGGCGTGTTGAGGGCGAGCAGGGAGGGCAGGCCATCCCACGAGCCGCCCAGGGCGATGCCCTGCAGGATGCGGAACAACACCAGCAGGCCGATCGACCAATCGCCGATCACCCTATAACCAGGCAGGAAGGCCATGCCCGCCGTGGCGCTGCCGAGCAGGAACAGCGCGATGGTGAGCTTGATGCCGCGGCTCCAGCGCCGCTGGAAACTCATGAAGAGCGCCGTGCCGAAGGGCCGCGCGAGGAAGGCCAGTGAAAAGATCGTGAAGGCGTAAAGCATGCCGTTCAACGGACTGGCGAACGGGAACAGCAGGGAGGGAAAGACCAGCACGCAGGAAATGCCGAACACGAAGAAGTCGAAGTGTTCGGAGGTGCGCCCGATGATGACGCCGACGGCGATCTCGCCCGGTGCAACCTTCGCGTGCGCCTGGATGCGCCCGATGTCCTCTACCGTGTGGCCCGCGCCGTGCTCAGGGAACGTGCTTGACATAGTCATTACCCGGGAAGAAGGAATATGTCTGGGGAAGTTCCGAGCCACACTATGGCACTACCGCGCCACTCGCGTCACTTGGAATGTTGCCTGTTCCGGTTTCGCGCCGACTGGCGTACCGTTCTCCACACTCGTTGCGCCGTCGGTATGTCTATGAAGGCTTTCCGTGGACTGCTCGTATCTGTCGCCCTGCTGCTTGCGGGTTGCCAATCCGTATTGATGTCGCCATCGGGCGACCTCGCGGTGCAGCAGCGCAACCTGATCATCACCTCGACGGTGCTGATGCTGCTGATCATCGTGCCGGTGATCGTGCTCACGCTGCTGTTCGCCTGGCATTTCCGCGCATCCAACAAGAAGGCCACCTACGATCCCGACTGGGATCACTCCACCATCCTCGAACTGCTGATCTGGGCCGCGCCGCTGCTGATCATCATCGCGCTGGGCGCGATCACCTGGGTCAGCACGCACAAGCTCGATCCCTATCGTCCGCTCGAACGCGTCGCCGCCCACCGCCCGATGCCGGCCGGCGCGCGACCGCTGCAGGTCAACGTGGTCGCGCTCGACTGGAAATGGCTGTTCATATACCCGGAGCAAGGCATTGCCACCGTGAACGAACTGGCCGCGCCGGTGGATCGCCCGATCCAGTTCAAGATCACCGCCTCCTCGGTGATGAACTCGTTCTTCATCCCCGCGCTGGCCGGGCAGATCTACGCCATGCCCGGCATGGAGACGCAGCTGCAGGCCGTGATCAATGCGCCCGGCGAATTCCAGGGCTTCTCGGCCAACTACAGCGGCCACGGTTTCTCGGGCATGCATTTCCTCTTCCACGGCGTCAGCGAGGAAGGCTTCGCGCAATGGGTGCAGAAGGCCAAGGCCGGCGGCGGCGACCTCAGCCGTGAGGCCTACGTGAAGCTGGCCCAGCCCAGCGAAAACGACCCGGTGACGTACTACGCCACGGTGGAGCCGGGCCTTTACCGCGCCATCCTCACCAAGTGCGTGGATCCGGAAAGCCCCTCGTGCATGACGCGCATGGACCTGAGCCCGCACGAGACCAGCGACTCGGGTGTGATGCTGCAACCCGCATCGACCCGCGGCATGGCCGCCATGGCTGACCATCCCCACTCCGACTGATCCTTCCATCCGGTGGTGTCCACGATGCTTGCCCAAACCGACCTCGCCAAGCTGATCTTCGGTCGACTCACGCTGGACTCGCTGCCGCTGCACGAGCCCATCGTCGTGTATACGTTCGTGGCGGTCGCCATCGGCGGCATCGCGCTGCTGGGCGCCATCACCTACTTCAGGCTGTGGGGCTACCTGTGGCGCGAGTGGTTCACCAGCATCGACCACAAGAAGATCGGCATCATGTACATGATCCTGGGCTTCGTGATGCTGCTGCGCGGCTTCTCGGACGCGATCATGATGCGCGCCCAGCAGGCGATCTCCTTCGGAGATTCGCACGGCTACCTGCCGCCGGAGCATTACGACCAGATCTTCACCGCGCACGGCGTGATCATGATCTTCTTCGTCGCCATGCCTATGGTGACGGGCCTGATGAACTTCGTCATGCCGCTGCAGATCGGCGCGCGCGACGTGGCGTTTCCCTTTCTCAACAACTTCAGTTTCTGGATGACGGTGGCCGGCGCCATGCTGGTGATGGCCTCGCTGTTCATCGGCGAGTTCGCGCGCACCGGCTGGCTGGCCTATCCGCCGCTGTCGGACATCGTGTCCAGCCCCGATGCGGGCGTGGATTACTACATATGGGCCTTGCAGATAGCGGGCGTGGGAACCTTGCTGTCCGGCATCAACCTGCTGGTGACCATCGTGAAGATGCGCGCGCCCGGCATGACCATGATGAAGATGCCGGTGTTCACCTGGACGGCGCTGTGCACCAACGTGCTGATCGTGGCGGCCTTCCCGGTGCTCACCGCCGTGCTCGCGCTGCTGGCGCTGGACCGCTACGCCGGCACCAACTTCTTCACCACCGAGCTTGGCGGCAACGCCATGATGTACGTGAACCTGATCTGGATCTGGGGACATCCGGAGGTCTACATCCTGATCCTGCCGGCGTTCGGCATCTTCTCCGAAGTCACCGCCACCTTCAGCCGCAAGCCGTTGTTCGGCTACGCCTCGATGGTGTACGCCACGGTAGTGATCACCGTGCTGTCGTACCTGGTGTGGCTGCACCACTTCTTCACCATGGGGTCGGGCGCGAGCGTCAACTCGTTCTTCGGCATCACCACCATGATCATCTCGATCCCCACCGGCGCGAAGATCTTCAACTGGCTGTTCACCATGTACCGCGGGCGGGTGGAGTTCCAGCTGCCGATGATGTGGACGGTGGCCTTCATGGTCACCTTCGTGATCGGCGGCATGACCGGCGTGCTGCTGGCGGTGCCGCCGGCGGATTTCTCGCTGCACAACAGCCTGTTCCTGATCGCGCACTTCCACAACGTGATCATCGGTGGCGTGCTGTTCGGCCTGTTCGCCGGCATCACCTACTGGTTCCCCAAGGCGTTCGGCTTCCGGCTCGATCCGTTCTGGGGCAAGTGCTCGTTCTGGCTCTGGGTGGTGGGTTTCTACTTCGCCTTCATGCCGCTGTACGTGCTCGGCCTGATGGGCGTCACGCGCCGGCTCAGCCATTTCGACGATCCCTCGCTGCAGATCTGGTTCCAGATCGCGGCGTTCGGCGCCTTGCTGATCGCGCTGGGCATCGCGTGCAACATCATCCAGTTCGTCGTGAGCTTCAGGAACCGCGACAAGCTGCGCGATACCACGGGCGATCCGTGGGATGGCCGCACGCTGGAGTGGTCCACCTCCTCGCCGCCGCCGAAGTACAACTTCGCCTTCACGCCGCTGGTGCATGACCACGACGCGTGGTGGATGATGAAGAAGCACCACTACCAGCGGCCCATCGGCGGCTTCGTGCCGATCCACATGCCGCTCAACACCGGCGCAGGCATCATCATGGGCGGGCTGAGCTTCGTGTTCGGCTTCGCCATGATCTGGTACATGTGGCTGCTGGCGGCGGTGTCCTTCATCGCGCTGCTGGCGGTGGCGATCGGCCATACCTTCAACTACCACCGCGACTATTACCTGTCGTCGGAGGAAGTGACCCGCACCGAAGCATCCCGAACGGAGCTGCTGGCCAGCCATGTCTGAGATATCGACGACTCTCCCCGGTAGCGGCCCGGCGAAGCCGCTGGCCTTTTACGACACGGCGGAACACCACCCGGTCAACGGTACGTTGCTGGGGTTCTGGGTGTACCTGATGAGCGACTGCCTGGTGTTCGCCTGCCTGTTCGCCGCCTATGGCGTGCTGGGCCGCGAATACGCGGGCGGGCCCACGGCGCAGGAGGTGCTGGAGCTGCCGGCGGTGGCGGTGAACACCACCTTGCTGCTGCTTTCCTCCATCACCTACGGCTTCGCCGTGCTGGCGATGCAGCGCAACCGCCAGAACCCGATGCTGGTGTGGCTGGTGATCACCGGCCTGCTGGGCGCGGGCTTCATCACGCTGGAGCTGCGCGAGTTCGCGCACCTCATCTCGATCGGCGCGGGGCCGCAGCGTAGCGCCTTCCTGTCCTCGTTCTTCACCCTGGTGGGGACGCATGGCCTGCACGTCACCTGCGGCCTGATCTGGCTGGTGGTGTTGATCACGCAGGTGCTGAGGAAGGGCCTGATCACCGCCAACAAGCGCCGCCTGCTGTGCCTGTCGATGTTCTGGCACTTCCTCGACGTGGTGTGGGTGGGCGTCTTCAGCTTCGTCTATCTGATGGGAGTGCTGCCATGAGTGCGCATGACGAGTTGCACGCCCACGGCGGCGACCACGGCCACGACGAGGAGGATTTCGGCATCCACGCCACCCTGGGCGGCTACGCGACGGGCTTCGTGCTGTCGGTGGTGCTCACCGTCATTCCGTTCTGGCTGGTGATGGGACACGTCATCACCAAGTCGAGCACGGCGGCGGTGATCATCCTGGGGCTGGCGGCGGTGCAGATCGTGGTGCACATGATCTACTTCCTGCACATGAACGCGAAATCGGAAGGCGGCTGGAACATGCTCGCGCTGGTGTTTACCATCGTGCTGGTGGTCATCACGCTGAGCGGGTCGATCTGGATCATGTATCACCTCAACAGCAACATGATGCCGTCGATGATGGATCCGTCGAACCTGCCCTGACGATCCACACCCCATCCAGAGACGTGGTTCCCGATGAGTGTTGCTGAAGAACCGGGCCGCCAGCCGCGCGGCCCCGTGGCGCTGGCCTTGCTGGCCTTTCTTGGCGTGGTGCTGTTCGCCGGCTTCGTGGCGCTGGGCACCTGGCAGGTCTATCGGCTGGGCTGGAAGCGCGACCTGATCGCACGCGTGGATGCGCGCGTGCATGCGCCACCGGTCGCAGCACCGGGCCCGGCCGAATGGCCCGGCGTGGATGCGCAGTCCGCCGAGTATCGCCACATGACGCTGCACGGCGCCTTCCTGCACGACAAGCAAACCCTGGTGTGGACGGCGACGGACTATGGCACCGGCTACTGGCTGCTCACGCCGCTGCAGCAGGCGGATGGTTCGATCGTGCTGGTCAACCGCGGCTTCGTGCCCACCGACTGGTGCGGCATCAAGGGCAGCTGCGCACGCGGCCCGACCGGCGACACTAGCGTGACCGGCCTGCTGCGCATCAGCGAATCGCCGCGCCCGTTCCGCCATAACGACCCGTCACGCGACAGCTGGTACACGCGCGACGTGACCGCCATCGCCGCGGCGCGCGGGCTCAGCCATGTAGCGCCATATTTCGTGGACCAGGATGCGGCACCCGGCACGCGCGACGCCGGCAAGCCGGCGTGGCCGCAAGGCGGGCTCACCGTCATCGCGTTTCCCAACAACCACCTGAGCTACCTGATCACCTGGTATCTGCTGGCGCTGATGGTGCTGGCGGCGGGCATCTACGTGGCGCGGGACGAGCGGCGGCTGCGCCGCGGTCGCTAGTCCCGCGATGGCAGGAGCGCAAGGCTGCGCCCCTGCCGTGCTCCGACTTACTTCAGGAACGACTTGCCCTGCTTCAGCACGGTGTCGCACACCTTGGTGGTGAGCTGGGACTTCAGGTCGCTGTTGCCGCCGCCAAGGCTCGACAGGTCCGTGGTCTGGCCGTTGCTGCCCTGCAGGATGCCCTTGGCGCCGTTGAGATAGCCGGGGTCGTTCGTCGCGCCGCCCGAGCTGCTGCTGTCGGAGGATTTCTTCTTGCTGCCGGTGAGCTGGCCGAGCATGTCGCTGGTGCTCGAGCCCGTGCTGTTGCTGGACGAGTTGGAACCGCCACTGAGCTTGCCCATCAGCTGGCTCTGGATGCCCGAGGCGCCCGAGTTGCCGCCGAGGTAGTTGTTCTTCACGCAGTACTCCAGCAGGCCCGCCACGTTGCCCATGCTGCCGGAGGTCAGCGAACCGCCGCCGCCGGGGATCATGCTGCCGAGCTTGCCCAGGTCCTGCGCGCCGCCGGTGCTGCAGGCCAGGCTCAGGGCGATGGCCACGCAGGCCGTACCGATGCTGCCGATGCGTTTGTTCATGGGTATCCCTCCGTCAGGTGCGCGCATTGAACACCCTGTGTCGTTATGGCCGCGTAAGAGCCTGTTCACGATCTCCGCGTGGCCCGCGCCGGGAGCTGTTTGCGCGCAGGGCAAGGAAGAGCGAGGGAGTGTACGTCCGTACACGACCGAGTGATGACGCCGGCCTGGGGGCAAACAGACCCGGCCCGAAGGGTTGTTCTTGAGTGGCCGCCCAACGGCACCGCGCGGCTTGACCTGCCCACCAGGCAGGCGCTGCGCCACGCGGTGCCGCCGGGCAGCCACTCAAGAACAACGCGGGCTACGCGGAGATCGTGAACAGGCTCTAAGTGCGAGCCATGGGTAGCGCGTTTGCATCATGCATGGGCATGACGGCGGCGCACACGTACCATGGGCCGCAAGCGCCGGCATGCCTCAACGCCCCACAGCCCTCACCCCACCGATGGAAGACCTTCGATGAAACGATTTGTGGTCCTCGCCCTTGCCGTCACCCTGCTCGCCGCTTGCTCCAGCGCGGGCAGCCTGCGCAATTCCAAGCCCACCGCCTCGTATGCGGGCGCGGGCAGCGCGGCCGACATCGCATCGTGCGTCGCCGACGCCTGGGGCAGAAAGCCCGTACATCTGGAGTCCTACGTGCTGTACACCGGCACCACCATCGAGATCCACCAGACCGAAAACGGTCCCGCCGTGGCGCTGGTGGACATCAAGCCGGTGGGCGACCACACGGTGGCCACGTACTACTCGAACTTCAACGAGGACGACACCTGGTACTTCGAACAGGTGGCGCAGTGCGTGCAGACGACGCCGGCGCCCGCTCCGTAACGCGCCTCGTCGCTGTCCGCGGTTTTGCAACGTGGCGGCCGCCTGATGCACGCAGAGGTACACCCGATGGCAGCGACAACACGAAGCCCGGCACGACGCATGGCACGTTGGGCGCTGGCGGCCGCCGTGGCCTTCTCGACACTCGCGGCCGCGGCCGGCGGCTCGCCGTCGGATGCCGCGGTGGCCACGCAGGCGCAAGCCTTGCTGGATCAGACGGCGCGTCCCGATGCACCCGGCATGGAGCTGCTGATCGCCCGCGGCGACCGTGTGCTGTTCCATGCCGCGCGCGGCAGCGCCGAGATCGAGCTGGGCGTGCCGCTGCGCACGGGGCAGGTCTATCGCATCGCCTCCATCACCAAGATGTTCACGGCGGCCGAGGTGCTGAAGCTCGCCGAGCAGGGACGCGTGTCACTGGATGACACGCTCGACAAATACTTGCCCGACTTCCCCAACGCTTCGCACATCCGGCTGCGGCAGCTGCTCAACCACACCGCCGGCATTTCCGATGTGGCGAAGAATCCACAGCCCGGCTTTTTCGCGCGCAAGCTGGATACCGCCACGCTGCTGGCCCAGGTGGCCAGTCGCGATCCGGCATTCGCGCCCGGCACGCAACAGTCGTACTCCAACGGCGGCTACGCCGTGCTCGGCGCGGTGATCGAAAAGGTCACCGGCAAGCCCTGGCACGAAGCCATCCGCGAGCAATTGCTGGAGCCGCTGGGCCTGCGCCAGACCGGCTACGGCGACAACGCGGCCATCATTCCGGGCCGCGTGGCCGGCTACACCACGGATACGCCCGACCACGGCGTGCGCAATGCGTCCTACATCAACGCCTCGGTGCCGGCCGCCGCTGGCGCCTTCGTGTCCACGGCGGAGGATCTGTTCCACTGGATGCGCGCGCTGACCGGCGGGAAGGTCATCGGCAACGCCTGGTTCGCGCAGATGACCACGCCGGCCTCCCTGCCAGCCGGAGTGACGTCCGCGCATCCCTACGGCCTGGGCGTCTATCTGTGGCAGGTGCGGGGCAAGCCGATGATCGGCCACACCGGGCAGATCGATGGCTTCGCTTCCGCGGTGGCTTACGTGCCCTCGGCGCAGGTCACCGTGGTGGTGCTCGCGAACGACGACCACACCGATGCGCGCACCCTGGCGCGCCGACTCGCCGCGCTGGCGATGGGCGAACCTTACGACACGCCCGTGGCCGTTTCGCTATCAAAGGCCGAACTCGATGCACTGCAAGGCAGCTACCGCATCGACGGCGCGACGCTGGAAACGCTCAGCGTGAAAGACGGCCAGTTGTTCGCACAGCGCACCGGCCGCCACGCGGTGCCGTTGCAGGCCACCGCGCAAGGCCGTCTGTATTTCGTGCCCGATGAACTGAGTTACTTCCAGCCGGTACACGATGCGCAGGGCAAGGTCATCCGCCTGGATTACGTGGAAGGCGGCGATGCGCCCGCGCAGTCGTGGCCGCGCGTGGACGCCACGCCTTAGCGCAGCGCCGCGGCCTCGCGCGCCAGCGCCTCGATGCCGGCCCAGTCGCCGCCGTGCAGCTTGTTGGCGGGCGTGAGCCACGAGCCGCCCACGCACACCACGTTCGGCAGGGAGAGGAAATCCGGTGCGCTGCTCAGGCTGATGCCGCCGGTGGGGCAGAATTTGATCTGCGGCAGCGGACTCGCCCACGCGCCAAGCAGCTTGTGGCCGCCCGCGGGCACGGCCGGGAAGAACTTGAGGAAGCGATAGCCGCGCTCGAGCAGCGTCATCACTTCGCTGGCCGTGGCCGCGCCCGGCAGCAGCGGCAGTTCGCTGTCGTCGGCCGCGTCCAGCAGGCCCGGCGACACGCCCGGCGACACTGCGAACTTCGCACCGGCCTTGTGCGCGGCGCGCAGATCCTTGGCGCTGAGCACGGTGCCGACGCCGACCACCGCGCCCTCCACTTCATCGGCAATGGCCTTGATCGCATCGAGTGCGGCGGCCGTGCGCAAGGTCACTTCGATGGCGGGGATGCCGCCGGCCACCAGCGCGCGCGCCATCGGCACCGCCTGGCGGGCGTCGTCGATGATCACCACGGGAACCACCGGCGCAAGGCGTAGGGTGGACTCGACCTGTTTCTGCTTGGTTTCGATGCTCATGGCGTTCCGTAAAAAGTGAATGTGGATCAGAACACGCCCGCGCCGAGATCGGCGGTGGTGGCGTTGCGGCGGAACATGCCGAACAGCTCTCGCCCCAGGCCGAACTGATGCGCGGAAAGATCGGCCGTCGCCGGCGTGCGCGCGGCGAATTCGGCGGCATCCACCAGCACCTCCAGACGGCCTTCCACGGCGTCCAGGCGAATGATGTCGCCCTCGCGGATGCGCGCGATGGGGCCCAGGTCCTGCGCTTCCGGCGTCACGTGGATCGCGGCCGGCACGCGGCCGGACGCGCCGGACATGCGGCCATCGGTGAGCAGCGCGATGCGGTGGCCGCGGTCCTGCAGCACCGACAACGTCGGCGTGAGCTTGTGCAGCTCGGGCATGCCGATGGCCTGCGGACCCTGGAAGCGCACCACGGCGACGAAGTCGCGATTGAGCTCGCCGCGCTCGAACGCCTTGCGCACGTCGTCCTGGTCGTGGAACACGATGGCGGGCGCTTCGATGACGAGGCGGTCCTCCGGCACGGACGACACCTTGATCACCGCGCGACCCAGGTTGCCCGACAGCATGCGCAGGCCGCCGTCCGCGCGGAACGGTTCGGCCACGCCGCGCAGCACGCCGCGATTGCCGCTTTCCTTCGACACCGGCGACCACGCCAGCGCGCCGTGCTCGTCCAGGTGCGGCACCTGCGCATAGCCGTCCAGACCGGTGCCGAACACCGTGCGCACGTCGGCGTGCAGCAGGCCCTGGCTCAACAGCTGGTCGATCAGGAACGCCATGCCGCCGGCTTCGTGGAACTGGTTCACGTCGGCGTAGCCGTTGGGATACACGCGCGCCAGCAGCGGAATCACCGAGGACAGCGCGTCGAAATCGTCCCAGCGCAACTCGATGCCCGCCGCGCGCGCGATGGCCACCAGATGCAGCAGGTGATTGGTCGAGCCGCCCGTGGCATGCAGGCCGATCACGCCGTTGATGATGGCGCGCTCGTCGATGATGTGGCCCAGCGGCAGGTAGGACGAACCCGGCGCGCTCAGTTCCGCCACCCGCAGCACGGCCTCGCGCGTCAGCGCGTCGCGCAGCGGCGTATCGGGCGCGACGAAGCTGGAGCCTGGCAGGTGCAGGCCCATGATCTCCATCAGCATCTGATTGGAGTTGGCGGTGCCGTAGAAGGTGCAGGTGCCGGGCGCGTGGTACGACGCGGCCTCGGCTTCCAGCAGCTCGGCCTTGGTGGCCTTGCCCTCGGCATAGGCCTGGCGCACCTTGGATTTCTGCTCGTTGCTGATGCCGCTGGGCATCGGGCCGCTGGGCACGAAGATGCCGGGCAGATGGCCGAAGCTCAGCGCGCCGATCAGGAGGCCGGGCACGATCTTGTCGCATATCCCCAGGTACATCGCGCCGTCGAACATGTCGTGCGAGAGCGACACGGCGGTGGCCATGGCGATCAGGTCGCGCGAGAACAGCGACAGCTCCATGCCCGGCCGGCCCTGCGTGACGCCGTCGCACATCGCCGGCACGCCGCCGGCCATCTGCGCCGTGATGCCGGCTTCGCGCGCCACGTTGCGGATCAGTTCCGGATAACGCTCGTACGGCTGATGCGCCGAGAGCATGTCGTTGTACGCGTTGACGATGGCGAGGTTGGGCGTATGCCCTTCGCGCAGGCGCTCCTTGTCGGTGACGCCGCACGCGGCGAAACCGTGGGCCAGGTTGCCGCACGACAGGCGCTCGCGATGCGGGCCATTGCCCTGCGCCGCCTCGATGCGGCGCAGGTATTGCGCACGCGATTCGCGGCTGCGCTCGCGCAGGCGTTCGGTGACTTCGGCAAGAACGGGGTGCAGCACACTCATGGTCGAACTCCGGGAAGATCATCGGGCGCGCGGGCGCGCCCATTCATCAGGTGAGGCCGCGGTGCCTCAGGGGCACCAGTACACGGCCACCGGCACGCGCTGCTGGGTCAGCACCGAGCGCACCGGGAAATTCGCGGCGTCGCCCAGGCCAAGGCGCGCATCCGCCAGCAGCTGCCGCTTGGCTTCGCCTTCGATATGCAGCACCAGCGCGCGCGTATCGAGCAGGGCGGACAAGGTAAAGGTGATGCGCGGCTCGCCGGCGCCCGGCGCACGCATGGGCAGCACGCGCGCGCTGTTGTTGAGGTCGAGCGCTTCGGGCAGGCGATCACCCTCGGGGAAGAACGAGGCCGTGTGGCCGTCGTTGCCCATGCCGAGAATCACCGCATCGAAAGGCAGGGCCAGCGAGGCCATGCGCGCACGCACCGTGGCGAGGCCGGCTTCCGGCGTCGGCGCATCGGTGTAGAGCGGCACGAACTGCGCCGCGGTGGCGGCGTGCTGCAGCAGCAGTTCCTTCACCATCGCGGCATTGGAACGCTCGCTGCTCTCGGGTACCCAGCGCTCGTCGACCAGGGTCACCACCACCTTCGCCCAGTCCAGCGACTGGCGCGAGAGTTTCTCGAAGAAGTGGCGCGGCGTGCTGCCGCCGGACACCGCGAGCAGCGCGCTGCCGCGTTCGGCAATGCCTTCTCGCAGACGCTCGGCGATGCGTTCGGCCAGCGCGACGGCCAACGCGTCGCAATCGGTGAAGCTGTGGGTGGTGACGTTGAGGGTGTCAGGCATGGTGAGCGAGAAGAGGAAACTGCGCGGAAGCACACACGCGGCGCAGAAAAGGGTAGGCGTCGAAGTCTAGGAGCCGGCTTGCGACGCACGGGTGAAACGCCCGTGCATCGCCTTGCACCAAACCGAACGAGGGCTTAGTCACTGTCCTCGTTCCAGGTGCGGCCGTCGCGCTCGATCAGCGCCACCGCCGCGCTCGGGCCCCAGGTGCCCGACGTGTACGGACGCGGCGCTTCGCCGCTTTCCGCCCACGCGGCCAGGATGGGATCGGCCCAGCGCCATGCGGCCTCCACTTCGTCGCGGCGCATGAACAGCGTGGGATTGCCGCGCACCACGTCCAGCAGCAGGCGCTCGTACGCATCGGGCTGCGAGGCGCCGAAGGCTTCGGCGAAGCTCATGTCCAGCGGCACATGGCGCAGCCGCAGGCCGCCCGGCCCCGGATGCTTGATGGTCAGCCACAGCTTGATGTCCTCGTCCGGCTGCAGGCGCAGCACCAGGCGGTTCTGCTGCAGCGGGCCGGCGGCGGCATCGAAGATGGAATGCGGCACGGCCTTGAACACCACCGTGATCTCCGACACGCGTTCGGGCAGGCGCTTGCCCGTGCGCAGGTAGAACGGCACGCCGGCCCAGCGCCAGTTGGCGATCTCCGCCTTCACCGCCACGAAGGTTTCGGTGTTGGACTTGTGGTCCTTCAGTTCGTCGAGATAACCCGGCACGGCCTGGCCGTCCGCCGAACCGGCGCGGTACTGGCCGCGCACGGTGAGCTGCGCGAAATTGCTTTCCGTGATCGGCTTGAGCGAGCGCAGCACCTTCAGTTTTTCATCGCGCACCGCGTCGGGCGCGAGCGAGGAGGGCGGCTCCATCGCCAGCATGCACAGCAGCTGCAGGATATGGTTCTGCACCATGTCGCGCAGCGCGCCGGCGTGGTCGTAGTAGCCCGCGCGCTGGCCCACGCCCAGCGTTTCGGCCACGGTGATCTGCACGTGGTCGATGTGCTCGGCGTTCCACAGCGGCTCGAACAGCGCGTTGCCGAAGCGCAGCGCCAGCAGGTTCTGCACCGTTTCCTTGCCAAGGTAGTGGTCGATGCGGAAGGTCTGCGACTCGTCGAAGAAACGGCCGACGTCGTCGTTGATCTGGTTGGCGCTCTTGAGGTCGTGGCCGATGGGCTTTTCCAGCACCACGCGCGACTTGCCCTTGTTGAGGTCGTACTTGCCCAGGCGATTGCAGATGTCGACGAACAGGTCGGGCGAGGTGGAGAGGTAGAACACGCGGATGCGGTCCGCGTCCTTGCCCATCAGCTTGGCGAAGTCATCCCAGCCGTCGTCCTTGCGCGCGTCGAGCGAGCGGTAGCCGACCAGCTTGAGGAAATCCTCCACCTTCTTGCCGTTGCCGTCCTTCACCAGCACCTTGCGCAGGTTGTCCCGGTAGCCCTCGTCGTCCAGGCCTTCGCGGGCAATGCCGATGATGCGGCTGTCGTTGGGGATCTGGCCGTCGGTGTAGCGGTGGTAGAGCGCGGGCAGGAGCTTGCGCAGGGCAAGGTCGCCGGTGCCGCCGAAAATCACCAGGTCAAACGTGTCGACCGGCTGGGGAGAAGCAGTCACTTCAGTCACCTCGAGGCGATGCGTGGGGCCAGTGCGTGGCATGCATACCACGTACGTTGCCCGTTGATCGTACCAGTGACATACCAGACAACACCAGTTCCCCGGGCGCGGGCCGGGAGCCTTCATTGGGCAAGGTTTGGGGCATAAAACTGGTACCACCCAAAAGCCGCACCAAAACAGTCGATTGCCAGATTGGTATGGTCATTGGTATCGTTTAGGTATGGAAACCGCCCTCGTCAACGAATACCGCCGGCTCAGCCGCGACCCCGCCACCAGCCAGCCGCTGGCCTATCTGCGCCTGCGCCGGGCCATCCGCAACGTGGTGGAACACCGCGACATCGAGCCGGGCCAGGCGCTGCCCAGCGAGCGCGATCTTTCCCGCCTGCTGCAGCTTTCGCGCGTCACCGTGCGCAAGGCGATTTCCGGACTGGTGGAAGAAGGCCTGCTCAACCAGCGCCACGGCGCGGGCACCTTCGTCGCCGAGCGCATCATCAAGCCGATGTCGCGCCTCACCAGCTTTACCGAGGATTTGCGCGCGCGCGGGCTCAACCCGCGTTCCGAATTCTCCGAGCGCATCATCGGCGAGGTGACGCCCGAGGAATCGATGGCGTTGAATCTCTCGCCCGGCGTGCTGGTGGCGCGCCTGCACCGCGTGCGCTATGCGAAGGAAGAACCGCTGGCGATCGAGCGCAGCGTGGTGCCCGCGAGCATCCTGCCCGACCCGACCATCGTGCAGGACTCGCTCTATCAGGTGCTCGAAACACTCGGCGCGCGTCCGCGCCGCGCCTTGCAGCGGCTGCGCGCGGTGTCGCTGGGCGCGCAGCAGGCGCGCCTGCTGCACGTGCCCGCCGGCAGCGCGGGACTCAACATCGAACGGCGCAGCTTCCTCGACGACGGCCGCGTGGTGGAGTTCACCACCTCGTGGTATCGCGGCGACATCTACGATTTCGTGGCGGAACTGCAGACGGATTGAGGCGCGTCCTTCGCCCGCTTTTTTCCTAGGACTGACTTGCGCGCTGCGTGTCTTTGTTCGATTGCGCGAGCCCAAGCAAGCCTTTCCGGCCTGGCGATCACGCACGCCAAATTAACTTAAGTAAAAAAATATTCCGACCATCGGAAACGGCAACTAACACGCGCGATACAAAGCCATCCTTATATATACGGATGACTCGCTCGCATTATTACGCATGGTCCTCGCGAATCATTACGGGGGACATCTGCTCGTCCTTGGAAAGTCAGCGTAATTACAGGTAAATCGCAACCCGTTGATTTACGCGCCTTGCACTTCCAATCCACGCGGCGAATCCACCTAATTCATACACGCAAATCAGCGGACGAATTAACGCGTACATTTACGCGCCTGCACACGCCTTTTCTGCAAAAGAGAAACGCGCAGTTCGCTAATTCAAAAGCATTATTTGGGATCACAGGTCATTCACTTATCCCATGATTTATTTCGACGCCCCAAATAGGCGTCTAAAACGCGCAAAGACAACCCGACATGCCCGTGGGCATGCGTGGTGGACAGCTCTGCTCAAGGGGTAAAAACCATGAATGCGAAGCTTGGCAGGCCGCTACTTGCGTTAGCGGTGTGGGCAGCTTTTTCCTCGGCGGTATGGGCGGCCAATGCACCCTGGCAAGAGGGCGCGACGTATCAGGCCGGCGCACTCGTCTCCTACAACGGGCACGACTACCAGGCGCTTCAGACGCATACCGCTTACGTCGGTGCCGGATGGACGCCTTCCTCCAGCCCGACGTTGTGGAAGGACCTCGGCCCGTCCAGCGGCGGCACGCCGGCTCCCGCACCTGCGCCAGCGCCAAGCCCCGCACCTTCGCCCGCGCCGACGCCATCGCCAACGCCTTCGCCGGCACCAGCGCCATCCCCGGCACCCGCACCTTCGCCCTCCGGCTGTTACGCAGCGTGGTCGTCTACCGCGACGTATGCATCGCCCGGAACGAAGGTGACTTACCAGGGCCGCAACTATCAGAACAAGTGGTGGACGCAAGGTGAGAACCCCGCGCAATCCGGGCAGTACGGCGTGTGGGCGGATCTGGGCAGCTGCAGCGGTGGCACACCAGCACCTGCACCTGCACCTGCTCCTGCTCCTGCTCCTGCTCCTGCTCCTGCTCCTGCTCCTGCTCCTGCTCCTGCTCCTGCTCCTGCTCCTGCTCCTGCTCCTGCTCCTGCTCCTGCTCCTGCTCCTGCGCCTGCGCCTGCACCAGCACCGACGCCTGCACCTGCACCTGCACCAGCACCTGCGCCGACACCTTCACCCACACCCACACCCACACCCGCTCCCGCTCCCGCTCCCGCTCCCGCACCCGCGCCAACGCCGACGCCTGCACCAACGCCTTCGCCAACTCCCGCACCGTCGCCCGCTCCTGCCGGCCAATACCAGCTCGGCAGCTATTTCGCGCAGTGGGGCATCTATGACCGCAACTATCAGGTCAAGAACATCGATACGTCCGGCGCGGCCAAGAAGCTCACCTTCGTCAACTACGCCTTCGGCAACCTGTATGCGAAGAACGGTGGCTACGAGTGCGACATCATCACCAAGACGGAGCCGGGTGCCACCAATCCCAGCGATCCTGCCGCCGGCACGGGCGGCGACGGCTGGGCCGACTACCAGAAGGGTTTTGCCAGCAACGAGTCGGTGGACGGCAAGGGTGACGTCTGGGGCGCGGAGAACGGCAAGACGGGCCCGCTGAAGGGCAACTTCAACCAGTTCAAGAAGCTCAAGGCGAAGTATCCCAACCTGAAGGTGGTGATTTCGCTGGGCGGCTGGACGTGGTCGAAGTGGTTCAGCAAGGCCGCGTCCACCGACGCGCTGCGCAAGCAGCTGGTCAGCTCGTGCATCAATCTCTACATCAAGGGCAACCTGCCCTTCGATGCGGGATCCAATGCCGGCGGCCCCGGAACCGCGGCAGGCGTGTTCGACGGCATCGACATCGACTGGGAGTTCCCCGGCGGCGGCGGCCAGCCCTATAACACGGTGGATACCAAGAACGACAAGCACAATTACACGCTGCTGCTGGCCGAGTTCCGCAAGCAGCTGGACGACCAGGGCGCCATCGACGGCAAGCGGTACCTGCTCACGGTCGCCATCGGCTCCGGCGGCGACAAGATCGAGAACACGGAACCTGCGCAGTACAGCAAGTCGCTGGACTGGATCAACATCATGTCCTACGACTTCCACGGCGGCTGGGAAGCGCAGGGGCCCACCGACTTCCAGTCCAACCTCTATCTCGATCCCAACAGCCCCAACGCCAAGAGCACGTATGGCGCCACCTACAACGTCGACAGCGCCGTGCAGACGCTGCTGAAGGCGGGCACGCCCGCATCGAAGCTCAACGTGGGCATTCCGCTGTATGGACGTGGCTGGACGGGTGTCGCCGCCGGCTCCAAGGGCGATGGCCTGTACCAGACGGCCAGCAAGCCCGCTCCCGGCAAGTACGAAGAGGGCATCGAGGACTACAAGCTGCTCAAGGACCGCGCGGGAACGGTGCGCGAGCATCCGGTGACCATGCAGGCGTGGAAGTACGACGGCACCACGTTCTGGTCGTACGACACGCCCACCACCATCCGCGCCAAGCTCGACTACATCCGCAAGAACAACCTGGGTGGCGCCTTCAGCTGGGAGCTCGATGGCGATGCGACGAATGCCGAACTCACCAATGTCATCGGCGAGCTCAACGGCAAGTAGCAGAACACGGAAGCGACGATCACAGCGCCACGCTCAAAGGAGTCCAGCCATGCGTGCCTTGTCTCTATCGTTCGGGCGGCACCGCCAAAGCGGCAAGGGTTTCACGCTGCTCGAACTGCTGGTAGTGCTGTTGATCATCGCGCTGCTCGCCGGCTACGTCGGGCCCAAGCTGTTCGGCGAAGTGGGCAAGGCCAAGACCAAGACGGCCATGTCGCAGATGAAGTCGCTGTCCGACGCGCTGGACAGATATCGGCTGGACACGGGCAAGTTCCCCTCGACCCAGGATGGACTGAAGTCGCTGATGCACGACCCGGGCAACACCACGCATTGGGAAGGCCCGTACATGAGCAACGACATTCCGGATGATCCGTGGGGACACCCCTACGTGTATCGGTCGCCCGGACAGAACGGCAAGGATTTCGACCTGCTCACCTATGGTGCCGACGGCAAGCCCGGCGGCACCGGCGAAGACGCGGACATCCAGGCGAAGTAGGCGGAGCCAGGGCCGTGCGCTACCTGGTACGCGCCACTGTGCAGGGCGAGGAGCGGCAACTGGAACTGACGGCCGACGACGAGGAACAGCTCAGGCAGGACGTGCGTTCCATGGGCATGGTGTTCCTGCAGGCCACGCCGGTCGAAGAAGGCCGTTCGCTGTTCAAGCGAAAGCAGAAGTTCAACGAGTCGCTGTTCACGCAGGAACTCATCGCACTGCTGGAAGCGGGACTGAGCCTGATCGAAACCATCGAGACGTTACGGGACAAGAGCAAGACCGAGATCGAGAAACGCGTGCAGGGACGCATCGTCGATGCGCTTTACGAGGGCATGCCGCTCTCGCGGGCGCTGGAGCAGCAACCGGAGGTGTTTCCGCCGCTGTACGTGGCCACGGTGGCCTCCGCCGAGCGGACCGGCCACCTGGCCGAAGCGCTCAAGCGGTATCACCAGTACGACGCGCGGCTGGCGGCGGTGAAGAAAAAGATCGTCGCCTCGCTGGTGTATCCGGTGATCGTGCTGTCGACCGGCGGCCTGATCATCCTGTTCCTGGCGTTCTACGTCATACCCAAGTTCAGCCAGATCTACGCATCCATGAAAAACCTTCCGTTCGCTGCGAAGCTGATGCTGTGGTGGGGCGACCTGGTCCATGCACACGGGCTGATGCTGTTCGCCGCCATCGCCGCCACCTGCATCGGCATCGGCGTGGCGATCGCCAACGACGGCATGCGCGCACGCGCCATCGAAGCCTTCTGGAGCATGCCCAAGATGGTGGGCTACCAGCGGCTGTTCGCGCTGACGCGCTTCTTCCGGACGCTGGGCCTGCTGCTCGCCGGCGGCATGTCGGTGGTGGCCTCCATGGAGTTGTCGGCGCAACTGCTGCCCGCAAACCTGCGCGCATCGCTCAACCAGGCGCTGGAGAGCATCAAGGCCGGCCAGTCCCTCTCCACGGCGTTGCCGGCGGCCAACCTCACCACGCCCGTGGCCGAGCGGCTGATCCGCGTCGGCGAGCAGAGCGGCGATCTCGCCGGCATGATCACGCGCGCGGCGGAGTTCTGCGACGAGGAACTCGACCGCGCCATCGACACGCTGATGCGGATGGTCGAACCCGTGATCATGCTCTTCGTCGGCGCCATGGTGGGCACGATCGTCTTCCTGCTCTACATGCCCATCTTCCAGCTCGCGGGAAGCGTCGGGTGAGCCATGGCCACGGTCCGCACCGATCACTACGATCCGGCTGCCGACGGCACGGCGGGCTCGTTGCAGGAGCGCATCTGGGAGAAGTGCGAACAGGACCCCGGCGACTATCGCGAAGAAGTCGCGCGCCTCACCGGCCTGCGCGCCGTCGGCGCGGACGAACTGGCCGCCCTGCGTCCCCGCTTCGATGCCTTGTCGTTCGCCGAAGCGAGCGCACGGGTATGCCTGTTCGCGGTGGACGCCTCCGGAAAACATCTGCTGGTGCTGGCCGACCCGTTCGACCCTTATCAGCGCAGCTGGGCCTTGCAGCGCTTCGGCGAGCCTTTCAGTTTCGCCTTCTGCGTGCCTTCGGACCTGCTCGCCTACATGGCCTTGCACGAGGCCGAGCACCGCGCGCTGGAACCGGTTTCCGCCACGCAGCTTTCCGACCGGGTGGCCGATGGCGGCCTGGAAATCTCCCTCGCGACGCTGGCCCACGATACGCACCCGGTGATACGGCTGGTCAATTCGTCGCTGTATGACGCGCTGAAGGCGCGGGCTTCGGACATCCATATCGAAAGCACCGCCACCGGCCTGGTGATCAAGTACCGCATCGATGGCGTGCTGCTGGCCACGGGTGGCGCATCCGGCGTGGAGATGGCCGAGCAGGTGCTGTCGCGATTGAAGGTGATGGCGGACCTGGACATCGGCGAGCGGCGCATCCCGCAGGATGGACGCTTCCGCGCCGTGATCAACCAGCGGGACATCGACTTTCGCGTCTCCATCATGCCGTCCGTGCATGGGGGCGAAGACGCGGTGCTGCGCGTGCTGGACAAGCAGCGCGGCGAGAAGAGCGCCGAACCGCTGCGGCTGGATCGGCTGGGACACGAGCCGGACACCGTGCGCGCCATCCGCGCGGTCGCCGGCGAGCCTTACGGCCTGATCCTGGTCACCGGCCCCACCGGTTCGGGCAAGTCCACCACGCTGTACGCGACGCTGACGGAGATCAACACCGGCGAGGAGAAGATCATCACCATCGAGGATCCGGTCGAGTACGAGCTGCCGGGCATCCTGCAGATACCGATCAACGACAAGAAGGGCCTGACCTTTGCGCGCGGCCTTCGCTCCATTCTTCGGCACGATCCGGACAAGATTCTCGTAGGCGAGATCCGTGACGGCGAAACCGCAGGCATCGCCGTGCAGGCAGCCTTGACCGGTCACTTGGTGCTGACTTCGGTGCACGCCAACAACGTCTTTTCCGTACTCGACCGCTTCCTGCACATGGGCGTGGACCTGCACAGTTTCGTCGACGCCTTGCTCGGCGTCGTCGCGCAGCGGCTGATGCGCAAGAACTGCCCGCACTGCACGCGCGACGACGTACCGGATGCGGAACTCATCGCGGCCTCCGGGCTTACGCCGGCCGCGGTGAAAGGCTGGCTGTTCCGCAAGGGCGCCGGTTGTGAGCAATGCCGCATGACCGGCTATCTCGGCCGGCAACCGATAGCGGAGGTGCTGCGTTTCAACGACGTGCTCAAGCAATGTTTCGTCGAGCGCCGTCCCATCACTGAACTGAAGCAGCTGGCCTTGGCCAACGGCTACGTATCCATTCGCCAGATGGCCCTGCGCGCCGTCGCCGATGGGCGGACCACGCTCACCGAGGTCAACCGTGTCACCATGGCTGAATAAGTGGCGCGACCGACTGGAAGCGCAGCGCAACGTGGTTTGCGCGCGCGCCCGGCCCGTGCTGTCCCGTTACGTGAGCCGCTGCGTGCTGCGGCTTGGCCGCGATCGAGTCTGTCTGGTGGAACCGGGCGGTCGGCTGCTCAGGGACATGTCCATCCTCGAACCGATGCGCTCGCCCGAGGCGGAAAGCGCCATCGCGTCCCTGCTCGCTCCGCCCAAGCGCAATGGCCTGCATCTGCTCGATGCGGTAATCGGCGAACCGTGGGTCCATTACTTCGTGCTGGGCTGGCGGCCGCTTCCGCGTCCAGTGGATTGGGCCGAAGCGGCGCGCGTGCAACTGATGCGCATGGGCTTGGGTGCGCCGGACCAGTGGCGGCTGTGCATCGAGGACGGGGCATGGCAGAAATCGCGCTTCGGCGCCGCCATGCCAGAGTCGCTCTGCGGCGCCATCGAACAAGGAGCCAGGCAATCGGGCCTGTTGCTGCGTTCGATACTCCCTTGCGTCACCTACGCCATCGCGGCGCATGCGCGCGCCATCGGCGGCGATGGCGCGCTGATCCAGGTCGAGGCGGGCGGCGGCCGCTTCATCGCCCACGTCGCCTTCCGCCACGACAACGACTGGGCGGGCTTCGTGACGCTTCCACTGGATCCAGGCCGCCTGGCCGACGCCTTGAGCGACGCCGCCGTGCTGTGCCGGGTCGCATGGCCGTTGCGCAGTTATGTCCTGGGGCCACAGATCGCCAAGGAATGGCTGGACGGCCTGCCCGATCCGCAGTGGCTCGCCCAACCCTGGAACGAGGACTCGGCATGAAGGTGCCCTCCATCAACCTTCATCGACCCTACGCCGCGCCACGCTGGTCGGGTATCGCCGTGCTGTTGCTGTCGGTCGCGGCACTGGTCGCGGTGATGCAAGGCCTGGACCGGCTGCATGCGCGCGCCGCGCGGATGGACGATCGCGAAAGCGAGATCACGCGCGCCGAACAGGCGCGCGCACAGGTGGAGCACGCGCATCGGAACCCCGCACCGCGACGCACCGCGTTGCAGGCGCAGCAGGCTTACGCCGTGGAGCCCGCGCGCGATCTGCTGGAACGCGGCTGGCAGCCGGACATCGCCATGCTGCGCATCGACATCGCCACGGCAACGCGGGAAATGCATCTGGTCTTCGAAGCTCGCTCGATACAGACCGCGCTCTCCTACATCGACTGGCTCGATGCGCAGCCATCGACGGAGAGCGTGCAGATCGAACGCCAGGCCGAGAAGCCGGGGCCGGCGGGCGACGTCATGGAAGTGGGCGTGGTCGTGCACTGGAAACCGGCGGGCGGCGCCGTCGCCGCTACGGAGCCCGCACCATGAGCAAGGCATGGCATGCGCAACGCCTGGGCTGGGAGATCAAGCGCCTGCGCTGGCGGCTTGGCACCTTCGGCCTGCTCGGCGTGGTGCTGCTGCTCTTCAGCGTGGCCATGACGCTGTTCGAGGCGGTGCCCTTGGCCCGCGATCTTCACGTCCGCTCGCAGGACCTGGAACGCCGCGCGCGCGAGGCCACCGTGCCGCCGTCGCCCGCGCCGGCGACCATCGAGGACAACGGATACAGCCCGAGCTTCACCACGTTTCTCCACAGCCTGTTCGCCATGGCGAACAAGGAGGGCATCGCGACGTCCCAGGTCGCCTACAAGGCGGAGACCGAGGGCGATGGCAAGGTGGAACGCTACTTCGTGGCCTTGTCGATGAAGGCGAGCTATCCGCAACTGCGGATGTTCTCGGCGGACCTGCGCACGCTGGGCGGCATGCGGCTGGAGCACGTGACCATCTCCCGCGGCGACATCGGCCAGACGACGCTGGATGTGCGCGTCGAGCTGTCCTTTGCGATCGAGCGGCCGGCATGAAGATATCGCCTACCCTCCGCTGGCTTCTGCTCGCGGCCATCGCGCTTTGCGTGTTCGTTTTCGTGCGTGGCAGGCAGGAGCCGAACGAAACCTCGGCGGCCGTACCTGCGGAGCAGCCGACGGAAACCGCCGCGCCCGCGCAGGTTCCCGCACCGCAAGCGCCCATGCCCACGGCCGCGGCGCCGTCGTCTTCGGCACCGCTCGTCGACCTGTTTCCTGCGCAGAGCTGGCTACCGCCGCCGCCACCGCCCAGCACCACGCCGCCACCGCCACCGGAACCGCCGCCGCTGCCCTTCGTGGTCAAGTCGGTGTGGGTATCGGCCGAGGGTTCGCTGTTCGTGCTGCTCAGCGCCAACGGCCAGGACATTCCCTTGTGCAACGCGTGCCAACGCTCGGGCTTCCTGCGCAGCGGCAACGTCGTGCTGGGCCATTACCGGATCGAGAGCGTCACCAGCAGCGCGGTGAGCCTGGTGTACCTGCCGCTCAACCGGAAACAACGCATTCAGATCGCAGGAGGCTGAGATGACACGCCGCCGTCGCCTGGCCGTACCCGTCGCGCTGCTCCTGGCGGCTTCCTGCGCAACCCAGCAGTTGCGCATGGAGCAGGTGATCGCCACCAACCCGCCGGACGTCGCGCTGGAATGGCTGCGGCAGGAAACGGCGCGGCATCCGGACGACCTCAACCTGCGCAGCACCTATCTGCAGATGCTGGCGCGGCAAACCGACAGCTACATCAAGCAGGCCAGGGACGCCTATCAGGATGGCAAGCCCGCGCTGTCCCGCCAGCTGGCCCGACACGCTCTGGACATCGCCCCGAACAACGACAGCGCCAAGGCGATGCTGCAGTGGATCGACGCGCAGGAAAAACTGGACCAGAAGATCGGCCGCGCCGAAGCCATGCAGTACACGCAACCGGACGACGCGCTTGCCCTGGTCAACGACGTGCTGCGCGAGCAACCCGACAACACGCGCGCCGCGGCGGTAAGGGACTCCATCGCCACCCGGCAGCCTCACATGCTGGCGACCAAGCTCGCCAATGACCTCAACCAGCCCATCAGCGTGCAGTTCCGCGACCAGCCCATCATCAGCGTGTTCGAGCTGATCACCAAGATCACGGGCCTGAATTTCGTGTTCGACCACGACGTGGCCGGCAGCGTGCCGACGACCATCTTTGCCAACAGGACGCCGATCAGCAAGGTCATTTCCATGGTGCTGCAGTCCAACCAGCTGGACAGCAAGGTGATCGACCGCAACACGCTGCTGATCTACCCCAAGCGGCCCGACAAGGACGCCGAGTACAAGAGCCTCTCCGTCCGCACGTTCTACCTGCACTACATTCCGGCGCCGCAGATGATGGCGGCGGTGAAGCAGATGCTGAAGACACGCGACCTGCTGGTCGACGAGCGCACCAACGCCATCATCATGCGCGACTCGCCCGATGCCATCGCCGTGGCAGAGAAACTGGTATCGGCGATGGACCTGCCGCAGTCGGAAGTGATGCTCGACGTCGAGGTGCTGGAGGTGACGTCCAGCGATCTGCTCAACCTCGGCATCAACTATCCCGATTCGGTGGGCCTGACCGTGCAGGCGCCGCAGGACCCGAACTCCTTCACCACGCCGACGCCGGGCGTGCTGACCATGAACCAGCTTCGCCACATCAATGGCGGCGACATCCTGGTCAACCTCGGCAATCCGTCGATCACGCTCAACATGCTGCAGAGCCTGGGCAAGACCAACACGCTCGCCAACCCGAGGATACGGGTGAAGAACCGCGAGAAGGCACGCATCCTGATCGGCAACCGCGTGCCGGTGGTGACCACCACGCTGTCCAACAATTTCAGCACCGAAAGCGTCAACTACCAGGACGTGGGCCTGTCGCTGGCGGTCGAGCCCATCATCAACAACGATAACGAGATCCAGGTCAAGCTGACCCTGGACGTGTCCAACATCGTGCAGACCATCACCACCAACAGCGGCCTGGTGGTCTACCAGATCGGGACGCGCACCGCCGACACGGTGATGACCGTGCACAACAACGAGACGCAGGCGTTGGCCGGGCTGCTGCAGCGTATCGAGCAGGACAATACCTCCGGCATTCCGGGGCTGGGGCGCGTGCCGCTGTTGGACCGCATCTTCGGCACGGGATCGCGGCAGAACGACAAGACCGAACTCATCCTGCTGATCACGCCGCATATCGTGCGCACGCAGCCGGTGCCGGGCGCGAGCGTCATGGCGTTCGAGTCGGGTACGGAAAACCGCATGACCATCGCGCCGACCGACGTGGACCGCGACAGTCACGGCGTGCGCATGCCGCCGCAGAGCGGCACGACTCCGCCACCGCCACCACCGCCGCCTCCTGCGCCGGCGCCCGCCGCGCCGCCCGCGCAACCGCCCACGCCACCCTCCGGATCGTGACGGAGCCGACCGTGCCATGACACCACGCGGCTTCACCCTGATCGAGATGCTGGTCACGCTGGCCATCCTGGCGGCGCTGGCATCCGTCGCGCTGCCGCTGGCGCAGATGGCGGCCGAACGCCAGCGCGAACAGGAACTCAAGCGCGACCTGTGGCAGATCCGCGATGCCATCGACGATTACAAGAAGGCCAGCGACGAAGGGAAGATCGAGAAATCCGCGTCCGACAGCGGCTATCCGCCGACGCTCGACGTGCTCGTGAATGGCGTCACGGACAAGTCCAGTCCGCAAGGCCAGAAGCTCTATTTTCTGCGGCGCATTCCACGCGACCCGCTGTGCGACTGCCCGAGCAAGTCGGATGCGCAGACCTGGGGCAAGCGCAGCTACGCCAGCCCGCCCGAGGCGCCCGCCGAAGGCGACGACGTGTACGACGTCTATTCCCTCGCGCAGGGTAACGGACAGAACGGCGTGCCGTTCCGCCAATGGTGACCGACATGACGCGACGACAGGAACATGCGTTCACCCTGATCGAACTTCTCGTCGTGCTGGCGATCATCGCCGCGCTGCTCACGCTGGTGGTGCCGCGTTATTTCGAGCAAGTGGACAAGGCCAAGGAAACCGTGCTTCGCCAGAACCTGGCGAGCATGCGCGAATCGATCGATCACTTCCATGCGGACCAGCGCCGCTATCCCGATTCGCTCAAGGAGCTGGTCGAGCGTCGTTATCTGCGGGAGATTCCCAAGGACACGCTCACCGGCAACGCCACCAGCTGGAAAGTCACCCCGCCGCCGGACGGCGGCACCGGCGTGTATGACGTGCACAGCGGCGCGCCGGGCAAGGCCAGCGATGGCACCGAATACCGGACGTGGTGGTGACGCCATGGGAAGCCGGTCACGCCAGCGCGGTTTCAACTTCCTCTGGGCCATTGCGGCCGTCGCCATCATGGCCATCTACCTGGGGCGCATAGGCACGATCTGGACGACGGAAGTGCGGCGCGAGAACGAGCACGACCTGCTCGTCGTCGGCAACGCCATCCGGCAGGCCATCAAGGCCTACGTGGACGTGGACAAGGACAAGCGTTTTCCCACGCGCCTGCACGACCTGCTTTCCGATCCCCGCGTGCCCTATGTGCGCCGCTTTCTGCGGCAGGCGTACGTGGACCCGATGACGTCGGGGGATTGGGAGTTGATACGCGGCCCGCACGGCGAGCTGTTCGGCGTGTACAGCCGCGCCGATGGCGTGCCGCTCAAACAGGACGGCTTCGACGACGAGTACGCCAACTTCGCGCATCAACAGAGTTATGCCGACTGGAAGTTTGCCCACTATCCAGGAGGGGGAGGGAACGTGCAGCGCTAGGCGCGCCAGCGCTACCGACCGTGGCACACGCAGGAACAACGGGCCCGTCATGACGGTTTTTCGTTTCCCTTAGCCGAGGTTCGCCATGCACACCAAGCACACCTATCTGACCCCTCTCGCGGCCTCGCTTTTTGCCCTTTACGCGAACGTGGCGTATGCCGCGTATCCCGCCTGACAGGAAGGCAGCACGTACACGGCGGGCACCATCGTCAGTTACAACGGACACGACTACAAGGCGCTGCAGACGCACACGGCCTATGTCGGCGCGGGCTGGCAACCGTCGGCCAGCCCCACGCTGTGGCAGGACCTGGGGCCGTCGTCGTCTACGCCGAGTCCGGCTCCGGCGCCAACTCCCACGCCCGCACCGACTCCGTCTCCGTCGCCCGCTCCAACTCCGGTTCCGGCCCCGACGCCAACTCCTGCGCCCGCACCGGCTCCGGTTCCCACTCCAACGCCGACGCCTTCGCCCGCTCCCGCACCTGGCGGCTGCTACGCCGCATGGTCCGCCACGGCGACCTACGCCAACCCCGGACAGAAGGTGACGTACAGCGGTCGGAACTACGAGAACAAGTGGTGGACCAGCGGAGAGAATCCCGCCGCGTCGGGCGCCTATGGCGTCTGGAAGGATCTCGGTGCGTGCAGTGGAGGCTCGCCTGCGCCTGCGCCGGCGCCAACTCCAACACCCGCTCCGGCTCCAACTCCGGCTCCTACGCCATCACCGACACCGGCACCGGTTCCGACTCCAACGCCGGCACCAGCACCAGCGCCGACGCCAACACCGACTCCCGCACCTACGCCTGCGCCTGCGCCTGCACCAGCACCGACGCCGACGCCGACGCCGACGCCGACGCCAGCCCCGACACCGACACCGACACCAACTCCGGCCCCCGCGTCGTACAAGCCGACGATCATCTACATCGCCAAGCCCGCGGGCTATCCCACCGATGCGGAGCTGGCGCAGGCGGAGGACGGCCTGGTCAAGCAGAGCCAGGGACAGATCGCGCTTATCCGCGCCGCGTTGCAGGTGCTTCCCGATGACGAGGTGAACGCGGTGGTGCCGGGCAGGGCGGCCAATCCGTCCAACGTGCGCCGGGTGGAGAAGGTGCTGACGGAAGCGAAGTTCGACGCGCTGTTCCCCGTGCGCAGCGTGGCGTACTCGTACGTCAACCTGCTGCGCGGCATCGCCAAGTTCCCGGCGTATTGCGGCGACTACAAGGACGGGCGCGACGCCGATGCCATCTGCCGCAAGCTGCTGGCGACCTCGTTCGCCCACTTCGTGCAGGAGACGGGCGCCAACTGGTCGTCGCTGACGCCGGCGCAGGCGCGTACCTATCCCGATCACAACAACGCCGTGCTCGCGACCTTGCCGCCCGACACGCCCATCGAGATGTGGCGCCAGGGTCTGTGGTTCCTGCGCGAATCGGGTTACGAGGAAGGCTCGGCCGTCGGTGCGTACCAGCAATGCACGCCCGGCTCGCACGCCACCAACTGGATCTTCTATCCCTGCGCCAAGAACAGCAAAGGCCAGTACATCGATTACTTCGGACGCGGCGCCAAGCAGCTGTCGTGGAACTACAACTTCGGCCCGTTCTCGGACGCCCTGTATGGCGACGTGAACCTGTTGCTCGACAATCCGGGGAAGGTGGCCGATACCTGGCTCAACTTTGCCTCCGCCGTGTGGTTCGCCGTGGCGCCGCAGACGCCCAAACCGCCGATGACCTGGGTGATCGACGGTACGTGGAAGCCCAACTCGATCGACCTGGCGAACAACATGAAGCCCGGTTCCGGCGCCACGGTGTACATCATCAATGGCGGCATCGAGTGCGGCGGCGGCGGCGACGAGCGGCCGCAGGTGCAGAACCGCATCGCGGCCTACAAGAAGATGGCGGAGCAACTCAGCGTGACCATACCGCCGGACGAGCCGCTGGGCTGCGCCAACATGCGCGGCTTCGTGCAGGGCTCGGCCGCCGCCGTGCAGGCATACCTGGACAAGGATTGGAGCTGGGTCAACGGCAAGCCCGCCACGGCATGCAAGCTGGTCGACTATCAGATGCCGTTCTCGCTGGTCACGCCGGGCGACTACAAGCGCTGCGTCGATTACTTCTACCGCGGACAGGTCATGTACAACGGCCAGATCGTCGTCGACAACACCAAGTGACTGCTCTGCGCGCGGGCGGCCCACGCGCCGCCCGCGCCGCTCAACGCGACAGGGGAACACTCATGCTCGATGAAGCCTGGCAGGACTGGATTCGCGACAACCTCAAGCGCGGATGCACCGTCGAATCCATGGTGTCGGTGATGATCCACGAACGGATCGATCCCGTGCTGGCAATGGAAAGCATCCAGCGCGTCGCCGAAGGGCGGGCGGCCAATGGCGAACCCGGCGACGAAAGCGATGCATGCCATTGCTGGTCGCCACGCTTCGCGCTGTCATCGAGCAACCGCGTGCACATCGAGGGGCATGCCATACGCATGGTTGCCCGCCTGGAACGCCCTGCCGTGGCCGTGCTCGATGGCGTGCTTTCCGACGAGGAATGCAAGGCCTTCATCACGTTGTCCAGGAACCGCATGACGCAGTCCACCGTGGTCGATCCCGCCGATGGCGTCGCGCGCACCATTCATTCGCGCAGCAGCAAGAGCATGTTCTTCGAACGCGGCCAGACGCCGCTGGTGTCGCGCGTGGAACGGCGACTGGCGCAACTGATGGGCGAACCGGTAGCGCACGGCGAAGGCTTGCAGGTGCTGCACTACCAGCAGGGCGGCGAATACCGGCCGCACTACGATTATTTCCCGCCCGGGGAAGCGGGGAGCACGCGCCACGTGACGCAGGGCGGCCAGCGCTGCGCCACCTTGATCATGTATCTGAACGACGTGGAAGCCGGAGGCGGCACCACATTTCCTGACGTCGGCTTCACGTGCTTTCCCCGGCGCGGCATGGGCCTGTACTTCGCCTATCGAGATGCCGGCGGCCTGCTCGATCCGCTGACGCTGCATGGCGGCATGCCGGTGGCGCGCGGGGAGAAATGGATCATGACCAAATGGGTGCGCGAGCGGCCCTATGGTTAATCCACGGTAGGGTGCATGGCGTTTCACGGAAGGCGAAACGCAAAGCCTCGCCATCGACTACTTCCGGCACATTCGCCGGCGCGCGTTTGCGTGCATAAAGGGCGTGGGAGCGGCTGCGCGGTAGCGCTCCGCTCACAGGGCACGGGCAGGGGCGCGCTATCTCGATGGTCGACACGCCATGAATTTCTTCGCGCCATTGATACGTCGCCCCATCGGTGCCTCGGTACTGGCGCTGGGGCTCGCGCTGGCGGGCTTCTGGGCGTATCTGCTGCTGGGCGTGGCCGCGCTGCCGTCGCTGGAATTTCCGGGCATGGTGGTCTACACCGAGCTGCCCGGCGCCAACGCGCAAACCATGGCGGCGACGGTCGCAGCGCCGCTGGAACGCCACCTGGGACGCATCCCCGGCATCAAGGAGATGCATTCGGAGAGCAATGACGGCTCGACCTCGGTGCGCATCATCTTCAACTTCGGCAACAACACCGACAAGGTCGCGCGCGACGTGCAGGCCGCCATCAACGCGAGCATGGCCGACCTGCCGCCGGGCATTCCCATTCCGCCGCGCTACTACAAGTTCAACACCGCCAACATTCCCGTCCTGCTGCTGTCGCTCACCTCCAACACGCTGCCGCCGGACAAGCTCTACGACCTGGCCGACACGCTGCTCAATCCCGCCATCTCGCAGATTCCCGGCGTGGCGCAGGTGCGCGTGATCGGCGGCCGGCCGAAGGCGGTGCGCGTGGAACTCAACACGGCGGCGCTGGCGGCCAAGGGCCTGACCGCCAACGACGTGGCGAACGTGCTGCGCGCGGCCAACGTCACGTCGCCGGAGGGCGCGCTGAGCGACGGCCGCACGCAGATGACGGTGGCGGCCACCGACGCGCTGAGCACGCCGCAGGAGTTCGGCAACCTGCTGATCGCCGTGCAGAAGGGCGCGCCGGTGCGGCTGGCGGACCTGGCCAAGGTCACCACGGGCCAGCAGGACGAATACCAGGCGGCGTGGTTCAACGATCACCGCGCCGTGGCCATCCGCATCAGCAAACGCCCCGAAGCGAACGCCGTGGCCACCGCCGACGCGGTGCGCGCCAAGCTGCCGCAGATGCGCGCGTGGCTGCCGGCGGACCTGCAGATCACGCCGATCTTCGACCTTACCCAGACCACCAAGTCCGCGTTGCACGAAGTGGAAGTGGCCCTGCTGCTTAGCGTGCTGCTGGTGGCGGCGGTGATGCTGGTGTTCCTTCGCCGGGTCGGGCCCACGCTGATCGCCATGCTGAGCGTGCCGCTGTCGCTGGCGGGCGCATTCACCGTGATGTGGATGCTGGGCTTCACGCTCAACACGCTGTCGCTGGTGGCGCTGGTGCTGTGCATCGGCTTCGTGGTGGATGACGCCATCGTGGTGATCGAGAACATCGTGCGCCACATGGAGCACGGCTCGCCGCCACTGCAGGCCTCGCTCGATGGCGTGAAGGAGATCGGCTTCACCGTGGTGTCGATCACGCTGTCGCTGATCGCGGTGTTCGCGCCGCTGCTGTTCGGCAACAACCAATTCACCATGCTGCTGCGCGAGTTCTCGGTGACACTGACGGCGGCGGTGGTGATCTCCGCCGTGATCTCGCTCACCCTGACGCCGGCGTTGTGCGGCCGCTTCCTGACGCTGGAGAACGCGGGCGACCGCACGCCCAACCGCATGGAGCGGGCGCTGGCGCGCTTCGACCGCGGCCTGCACCACGTGTACGAGCGCGCGCTGGACTGGGCCATGCGCCATCGGCGATTGATGCGCTGGCAGCCGCTCATCCTGCTCACCCTGACCGTCGGCATGGCCGTCGCCGTGGTGAAGCTGTATGGCTTCGACTTCATGCCGAAGGAGGACATCGGCATGATCCAGGGCGACGTGCGCGCCGACACCAACATCTCGCCTACCTTGATGGCCGAGCGCGCGAAGAAGGCGGCGGCGATCATGGTCGCGGACCCCGCCGTGCGCGACGTCACCACCTTTCTCGGCAGCGACAACGCCGGCGGCGCGGTGGGCAACCAGGCGACCATGTTCGTGGATCTCAAACCCAAGGGGCACGGGCCAGGCATGCGCGCCGAATCGGTCAAGGACATCATCACCCGATTGAACAAGGCGTATGAGAAGCTGCCCGAGCTGCACGTCGCGCTCAATTCCATCGGCTTCTTCAACGACAACGACAACACCAACCGGGGCAGCCAAAGCTTCCAGCTGATCAGCAGCGACAACATCGACCTGCAACCGTGGGCGTACAAGGTCACGCAGCTGATGCGTCAGCACAAGGAGTTCCGCGACGTCAGCAGCGACTACGACGATGTGGACAAGCAGCAGATGCTCACCGTCGACCGGCTCGCGGCCGGGCGTCTGCACCTGAGCATGGGCAACATCGACTCGGCGCTGTACAACGCGTTCGGCCAGCGGCAGGTGTCGATCATCTACTTCAACATCAACCAGTACTGGGTGGTGCTGACATCGTCCGCCGAGCGTTCGCTGAGCCCGGACACCTTGCTCAACACCTACGTCCGCAGCGACACCGGCAGCATGGTGCCGCTGTCGGCGGTGGCGCGCATTTCGCCGGCCGTCACGCCATCGTTCGTGATCCACACCAACCAGCTCGAAGCGACGCAGATCTACTACAACATCGAGCAGGGCATGACGCAGGACAAGGCGACGGCGCTGATCAACCGCATCGTGGACGACGCCCGCCTGCCCGCCGGTGTCCAGCTCGGCTACTCCGGCGAGGCCAAGAACCTGGAGGAGACGCGCTCGAACGCCAACGTGCTCCTGCTGGGCTCCATCCTCGCCATGTACATCGTGCTCGGCATCCTGTACGAGAGCCTGGGCCATCCGCTGACGATTCTCTCGACCCTGCCGGCCGCCGGCGCCGGCGCCTTCCTGGCCATGCTGGTCACGGGCACACCGATGTCGCTGATGGCGATCATCGCCATCCTGATGCTGATCGGCATCGTGAAGAAGAACGCGATCCTGATGGTGGACTTCGCCCTGGTGGCGCAACGCGAACACGGCCGCTCGCCGCCGGACGCCATCCGCGAGGCCGCGCTGGTGCGCTTCCGCCCGATCACCATGACTACCCTGGTGGCGATGGGCGCGGCGCTGCCGCTGGCCATCGGTTTCGGCATCGGCTCGGAACTGCGCCAGCCGCTGGGCGTGGCCATCGTGGGCGGCCTGCTGGTGTCGCAGCTACTGACCCTGCTGAGCACGCCGGCGATCTACCTGTGGAACGACGATCGCAAGCAACGCAAGGAGGCGAGACGGGCGCGGCGCGCGGCGAAGCGGGCGCTGAAGGCCCAGCCGGCGGCGGGCTAACCGCCCCAAGCGCGTCATCCTCGTCCCATTTTTCGCCCCCTGCCTTTCGGCACGGACCGACTTCAGGCACATTCGCCTTTCCCGCCCCCACAGGCATAAAGAGCAGCATGTCTGGGCCTTTCGCCTTGCTTGCGTGAACGTGTGCCCGCGCTGATGGTCTGCCTGGGTGACGGGCGCGCGCAGCCCTAACCGGTATGGAAACCCGAGTGAATATTTTCGCCCCCCTGATCCGCCGACCCGTGGGCACCTCGCTGCTGGCCTTGGGCCTGCTTTTGGCGGGTGTCTTCGCGTACCGCCTGCTGGGCGTGGCGGCGCTGCCGTCGCTGGAATTCCCCGGCGTGTACATCGTGGCGCAGATGCCGGGGGCGAGCGCGCAGACCATGGCGTCCACCGTGCTGGCGCCGCTGGAGCGCCATGTCGGCCGCATTCCCGGCATCGACGACATGTACGGCAACGCGGCGGAGGGCACGGCCTCGATCCAGGTGCGCTTCACCTTCGACCGCACGGCCGACCAGGCGGCGCGCGACGTGCAGGCCGCCATCAACGCGGCGCAGGCGGATTTGCCGGTGCTGCCCACGCCGCCGCAGTACTTCAAGTTCGACACCTCGCAGATTCCCATCCTGCTGGTCTCGCTCACCTCGACCGGGCTTCCGCAGGACAAGCTGTACGACCTGACCGATACGCTGCTCAAGCCCGCCGTGGCGCAGATCCCCGGCGTGGCGCAGGTGCAGGTGTTCGGCGGCACGCCGCACGCGGTGCGCGTGGAGCTGGACATCAATGCGCTGGCGGCCAAGGGGCTTACCGCCAACGACGTCAGCAATGCGCTGATCGCGGCCAACGTGACCTCGCCGCAGGGCGTGCTCACCGACGGCCGCACGCAGATGACGGTGACGGCCAACGACGGCCTGCGCGAGGCCGCCGATTTCGCCAACGTGCTCGTGGCCACCCGCCACGGCGCGCCCGTGCGGCTGTCGGACGTGGCCAAGGTGTACAGCGGCCAGCAGGACATCTACCAGGGCGCGTGGTTCAACGCGCAGTCCACGGTGGCGATGCAGATCAGCAAGCGCCCCGAGGCGAATGCGGTGGAGACGGTGGACGAGATCCGCCGCCGCCTGCCGGAGTTCCGCCAGTGGCTGCCGGCCGACGTGCAGATCACGCCGATCTTCGACCTCACCACCACCACCAAGTCCGCGTTGCATGAAGTGGAAGTGGCGCTGCTGATCAGTATCGCCATGGTGGTGCTGGTGATGCTGGTGTTCCTGCGCCGCCTGCGCCCCACGCTGATCGCCTCGCTGAGCGTGCCGCTGTCGCTGGCCGGCGCCTTCGTGGTGATGCTGGCGCTGGGCTACACGCTCAACACGCTGTCGCTGGTGGCGCTGGTGCTGTGCATCGGCTTCGTGGTGGACGACGCCATCGTGGTGATCGAGAACATCGTGCGCCACATGGAACACGGCGAGCCGCCACTGCAGGCCGCCCTGATGGGCGTGCGCGAGATCGGCTTCACCGTGGTGTCGATCACCCTGTCGCTGGTGGCGGTGTTCGCGCCGCTGCTGTTCGGCAACAACATGCTGATCAAGCTGCTGCGCGAGTTCTCGGTGACGCTGGCGGTGGCGGTGGTGATCTCGGCCATCGTGTCGCTCACGCTGACGCCGGCGCTGTGCGGCAAGTTCCTCAAGCACGAGGAGCCGGGCGAGCGCACGCCGGGCCGCGTGGAGCAGGCGCTGGAGCGCTTCGACAAGGGCGTGCAGCGCGTGTACGAGCGCGGCCTGGACTGGGCCATGCGCCATCGCCGGCTGATGCGCTGGCAGCCGATCATCCTGCTGCTGGCCACCTTCGCGCTGGGCGCCGCCGTGGTGGCGACCGCCGGCGGTAACTTCATGCCCGAGGAAGACATCGGCATGATCCAGGGCGACATCCGCGCGGACGCCAACATCTCGCCCACGCTGATGGCGACGCAGGCGCAGAAGGCCGCCGACATCATGAAGAAGGACCCGGCCGTGCTCGACGTGCTCACCACGCTGGGCGGCAACGACGGCACCGGCGCGGTGGGCAACTCCGGCAGCATGTTCGTAGACCTCAAGCCCAAGGGCAGCGGCCCCAACGATCGCCACGACAGCGCCAAGGTGGTGATGGAGCGCCTCGCCAAGCAGTACGACCAGCTTCCCGGCATCCGCGTGTCGCTGAGCCTGGTGCAGTTCCTCGGCGGCGGCGGCAGCGGCGACAAGGGCGGCGCCTACGAATTCCAGCTCATCGGCAGCAACGGCGAAGACCTGCAGCCGTGGACGCTGAAGATGGTGCAGCAGATGCGCAAGATGAAGGAGTTCCGCGACGTCGGCAGCAACTTCGACCTGGTCGGCAAGCAGCAGAAGCTGAAGGTGGACCGCAACGCCGCCAGCCGCCTGGGCGTGACCATGGGCGACGTGGACACCGCGCTGTTCAACTCGTTCGGCCAGCGGCAGGTGTCGATCATCTACTCGGACATCAACCAGTACTGGGTGGTGCTGACCTCCAGCTCCGCCACCTCGCTGAGCCCCGAGACCCTGCTCAACGTGCGCGTGCGCAACGCGAAGGCGGAAATGATCCCGCTGTCCGCCATCGCGCATATCGAGCCCAACATGAGCCCGATGCGCATCCGCCACCACAACCAGCTGGAAGCCTCGACCATCACCTACAACCTGGCCAAGGACGTGTCGCAGGACGTGGGCACGCGCCTGGTGAGCAACGCTGCGATCCTCGCGGGCCTGCCCGAAGGCGTGCGCGTGGAATGGACCGGCCAGAACCAGCGCCTGCAGCAGGCCAAGAGCAACGGCATGGTGCTGCTCATCGGCGCCATCGTGGCGATGTACATCGTGCTCGGCATCCTCTACGAAAGCCTGGGCCACCCGCTGACCATCCTTTCCACCCTGCCGGCCGCAGGCATGGGCGCCTTCCTCGCCATGCTGGTGACGCAGACACAGCTCACCCTGATGGCGATCATCGCGATCCTGATGCTGATCGGCATCGTGAAGAAAAACGCGATCCTGATGGTGGACTTCGCCCTCGTCGCGCAACGCGAACGCGGCCTGTCGCCACCCGACGCGATCAAGGAAGCCGCCCTGGTGCGCTTCCGCCCGATCACGATGACCACCCTCGTGGCGATGGGCGCGGCGCTGCCGCTGGCCATCGGCTTCGGCGTGGGCTCGGAAATGCGCCAG
>Ga0268248_100088_pt1 | contig 76516 bp, 50 predicted proteins | sample AgamicAtAme_FD_200856 | JGI IMG/M metagenome (GOLD analysis project Ga0268248, IMG submission 200856) | Agave microbial communities from Guanajuato, Mexico - At.Am.e (v2) (version 2) | ecosystem: Host-associated > Plants > Phyllosphere > Phylloplane/Leaf | place: Guanajuato, Mexico | collected... | reverse complement strand
AGAGGCAGCCGACGCCTTTCGGCCCGTGCAGTTTGTGCGCCGAACAGGAGAGCATATCGATCTGCGTGCGGCCAATATCCAGCGGAATTTTGCCGACCACCTGCACCGCATCGCAGTGGAACAGCGCGCCGTATTCCTGCGCCATGGCCGCCATTTCAATTACCGGAAACAGCACGCCGGTTTCGTTGTTCGCCCACATCACGCTCACCACCGCTACCCGCGGGCTGAGCGCCTGGCGGTACTGCTCCATATCCAGCGCGCCGTCGCTATTCACGCCAATGCGGTGGATCAGGTAACCCTGGCGCTCCAGGTGTTCGCAGACGGCAAGCGTGGCCGGGTGTTCTACCGCAGTGGTGATGATTTCCCGGCGCTCCGGCATCAGTTCAACGCAGGCGTGCAGCGCGGTTGATGTGGCTTCGGTAGCGCAGGAGGTGAAAATAATCTCGCTGGCATGATCGGCGCCAAGCAGGGCGGCAACCTGCTGGTGTGCGCGCTCAAGGGCCGCGCGGGAAGGCGTGCCGAAATCATGAATCGAAGACGGGTTACCATAATGCTCGGTCAGAAAGGGCATCATCGCTTCCAGTACCATCGGATCGATGCGCGTGGTGGCGTTGTTATCTAGATAAACCTGTTTCATCTTCTTCCCCTCGGTTAATACGCTGCGGCTTCAGCGGCCACGACTTCCATATAACAGCCGGTGCGTTCCATCAGTTTTTGCTGTAACCAGGCGAGCGTCATGTCGGTCATCATGCAGCCGCTACAACTGCCGGAGAGGCTGACCGTGACTTTATGGTTTGCCACGCTGAGCAGCGCCATATCGCCGCCATCGGCCTGAATATGCGGGCGCAGTTCGGTGATGGCATCAACCACTTCCTGCCAGTGCGGATCTTTGGTCGTCGCAACCGGCACGGCGACCTGCGGGTGCTGCGCGAGAATATCGGCCAGCGCCAGTTCGATTTTTTCATGGCACGAGGTACAGCCGCCGCCCGCTTTGGTGTAGTTGATCACCTCTTCCAGCGTGGTCAGCCCGTTGCTGAGCACCGCGCGGCGAATCTGTCCTTCATCCACGCCAAAGCACTTACAAATCAGTGCGCCTTCTTCGTGGTCATCTTCCAGCGTTTCGCCGCGGTAGTTGGCGATGGCAGCGCGCAGCGCTTCCTGGCCCATGACCGAGCAGTGCATTTTTTGCGGCGGTAAACCGTCAAGATAATCGGCAATCTGTTGGTTGGTGACCTGTTCGGCCTGCGCCAGCGTGCGGCCGATAATCAGTTCCGTTAAGGCGGAAGAAGAGGCAATTGCGCTGCCGCAGCCAAAGGTCTGAAACCCGGCCTCAAGAATGGTTTCATCTTGCGGATCCACTCGCAGCATCAGCCGTAACGCATCGCCACAGCTTAACGATCCCACATCACCCACGGCGTTGGCGTTTTCCACCACCCGGGCGTTACGGGGATTAAAAAAATGATCTTTCACTTTCTCGGAGTAATTCCACATGCTTTTGGCTCCCAGTATGTATGACGGAACGCGCCGGAGCGCATTACACCGCGTCAATCAACAGCGGGTAATATCGTTCAAGCAAAAGCAGTACCAGAAGATGAAATCGTTATATTTCAATGGGATGATTTTGATGCCTGACATAAAACCGCGAACTATGTCGCAGTTTTATGTTGGCTTTGTCACAGAGCTGACACAGAAAAGGAATTAGCGCTCATCCTCTTCCTGCCACTCATCCTCCTCCAGCAGCCCGGCAAAGCGATCGGGATTGCGGCTGCGCGCACTTCTTCGCTGCTCTTTGTCGTACCAGTAGTGTTGGATTTCCTGCAACAGCCCGACAATCGTCGTCTCTGCCGGAACGCGCACCGCGCGCACGCCGACCTGCAAAAGCTGGCGAAAAACCGCCTCGCCGATCGCCACGCAGTAGAGCGTTACGCAATCTTCCAGCGCGTTAATCCGGCTGGTCAGTTTCTCCTGCTGATGGCCGGGCAGTACCGAGAAATCCACCACTCGCAGCAGGGTGACGTCATCCTCTTTGACGCCGTACACCACCAGCCGCGGCGTGGCGCCGAAATGCTGATCGACATGGTGGTAATCGGAACTGGCAAAGGCCACTCTCATCGACCATTCGCTGTCGCAGATGGTGCTGAATTGTCGGTTAACATGTTGCATAGTCACCTCCCGAAGATGCGGGTTCGTAAAAACGCTGGCGCAGCGGCGAGTGATAAGCGGCAAGATGATGGTGGCGATCGCGCAGCGCATTCGCCAGCTCAAACAAGGTGTCGCGCATCCCGGCGTAACCCTGGCGCACGCGGCGAAATTCGCCCAGACGGTCGAACAGGGGGAAACCGGCGCGTACCAGCGGAATGTCGAACTGCCCGGCCAAATCTGCGGCGTGAGAATTGGAAACGAGCAGCGATGCAGGCGTTTCACACAACAGATCCTGCATATCCTCCAGATCGCCGATGATGACTTTTTCGACCGGCAGATCCTGCAACCCTTTCTGGCTCACCGGCGCGACCACCGGGCCGGGCACCATGCCCATATCGCGGGCGAAATCGCACCAGGCGGCAAGCAGATCGCCCTCGGCGGCCAGCGCGACGGGCGCACCCTGCAACCACATATGACAATCGATCATCGCATCCTGCAACTGCCCGCGCTGGCGCTCGATCCACGCCGGAACATCGCGCCCGGAGAGGCGCTTCAGTTGATGAATAAACGTATCGCACTGGCTCATGGTCATCAGGTGCGGCAGCGTGACGACCTCCGCGTGGCTGCGCTGCGCCAGCAACTGCGCGGCGCGGGAGAGGGAAACGCCAATGGCGAAAGTGCCGAGGCTCTGTCCCATCTGTTCAATCAGCCGCAGGCTGCTGCCGCCCTGGGTAATCGGCGAGAAATCCCCGCTGGCGAGATGGCCGTCCAGCGACTGGGAGAGATCCGGCACCATCACCGGTTGCAAACCAAATGCCTCGACATAGCTGCGCAGCAGTTCGACATCGCCCGGCGTCAGCAAATGGCTGAGCAGCAGGTTCACGCGGCGATTGCGCACACCCGGCTGCGGTTTTTCCGGCACCCACTGTTCAACCATGCTTTCCAGCACCGCGCTGTAGCCGTTTTCCAGGCTGCCGTAAAAATCCGGCGTGTTAACGGTCAGCAGCGCCACCCCTTTATGGCGCGGGAATTCATCGCGGAACTGGCGCACCACGCGCGAAATATCGCTGCCCTGCGCCTCGGAAAGGCCGGTGCTCAGCAGAACAATTGCTTTCGGGTTGTTGCGTGAACACAGCACATTCAGCGCGGTAAAGATGTTCTCATCGGCGCCCATAATGGTCGATGTCGGGTCCATTGCTGTTGATTGCAGCGGGATCGGATCGTGAAAGTGCTGGATAAAAAAGACCTTCGCGAAGGCGCTGCACCCCTGGGCACCATGAACCAGTGGAATGCTCTGTTCAAAGCCCATGCTTGCCAGAATCGCGCCCAGCGGCTGGCCACTTTTTACCGGGCTGACGGCCAGCGGCTTTTTACTACGGATAATTTCTGCCATTGCAGGCTCCTTATTGCCACGGTGCGCGGGAATGGGTTTGCGGCCAGACCGGGCTTTCCATGGTCAGGCAGAGCTGTTCGGCCAGCGTGACAATGCCGCGGTAGCCGGCAAAGGCGTGCTCGCGCTCCTGATTGATATCGAGGAACGGCAGCCGCGCTTTGTAGGCGGTGTACATATTGCGTCCCCCGGCGATCATCATGTCCGCCTGATAGCGGTAAACCACATCCAGCAGCGAGCGGGCGTTGCCTTCATCCAGCATCAGCGCGTCGGCACCCATCAGTTCGCGGATGCGCTGTTTATCCTCTTCGGTGGATTTGCGCGTGCCGGTCGCCACCACTTCCATGCCCAGATCCTGGAGCGCCGAGACCACCGACCAGGATTTCACGCCGCCGGTATAGAGCAGCGCTTTGCGCCCGCGCAGGCGCTCGCGCAGCGGGGCCAGCGCCTGCTCTGTTTGCTGTTCTTCGCGGGCAATGAGCTGTTCGGTGCGCTGCATCAGATCGCGGTCTCCGGTCAGTGCCGCCAGTTGACGCAGGGCGTCAGAGGTGGCGCGAACACCATAAAAACTGCCTTCAAACCACGGCGTACCGTAGCGCTGCTCCAGCGAGCGGGCGACGTTGATCAGCGCCCTGGAGCAGACCAGCATATTGACCTGCGCCCGGTGCAGCGTCTGGATTTCACTGAAGCGCCCGTCGCCGGAGAGGCTACCGAGCACGCGAATACCCAGTTCATCGAGCAGCGGCTGAATGTGCCAGAACTCCCCGGCAATATTGAATTCGCCAATCAGCCCGATATCGTGGCGGTGCGCCGGGGCAAAAGGGGTATCTTCCGGCCACGGCGCGGGTTCACGCCCGCCAATCACCTTTTTCACCATCACTTCACCGGCCAGCCGGTTGCCGAGATTTTTGCTGCCGTAAAACCCGGCGACATCAACGGCAATCACCGGTACGCCGGTGGCGGTTTCTGCCGCCTGGCAGACGGCGTCGATATCGTCGCCCTCCATCGCGGGAACGCAGGTGTTATAGATAAAGACGGCGGCCGGGTGGTAGCGGTTGACGATATGACGCACAGCATGGAACAGGCGGCGCTCGCCGCGCCCCATGATCACATCCTGTTCGCTCAGATCGGTGGTAAAACCCAGCCGGTTGATCGTCGGGCCGGAACTGAAGCTGCCACGGTTATCCCATGAGCTACCGGTACAACCAATGGGGCCGTGCACCAGGTGGGCAACATCGGAGAGTGGCAGCAGGGTGATCTGCGCACCGTCAAAGGCGCAGCCGCCCGCTGTTGCGCCGGGTTTCGGCGCGCTGCAGCCGGATTTCTGTTTATGGTTGTGCTCGCAGGCAGGTTCATCGAGCAAAGCCAGGATCTCGTTCCCCTTCATCATCACCTCATTATCTGGTTGGGTTGTAGCAGAAGGTGCAATTCGCGAGCCAGCAATGAGTGATTGATTTTTAAGAGAAAAAAAGTGTCGGTTTTGCAACAAAGCAGACAATTGGCGCAATGTTCACGCAAAAAAAATCCCCCGAAGGGGATGGATTCAGAACACCCGTTCTTCCAGCGGGTTGGCGCGCTCAAGGCGTTTTGCCAGCCACGGCGGCAGTTGCCCGTTGAGCAGCGTTTTGATGGCGTCGCACTGCGAGGTAATGGTCTGGCCGGGGGCGACTTTCATCGGATGGATATTGTGGCGGATCAGGCGGGCAGCGGCGGGGCCGCCAATCGCTTCGCAGAACAGCAGATGGCAATCGCCGAGCAGTTGCGCGCGGCTCTCGTTGGGTTCTTTGTCCTGCGGGCTGGCGGCGTAACGGCGTAAGTCATACAGCCAGCCGCCCTGGTCATCAAAGGCATAAACAAAAAACAGCCGCCCCTGACCGAAATGACCGTTGATTGCCAGCCCATCCTGCGAGCAGAAGGCGACAATCAACTGCGGGCGACGTGCCGCGTGCTCGATCACGCGCAAATGGGCGGGCAGATCGCCTTTCAGGCACGCTTTCACCCGCGCCCAGCGCCCGGCGGACATTAAGGCTTCCTCATGCGGAAAGCGCTGCTCCAGATGGCGTTGATCCAGCGAGGCCAGCAGCTCCGGCGTCAGCGCCTCATCGCAGTCGCCGGTCAGCCACGCCATGATTTGCGCGGGTTGCAGTTCCGGCAGCGCCTGGAACAGCGCCAGCATCCGCCAGAAAAGGGTATCGTTGTCGGACATTGCGCATCTCCTTATACCAGGGCGTCGCGGGTGGCGCGCAGGCTAATGGGAAATGAGGGCCGTCCGGGTTGCAGATTGACGTAATAGCGGCGACCGCCCTCAAGAGAAATTGCTCCGCCCCAGCGTTCCGGGGAGTCGTGCTCAACGTCCAGGATTTTCGCTTCCAGATCCTGTTTGGCGATATAACAGTAGAGATCCGCGCCGCGCTGGCGAATAGTAACGACCGGCATAGTGCCTCCCTGAGCCCCGCGCAAGGCGGGGCTGTGATGGTTAACGGATAAGATCGAAGCTGTAGTCGGTTTTGCCGAGCTTGATGGTTTCTCTGTCGACTTTCTCCAGCACCGCATTGACCAGCGTGGTGAGGATACTCATGGCCCCTTCGTAACCCCAGGTGGTCTGGCGGTGCAGATGGTGGCGATCGAACAGCGGGAACCCAAGGCGGATCAGCGGCACTTCAAACTGCTCACCCTTCGCCAGCGTATCGCGCTGGATAAACTTGGCGTAGGAGTTGCCGATCATAAAGTCCGGCTGACGGGTAAACATCAGCGAGCGGAAATGCCACAAATCGCAGTTGATAAAGACTTCGCTCTCTTTGCCGTACGGCGAGGCTTCAAGCATTTTCTTCATCGCTTTCTGCCAGCGTTTGCTGCCGTTATGGCACAGAATCACCGTCGGTTCGCAGCCCAGTTCCAGCAGGAAGCGGGTCAGCCCCATGACAAAATCCGGGTCGCCGAACAGGCCGAATTTCTTGCCGTGCAGCCAGGTGTGGGAGTCGAGCATCATGTCCACCAGCCGACCGCGTTCCAGCGCTAAGCTATCCGGAATGGCTTTGCCGGTTAACTGGCTTACCGTCATCAGCAATTCGTCGGTGCCGGCCAGCCCCATCGGGATTTGCACTTCGGTCGCGGGCTGGTTCCAGCTTTCCTGCACCACTTTTTTGGTTTTCACCAGTTGCCAGGGTTGCAGCAGCAGGGTGTCGATAGCGTCAGGCGCTTCGCGCATCTCCTGTTGGGTCGTACCGCCCGCATACATGTGGTAATGCCCGTCAGCCGGGGTATCCAGCACTTCGGAAGGATCGGAAAGCAGACTGCACGGCACCTCCATTTGTTCCATCATGCGTTTCAGCACGCGGAAATTGCCGAGATAGGTTTCAAATCCGCTGACCAGATTGATACGCGGTAACTTACCCGGTTGCCCGCTGTAATCGGCGGTAAAGGTGCGGGCGAAGCCCTCAAACATATTGTCCCAGCCGGTGATATGGCTGCCGATAAAGCTTGGCGTGTGCGCGTAAGGCACCGGGATCGCCGCGTCGACAAAGCCATCTTTTTTGGCGTTAGCAATAAACGCCTGCAGATCGTCGCCGATGACCTCCGCCATACAGGTGGTGGAGACGGCAATGATTTCCGGCTTGTAGAGGGCGCTGGCGTTCTGCAACCCGGTGTTCAGGTTGTTGTTGCCGCCGAATACTGCCGCATCTTCCGTCATCGAGTCAGAAACACAGGCAATCGGCTCTTTAAAGTGACGGTTAAAATAGGTGCGGAAATAGGCCACGCATCCCTGGGAGCCGTGAACATACGGCAGGGTATTGGCAAAGCCCAGCGAGCACAGTACCGCACCCAGCGGCTGGCAGGCTTTGGCCGGATCGATAGTCAGCGCTTCGCGTTGAAAGTTAAGCGCTTCATACTCGGCGGTAGTGGTCCATTGAAAGACCTCCTGCACGCGCGCCGGATCGTGGGCCTCTTCCAGTTGCCGTTTATCTTTAAACAGCATCTGGTACGCATCCTGTTCAAACAGCGGATGACAGTTTTGAATTTTCTCAGCACTTTGGCTCATGGTGTTCTCCTCCCGCGCCACAAATCGGTGAACAGACGGGATAGCAGGATTAAAATCAGGCGGATTTCAGCCACGGCGCGGTCAACTGGCCCCACGCGGGGTTGTTGATCGTCATATCCATATCGCGGGCGAAGATGGCAAAGCCGTCATAACCGTGATAGGGGCCGGAGTAATCCCAGGAGTGCATCTGACGAAACGGCACGCCCATTTTCTGGAAGATGTACTTCTCTTTGATGCCGGAGCCGATCAGATCCGGCTTCAGCGCTTTGACAAAGGCTTCCAGTTCATAACTGCTGGCATCGTCGAACAGCAAGGTGCCTTCTTTCAGATCCGGCAGGGTGCGGTCGTAGTCATCGTTGTGGGCGAATTCATAACCCGCAGCGATAATTTCCATCCCCAGATCTTCATAAGCGCCAATCACATGGCGGGGACGTAAACCGCCCATATACAGCAGCACTTTGCGGCCTTCCAGACGCGGACGGTATTTGGCGATGATGGCGTCGTTCTGCGCCTGATATTTGGCGATCACCGCTTCGGCGTTGGCGCGAATGGTGTCATCAAACATATCGGCGATTTTGCGCAACGACTCGGCGACTTTGGTCGGGCCGAAGAAGTTGTACTCCATCCACGGAATACCGTGTTTTTCTTCCATATGGCGGGAGATGTAGTTCATCGAGCGGTAGCAGTGCACAAGGTTGAGTTTGACGAACGGCGTGTTCTCCATCTCAACCAGCGTGCCGTCACCGGACCACTGCGCTACCACACGCAGGCCCATCTCTTCGAGCAAAATGCGCGAAGCCCAGGCATCGCCGCCGATGTTGTAATCGCCGATAATCGCCACGTCATAAGGACCGGCTTCAAACGGCTTGCCTTCGCGGTTATCCAGTACCCAGTCGCGGATCACGTCGTTGGCAATGTGGTGACCGAGTGACTGGGAAACGCCGCGAAAGCCTTCGCAGCGCACCGGAATAACCGGTTTGTTGATGGCTTTGCGGCTGGCGTTGGCAACGGCTTCAATGTCGTCGCCAATCAGGCCGACCGGGCATTCGGACTGAATGGAGATCCCTTTGGTCAGCGGGAACAGCGTCTCCATCTCTTCAATCAGTTTGGTCAGCTTTTTATCGCCGCCGAACACGATATCGCGCTCCTGAAAATCGGAGGTAAAGTTGAGCGTACCGAAGCTATCCACACCGCTGACGCCGGTGTAGTAGTTACGCCGCCCGGCGCGGGAGTACTGACCGCAGCCGACCGGGCCGTGGGAGATATGCGCCATATCTTTGATCGGCCCGAATACCACCCCTTTAGAACCGGCGTAAGAGCAACCGCGCACGGTCATTACGCCGGGCTGCGACTTACGGTTGGAGATGATGCATTTCCCGACGCTTTCCATCTCCGGGTCGCTCACCATCATGTGCTTTCTGCGTTCTTTGCGCGTTTTTTCCGGAAAGATCTCCAGCACTTCCTGGATGATCTCCAGATTACGTTCGCCTGTAGCATTGCTCATAGTTGTCTTCCTGTAGGCGGGCGTGCATCAAACCGCGTTTTCTTCTGCGGCGGTTTTACCGATAATGCTGGTGTCTTCCACATCCATAATGCCGAATTCCATCAACAGCTCTTCCAGTTCGTCCATGGTGATGGGCGTTGGCACGACCATTTTGGTGTTGTTGACGATCTTGTTCGCCAGCGTGCGGTATTCGTTGGCCTGGTTACAATTCGGATCGTACTCAATCACCGTCATACGGCGGATTTCAGCGCGCTGCACGATGTTGTCGCGCGGAACGAAGTGGATCATCTGGGTGCCGAGTTTTTCCGCCAGCGCCATGATCAACTCATCTTCGCGGTCGGTCTGACGGGAGTTACAGATCAGCCCGCCAAGGCGCACTTTGCCGGATTTGGCGTATTTCACGATGCCTTTAGAGATGTTGTTGGCGGCGTACATCGCCATCATTTCGCCGGAGCAGACGATGTAGATCTCCTGCGCTTTGTTTTCGCGAATCGGCATGGCGAAACCCCCACACACCACGTCGCCCAGCACGTCGTAAAAGACGAAATCGAGGTCGGGAACATAGGCGCCTTCTTCTTCCAGGAAGTTGATGGCGGTAATTACCCCGCGACCAGCACAGCCAACGCCTGGTTCCGGGCCGCCGGATTCTGCGCAGCGCACATCGCCGTAACCGATTTGCAGCACATCTTCCAGCTCCAGATCTTCCACGGAGCCGACTTCAGCCGCCATCTCCATAATGGTGTTCTGCGCTTTCGCATGCAGGATCAGACGGGTGGAGTCTGCTTTCGGGTCGCAGCCGACGATCATTACTTTCTTGCCCATCTCCGCCAGCGCGGCGACCAGGTTTTGCGTGGTGGTGGATTTACCGATACCACCTTTGCCGTAAATGGCGCATTGACGCATGGTCATGGTGTTTCTCCTGTTGGTTGTGTGAGTGGCAATTGCCTCACTCTGTTGTGCAGGGAACATACCAGCCGTGCCATTTCATTTAATTTGTTGATTTTAAAAGCATTGATGTTTTCGCTGTCGCAAAAAGAGGGACAAAGAGTAAACAATCGCCTTACCAATTGTTCGAAACAGAACAATTCCGCACATCGTTTCTGTACGTCGGGGTACCACCCACGCCGGTGCGACACTTTGTCGGCAGTTCAACAGGATGTCGCGTCCACTGTCTTGTTTCATGCAACCGTTTTGGCACGGTTGCCGTTAATGCTTTGTTTATAAAGAAATAAGTGAGCTGGCACAGGCTGTGCAACGGCTGTAGGGAGATGACCTCTTACAGTCGAGGAATGAGCAATGTTCGGAAAGATGAAAACAATGGATGGCAACGCGGCAGCGGCATGGATTTCGTATGCCTTTACTGATGTCGCCGCGATTTACCCCATTACCCCCTCAACGCCGATGGCGGAAAACGTCGATCAGTGGGCGGCTGACGGCAAGAAAAACCTGTTTGGCCAGCCGGTGCGTTTAATGGAGATGCAGTCAGAAGCGGGCGCCGCCGGTGCCGTACACGGCGCGTTGCAGGCCGGGGCGCTGACCACCACCTATACCGCTTCGCAGGGGCTGCTGTTAATGATCCCCAATCTGTACAAAATCGCCGGTGAGCTGCTGCCCGGCGTGTTTCACGTCAGCGCCCGCGCGCTGGCAACCAACTCGCTGAACATTTTCGGCGATCATCAGGATGTGATGGCGGTTCGCCAGAGCGGCTGCGCAATGCTGGCAGAGAGCAACGTTCAGCAGGTGATGGATCTCTCGGCGGTGGCGCACCTTTCAGCCATTAAAGGTCGCGTGCCTTTTATTAACTTCTTTGACGGTTTTCGTACTTCTCACGAGATCCAGAAAATTGAAGTGCTGGAGTATGACGATCTGGCACCATTGCTGGATACCGACGCGCTGAACCGCTTTCGCCGTAACGCCCTGAACCCGGATCATCCGGTGATTCGTGGTACCGCGCAAAACCCCGATATCTATTTCCAGGAGCGGGAAGCGGCCAACCGCTACTACGATGCGCTGCCGGAGATCGTCGAAAACTACATGGCGGACATCTATCGCCTGACGGGTCGCGAATACCACCTGTTTGATTACTACGGTGCAGACGATGCCGATCAGATTATTGTGGCGATGGGTTCGGTATGTGACACCATTTCCGAAGTGGTGGACGCGCTGATCGACAGCGGCGAAAAAGTCGGCCTGGTGACGGTGCATCTGTTCCGGCCTTTTTCGCTGTCGCACTTCTTCGCCAAAATCCCGAAAAGCGTTAAACGTATTGCGGTGCTCGATCGCACCAAAGAGCCAGGCGCGCAGGCGGAACCGCTGTGTCTGGATGTGAAAAACGCCTTTTATCACCAGCATGACGCGCCGCTGATTGTTGGCGGGCGCTATGCGCTTGGCGGTAAAGATGTGCTGCCGGGACATATTGTCTCGGTGTTTGAGAACCTGAAAAAACCGCTGCCGAAAGATGGCTTTACGGTGGGGATTTTCGACGATGTGACACACACGTCGCTGCCGGTGCCTTCTCATGAGGTCCACGTTTCCCGCGAGGGGATCACCGCCTGTAAATTCTGGGGGCTGGGTTCCGACGGTACGGTCAGCGCCAACAAGAGCGCCATCAAGATCATCGGTGATAAAACGCCGATGTATGCGCAGGCCTACTTTGCCTACGATTCGAAAAAATCCGGCGGTATTACTGTTTCGCACCTGCGTTTTGGCGAACGGCCGATTACCTCGCCGTATCTGATCCACCGCGCGGATTTTATCGCCTGCTCGCAGCAATCCTACGTCGATAAGTACGATCTGCTGGAAGGGCTGAACTCTGGCGGCACCTTCCTGCTGAACTGCACCTGGTTTGGCGAAGAGCTGGAGGCGCGGCTGCCAAACAGTATGAAGCGCTATATCGCCCGCGAAGGGATCCGTTTTTACACCCTCAACGCGGTGGATATCGCCCGCAAACTGGGGCTGGGCGGGCGCTTTAACATGCTGATGCAGTCGGCATTCTTCAAACTGGCAGGGATTATTGATCCGCAAGCGGCGTCTGATTATCTGAAGCAGGCGGTCGAGAAATCCTACGGCAGCAAAGGGCAAAAAGTGGTGGATATGAACAATGCCGCCATTGATCTGGGGATGGAAGCCATTCAGGAAGTGATGGTGCCGGAACGCTGGGCGACGCTGGAAGATGACGTAGTGGAAGAGACGCGGATGATGCCGGATTTTATCCGCGACATCCTCGAACCGATGAACCGGCAGAACGGCGACAAACTGCCGGTCAGCGCCTTTGTCGGTATGGAGGACGGAACATTCCCGACGGGAACTGCGGCGTGGGAGAAACGCGGCATTGCGTTGCAGGTGCCGGTGTGGAACCCCGAAGGCTGTACCCAGTGCAATCAGTGCGCCTTTATCTGCCCACATGCCGCCGTTCGCCCGGCGCTGCTGAATCAGGAAGAGCGCGAGGCTGCGCCGGTCGCGTTGTTGAGTAAAGCGGCGCAGGGGGCGAAAGAGTACGACTATCATCTGGCCATTTCGCCGCTCGATTGTTCCGGCTGCGGCAACTGCGCCGATATCTGCCCGGCGAAGGGCAAAGCCCTTACGATGCAGCCGCTGGAGAGCCAGTTAGCGATGCAACCGGTGTGGGATTATGCGCTGGCGCTGTCGCCCAAAAGCAATCCGTTCAACAAAACCACGGTCAAAGGCAGCCAGTTTGAAACCCCGCTGCTGGAGTTTTCCGGTGCCTGTGCGGGCTGCGGTGAAACTCCGTATGCGCGGCTGGTGACGCAGTTGTTTGGCGATCGCATGATGATCGCCAACGCCACCGGTTGTTCGTCGATCTGGGGGGCCAGCGCGCCGTCAATTCCCTGGACCACCAACCATAAAGGGCAAGGCCCGGCATGGGCTAACTCATTGTTTGAAGATAACGCTGAGTTTGGCCTGGGGATGATGCTCGGCGGGCGCGCGGTGCGTGAACAACTCGCCAGTGATGCGATGGACGCACTGGCCGCGCCGCGCAGCGAGGCGTTACAGCAGGCGTTACGTCAGTGGCTGGAGAGCAAAGATCGCGGTGAAGGTACGCGCGAGCGCGGCGAGCAATTGAGCGAACTGCTGGCGCAGGAGAAGGGCGACGATCCGCTGCTGAACCGCATGTACCAGAACCGCGACTATTTCGCTAAACGTTCGCAGTGGATTTTTGGCGGCGACGGCTGGGCGTATGACATCGGTTTTGGCGGCCTCGATCATGTGCTGGCCTCCGGCGAGGATGTGAATATCCTGGTGTTTGATACCGAGGTGTACTCCAACACCGGCGGGCAGTCGTCGAAATCGACGCCGGTCGCGGCGATTGCCAAGTTTGCCGCCGAAGGCAAACGGACGCGCAAAAAGGATCTCGGCATGATGGCGGTGAGCTACGGCAATGTGTATGTCGCGCAGGTGGCGATGGGCGCGGATAAAGCCCAGACGCTGCGGGCTATTGCCGAAGCGGAGGCGTGGCCTGGCCCGTCGCTGGTTATCGCTTATGCGGCCTGTATCAACCACGGTCTGAAAGCCGGGATGGGATGCAGTATGCGCGAAGCAAAACGCGCGGTGGATTCCGGTTACTGGCATCTGTGGCGCTATAACCCGCAGCTGATGGCGAAGGGCAAGAATCCGTTTATTCTCGACTCCGACGAGCCGGAGGAGAGCTTCCGCGACTTCCTGATGGGCGAAGTGCGTTACGCCTCGCTGGGCCGCACTGCGCCGGAGCTGGCGGATCAACTCTTCGAGCAAACCGAACAGGACGCAAAGCAGCGTTTCGCCCAGTATCAGCGCATGGCGGGGGAGTAAGGGGTAAATTTTACCCGGTAATGTTGCGCTTACCGGCGATTGGGATAATGAAGAAACGCCATGCAGTAATACGCATGGCGTTATTTTTTGGTATTCCGATATATCTGCACCACGACGAGAATATTAAAACTAATAATCTGCTGCTATTCTCTGGTCCACAATTATGCTTTGTTCTATGGTTATCAGATATTCTTTTGTGTCCTGAATTGCCTTAAGCCCCACCCATCTTTCATCCGGAGTTTAAAGACCACCAGGATGAGACGAAAATAGATAAACTGTACTTTCATTGGTTATAAGGAACATATTATGAAGTGTGCATTGGTTTATGACTTTGATGGCACTTTGGCTGACGGAGATTGTGCGCAACACGGCCTTATGCCTGCTTTGGGGATCAATAACGTTGGTGCATTCTGGCAGGAGGTCAAACAACGCGCACAAGAAAATGATGGAGATGAAATCCTTTCTTATCTTGGGTTGTTAGTTGAAAAGGCATCACAGACAAACCCACAAGAACTGAGCATTAATAATCTCAAAAAGCATGGTAAATCCATTCCGCTCTATCCTGGGGTTGCGGGTTGGTTTGACCGGATTAACAAATATGCGGATGACAACGGGCTGCAACTCTCGCATTACATTATCTCCAGCGGGCTGGATGCGATGATTCGCGGAACAGAAATTGGTGACAAATTTCGCATGATTTTCGCCTGTAAATATCACTATTCCGCAGAGGGCACTTTAGCTATCTGGCCCGCCCAGGCAATTAATTACACGACGAAAACACAGTTTCTTTTTCGCATAAATAAAGGGATTGATAATTCCTGGGATAATGAAGCGGTAAACAGATTTATCGAGCCTGAACTGCGAGAGATCCCGTTTCAGCGAATGATTTATTTCGGTGATGGCGATACGGATATTCCGTCAATGAAAATGGTCCGCTATCAGGGCGGTGTCTCACTTGCCGTTTTTGATCAGGAGAAATGGAAGACAGCAAAAACGCAGGGAAAAGTTGAAAAATTAATAGCAGAGGAACGCGCCAATTATGTCGTGCCTGCCATTTATGAAGAGGGCAGCCAGTTAGATGTCACGGTAAAAGGGCTGCTGCAATTGTTTAAGCGTAAGTACGCCAACAAAGAGCTATTGAGTAAATAATCTATTTAATGCGTGCTGCGCCATCAGGGCGTTCTGATCCATGCCCGGTGGCGCTACGCTTACCGGGCCTACAGATACCGTAGTCTAGCGTAGGCCTGATAAGCGTAGCGCCATCAGGCATGTTGCTGAATGAATACCCAATCAACCAGACTGCATTCACCGGCTCACATGCACCTGCGGCACGTTGTTGCGGATAAAGCTGCCGCCGAGCGCGCGTTCAAGCTGGGCGGCGAGCTGTAGCAACTGGCCGTCGTTGGCCTGGCGGGTTTGAAAATGCATGCCCAGTGGAATGCCGGACTGCTGCCAGGCGAGCGGGATCGAGATCCCGGCGGTGCCGGTCAGGCTGGCGAGCGGGGTGTAAGAGAAGATATCCCACAGGGTGTAGAACCAGTCCATCACATCCGGGTTATCGCTCAGCGTCAGGTATTTTTTCTCGCCCAGCAGCGGCGTCGGTTTGGAAAACGTCGGCGTCAGGATCATGTCCCACTGCTGGAAAAAACGCCCCAAATCGCGCGAGACGGTGTTAAAAGCGTCCTGCATTTTCCAGCGTTCGCTGTAGGACATATCAATGCCTTTCTGCCAGAGACGAATGTTGATCGGCTCCACCAGCGACTCCGGCGGCGAACTCAGCCCTTTTTTCTCCAGCAGACGCTGAATAAACTGCGCAAAATTACTGATATAGCAGGTGGTTTGCGCCTCAAACGCCTGCGCGAAATCAACCTGCGGCGTCACCCACTCAACATGGTGGCCCAGCTCTTCCAGCAAACGCACGGTGCGCTCCAGCTCGCTGACAAAATGTGCATCGGAACGGTAATGGCCCCATTCGTGGGAAACGGCAATACGCAGCGGTGCCGGATCCTGCTTAATCATCTCGCTGTACGGCTGTTTGCTTTCCCAGTAGGGCATAAACTCGCCCGCCGCGCCGCCCCGGCAACTGTCGATAAACCGCGCGGTGTCGCGAACGCTGCGGCTGACGCAGCCCTGCGTGGAAACAAACCCGGTGATATCGGAAAGCGCCGGGGCGATGGATAACACGCCGCGCGAACTTTTTAGCCCAATCAGCCCGTGGGAACCCGCCGGGATGCGAATCGAGCCACCGCCGTCCGTGGCGTGCGCCAGCGGTACAATCCCTGCCGCGACTGACGCGCAAGAACCGGCCGACGATCCGAAAGTGGTATAGGCCGGGTTCCAGGGATTACGGGTCACATAAACTTCCGGGTTTTCCACCGAGCCGCAAACACCAAACTCCGGCGTAGTGGTGCGGCCAATAATGTTCAACCCGGCGGCGCGGATTTGCGTGGTGAGAAACGCATCTTCCGCCGGGCGGTTGCCCTGCATAAATTTCGAGCCTTGCTCCTGCAGACGGTTTTTCACGCCGGGGCCGAGATCTTTCATCAAAAATGGCACCCCGCGAAACGGGCCGTCGAGCCGCGTGCCATCGGTCTGCGGCGCGGCGATCGCATCAGCAAACAGTTCCACCACGGAACCGATTTGCGGGTTGATCAGGCTGACGGCATCTTGCGCCTGCTGCGCCAGTTCGGCGGCGCTGATCTCACCTTGCTGCACCCGTTCTGCCAGCGCAGTGGCATCGTGTGATGCCCATTCTTGCCAGTTCATGACGGTTTTCATGGTTTCCTCCTTGATTACTGAACGGTGGTGCGACGGCGCGCCAGCAAAGGCTGCGAAGCTTTACGCTCTTTCAGCATGACGGTGGCGGCCAGACAGAGAATATTGGCGGCAATCAGGTAGTAACCGGGAGAAACCGGGTTGCCGGTCACTTTGATCAGCCATGAAAAGACAATCTGCGCGGTGCCGCCAAACAGCGTAATGCCAAAGGCAAAGGCGATAGAAAAGCCAGTGGAACGCACATATTTCGGGAAGTTTTCGCACAGCACGACGAGCACGCCGGAACCGCTGATGCATTGCAGGGCGGCAAAGACGGTGATCACGCTGTAGAACACCATTTCGCTGCGCCAGGTGTTGATGATCTCAAGCCCCGGCAGTAACAACAGCAGCAGGATCAGGCGCGGGGCGATGATGGTCATCTTTCTGCCAACGCGATCCGCCATCCAGCCGCCGACCAGCGAAAAGACCACTACGCAGACGCCAATCAGAATTGTGGACGCCATGGCGCTGCCCGGCGTAAACGCCAGTTCGTTGAGCGCGTAAGTGGTCATATAGTTGAGGAAATATTGCGTGATGGTGCTGCCGGAGAGGATAAAAATCCCGGTCAGTACCAGCCCGCGATAGTTCTTCACCACTTCGCCGAGCAGGCTGCCGGTGGAGTGGCTGGCCTCGCTGTTGTCAGACTGATACGTCTCGCGCAGATTGCGGCGCAGGTAGATGGCGATAGGCAGGATCAACAGTCCAAAAGCGAACGGCACGCGCCAGCCCCAGGCGGCGAGATCGTGTGGTGACAGCAATACCGTAAGCGTATAGCCAATCACGCCCGCGCTGATGCCTGCCAGACCCTGGGCGACAATCTGCCAGCTGGTGTAGAAGGCGCGTTTACCGGCGGGCGCGGCTTCCATAATAAACGTGGTTGCCGGGCCAGCTTCGCCGCCCCAGGCCAGCCCCTGCAACATGCGCACCAGGACCAGTAAAACCGGCGCGGCCATGCCAATGGTTTCATATCCCGGCAGGAAGACTAAGCCGCCGGTGCCGATGGTCATAAATACCATGGTTAATAACATTGCCGGTTTGCGCCCAACGCGGTCGGCGTAGCTGCCAATAAAAATGGCGCCCAGCGGGCGGACAATAAAGCCGATGCCGAATACCGAAACGGACAATAACAAACTGGTAAACGGATTATCCGAGGGAAAGAAAGCATGGCCGATCATCACGGCAAAGGTGGCGTAAGCGCTGAAATCAAAAAACTCGACGGCGGCACCCAGTACAACGGCGATCACTTCTTTACGCGTCGCTTTTGGCGGCGTAGCGGCGGGATTTATTTCGTTTGCCATAAACAGTCTTCCTCAGGGGTTGAGACGAATTAACAACATGGCTGAGATATAACAAGCACAGATAATGTTCACTATCACAATTGTGCAGGAGCAGTGCGTAAAAAATGTGCTCACTGAAGGGCGGGCAATATAAATAAGAAAATAGTATTACTTTCTCTAGTTTATTGAATTATCTGAATTTCTTGTTTTTATCCGACGATCTGTATTGGCTGAGAGAAAATATCTGTCGCGGCGCTGCACTTAAACTGTGCTTTCATTTCGTTAGCAGTGCGCAAATATTTTTCGCATAACACATATCATCCTGATGATTATTAAACTGTTTTTTCTCCCTGCAAGATAAAAACCAATCCTGTTTTTGCACGATTATTGTTCGTCGTGCCTGTTTACAGTGCAGAGGCGAGGAAAAATAAATGATTGCCCCGCTGATTTGTCAATCTGAACACCGGCGTAATAAGGTGGCAAAGGGTGTAATAACGGCAATACAGGGAGGGGAAAATATGCAATTACGCGCGCTGCGCTATTTTAGCCAGGTGGCGAAATCCAGTTCGTTGCGTGATGCCGCCGATAAATTGTTTGTCGCGCCGGGCGCTGTCACGCGGCAAATCGATATTCTGGAACACCACTATGGCGCGCCGCTGATCGAGCGCACGCCGCGCGGTATCAAACTGACGCGGGAAGGGGAGTTTCTCGCCCAGGCCGTGGATGCCACCTTACGCGAACTGGATGCGGTGAAAGAGCGCATCTCCAGTACGCAAAGCGTGGTGTCCGGCACGGTGCGTATCTGCGCGGCAGAGAGCCTGATCGCCGCGTTTATCGCGCCGGTTATCTGCACCTTCCGCCAGCGTTATCCTGCGGTTTCGTTTGACATTGATATTGGCAGTGCGCCGCATGTCGCCGAACAATTAATCAGCGGTAAGGCCGATGTGGCGCTGGCGTTTTATATGCCGGTCAGCGCGGAGTTGCAGGTGACGCACTACTGTGCGTTGCAGCACAAAGTGTTGATGGCGGCGCACCATCCGCTGGCGACGAAAAGCCTGCTGAGGCTCACCGATCTTGCGCGTCATCCGCTTGCTATTCCGCCTGCCAGCTATGCGGTGCGGCAACTGCTCGAATCCGCCGCCCGGCGGGAGAGTCTGCATTTTGATTTGTGTTATATCGCCAGTTCGCTGGAAGTGCAGAAAGCGCTGGCACGGCAAGGGCTGGCGCTGTTAATCCTGCCGCAACTGAACGTTAACGACACCACCGGGCACGAGGATTTTGTCGCCGTGCCGCTGGCGGATCCGCTGATGGGCACGGTGAAAGTGGATCTCTGCCTGCCGCGCCAGCGCACGCTGTCGATGGCGACGCGTATCTTCCATCAAATGCTGGCTGAACAAATTGACAGGCAGAATGGGTCGTTCCAATACTGAGGTGTCACCTTATTTCAGGAACAGCTTATGAGTGCGAATACCGCCATACCGTTTGTTATCCGCAACTTTAATACCATTGAGATGGAACATTTTGTTCGCCCGCCGCTGTATGAATCCCTGGGCGGCTCGCTGACCAAAGGCACCGCCGCCAGCAAGCTTGGCGCGTCAATCGATACGTTGCCGCCGGGTAAACGCGGCTGTCCGTTTCATCTGCATCATGCGCAGGAAGAGATGTTTATCGTGCTGAACGGGCGCGGAACACTGCGCATTGGCGATGAGGAACGGGCGATTGAAGAGGGTGATGTGATCTGTATTCCACCGGGAAAGGCATGGCCGCATCAGATTATCAACACGTCCGATCAACCGTTGCGCTATCTCTCGATCAGCACCATGGAAAGTCCGGAAATTTGCGAATACCCCGACGCCGATAAATTTCTCGCCAGAGCGCGCATCAACGGCAAGGAAGATTTTCGCCGGGTTGATTTTCGCGGCGAGGGCGTGGATTACTGGGAAGGGGAAAAGTAAGGTGAACGCCGGAGGTTTTGCCCCCGGCGCACAATTGAAAGGCACTTGCGCGTATTCGTTTATCCCCAGATTAGCCCCATATGGCTGCCAACAATGCCGCTGCCGCCACCGACGAGAACCAGTTTGTCACCCGGTTTAAGCTGCTGGCGCTCTGCCAGTAAGTGCAGCCCAACGGTTGCGTTGCCGCTGATCAGGTTGCCCATGGTGCTGATGGTTTCCACAAACAGGGCCGGGTCCACATCCATATAACCGGCCATTCTCTGGATTTGCGAGGTCGAGGCCTGGTGTGAAACGCAGGCTTTAATCTCGTTGCGGCTCCAGCCGAGATTATCCATAAACGCCGGAAACATCGCTTCGCCCATGCTGATGGCTTCGTCCACCAGCGGCGTCATCCACACCTTTAATAAATGATCGCAGCAGGCCGGGCCGCTGGTGCTGTAGTGATAATAGTGCGAGCGGGATTCTTTCATAAATCCCATAAAGCCGACATGCGGATCTTTTTTCGCCCCGACGATCATTGCCGCGCCGCAATCACCGACATTTAACCCCGCGCAAAGCTCCATAAAAAGTTCGCGGTCCGTGGTCTGTTGCAACCTGTTTATCGCTTCATGGCGCATGCGATAGCTGGTTTCTCCGGTGACAATTAAGCCGTATTTAACCTGGCCCGCCGCAATGAGCGCATCCATAATATGCAGGGCATCTTCAAAACTGTGACAGGCATTACTGACATCAAACGCGGTGGGAATATTTGCGCCCAGCTTATGCGCCACAATATGTGCGGTTGCCGGTTCGTGGAAATCGCGGAATACACCGGCAAAAATCAACGCGTCAATATCGTCTAATTTGATTTCGGCACGCGCCAGCGCATCACGCGCTGCACGTACGGCCAAATCGGACGGTTGCAGATGATCAGCGGCGACGCAGCGCTCCCGCACGCCGGTCAGACGCGCCAGCCAGTTGCGATTCAGGCCGAAGCGCTGCGATGAATCGAGTTGTTCCATCAGCTCCCGGGAACTTATCCGGCCTTCCGGGAGATAAACCCCGGTACTAATAAGACGCGTGTGACCGGGTGAGCAGGTATATTTTGGATGGTTGCTCATTAAATTATTCCTCCATAGGATAAAGATGAACGGAATATTTATTCCTTTATTCCGCCAGTAATTAAAATAGCCGTACAGTGGCGTTTTTCTTTTTATAATATCCCAGCGGTAATGCAATATTTTATTTCCTGAAAAAATCCTAAAAATATTATTGGCACGGTGAGTGGAGGAATGAAAAAGGCCTATGCGTTAGCAAATAATGGCGCTATCTCATCAGTATTTTCGCAACGGTAATATTTAGCGCTACGAAAACTGAGAGATGTGTGCGGCAGCGGGAAAGCGTAAGCTGTCAGATCCTACGCTAAGCCTGTTTTTTAAACAAAACGGGGCTAACAGACTACTCACGGCGAAAAGCAGACATTCAGCCTGATTCTCTACTTAGTCCATTCTTTGCTCAGTAACGCGAAGATATATGTGTCATCATATCTGTCCTCACCATGCTCATTTACAAAAGAGATAAACTCTTTAAAGCAACCTTCGCGTCGCATATGCAAGCGTTCACATAGCTTTTGAGAGGCCAGATTATAATCCTCAACCCAGGCGTACAAACGCCTTGCGGCTTTTTCATTAAATAAATAATCAAACAGTGCAGCAACCGATTCTGTCGCATATCCCTGACGTTCATAACGTTGATTAAAATGCCAGCCAACCGACCAGGTGTTGCTGTCCGGCTCGCTGCTATTGTCCGCAAAAAGGTGTCCGATTAACGCATCCGTATCTTTTATACAAACGGCAAACTGTCCTGGGTCATTGGCTCGTTTAGCCACTTCGCACTGCGCCTCTGCCATTGAATGCAACTTTTCATCCTGAAAACAAGGGGCTCGCGGAGAAGAGAGATAATCTAAAAGCGCTGGCGCATCTTTTCCCTGGAAAGGACGAATAATCAATCTTGGGGTGATAATGATGCTCATGATGACCTCAAATAATGTTCCTGATGATGTAATGCCAGCCAGTCAAGCTATACGCAAGTTTTTAACTGGCTGGGAAAGAGGGGGATATTAGTCGTTCCGGTTATTCTTCTGTCTATTTTTTCGCATTCCAGTAAATCGGGTTATCACGACGAAAAATACCGGGACAAAGAAAATAGCCAGTAGCGTTCCGCTAATCATCCCGCCAAAAACACCAGTACCAATAGCATGCTGGGTGCTGTCACTGGCTCCGCTGGCAAGCATCAATGGAACAACACCTAATGTAAATGCCAGTGATGTCATCAGTATTGGGCGCAAACGCTGCTTCGAGGCGATTAATGCCGCATCGATAAGGTTTTTTCCCTGAGCCATTAATTGCCTCGCAAATTCGATAATCAGAATCGCATTCTTGGCGGAAAGTCCAATCAGGGTAATCAGGCCCACTTTAAAAAAAACGTCGTTAGCCATATTCGCAACGGATACGGCCAGCACAGCGCCGAGCAGTCCCAGAGGAACAACAAGCATTACCGCAAGGGGAACGGACCAGCTTTCGTAAAGTGCTGCCAGCACCATAAATACCACCAGTACCGACAACAAAATGAGACCTGGAAGCTGTGCAGCGGACTCCTTTTCCTGTAACGAACTACCCGCCCACTTCCCTGCGAACCCCGGCGGTAAGCGCTCAGCCAGTTTGTCCATTGCAGCCATTGCGGTACCCGTCGATTTCCCCTGAGCGGCACTTCCGGTTATGCGTATGGCAGGATATCCCTGATAGCGATTTAATTGCTGCGGGGCGACATTCCACGAAAGTGTCACAAAAGTGGATAACGGAAGCATCTGTCCCAGACGATTTCTGACCGACAAGGCCAATAATTGCTCTGGTTGCATCCGGTATGGAGCATCCGCCTGGACAATAACCTGCTGAACCCGACCATTATTGGTATAGTCATTGACATAATTGGAACCCGTTGCGACGGAAATGGTTTGATTAATCTCATCAAACGACACGCCCATGGCTTCCGCTTTTTCTCTGTCGGCATTAAGAGTGAGACTAGCTCCCTCACCAAGCCCATCAATATAGACATCAGCCAGTTGATGATTCTGATTTGCTTGCATAACAAGATTATCCGCAGCCTTTTTTAGCGCCTGATAACCTTTACCGCCTCTGTCCTGTAAATAATAAGTGAACCCGGATGAGGTTCCCATATCAGAAATCGCCGGAGGCAGCAGGCTCATCGTAACTGCGTCAGGCACGTTTGCCATTCTGGATTGAATATAGTCAGCTTCATCCTGCGCAGTCGTCCCTTCGCGTTGCTTCCAGTCCTTTAGCGTAGTGAACGCCATGGCCGAATTCTGACCTGAGCCCGAAAATCCAAATCCCAGAATCATAATGTTACTTTCCACCACCTGACGGTGAGCGATTTCGTCTTCAAATATATCGACAACTTTAAGCGTTCGCTGCATCGTGGCATCAGAAGGGAGCTGGATTGACGACATAAAATAGCCCTGGTCTTCATCGGGTAAAAATGACGAAGGCAAGGAAGACAGGCTGGCATACAATGCTAAACATAAAGCAGCATAAATTACCATCATGCGGCCGGAACGCTTGAGAACAAAGCCCAGACCGGAGGCGTAAAATAAGGTCAGGCGATGAAAGCGAGCGTTAAACCATGCTGAAAATGTTGTGCTTTTACCTTGATGACTGCGATGAGGCTTGAGCAAGGTTGCACACAGCGCAGGAGTTAATGTCAGGGCCAGGAATGCCGACAGTAAAATGGATATCGCCATCGAAATACAGAACTGTCGATAAATAATACCAACGGATCCGCTGGCAAAAGCCATAGGAATAAATACCGCCGTAAGCACCAGCGTAATGCCAATAATTGCCGGGGTAATTTCACGCATCGCTTCTCGCGTTGCTTCCTGTGCAGACATGTTTTTTTCTTCCAACAGGCGTTCAACATTCTCTACGACAACAATCGCATCGTCGACGATAATCCCGATGGCCAGAACCATGCCAAACATGGTCAAAATATTGATGGAATAACCACTTAATAACATAACGGTAAAGGTGCCAAGCAGCGCCACAGGTGCCACAATCGCAGGAATAAGCGTGCAGCGAATCTTGTGAAGAAAAAGCAGCATAACGAAAAAGACCAGAATCATAGCTTCGATAAATGTCTCAACCACTTTCAGGATAGAAAGCTTCACAAAAGGCGCTGTATCGAAAGGCACGGTGAATTCCATCCCTTCGGGAAGTACACCAGACAGTTCTGTTAACCGCGCACGGATAGCCGATGCGGTGCTAATAGCATTTGCACCAGGAGAAAGCTGAATGGCGGCAGCCGTTGCCGGCACGCCGTTTTCACGAATGCCAAATGCATAACTTTGTAACCCGGATTCCACGCGAGCAATGTCGGCCAATGTCAGACGAGCGCCGGAGATCTCTGATTTAATCGTGATATTGCGAAACGCCTCAACCGAAGAGAGTTGCCCTTTGACGGTTATCGGATAGGTAACCCTTTGTTCGCGAGTCGCAGGTTCATCTCCCGTTCTGCCCGGAGAAACAATCACGTTTTGTTGACTGACGGCAGTTAATACATCAGTGACAGAAAGCCCATAGCCGTGTAATTTCATCGGGTCCAGCCATATACGAAGTGCCCTTTCTCCGCCGAAAAGTTGGACTTTCCCTACACCGGATACGCGCCGGAGTTCATCCGTCACATTTCTGGCAAAATAATCGCTTAAATCAGCCTCCTGATATTCTCCGCTTTGGGATTTTAGTCCCACCATCATCAAAAAACCGGAATTGGCCGCCTCAACATTTATCCCATTTTGTCTTACAGACTGCGGCAAGCGAGGCTCCACAATTTTAATTTGGTTTTGCAGATCCATCTGGGCAAGTTTGATATCGGTTCCGGGTTTGAACGTTACCATAATTGACGCCATACCAGTGGTGTCACTGGAAGATTCAAAATACAGTAAATTGTCAACGCCAGATATTTCACGTTCAATCAGTGACACGACGGAAGTGTTCATTACATCCGGGCTGGCGCCTGGGTAACTGACTGAAATAATAATACTCGGTGGCGCAACAGCAGGATATTGCGCTACCGGTAAACGAGGAATGGACAATATTCCAGTCAGGACAATAAACAGAGCGATAACCCATGCAAAAATAGGTCGTTCAATGAAAAAGTGCGGCATCAGATGTACTTCCAGTCAACATACAGAGGGTAAAAATTCAACATGGCTCATCACATTACTGAATAGATATCACTAAATTATTCTCTGAGCATAACGTAATGATGTGAACCACGGATGGATAGTTTATGGAGGATATGTGTACTAAAACCCTCATGCCACTTTGTGTTTTCGACCAATGTAATCAGGTAAATACATCACAGCATTGTGTGAAATCAAATCATCCTGATGAGCAAATGTATAGGAGTGATACAAAAAAAGACCAGCAAAAAGCATTCATAATAAAAAATCAAATCATAAAAATCTGATGTGGTTTTTAAAATTAAATTAAGTATGGCAATGCTACTTAGAAATATGAAAATTATCCCGGATGTAATAATGGCAAAATCTCTTAGTACCCCTGATCTTTTCTGAATAATAAAAGAGAATACTGCTGTGATTATCAAAGCACGGATTAACGATGATGATAGTATAGTAGAGGCTACTTTTTCACCAATAGAGTGCATAATACAAAGCCAGTAATATAATAACGCCCATGAAATCAAGGAAAATAAAAGTGAGGCCATGAAATTCTCACGGCGAAAATTAACCGCCACCCCCATAATAACTCTCCTTACGCGATAGCATATATATACTTTCCCTGGCCCAGGTATGTACTAATGGATGGTTGTAATCCTAATTTGCCATACCTCAGTTAAGGATTATTGCATCACAATATTGATTCTTTATTTAAGAATTGTGTAGCCAGGATGGAGAGTCGAATAACTCAACTCCATACTTAATAAATTTTTTATGAAACCTTTTCAAAATGGTATTGTCAGAACATGTCGTCTTAAAATAGTTAACAGAAATAATTGAGCCAATAACCTTTAAAATGACGATAAACGGTATTTCAAGGTAAAATACACGCTGTCATCGGTACTCTGGAAGAAAATATGAACAAAAACAATCTGATCATTGTCGCCGAAGACGATGATGACATCGCCGCCATACTGACAGGCTATTTACATAAAGCAGGAATGAAAACCTTAAGAGCCGAAGATGGCGAGCAGGCAATCAATCTAACCCGTCTACGCAAACCTGACCTACTGTTATTGGACATTCACCTGCCCGTGTATGATGGCTGGAATGTTCTGACCACGTTGAGAAAGGAAACTAATGTACCCGTTATCATGGTTACAGCACTGGATCAAGACGTTGATAAACTAATGGGCCTGCGGCTCGGGGCAGACGACTATGTGATAAAACCCTTTAATCCATCAGAGGTTATTGCCAGAGTTGAAGCAGTACTTCGCAGAACCAGACCGAATGCAGAAGTTACTCAGTCACGGCCTTTAAGAACGCCTTTTCTTACAATTTATCCCGACGAATTTTATGTTGAAATCACTGTGCAAGATGAGGTTTCCGCGCCAGTATTGACTACTACTGAATTTAATCTTCTGACCTATTTGGCTAAAAATCCGAGAAAAGTGTGTTCGCGTGAAGAATTACTCGATGCATGTTTGCCTGAGGGGGACTCGCTGGATCGCACCGTAGACAGTCATATGAGCAAGCTTCGGAAAAAGCTTGAACATGCCGGCCTTAAAGGCGTTCCTGAAAGCATCAGAGGGTTGGGCTACCGGTTGGGCAACAATAAATGAACAAAGAAACAATTCTAAGCCGTCAGATATTGACTCATATGTTGTCGTTAACATTTGTTATTATTGCCATCACCGTACTTGGTTCCTATTTATTCTATAGTTTCTTGATTGATTACCTGCCGGGTGGGATGACCGCGGGAAACGAAGATAATATGACCTTACTTGATTGGATGTGGATCTTGATCGCTTCAATTACCAGTCTGGTCGTTTCACTCTTTTTTACCGTAAAACTGTCTGCAAGAATATTAAAGCCCTTAAATGCCGTGGCATATAGTCTGAAACAAATCTCTCAGGGAAACCTTAGCGCAAGAGCATCTGGTAGCAGTTCTCAGTTGGGTGAGATGAATAATCTCGTCAATGATTTTAATGAAATGGCGGAAAAATTACAGACCCTGGATACTCAGCGAAATTTATGGAATGCTGCAATCGCTCACGAACTCAGGACGCCAGTGACTATTTTGCGAGGAAGGCTTCAGGGGCTGGTTGACGGCGTTTTCGAGCCAGGACCGACGCTATTCAGAAACCTCCTTAAACAAACTGAAGGTCTGACCAACTTAATAGAAGATCTTCGTGTCGTGAGCTCCTCAGGAGGGGCTGGATACTCGCTAATGCTCAGTGAAGTCGATCTTGAGGCAACGATTTCGAATACGCTTGATACCTTTTTGCCGGACTTTGAAACTAAACAATTCAAAATCATAGCTGAACTTAAATATCAACGTAGCGTCTGCGATCCTTTACGCATTATTCAGTGTCTGACCGTTCTTTTTGACAATGCGTTGAAGTATTCCACATCGCAAACGCTTTTAGTTAAGAATGGTATTATGGGAAATGATAATTTTATAATCGTTCAGGATAAGGGCCCTGGAATTCCTGAAGAACTCCAGAGTTCCTTATTCCAGCCTTTTCAGCGAGGAGAGTATGCCAAAAATATTAACCCGGAGGGATGCGGTTTAGGACTATCAGTAGTAAAAGCCATTATGCGTGCTCACGATGGAAACGTAAGCTATAGTTTAACACGAGAAAACGGCTCGCTTTTTAAGCTGTCATGGCCTGTCAAAGGATGATTATAAACAGGCTCAATTGAGCCTGTTGTTAGCCAGAGATAGACTCCACATATTTCCGAGTTTAGCATCCCATATCGCTGGGGTAATTTTAAGCTTACCTCTTTTAGGACTTAACGTTATTTCGCTAAAATAGATATCTTGTCCTTTTAACATAAGGTCGACACGACAATAGTTTATTTCTTTTGCCAACTCCTGGGCAGCAATTACGGATTTATGAAATGACTCAGGTTCCTTAACCGGGGTTGGAGTATTTGGATATTCCATCTGAAAGGGTTGTAAATTCCACGATCTGTCATATACATTGATGAATGCGAAACCATTGTCATCAGTGAAATCAGCTTCAATGAAACAGGCTACGCCATGAAAACAGTGTATCCTTAACATTTCCGGGGTGACGTTTCTGTCCTTATCTGAAAATATATCAAGATACATTTCGCAGATAAGGACAGGTGAGATATTCTTATATTGCCATTCTCTGGTTGTATAATACATGTTCTTTTTAAGTGAAAGTTTTAACTTGTTTAACACTTTCGCGGGTTCAAAGTTCGCTCTGTCTGTGCATATAACTGTGCTACCACTATCATGATTGCATTTCAGCACAAATTTAGCAGGCAAGTTGTCGAAGTTGATATCTTCAACTCTATTATAGATGCCAACCAACGGAATTAGTTTAACTAAATTCGTGCGTCTTTCCACATATTCCCTGACGGCAAATTTATCAACGAGCATTGTATAAAAGGGGTTGTGATCAAACACGAGTCGATGACAAATCTTCTCGTTTAGTGTTAATGGATTACTTAAGTTTGAATAAGTCCCCGATGTTTTATTAAGTTTGGCTGTATGAAATGAAATATCTGTAGTAAAAAAACTGCTAAACTTTCTGAAACAATACTCAATATACTTAATGTGATAATTTATTTTATTCATATCCTCTCCTTATCAGAATAACTATCCTGACAGAGGATTATTGATTTATGTTGCACACATGATGGAGAGGATATGGACCGGCATAACTGTATTTATCTACGAATTTAAGCTGGATCAATGTCCGCTTCTGGCTTATAGCAAACCGGCAAGCCAGGTAACTTTGATGTCGTGTTTACATTCACTATTATTCCGACGCTGTTTTTACCCGAAGTAGGTTTAGCTAAACGCTAACAAAATGACTTACCAGGCGACGATTGCGGATCTGATGGATCATCAATGCAGGCGGATCGCTCACTGGCGGCAGGCGTTGCGCATCCAGCATCAGCGGGTTCGCCGGGCAGATGGAGCCGCAAATATAAGCCGGAATCCCGGCAAAAGTAGCGCTCATCGGACGGTGAACGTGCCCGCTGCACAGCGCCAGCGGCGGGAACGGCAGGGTGTTAAGCAACTGGCGCAGTTCCTCTGCGCCATCACACATCGCGCTATCGAGCGGCGCGATGCCGCTGGGGAACAAGTGCTGATGCAAAAACAGCAGCGCCGGTTGCGGGCTGGCGGCGAGCGCGTTTTTCAGCCACGGCAGATGCGGGCGGATATCGCCCCGGCTTTCGCCCGCGACGGTCACATCCAGGCCAATGACCGCCACACCGTCAAGCTGCTGGCAAAAATGCATTGCGTCAGCGGCGCTATGACGGGCAAAGGCGGGCAGGCTGGCGCACATTACCGCTTTATCGTCGGCATTGCCCGGAATGATGTGCGTGCGGCAGTTCAACCGTTGCAGTTCCCCGGCAATCGCCAGATAGCCTTCGTGCCAGCCATCGTCGGTTAAATCCCCGCTCACCACCAGCAAATCAGGTTGCAGGGCAAGCAGCCAGTCAATGGCGTTATGCAGCCGCGCGAGGTTGTCGTTGTCGGGCGCGGCGTGAATATCACTGAGCTGAGCAATCAGCATTTCTCCTCCGGTGTGGTTCTGTGCAGCCCGAAGTATGGCAGGCGGGCGCGGGAAAACGCACGAAATTTGCGAATACAGGCGTATCAGATGTCCTCGGAGAGCGATGCTTAGCAATCTTTTTTATTTTAATAAGAGAGATAACGCATCTTCCGGCGTCTTAATATTATTCACGCCTTGCCCGATTTTGCTCCCCATTGCTAGTATTTGCTCAGAATATACTTAATAGTTGCAGATCTCTATTGCAACGCCTTTAACAATGGAATGTGCCGAGGTTTACATGTATTTGATTGAATTAAATGATGACGATCTGGAGAGCATTATTTCAGATTCGGAGTACTTTACCGCCAGTGAAGACGAGTATTTTACTGCCGACGAAAACGATGCTGAATCAGTGGGGAGTTTTTCTCATTCAGCATATACAGCGCCGTCATCTTCGCGGTACTCTTCACTATCCGGCTCTGTTAAACATTACCGAAAGCATGTCAGTAAATTAGGTACGGTCGGTGAAAGTAAAAAATGGATAATTGATGAAACGGAGCCAAGGAGCAAATATCGGCTCAACAAACATATCCACGTTGAGCCGCTGTACATGAAAAACTACTATATGTGGCGGCGGCTTATTCGTGCCGGAAACCATCCGCGAGATGCCGCTAAATTAATGGGCAGTAAATTTTGTTATAAACAGGTCAAACAGAAAAAAGGTATCCAGCTCTTCAGCATCCGCTTAAGTGACGAAGACCGTGTTTTTTTTATGATTCAGGAAAAAGAGCGGATTGTGAAAATACTCAATATTGGCGGTCACTCTTTCGGTTAATGCAAAAAAGCGGTTACGCCACGGCGCGTATTGCGGCAATAAACGCCCTGAGCGTCGCCGGAACGTGCCGGTGGCTGGCGTAGTAAAGACACAATCCCGCAATCGGCGGGCACCACGCTTCAAGAACCTGCACCGCCAGCCCGTCGTTGAGCGCCTGGCGGGCATACGGTTCCGGCACATAGGCGATGCCCAGCCCCAGCACGACCGCTTCCACCATCAACGCACTGTTATCCAGACACAGCGTGCCGGGCACATTCAGCGTTAGCGGCTTATTGTCGCGCATAAACTCCCAACGATAGCGCTTGCCGCCCGGCAGACGCTGCGCGATGCAACGGTGTTGCAGTAAATCTTCCGGCGTTTGCGGTGTTCCTGCCTGTTCAAGGTAAGCGGGCGCAGCAAGGGTGATAAAGCGGATGTCGCCGCCAAACGGCACGGCAATCATGTCGCGCGGCACCGCTTCCGCCAGCCGGACTCCGGCGTCGAAACCGGCAGCCACGATATCCACCAGACGGCCATCGGTGACCAGATCCAGCTCCACCTGCGGATGCGCGCGTAAAAAATCCACCACCACATGCTGTAACAGCCAGCGCGCGCCGCCTTCATTGGCGTTGATGCGCAGCGTGCCGTGCAGTTCCTGCGGCTGGAAACGGGTGCTGTCGAGCACATCGTCCAGCGCATTCAGCAGCGGATCGAGCTGTTGCAGAAAAGCCGCGCCTTGCTGGGTAAGCGACACGCTGCGGGTCGTGCGGTGCAACAACCGGACGCCCAGCCGGGTTTCCAGCGCACGCATGGCGTGGCTGAGCGCCGAGCGGGAAACACCCAGTTCTCCCGCGGCCTGCTGAAAACTCTGCAAACGGGCCACAAGGAGAAACGCTTTCAAATCGCTAAGGCTGACATTTTTCATTGTTGAATTTTTTGCACCACTTCATGTCGATTGGTGAGTCTTATTCTAGCACCGGCGGCGGTGTAGGCTACAGATCCACTCACTTCAGGAGGTCACTATGTTGACATGGCTGATTACCGGCGCGTCTTCCGGGCTGGGTTTATCGATGACGCAAAAATTACTGGCGCGCGGCGATCGCGTTGCGGCCTGTGTTCGTCGCGCCGATGTGCTGAGCGATCTTCAGGCACAGTACGGCGGGCAGTTGCATCTTTGCCGTTTTGACATGACAGATACCGCGGCGATGCGTGGGGAAATCGACCGCGCCTTCAGCACGCTCGGCAGAATTGACCGGGTGGTGAGCAATGCCGGTTACGGGCTGTTTGGCGCGGCGGAAGAGGTCAGCGATACGCAGATCGAACGGCAAATCGCCACCAATCTGACCGGCTCAATCCAACTGGTGCGCGCGGTGCTACCGTGGCTACGGGCGCAGGGCGGCGGGCGAATTGTGCAGGTTTCATCAGAAGGTGGGCAGGTGGCCTATCCCAATTTCAGCCTCTATCACGCCAGTAAATGGGGCATTGAAGGTTTTCTTGAGTCGCTGGCGCAGGAAGTTAAACCCTTTGCGATTGATGTGGTGATTGCCGAACCCGGCCCGACGCAGACCGGTTTTGGCGGCGGCCTCGATCATGCCCAGCCGCTGGAGATTTATGATGCCACGCCCGCAGGTGATGTGCGGCGCGGCATTGCCAGCGGTGATTTCGCCATTACCGGTGATGCGGATCGTACGGTCGAGGCGATTATCGCCGTTGCTGACAGGCAAAACCCGCCGCTGCGGGTGCCGCTCGGCAGCATTGCTTACGATCATTTAGTGGCGACGCTGGGCGCGCGGCTGCGTGAAATCGAAGGCCAGCGTGCGCTGGCGTACTCCGCAGACCGCACATAACTCAGCGCATCGACAAAAGCGGTTTTGTTACCCGGCCCGGCTGGCGGTAAAACGCGATGGCCTGTTGCCAGTCGGCAAACGGGAACAGCGTGACGTCAGCGGGCGGGTTTTTGCGCAGCCGCGTCCAGATGTCGCTAAACGTTTGCTGCCAGGCGCTGGCGGAAAGCGAGTCGAGGTGGTTGCGGATGTGGAACCAGTGCACCACCGGCAGGCGGCGCTGGATGCCGAACGGCTGCCCGGAGAGCAGGCCGTAGCTAATAAACTGCGCGTGGGTCGGCAACGCCTGCAATAACTGCTCGGCCAGCTCGCCGCCGGTGGCGTCATACACCACGCCTGCTTTCGCCGCCGCCTGGCGAATGGCGACGCTGTCCGTTTCAGGCAGTGGGATCACGCCGCTTGCGGCCAGCCTGCTGGCATGCACGGCGGAGCGATAGATCCCGGTCACGCTTTTCGCACCGCTCTGTCTGGCCCACTGCGCGAGGTAGCCTGCGCATTCGGAACCGGCGGCGGTCACTATCACATGCTGGCCTTGCGGCGGATAGTGCGCCAGCATCATTTGCGCGGCCAGCGGATTAATATACGCGCGGGCGGCAAGGGCATCGTCGATATCATCGGGAACCGGCACGGCCAGTTCCGCCGGGCAGTCAACATACTGCTGCCAGGTGCCCTGGCCGCGTAATGGCAGCACGCGCTGGCCCAGTAAATGCGCGGTTTCTGGCGTGGTTTCGCACACCACGCCGACGCCTTCATATCCGGCAATCGCAGGCAGGGTAATGCGGTGGCTGTAGGCGCCGGTAATCGGGATCAAGTCCGAGGCATTGACCGGCGCCAGCAACATCTTGACGCGAAGCATGCCCGGCGCGCAGGGCAGCAGCGGGGTGGTTTCGGCGTACAGCGTGGTTAACGGTTCTCCGAACGCGCGGTAGCGTAATGCTGTATTATTCATCTCTTCATTCAATGTATCGCTTCGCATAGTCAGGGATTATATCTATGTTTTTCTCACCGAAATCAATTTGTTCTCTGCTGTTGATTTGTTTGCCGTCGGTGCATGCCGCTGCCATGGACTCTGCCCAACTGGCCGATGCTGTACGTTTGCAGGAGCAGCAGCTTGGCGCGCGCATCGGCGTGGCCGTGATGGATACCGCCAGCGGTAAAACGGCGAGCTACCGTGGGGATGAGCGTTTTCCGCTGAACAGCACTTACAAAGCGCTGCTGTGCGGCACATTACTCAGCAAGGTGGATAACGGCGAGCTGGCGCTGACGGACACCACGCAGTTCCCGCGTTCGGCGCTGGTGGCGTACTCGCCGGTGACGGAGAAATTTGTCGCCCCGGCGCGCATCAACTGGCAGCAACTGTGCAGTGCGGCGGTCAGCTACAGCGACAATACCGCTGGCAATCTGCTGGCGCATAAGCTTGGTGGCCCGGCGGCTATCACCCATTATCTGCAAACATTAGGTGACAGTGTCACGCGAATGGACCGTTTTGAACCCGAACTGAATAGCGCGATACCGGGTGATTTACGCGATACCACCACGCCGCTGGCCGTCAGCCGGACGTTGCAAAAACTGACGCTGGGAACGGCGCTGAAGCCCGGTTCACGCGCGCAGTTAATCCAGTGGATGCGTGAGGATAAGGTCGCCGATACGTTATTGCGCTCGACGCTGCCTGCCGGATGGACCATTGCCGATAAAACCGGCGCCGGGGATTTTGGTTCGCGTTCAATTATCAGTGTGGTGTGGCCGGAAAATCACTCTCCTCGTATCGTAGTTATTTATATAACGAACACGAAGGCGACGTTAAAACAGAGTAATGCGGCCATTGCCAGCCTCGGGAAAACGATATTTTCCGCGATCAAATAATCCGTCGACAGCGGAATAAATAACCGCTGTCCTTTTTAAGTTAAATTCCTTCTTGCCCCGAAAAAACCGCAAAAATAACCATAAATGGATAATGGTTATGTAGTGAGAATATCCTTATAATCTCCGTCCCTTTTCATGTCTTAAGTTTAAGCTGGAGGACACATGGAGCTCAACCGGAGGCAGTTCTTTCGGATCTGCGCGGGCGGTATGGCAGGCACGACTGTCGCATCTCTCGGATTCTTATCATCTTTTTCCGTTCAGGCGGAAACACGTCAATATAAACTCTTAAAAGCAAAAGAGACGCGAAATAACTGCACCTACTGTTCAGTCGGTTGTGGAATGCTGATGTACAGCCTCGGCGATAATGCGAAAAACGTTCACGAGAGTATTTATCATATTGAAGGCGATCCGGATCACCCGGTCAGCCGCGGCTCGCTGTGCCCAAAAGGTGCAGGGGTGCTGGACTATATTCACAGCGAAACACGTTTACGTTACCCGGAATATCGTGCGCCGGGATCAGATAAATGGCAGCGCATTTCCTGGGACGAGGCCATCGATCGTATTGCGCGATTAATGAAAAAAGATCGCGACGCCAATTTTATTGAGAAAAACGCGCAGGGGCTGACGGTCAATCGCTGGACCACCACCGCCATGCTGTGCTCTTCGGCGGCCAGCAATGAAACCGGCATTCTGGACGGTAAATTCACCCGTTCGCTGGGGATGGTGGCGATTGATTGCCAGGCACGCTTGTGCCACGGCCCGACCGTCTCGGCGCTGGCACCGACTTTTGGTCGCGGCGCGATGACCAACAACTGGGTGGACATTAAAAACGCCAACGTGGTGCTGATCATGGGCGGGAATGCCGCCGAAGCGCACCCGGTCGGGTTTAAATGGGTGGTGGAAGCGCAAACCAAAAATGATGCCACCGTTTTGGTGGTCGATCCGCGCTTTAACCGCAGCGCGGCAGTGGCGGACTTTTATGCGCCGATCCGCGCCGGTTCCGATACCGCGTTTCTGCTTGGCGTCATCCGCTACTTGCTTGAACACGACCAGGTTCAGCACGAGTATGTGCGCCACTACACCAACGCCGGGTTGATCATTCGTGAGGATTACGCCTTTAACGACGGTCTGTTCAGCGGCTATGACGCCAGCAAACGCCAGTACGACAAAGCAAGCTGGTTCTATCAGCTCGATGCCCAGGGCAATGCGCTGCGTGATGATACCTTCAGCCACCCGCGCTGCGTGTGGAATCTGCTGAAAGCCCACGTTGATCGCTACACGCCGGAAATGGTCAGCCGTCTGTGCGGCACCACGGTGGAGGATTTCACCCATATCTGCGGCGTGCTGGCCAGCACCAGCAAGCCGGATCGCACGGCCACCATTCTCTATGCGCTGGGCTGGACGCACCATTCCGCCGGGGCGCAGATTATTCGCGCCGCCGCGATGCTGCAACTGCTGCTCGGCAATATCGGTATGGCGGGCGGCGGGGTGAATGCTTTGCGCGGTCACTCCAACATTCAGGGCTATACCGATCTTGGCCTGCTGTCGACCAATCTGCCGGGGTATATGCCGCTGCCGTCGGAAAAACAGCCGGATTACCAGACCTATATTTCGCAAATCACGCCGCCGTCGCTGGGCGTGAATGAAGTCAACTACTGGCAGAACACACCGAAGTTTTTCGTCAGCATGATGAAAAGTTTCTGGGGCGAACACGCCACGGCGGAGAACAACTGGGGCTACGACTGGTTGCCGAAATGGGACCGTCTGTACGATGTGATGACCCAGGCCGAAATGATGCAGGAAGGCAAAATCAATGGCTACATTGTGCAGGGGTTCAACCCGCTGGCCGCCTTCCCGGATAAAAACAAATCCTCCCGCGCACTGGCAAAACTGAAATACATGGTGGTTATCGATCCGCTGGCGACCGAATCCTCCACCTTCTGGCAGAACCATGGCGAGATGAACGACGTTAACCCGGCTGATATTCAGACCGAAGTGTTCCGCCTGCCATCCTCCTGTTTTGCCGAAGAAGATGGTTCGATTGCCAACTCCGGGCGCTGGTTGCAGTGGCATTGGGCCGCGGCTGAGCCGCCAGGTGAAGCGCTGCACGATGCCAAAATCCTTGGCCGACTGTTTATGCGCCTGCGCGAGTTGTACCAGCAGGAGGGCGGTGCCAACCCCGCTCCGCTGCTGAATGTCAGCTGGGATTATGCCGACCCGTACGATCCGCAACCGGAAGAGATTGCCCGTGAAGCCAACGGCAAAGCGCTGCGCGATCTGTACGACGACAACGGCGTGTTGATCGCCAAAAAAGGGGAACAGTTAAGCAGCTTTGCCCAGTTACGCGCGGACGGCTCCACCAGCAGCTACTGCTGGGTCTACTGCGGTAGCTGGACGCCGAAAGGCAACCAGATGGCGAACCGTGATAACAGCGATCCGTACGGGCTGGGTTGTACGCCAGGCTGGGCGTGGTCGTGGCCTGCCAACCGCCGTATTCTCTATAACCGCGCTTCCGCCGATCCGTCCGGGAAACCGTGGGATGCGAAACGCGCGCTGCTGCACTGGGACGGCCAGCGCTGGGCGGGAATGGACGTGGCCGACTACAGCCAGGCCGCGCCGGACAGCAATGTCGGGCCCTTTATCATGAACCCGGAAGGCGTCGGGCGTCTCTTCTCGCTCGATAAGATGAACGACGGCCCGTTCCCGGAACACTACGAGCCGGTTGAGTCGCCAATTGGCACCAACCCGCTGCACCCGGCGGTGGTCTCCAGCCCGGTGGTACGCATCTTTGAAGCCGATAAAGCCAATATGGGCAAAGCCGATGCCTTCCCGTATGTCGCCACGACCTATTCGATCACCGAGCTGTTCCGTCACTGGACAAAACATGCGCGGCTGAACGCTATTGCCCAGCCGGATCAGTTTATTGAGATCGGCGAAGCGCTGGCGCAGGAGAAGGGGATTGTGGCTGGCGATGTGGTGAAAGTCAGTTCCCGACGCGGCTACATCAAAGCCAAAGCGGTGGTCACCAAACGCTTGCAGACGCTGATCATCGACGGCAAGCGCATCAATACCGTGGGCATTCCATGTCACTGGGGTTTTGAAGGGGCAACGCGCAAAGGCTTTCTCGCCAATACGCTGACGCCGTCGGTCGGCGATGCCAACTCGCAAACGCCGGAATACAAGGCGTTTTTAGTGAACATTGAGAAGGCGTAAGGAAGCGAAGCGATGTCCATGCAATCACAAGACATTATCAAACGTTCAGCCACTAACGGCTTTACGCCACCGCCGCAGGCGCGGGATTTCCGCGCGGAAGTGGCAAAACTGATCGACGTCTCCACCTGTATCGGCTGCAAAGGCTGCCAGGTGGCCTGCTCGGAGTGGAACGATATTCGCGACGACGTGGGTTACTGCGCCGGGGTTTACGACAACCCGCTTGATTTAAGCGCGAAATCCTGGACGGTGATGCGGTTCAGCGAAACCACACAGAACGGCAAACTGGAGTGGCTGATCCGCAAGGATGGCTGCATGCACTGCGCCGAACCAGGCTGCCTGAAAGCCTGCCCGTCGGCAGGGGCGATTATTCAGTACGCTAACGGCATCGTCGATTTTCAGTCTGAGCACTGTATCGGCTGCGGTTACTGCATTGCCGGTTGTCCGTTCAACGTGCCGCGCCTTAACCCGCAGGATAACCGGGTTTACAAATGCACACTCTGCGTCGATCGCGTCAGCGTCGGCCAGGAGCCTGCCTGCGTAAAAACCTGTCCGACCGGGGCGATTCACTTTGGCACCAAAGCCGAAATGCTGGAGCTGGGCGAGGCGCGCGTGGCGCAACTGCAAAAACGCGGCTACCCGCAGGCGGGCGTCTACAATCCGCAGGGCGTTGGCGGTACGCACGTGATGTATGTGCTGCAACATGCCGACCAGCCGGAGCTGTATCACCATTTGCCCAACGAACCGAAGATCGATCTCCCGGTCAATTTATGGAAGGGTATTCTCAAGCCGCTCTCCGCCGCCGGATTTATCGCTACCTTTGCCGGTCTGCTGTTCCATTACATTGGCATCGGGCCGAACAAAGAGACGGACGACGAGGAGAACGATGATGAGTAAGATCCTGCGCACCAAATTTATCGATCGCGCGTGTCACTGGACGGTGGTTATCTGCTTTTTCCTCGTGGCGGTTTCCGGCGTTGCGCTGTTCTTTCCGTCGCTGCAATGGCTGACGCAAACCTTCGGCACGCCGCAGATGGGGCGCATTCTGCACCCGTTTTTTGGCGTGTTTATCTTCCTGATGCTGATGGTGATGTTCGTGCGTTTTGTGCATCACAACATTCCCGATAAACAGGATCTGCCGTGGATCAAAGGGATCGTTGAGGTACTGAAAGGCAACGAGCATAAAGTGGCGGATGTCGGCAAATATAACGCCGGGCAGAAGATGATGTTCTGGACCATCATGAGCATGATTTCGCTCCTGCTGGCGACCGGCATCGTTATCTGGCGGCCGTGGTTTGCCCACTATTTTCCGATCCCGCTGATCCGCTGGTGTTTGCTGATCCACGCCACCTCGGCCGTGGTGCTGATCCTTGCCATCCTGGTGCATATTTATATGGCATTCTGGGTGAAAGGGTCGATTACCGGCATGATTGAAGGCAAAGTGAGCCGTCGCTGGGCGAAGAAACATCATCCGCGCTGGTATCGCGAAGTGCAGGCCGCTGAGAAGAAACAGCAGCCGTAATCCCGCCTGGCCGGAGGCAATTCGTTCTCCGGCCGCACTCTCTCTGACCGCCGCTCCGCTGGCTTTTCCGAATATCGTCTATGATTGTTTCTCGTGACATCGTGGAGAGGAGAAGGCATGGAGTCGAAATCTTTTGCGAAAAGCTGGGGTGCCGATGACATCGGCGAAGGCACGGTGCGCTTCCGTTTGTGGGCAACAGGCCAGCAGAGTATCACGCTGCGGCTTCCTGCTAACGATATCGCGATGCAGCCGGTCGGCAAAGGCTGGTTTGAAACCACAGTTCCCGATCTTACGCCCGGAACACCCTATCAATATGTGCTGGAAGATGGCAGAGCCATCCCCGATCCCGCCTCGCGCGCGCAACAGCGGGATGTTAATGGCCCGTCGTTGGTTGTCGATCCCGCCCGCTACCGCTGGCAACATGCGCACTGGCAGGGCCGCCGCTGGGAAGAGGCGGTTTACTACGAACTGCATATCGGCACCTTCACCCCGCAGGGCACTTTTCAGGCGGCCATCGAAAAACTGCCGTACCTGGCGGAACTGGGCATCACGGTGATTGAAGTGATGCCGGTTGCGCAGTTTGGCGGCGATCGCGGCTGGGGTTATGACGGCGTCTTACTCTACGCGCCGCATGCGGCCTACGGTTCGCCGGATGATTTCAAAGCGTTTGTCGATGCTGCGCACGGTTACGGCCTGGCGGTGGTGCTCGATATTGTGCTCAACCACTTCGGCCCGGAAGGCAACTATCTGCCGCTGCTGTCGCCGGATTTTTTCCACCCGGAACGCGAAACGCCGTGGGGCGCGGGCATTGCCTATGAAGTGGACGCCGTACGGCGCTATATCGCAGAAGCGCCGCTCTACTGGCTGACGGAGTTTCACCTCGATGGCCTGCGGTTTGATGCCATTGATCAAATCGAAGACCGCGCGGAGCAGCATCTGCTGGTGGAGATCGCCGAACGCATTCGCGCAGCGATCCCGGATCGTGCCGTGCATCTCACCACCGAAGATTGCCGCAACATTATTGCCCTGCATCCGCGCGGCAGCGCGGGCGAGATCCCGCTGTTTAGCGGCGAGTGGAACGACGATGTGCATAACGTTGCCCACGTATTAGCCACCGGCGAAACGCACGCTTACTATCAGGATTTTGCCGATCGCCCCGAGCAACTGCTGGCGCGGGCGCTGACGGAAGGGTTCGCTTATCAGGGAGAAGTCTCACCGCAGAGCGGCGAGCCGCGCGGCGTTGACAGCCGCGGGCAGCCGCCTACGGCGTTTGTCGATTTTATTCAGAACCACGATCAGGTCGGCAACCGGGCGCAGGGCGAAAGGCTGCTGAGCCTGGCGGGAGCGGATCGCACCCGCGCGCTGCTGGCGATGTTGCTGCTGTCGCCGCATATTCCGCTGCTGTTTATGGGCGAAGAGTATGGCGAAACGCAGCCGTTTCTCTTTTTTACCGATTTCCACGGCGATCTGGCGCAGGCCGTGCGCGAAGGCCGGGCAAAGGAGTTCGCGGGCCATGTCGGACACGGCGAAACGGTGCCCGATCCAAATGACCCGGCCACGTTTGCACGCTCGAAGCTGAACTGGCAAACACCGAACAGCGCCGAGGGCAAAGCGTGGCTGTCGCTGACAAAGCAACTGCTGGCGCTGCGTCAGCAACATATTGTGCCGCTGCTGGCGAAGGCGGGCGGCCATCAGGGCGAGGTGCTGGCTACCGCGCCCGGTTTTCTCGCCATCTGCTGGCGCTTCCCGCAGGGGACGCTCTCGCTGGCGCTGAATCTGGGCGACACGCCGCAGCCGCTGCCAGTGATGCCCGGTAACACGCTGTTTGCCTTGCCGCAGGCGCAACCTGAATTGGCGCCCAATGCCATTATCGTTCGTCTTGCAGGGAGAGAAGCATGAGCACGCCCACCGCAACGTACCGGATTCAGTTTCGTAATGGCATGACCTTTGATCGGGCGATTGCCCGCATCCCTTATCTCAAACGGCTGGGGATCAGCCATCTTTACGCTTCGCCGATTTTTACCGCCACCCGCGGTTCGACGCACGGTTACGACGTGACTGACGCCAATGAGATCGATCCGGCGCTGGGCGGTCGCGATGCGTTTATGCGCATGGCGGCGGCGCTGAAGGGCGCCGGGATGGGGTTAATTCTCGATATCGTGCCCAATCATATGGCCGCCTCGCTGGAAAACCCGTGGTGGCGCGATGTCATCGCGCAGGGGCAGAACAGCCCGTACGCGCGCCATTTCGATATTGACTGGTCGCGACCGCTGACGCTGCCTTTTCTCGGCGACGATTTCGCCACGGTGGTGGAAAAGGGCGAACTCACCGTTCAGGCCGATCCGCAAACCGGCCATCCCGTTTTTGTCTATTTCGACAGCGTTTACCCGCTGGTGGCGGAAAGCTGGCAGGGGCGCGAAACAGAGGTGCTGGCGCTTCGCGACAGCCGCGATCTGATTGCGCTGCATGAGCTTCAGCCGTGGCGTTTAACCTGCTGGCGCACGGCGGCAAGCGATCTGTCGTACCGACGCTTTTTTGAGATAACCGGGCTGGTTGGCGTGCGGGTTGAAGATGAAGCGGTATTTGACGACAGTCATCGCCTGATTCTCGAACTGGTGAACAGCGGTGTCGTTGACGGTCTGCGCGTCGATCACATTGACGGGCTGGCCGATCCGCTGGGATATCTGCGCCGTTTGCGCCAGAAGACCGGGCCGGAGTGCTATATCACGGTGGAAAAAATTCTCGGTAAGGGGGAGCAACTGCCCGCCGACTGGCCGGTTTCCGGTACGACCGGCTATGAGTTTATCGCCGCGCTGTCGGATGTGCTGGTGGACGACGAGCAGCTCGACTCCCTGCGTAAAGCCTGGCATCAGGTGACGGGCAGAGCTGTCGATATGCACGCAGAGCTGCGTGCCGCGAAGCGGTTAATGGTCGATCGCAATTTCGCTGGCGAGTTCAATACGCTGGTGCGGTTGGCGGTAGAGATTGGCCACGCTGAAATTCCGGTGCCGCAGGCCAAAATGGTGCGCCAGGCGCTGCGGGAATTGCTGATTGCCTTTCCGGTTTATCGCACCTATGGCACCGCGCAAGGCCTGACGCCAGCCGACGCTGAGCGGCTGGCAAAAGTGGTCGATTGGGTCAGGAGGAGCGAACATGCGCCGGACCCGGCTGCGCTGGATTTTATCATCCGCATCCTGCAGGGCGACGTGGCGAAAAGCATGCTGCATCAGGCGGCGCATTTTCGTACCCGTTTCCAGCAACTGACCGGGCCGCTGATGGCGAAAGCGGTGGAGGATACGCTGTTCTTTCGCCAGAACATGGATCTGGCGCTCAATGAAGTGGGCGCAGAACCGTTGCCGCGCACCTTCTCATTACAGCGTTTTCACCGCGAGATGCAGACACGGCTTGAACAGCAGCCGGATGCGCTGTCGGCAACCTCCACGCACGATACCAAACGCGGAGAAGATGCCCGCGCCCGGCTCTATACGCTGACCGAAGCGCCGCAGCAGTGGGCGGATTGTGTGACGCGCTGGCGGCATCTCAACCGCGAAAAAGTGGTGCTGCTCGACGATGGCCCGGCACCAAGACCGGCAGTGGCGTGGATGATCTATCAGGCGCTGGCGGGCGTCTGGCCAGCCACATTACAGGCGGATGATGCGCAGGGGTTACAGGCGCTGGAGTCGCGGTTTATTGAGTTTCTGGAAAAAGCGCTGCGCGAAGCGAAGCAGCGCACCGACTGGATCGAAACCAACGACGCCTATGAAAACGCGGTACTCGGTTATGCCCGCCATCTGCTTTCCCCGGAGAATCAGGCATTTTTGCAGGATTTCACCGCCGCCTTACAACCATTTATTCGCGCCGGGCTGGTCAACAGCCTGACACAGACCTTAATTAAACTGGCCGCGCCGGGCGTGCCGGATATCTACCAGGGCAGCGAAGCGCTGAACTTCAGCCTGGTTGATCCGGATAACCGGCTGGAACCGGATTATGAGGAGCTGGAACGGCTGCTGAGCGATGAAGAGCAGGCCGATCCGCATTCGCAGGAGAGCTGGAACAGCGGGCAACTGAAACAGTTTTTTATCGCCCGGCTGTTGCAGTTACGCCAGCAGAAACCCCGGCTTTTTCAGCGCGGCGACTATCTGCCGCTGACCACTTCCGGCCCGCAGGCGGACAACATCATTGCTTTTGCCCGCCAGGATAACGACGCGGCGTTAATTGTGCTGGCGCCGCGCCTGCTGTTCGGCGCGCTGGATGGCAGCCTGGCCGGTGCAGTGGTGTCGCTGCCTGCGGGGCTGGCGAACCGTCGCTGGCGCGACATTCTCAGTGGGGAAGAGTTCGCCCTGAGCGACAGCGTTCATCTGCGTTCTATTGGCGGCTACACCTTCGCGGCGCTGGTGAGTGCGTAAAGCGGTATTCAGCATTGTGATATCAGGTAACACTGTTAAAACAGAGAGGGAACCATGTCTGATTTTTACATTACGGCAGGGCACGGCCAGCAATTGGGAGCAAATTTCGATGGCGAGGGAGTTAACTTCGCGCTTTTTTCGGCGCACGCCGAACGCGTAGAACTCTGTTTGTACGATGCCACGGGCAAGACGGAGATCGCCCGGCTGACGCTACCGGAAAACACGCATGAGATCTGGCACGGTTATGTGCCCGGTCTGCAACCCGGCGCGCTGTATGGCTATCGCGTATATGGCCCGTTCGATCCGGAAAATGGCCACCGTTTTAACCCGAATAAACTGCTGATTGATCCTTACGCGCGTGAGTTGGCTGGCGATATCGAATGGAATGCGGCGCACTTTGCCTATGATCTCAACCATGAAGATAAAGACCTGACCTTTGACGAGCAGGACAGCGCCCCCTTTACGCCAAAGTGCCGGGTTATCGATACGCAGGAATTTGACTGGCAGGATCAGAACCGCCCGAATATTGCCTGGCCGCGTACGGTGATCTACGAAACCCATGTCAAAGGCTTTACCCAGCTTAATCCTGCGCTGCCTGCGGAACTGCGCGGCACCTTTGAAGGCATGGGGCACAAGGCGACGGTTGACTATATCCGCAGCCTTGGCATTACCAGCGTTGAACTGCTGCCGGTGCACTGGTTCCCGGACGATCAACATTTGCTGGATAAAGGGCTGCGCAATTTCTGGGGTTACAACACGCTCGGCTTCTTTGCGCCAGCCTCGCGCTACTACGGCCCGCGCGGTATTCAGGGTTTTCGCGAAATGGTGCGGGCATTTCACGACGCCGGGATCGAAGTGATCCTCGATGTGGTTTATAACCATACGGCGGAAGGCAACGAGCTTGGCCCGACGCTCTCTTTCAAAGGGATCGATAACTTCTCTTACTACCGCACGTTGCCCGATCAACACCGTTATTACATCAACGATACCGGTACCGGCAATACGGTGAATACCTCGCACCCGCGCGTATTGCAGATGGTGATGGATTCCCTGCGTTACTGGGCAGAATCGATGCATATCGACGGTTTTCGTTTCGATCTTGGCACTATTCTCGGTCGCGAGCCGGAAGGGTTCGATCAGCGCGGCGGATTTTTCGATGCCATGACGCAGGACCCGGTATTGTCGAAACTGAAACTGATCGGCGAGCCCTGGGATATCGGGCCTGGTGGTTATCAGGTCGGCGGTTTCCCGCCGGGATGGGCGGAGTGGAACGACAAATACCGCGATACGCTGCGCGAATACTGGAAGGGCGATAATGTCTCGACGGATTTCGCCGCGCGTCTGCTCGGCTCCGGCGATCTGTACGATCAGCGCGGTCGTCGCCCGTGGGCGAGCGTCAACTTTATTACGGCGCATGATGGCTTCACGCTGCGCGATTTGGTGTCGTATAACGACAAACACAATGAGGCCAACGGCGAAGACAATAACGACGGGCATAACGACAACCGGTCATACAATTATGGCGCGGAAGGGCCAACGGACGATGAAGGCATTCTCGCGGTGCGCGCCCGCCAGCAGCGGAACTTCCTCACCACCTTGCTGTTCTCGCACGGCACGCCAATGATCCTCGCAGGCGATGAGTTTGGCCGTACCCAGCAGGGGAATAACAATGGCTACTGCCAGGATAGCGAAATCTCCTGGATCCACTGGGATGAGATTCAGGGCGAGGGCGAGGCGCTGCGTGAATTTACCCGCCAGTTGATTGCGCTGCGTGCGTCACAGCCGCTGCTGCGGCGGGAAAACTGGCGCGACGGGATGGAGATTGTCTGGTTCAATGCCGGTGGCGGTTTCCAGCAACCGGAGCAGTGGGAAGAGGGAACGACGCTCGGCGTGCATATCGGACGCGCCGATTTGCAGGATCAGGAAGGGATCTGGCACGACGTATTGATGCTGTTCAACCCGTTCGAAGGTACGGTGCCGTTTCGCATTCCGCAGTTTGGCAAAGGCGGCTGGGTGCTGGAGCTGTCAACGTCTGAGAAGGTCAAACCCGGCGTGGTGATCACGCGCGAGAAGGATTTTGAACTTGATGGCCGCAGCATTGTGCTGTTCCGGCGGCCTTAAACCTTAGGGCGTCAGCGGCTTAACCGGCTGACGCCCAACCGTTTAGCTTCGAACGAGCAGTTTTCCTTGCAGCAGCAGGGAAAACGTTTTGACCATCAGCAGGCCAATCACCAGATTGGCGGCAATAAACAGCGGGAATGACATCCAGTAGAGTGCGCCGCCGGGCGCGGCATGCCCCAGCCGGATAGAGGTGGTGGCGAGCGACGCTATGCCGAAGGAGAAGCTCCAGAACGACGGGTTAAACGGCTGGGCGCTGTACCACGGGATCAGGCGGATCATAAACAGCATTTGCAGCAGCCCGTAACCAAACAGCAGTTTCGCGAATACATCAACCTGGCCGCCGTTGACGCTGAGCCATGCGCTACAGGCGACAAACGCGGGCGCCATCTGAATGCCGAGCGACGTACGCACCGCAGGGGACATTTCATCGAGGTTGCGCAGGCGGCTGAGGATCGCCGGTTCAAGGCTGAGCCAGGAGAAGAGCCCGGCGCCGAGAAACAGCATCCCGACATCGTTAAAACCGAGCGCGCCGCAGGCCATGGCGCTGATAAAGTTATTGGCGACGGTTGGCAGATAAAGCCCCGGCGTGGTGGCTTCTTTCGGATGGGTGCCACGCCATAATCCGGCCGTCTGCCAGGCGGCATAGGCAAGCTGGCAGATGACGGCGGGCAGAAAAAGCGCCAGTGCCAGCGGGTAGCACCAGGGCGTCAGACCGATCGCCACCAGCATGGAGGTGGCGGGCAGCAGGCTGACAAAACTGCTTTTTAGTGGATGGGTAATCTCTTCGAGCAGCGTGCCGGTGTGGCGCAACAGGCGGGTGAAAAACGCCAGCGTCAGCAGCACCCAGATAACAATAGCCAGAATAATCAGCGTATTCGCAGGCCACAGTGTGACCGGCCAAAAAGTGGCGGCAAAGCGCCAGGAAAAGCCCAGCCCGATAATACCGAGCACAATGCCAAAATAACCAGCGGGAAGGTTGAGGGGGGCATTTTTCATCACCAGGCTCCTGAAAATACCACGCAATAAATTGCCGGGTATTGTATGTGATATTTTAAATGCTTGTTTAATTTATTTACCTGGCGCAGTGGTTTAAATATGAACATTAAGTGGTCGCAAAAGCATCACTATATTTTGCTGAAATAATATTTAAATAGCGATGGTGTATTTCTTTACCGTTGGCAAAACATCGCACAATAATAAGTCAATGCCGTTAATTAAATTAACGGCATTTTTCGTTGGCGCTATTTCAGCTTGCCTGGTAGGTTTTATTTCTGATATCCAACAACGCGGTAAGCGCTTTCGCGTTTTGATCCTCCTGGTAACTGTAGATCAGAATATCGACAACCCAGCGCCCTGGTGCGCGCGGTGTTACCCCCAGCGCCGCAGCCTGTTTTTGCATTTGTTGCGCCAGGCGGGAAATGTAGTGGCCCGTTTTCCAGTCGGAGGCCACGTCAAACGCATACAGCGGCGAGAGCGTTAACGGCGTGCTCACCCGCAGTGGCGTGGTCAATGGATCCTGTGACGGATCGGCGCCTGACCACCAGCAGGCCGCGATACGCATTGCGCGATGCGATGCGCCGAGAATGGCCGCCTGGCCTGCCGTGAGCGTCTGGAACAACGTGGCCAGCGCCTCTTCCAGTGTTTCTCCCGCCAGCGTTGTCACCGTGGTATCCGCCAGCAACGGGGAGATACGCGTCGGGAACATGGCCAGCGGCGTCTGGTAGATAAAGTCGGGGTTGATGCGCTTACCGGCCAGCAAATTAGCATTGCGCGCAATCGACGTGCCTCCCCACGCATCCTGTAGCCCCATGATATTCAGACGATAGAAAACCATCGGCAGGGTAAGCAGATCGCTGATCGGCAGCCCTTCTTGCGGCAGATCGTAAATCAGTCGATTCCCCATCTGATGGCTGACAAAACGCTGCCCTGCACCGGTATCGATTGCAGGCCACAGGATCTGCCGCGAAAGCAGGATTGTCTCTTCGTCGGCTTTTCGCTGTAAACGGAAGGTCTGCGGGGCCGTCACGGTTTTGCCTCCGGCATAACGCTGGGTGGCCTGCGGGGCGTAGATCATCCAGTCTGAACCCGGTGTTCCGACGGTGACATAGCTCTCCGCGCCGGGTGGGAATCCGAACTCGGCCATGCGCGTCTCCAGCGCCGCCGGGATGATCCGCTTATCCAGATCGGCCGCAAAAGCCGCTGAACAGGTGAAGAGAAAATCATCCGGTTCGCTGCCGAAATCGCTGCGTTGTTCAAGACGTTCGAGGCTGATTGATGAGATCACCGTTGGTGTATTGGGGGTCAGAATCGACAACAGATAAAGATAACGGCGCGTCGGCAATCCTTTGAGATCGGGCGCAACGCTACGCAGATTGGCCCATGCGTCGCCAATTTTCTGCGCGAAACTGGCTAACCCGTTTAGCGCATTGATTGCCGGAAGCGGAATGGCTTGCTGGGTTGCGTCCTGCAACTGCGCGAGGTCGGAAGCGATGGCGTCCCACACGGTAGAAAAAGCGGCCAGCAGCGTAATGATCGGCTCATAGCGTGAATCGCGCACCAGCGGCGAACTCACCCCATCATCGGGCTGGTTAAACAGGATCTCGAAGGTGGCCTGATCCTGGGCGGCAAACTGGCGGGTCGCCGTGAAGGCATAATCCCACTGCGCCAGTGTCGCGACGGCATTCTCTGCGGGTGTGGCGGCCGACGCGGTTTGTCTGGAAACCACGGCAGGCTGCGGATAACTGCTTAACGGCACCGGGATTTGCAACTGCCCAATCTGGCCATCAGTGTGGGCGACATTTTCCAGCGGAATAATAAATGATAACCAGCTTGAATCCTGGTAGCCGTGCACCCCGGCGATACCATGACGGTCAAACTCAAGCTGGTTAACCTGATACGCCAGTTGCAGGGTGACGTTACGCTGAACCATCGGATCTTTAACACCAAACGCGGTGGTTAACCGCGTAATGCCCTGTGCGAGCGCGACTTTCGCGGTCGACAGCGAGATTTGCGGAACCAGCGTCAGGCCACGCGGCGGCGCGCTGTCATTGAGCTGATAATGCCCGCTCAGGCTGCCGGCATCCACGCTGCCCAGTTGCGTGGCAAAAGTCTCAACATCGCCAAAGAACAGCGCGATCTTTTCCAGGGTATCGCCGGGCGAGGGGGTAAATGACCTGGAGCCCAGGGTGAGGGTTGAACCGGCACTAAAAAAGTCTGTGCGTTGCTGGTTTGCCACAATCACATCTGCGAGGGTGGTATTTGCCCAACTGGCCACGCTGGTCAGGGTAGTCAGCGTCTGTGGCGCGGTCGTCGGGGTGACGTTAATCGCCGTGTCATGCAAAAACAGCGGCTGCGGAGTGTCGAGGATTTTGCTGTTTCCGGCCAGTTCATAAAGTGGCAGCTCCAGAGCCTGCGCGATACTGCTGAGCGTATCGCTGGCGCTCGTCACACAGATTTTGTCGGGCTGATCTTTGCGGGCAATCGTCAAATCAGGCCGGATGATGTTGCGCGTCGTCGCGAGGAGGGTCGCCAGATAGCGCGGTGATACCCCGGTCATTTCGGCAAGCGGCACCAGCGGAGCATCGTTATTGGCGACGATCTGCTGCGTGTTGACGATGTGGGTGGTTAATTTGCCGGAAAGCTGGGGCGCACTGGCTATATCGGCCGTCGGCGGTGCGCCGTCGCCCGTGACATTGAGATCAAGTTGAATCAGCGACTGCACCGTTGATGCGCTGCTCAGGGCCACAAGTAATTGCTGCTCCATGGCGTTAATGGCTTCCGTCTGCCCCTGATTATCACCGCTGATAATGGGCTGTACTCGCTGCGCCACGCCGTTGGCGATCTGCTGTTTCGCCGTGATGACCTGTTGGATAGCGGTGCGCGTTTTCGGGTGATTGGCACCGGCAACCGCATACTCTGGCGACAACACCAAATCAATGGCAGAGAACAACTGTTGTTGCCATTGCTCCGGGTCTGCCGCGCGGAATGCGGTGGTGCCGGAACCCCATTCCAGCCCCTGTTGCGGGCTGTAGCTTACCTGTTGAGCATTGCCGTTCCACGCAAGCGTGGTCAGCGGCGGCAGGGCGAAATAGCGGGCGCTTTGGGCATCAACCGCATAATTCACATAACTGCCGCGATCGGAAAAATTCGCCACCCACAAACTCTTCTCTTTACTCTGCGTCGCGCCGCCATTGACCGCTGCCCGCATCGATGCCTGTTTCAGCAGCGTATTTCCCTGCGTCTGTTGCGGGCCGGTCGCCAGCTTCAGGCCGCTGAAGGCGTTTTCAAAATCAATGGCAAACTGCGTAAGAGATTGCAGATTGTCACTGGCGGAGAAAGGCGCGGCGGTAATGGATGTGGTGGACGAAACCATCAGCGGCGCTGAATCGAACCCGGCGGCCATCATCGTCGGATCGCGTGAAATCGCGAGGCTGACGCCCAGATTCTGGATCGCCCGCTCAGCATAAGGCCGTACCTGCGCCGACAGTTGCAGGATCACCACGGGCGTAATAATCGCACGCGCAGAGAGCGCCAAATCCTGCGCAACAGCGGCGAATTCCACGGTGGAGAGCGGAGGCTGGCGGCTGGAGAGGCGAGCCTCATTAATACGGGCGAGGAGTAACGCCAGGGTGTCATTATCCTGGACCCGGTACGGCGCACCATCAACCATGATGCTCTGGCCCGCGGTTATCCAGCCGGGCAGGCAAGCATTGGCGGCAATCAGCGCTTCAGACGTGCAGTTCAGACGCAACGCGACGGCCTTGATAGTCTCGCTTTCCCGCGATCGTACGGCAGGGGTGACGAGCAGCGCGCCGCTACGCAGCGCCCCGGCGTCATCAGCAATCCTGTCGGCCAGTTCCCCTACGGTGATAGCAAGACCTCGGGCGAGATCCTGCGGGGTATCGCTGAGCGCTGGCGTAATGCTGCCAATCGGGCTGCCGGAGAAGAGCGCTGGCAGCGTCTCGTTAAGGGTGAGTAAATCCCGGCTACTCACCGCCAGTGCGCTGGCGATTGCGGAGAGTGGCTGGCCGCTGGCAATCAACAGACTGCCTGCCATTATCTCCTGATTGTCGCCGCTGAAGGGGATCAGCATGCTGGTGGCGCTGTTAAACGGCAGATGCAGGTTGTTGGCAATGAGACTTCCTGCCGATATTGCTGCCTGTTGCGCCAGTGCTTCCAGCGTCTGGCCCTCCTCAATGATCAGCGCGGTATCCTCAATGTACAGGGCCGTGCTGACCGGCCAGACATTGGGCACATTCGCATTGGCGGCCATGAAGTCTGCGAGCGGATCGTTCTGCTTGCCCTGCGGTGCGCCAAAATCGGCCAGCAGGCTGGCGATGGTATCGCCGGAATGGGCGATGACAGAGGCGATGGACAGCGTTTGCCCGCTGGCAAAAATGCCGTTTACAAACTGATTCTCAACGGCGACATCATCCACCGTAACGTTGATGTTTTCACGCCGCTGGCTGGCTTTAACCTGCTGCGCGAACCACACCGCTGCCGACGCCAGTGAGCGGTTTTCTTCGGCGTCGGGGCCATACTGCCAGCTATTGCCGCTGACCGGATCCGACCAGCCAAGCACCACATCGTTACCCAGCGCCAGCAACTGGCAGGTCGCGGCCATACCGGGGACATTCCCCGCCGAGGTGGCGATCGCACAACCGAAACTGAGCGCCAGCGCATTGAGCGATTGACCCGCCACATCCAGAACAACGCTGCGGGTGGCGGTACTGAACACCGTATCCACGGCAACCGCGAGCTGCATGTTATTACGGCCGAGAGTGGTTAAATCGATGGCATCTTCGAGGTGATCAATCACCGCCTGCGGGGTGTCGCCCGCTTTGGTCAGGACATTATGCGGAACGATAAGCGGCGTCGCCGCGCCAAACAGCAGATCCGCCCGCAGGTACTGATTGATTTTCGCCACCATTTCCCCGCTTGCCGGGTAGTGGCTGAGCACATCCGCAAAATTTTTCAGCGCTGTTTCCGGCCCGAGCGTAATCCGGGTTGGCTCTATCCCGGCGGCAATGCCGGTAAAGATCCAGGCTGAGTTTGCCAGGCCCAGCAGATCGTAGCGAAGCGCCAGGCTTAACGCCGCGTTATCGTCCAGTTCGCCAAGTGTTGTCGATAAGCGGGCGGTGATATCGGGCTGCTGGAGTTGCCAACTGGCCGTCTGATATTGCAGACGCGCCTGCTGCGCTCTGCTGGCGGCCGCCGTCACCAGTTTCCCGGACGGAAGCCCGCCCCGCACAGGCACGGCGGAAGCATCCGGCAGGAAGGGCGTTGCAGAGAGCTGCGCGGTCACGGCCAGCGCGCCGCCGCCATCTCGTGGCTGGAACCGGTAAGTGGTATTCACGGATGGCCAGGCGCCAGGACCAAGCAGTTCGTCGGTGTACCCCGTTGGGGAATGGGCGGTCGGAAGCGATGAGCCGACCGTACGGTTGCCGAGAATATCCTGTAAACAGAGCGTGATATCCGCCTGACCGCCCGCACTGACAGCGCGGTAGGGGCTTTGCGCGGCAGACGGCAGGGCGACATTGCCCTCGCTACTTTTGTTCCGGGCGAAAGCGATAAGCGACAGAATCTGGCGGTATTGCCAGAGACTCTCGTCAGTGTCATTGGTTGGCCCTGCCGGTAACCCTTCATTTGAGGCATTAAGCGTTGCATTCGCGGCCAGCTGGAATCCGGCCAGGTTATAGAGCGTCCCCAGTGCCGATGCCGTTGTTTCCGCCGCGCTCTCAACTTGCGGATTGCTGCGTTGCAGCATGAAGCCTGCATGGCCTGGCGGCAGGCTGGCGCACAATTTGAGCGTATTGGCCGCGACGGTAATGACGGCGTCAGCGAGCAGGATCGGGGCAGTGGCATTCAGATCGCCGAGCAGCGACAGATCCTGTTGTTTTGCCTGCGCAATGGAGAAAAAGGTATCTCCGGCCTGGAGGATATAGCGTTCCCCACCGGGCAGGTTAAAGCTGGCGCCTGCTGCCAGCAGCGGTGTTCGGTGCGCATTCAGGGCAACCAACGCCGCAGGATCGAGAAAATCATACTCGCTGGCGATGGTCGCCAGCGTATCGCCGTCTTTCACGGGCTGAACGGGTTTTCCCGCCAGCATCAAGCGGGCACCGGTGCGTAATATCGCTGGCCGATCGGCCAGCGAGGCAACAATCTCCGCGACCGTTTTTCCCGCGCGCAGGGCAATCGCGCTGATGCTGTCGGAGGGCAAGACTATCTGGCCTGCCACCTCGCTTCCCGTGCGTAATACACCCATGATGAGCTGGTTGATTTCACCGAGCGACTGCCCGGAAAGCGCCAGGATGGGCGGCGCATTCGTCGCAATGCGATTCAGCGTGTCGCCCTCGACAACGATGTGTGTCGCGGCTTCAAAGAAGATACTGTTCGCGCTTTGGTCAACGTTATCGCCAACAATCAAAATATTGTTAAACGACCGGGCAATGTCGGCGTCCGCCGTCTGATTGCTCAGTAGCACAATCAGTTGCAGCGAGGCCTGTTTGCCATCGCTAAACAGTGAGCCAGGCAGCCCTGGCGTTCCATCTTCCTTCTGGTAGTAAAGGTAGTAACCGCCGTTTTTGACCACCGAGCATTCCCAGAGCAGTTGTAAAAAATTCCGGCTCTCTTCATCGGTCAGGTTGGCCAGCGACGCATCAATCAGACCGTCGTTCAGCATCACCGCAGAGTTTGCGCGCAGCAGTGTCTGGAACTCGCCGTGACTCTCTGTCGAAAGGTTGGTCTTCAGCAGGAAGCTGTTTGCCCGATCAAGCCGATCGCTGGTTTGCGTTCCATTGCTGTTGCTGGCCTGCTGTTCGCGATAGGCCAGATACAGCGTTGCGCCCACGGCGTCGTTATTTTTCAGGTAAGTCCACAGGTTTAATACCCGCTGCAATCCGGCTTGATCGGTACCGGAGAGCAGATACATGCCGGGGCGGGAGGCATCGGGTTTCTCGATGGTGAAATCAATCGCTGTCGCGTATCGCGCCGCCTGAAGCGCGGTGGTGTCGATGTTGCCATCGGGCAATGGGGTGCCGAAGCAGCCCCGATAAGGCAGTCTGCGATCCGGGCTTTCAGCGATGGCGCGAATCAATGCGTCAGGCATGCTCCAGATCCGCGGCGTGTTCACCCGCTGCGACGGTAGCGTAATGCCTTCCGGCACCTCTTCGGTTGCCCATATTGCGGTGGCGGAGACGGTCTGCCGATCGGGCAACCAGCTATACAGCGGAATCGCCTGGCTGATGATATTGGCGGTATCCAGCTCAGCCGTCGCCAGTTCGGCAATGCGTGCCATCTCTTCAGCGAGCAGGGGGATTGCCAGTTTCCCGTCGGGAATATTGATCCACCCGGCATCGCTGCCGGTCAGCGTCAGGGTATACCCTTTTTGCGCATCTGGCGGCGCCAGCGGGTACTCCTGCCCAACCAGCGCATACAGCGGGTATGCCGCCGGGGTGTTTATCGCCAGGCTGCCTTGTTGCGGGAAGTCGGGGTCCGGCAGGCGTAAGCCATTGAGCATAAACCGCGTCGACATGTTAAGGGCATTGGTGTAGTTGCCGGTTTGCGCCAGCACGCTGGCGAGCAGTGAGCGGCGGAACCCCGGAATCGCCTTGACGGCGAGGGTTTTCGCTTCATCGGCAAACAGGCCGCCGAGGGTGGCAATCCGCCCGGTGAGCTGTTCCAGCGATAAATTGTAGTTTTGCGCAATCTCCGCGAGTGTCTCGTTTGCGACAACCCGGTGTGTGACCTGCGCAGCCAGCAGGGCGACATTTGCTGCCAGCAGGTTGCTGTCGCTTAACAGCGTGCTGCGGCGACAAAGCTCCGCCAGGGTGATGCCAAACTGGCGGCAAATGTTGCCCGGCGTGGTGAAGTACGGGATCACCACGAGGCTACCGGTGGCGAAGGGGCTTTCCGCCGCAATATTCCCGTTCCACTGCCGGATGCTGAGCAGCGCGGCAGCCTGAGCGGAGGGCGAGGGTTCAAAGAACCGTTGCGCCAGCAGCAACGGAGTCTCACCGCTGCCTGCCGTGTACTGAAGCAGGAAACTATTGCTGGCGACAACGACGATGTTTTTCAATTGCAGCGTCTGGCCCGTCGCCAGCGCAATCGCATTGTTGCTGGCGATCAGCACGTCAAGAGTGGTGCTATTCGCCAGCAGAAAATCCTGCACGCGCTCCTCATGCTCCAGAGTTACCCGTTTGTCATTTTCATTTAGCTGCGGAATGTTCAGAGTTTGCGGCGCGGCAAGCCGCAATGTGGGGTTGTCAGCCAGCAAATTTTGGGCGTTGAAATCGGTGTTACGCGCATACCAGTAGGCGATGACGCCATTCAGGCTGTCGCCGTCTCTGCTGGTCCAGGTGAAATCGCCAAGCGGCAATTTTTGTGCGGCGCGCAGCAGCCCCGGCACATTCTGGTTGCTGGCAACCAGTGCAACATCGTTTGCGCCAAACCGCGCCGCGAGGCTGGCAAAGGTGTCGCCATTTTGTGTCAGAAAAGGAATATCGCCCAGCGGCAGCAGCGTGCCCGCCCGCAGTTTGCCTGCTTTCTGCTGATTGCTCTCCGCAATGGCATACGGGCTGACGGTGAGGGGGATTAATAATAGGGTGCCGGGTTTGAGCGGGTTGAAATTCACCTGCGGATTGGCGGCGCGCAATGCCTGAAGCGAAAGACCAAACTCGGCGGCAATGGTCGCGGCCACTTCGCCGTCGAGCACTTTATGCAGAATGCGCATCGCCGGAATGGCAAGCTGAGTTCCGCCTGCCAGCGGGTGGAAATTCACCTGCGGATTTGCCTGCTGGAGCTCGTCCGGCTCCAGCGCAAAACAGGCCGCCAGACTTTCCAGTGTGTCCCCCGGCTGCGCAATGTAGCTGACGGCGGGCGCAGGAATGAACAGCGTATCGCCTGCGACGGGCGCGGCGCCCTCAAATTGCGGGTTGGCGGCTTCCAGCGCCTGCGGGGTTACGCTGAAGCGGGCGGCGATGGCGGGGAAATCTTCCCCTGCGCGAACGGTATAATTGTTGTTGAAACGGTTGGCCAGCGTCTGGAGTGAGGCATGAGCGGCCTCTTTCTCCGATAACGGCCACTCGGCTTCGGCCATAAAACTTTTTGTTTGCTGCAGCAGACTGCGCGCCACCATCAGGAAGTAGTAGCGGAAGATCAGCCGCGCCATGCTGTCTGGTTGACTGGCGTCCTGGGTTTTATTGCTGTTCCAGCCCTGGCGTTCAGCAAACTGCGCGGCCAGCTCGGCAAAATAGTCCTGGATCCGCTGCTCGTAACCCGCCGCAGGGATGCGATCGGTGAGGAAGTTAATCGTGTAGTCCGGCGTCTCCAGCGACAATTCCGGGATCATCGCCATCAGCGCCATCGGCAGTTCGCTGCCGTCGGCCTGCGCCTGCTGCGGGCGCGGTTGCAGCGTGAACTGAATATGATGGTTGTCAAAAAGGTGTACCAGGTTGGTATAGCTAAAAATTTCCGTTACGGCATCCGGCGCTTTGAGGGCATCAAGGATCTCATCGACGACAGCGGCGGAGAGCGTGGCATGTTCATCGCCAATCAGCGATGAAAGCCAGTCGGACATAAAGCTCAGCAACTGGTTTGTGCCGCTGGCCGCATCCGTTGAGGTTTCAATCCCCAGCAGGAGGGCCAGCACCGGGTTTTTCCCGGCAAAGGGAACCGTCGGCGCGCCGGAAAAGGCAAAATCATCGGCAATCGCCTGGGAGAACAAGGGAATCGCCGTCACATTAACGCACAGAGGTGCGCCTGCGTTATGCCGATAGCGGGACAAGATATGGCGGGCCATCATCGTTCTCGCCGGTCGCAGGCGAAGTTGACCATACTGCGGCTGGCGAATGAACGGGCTTTTCGCGCGATAGAGGCTGCGTTGTACTCCGGTATTGGCGGGCGCGGAAAGTATCCACGGAGTCTGGCGGTTTGAACCAATCGGGAAAGTTTCCGTGATCGTCGCCGAGAAGCTGAAATTGATACGGATAAAGATAATTTTGATACTGACTTTAACGCGAACCCCGGCGCTGACGCTCAGCAGGATCGCCCGATAACTTTCGACATCAATCGCCGCCGAGACGTAAATGGTGAGCGACACACTGGCCTGAATAATGCCGAAGTCAACGGTGGCATACACCTGGCCGATAACCGCCAGCGCACCGCGCAGGTGGAAGTAGTTTTCAGGCACTAAAGCCTGATCGATGGGATTGAACCATGAGAGCGTGCCTTGCAGCATACCGCCGACGGTGATGCTGATACCGCCGGAGAGAATGCCCAGCGACAGCGTTTTCCCGACGCCGACCTGCAAGGCAAAACCAAATTCGATAACCGGGGTGAAATTGCCGTTGGATATGCGCGGTATGGTTGTGGATGTTTCGCCATTGAGAACGCCAAAGTAGAAACCGCCGTAGCCGATAAACGGAAAGACCTGTACCGAAAAACTGCGGGAAAAGTCGGTGAGCGACGGAGGGAAACCGGCGTCGATACGAAAATTGCCGTTGGTAAAGATATCAACAGTGACAATCGGCAGAGTAATGGAAACCTCGCCAAACTCCAGATGGCGCATGGTGTCGGGTAACGTCAGTTCAATATGGTATACGCCGACATTGTCGCTGATTTTGCGATAGAGGATCTCAAAACGCAGACCCGCCAGCGGGCCAGCGCGTGAACCGGCTAGCTGGATCAGCAGGCCATAAACGCGCGGATCGTTGAACACCATACTTAATGACACGGTCGACATGGCCGTAAAACGCGTGCCGATCATCCAGTCTGAACCGGCGTCATAGCTCAGGCCCGGAAGCTGATTCGCCGGGTTCCGGGTTGGATTCCCCACCGGAATCAGTGCGTTTTCCAGTCGTTTGATCACCCCATCCATGGTGGTGGGCATCTCGCCGCGCAGGGTCATGCGCTGGCCGATGCCCAGATATTCTAGGTCGAAAACCTGCGTACCCGCGCCGGGCACCACTGGTGGTGCCTGATTAAGCGGATCCCAGCTTAGCGGTTTATTATCGCCTCCGTAGCGCTGGCCCAGAAATTCACAGCTCAGTTCAAGATTGAATTTGGGTTTGCCGTACTGTTTCACATAGGTGAGGGTGAATTGCGTAATCTTGATAAACCCGAGGTCGACATTGAGCCCGATGCTGACGTTAATTTTGCGGGTTTTGAGATGTACGTTGACCGTCAGATTGGGAAGCGAAATTTTCTCCAGCGCATTCCAGGGTTCGCCCAGTGCAATATTCCGCCCCGGCTGGGCAAAGGAGAGAAGAAACGTAAACAGATCGCCCACGTTACTCTTTTCCAGACTCACCGCCACGTAGGGATCGGTGTCGTCCTTGTGGTAAACCACTTTGAGGTTGCGGTAGGCAAAAATAATGTCTGTTGTCGTCGGGCTAAAGATGTAAGAGCAGGTGAGGATCATGTTGTTGATATCAACAATGCCGGTTAACTGCCCGGAATAGCTTGCCGGATCGCTGGCTTTCGCGCGGTCCGACCTGATCAACAGATCGGCCGTAATACTGATCGGCAGGAAGTCGAGCGTCCATTGCAGGGTGGTCTGTACCATGAAGGTGTTGGCGGCGGTATTAAACTTCACCTGCAGCGCATTCAGCGTAATGTCCGTCGGCAGGGATTGCGGAATGAAGGGCAGCAGCTGGCTGGCAACACTGATCAGGCTCACCGGCTTGCTTGCGATCATGCGCCCCTCAAAAATCCAGGCTTTGGATTGCGTCGAGGTCTGCGCGCTGACGATAAACGGGATCCCCAAAAATTCCGTATGCGCCTGAATGGTGGCGGTTAAGTTGGTCGGCGTCCGCTCCAGATCGAGGCGCAAACTTTTCAGCGACACGGCTTTGATGCCGCGACCAAACTCCAGTGTCCAGGCCCCCGATTTGGGCGCAATGGTTCCGCTGAACAGCCAGGCACCGGTAGCGGGCTGGATCTGCGCCGATAATCCCCCCGCCGGGGTAACAATTCCCGACTCTGGCAGTGTCGGCAAACCGGGGACGATATTGAGTAATTGCAGGATATCGATCTCGGCGTTGTTGTACGCCATAAGCGTGACACTGTCACTACCGCCGGGTACAGAGAAACTTAACCCACCGTAAAATCTCAGTTGTTCCTGGCCATTGAGTTTGAACAGGCCATTGATAGCGATCCATGCCGAGAGATCGACGCCCACGCTGAAGGTGAAAATGACACTCTCCAGCACTGCCAGATTGAGCGGCAGCAAATGGATTTCCGTGTGGGCTTTGACCGTCGCCGACACCTGTAACGTTCTGGACGCCGTAATGTCGAGGGTGAACGCCAGTTCTTGCAAAAGTAGATCTGTTCCCAGCGGAAACCGGTTCGGCAGCAGAGCATCTGCGACTTCGCCCATCAGCAGGCTGGCGATATCGGCGATCGAACTCAGAGAGACCGCGAGCGAATCGTTGCTCAGCGCAAGGGGATCGCCGTCATCGAGGAGAGGGAAATGCAACTCAATCCCCGACAGCGCCAGCGTTCCGGCATCAAAGGTGGCGATACCGTGGCTGGTATCATCGTCGGCTGGTGATGAAACAAACAGTAACCCTGCTTTTAGCGGTAGCAATCCGGCAGCCGGAACGGCGTCAACAGGCTCCGAACGCAACACAAAGGCAGGCGGCAGCGCGCGGTCCCTTGTCGGCCACTGGCTGATGCTCCCCTGCATCGCGGCGGGATGGGTTTTCCACATTCCCTGATAGCTGGAACCGGCGACCGGCTGCCCGCTGAACGTGACGCCAGTGCCGGCATCGGAGGACGAGGCGGTAAACACGGCATTGCGGAACAGGGTTATAGCCGCGGCAGAAACGGTGTGTTTTTTATCGTGAGGCTTCAGTCCCGGAAACGCGGTGCCTAAGACAGCGCTGTTATCGGGAAGGTGAGTGCTGACGCTGAGTTGCGCGACGCCGTTCGCCGTTACGCTAAAGGTGGCGCTGGCTGCCGGTTGGGAAACATTGAAGGAATTACCGTCAATTTGCCCCGTCAGAACAATCGTATTACCGTCGCCCGGTGGTTGCACCCCGCTAAGGGTCATCACCAGTGAGGCGGTGGGAAAGAGATCCGCATCATTCAGCAGCGCGCTGACAGGCGCTGAGTGCAGTGTATTGGCGGCCGGCAGGTTGAATTTTTTCTGATCGGCTGACAGGTAACCTGCCGACAGCAGGGTATTCCACAGATTCTGAATCGGCGTATCGATGCTGGATGGCGTGTTGCGCGTTTTTTTGCCGGGCATTATTGGTTCCTCTGTGCCGCCAGAAGTCGCTGCTGGAGTTGGGAAAGTGCGGATTCTGAGTGCAGCTGTGTCAGGCGCTGCGCCGGTTTTCCCCCCGCGCCGCCTGCGCCGTTTTTCACCCAGGCGGCGTACCAGCCCAGTGCGCCGCTGGTCTGCGCATCCGGGTTACCAAACATCAAAAGATCAATTTGCCCGTTTGGCGGAAAGCTCAGGGCAAGGAGTTTGAGGGCGATATCGCCCAGCTTGAGAATGTAGGTTGGCGGATCCACCAGAAAGGTGACGTCGGCGAAAACCAGTTTGAGTACGCCTTCAATCGGAATGGCGCGCTCTCCGCCTTTCACTCCCGGCAAGTGCAGGCCAATGTAGATCCCGGATTGACGCGTCTGGCTCGCCGGAGACCAGGCGAGGAGCAGGCCGGCGGTGAAATCGATTTTGGCGGCCAGCGCGCCCGCCGAGCCGAGATCCAGTTCATATTGCAACCCAAACCACGGCGCGGTCATCGCTATACCGTTGAGGGGTGAATCCACCGGCATATACGCCATTTTGTCGGGGGTAACGTCTCCCGTCCCCTGAATCAGGGCCGTGAGTTTCATGGGGAAATGTGCCGCCAGGCTTTGTGCGCGGACGTGGCTGGCGTTGGCATCTGGCAACAGCGGCTGGGCATTAAACGTAAACTGCCGGTACTGCGGCGTCGCAGGATCAAAGGTCATCTCGATTGTCAGGCCGGAATAGGCCAACCCTTCCACATTACCATTCCCCTGATTTGGCGTGGCGGCGCCATAGGAAAGCAGGTCAAACTGCGGCTGTTGCAAGAAACCGATTGTGCCATTGAGTGCAAACGTTGTGCGCGTTGTGCTGTTCTCCGCGTCGGCTTTACCGCCGCTGGCCGTAACAAAACTTGCCGCCCGGATACCGACGGCATCAAGGATCTGGCTGGTTATGCCGTAGGTGGTGTGATCCGCGGTCGTGAACAGATAGCTTCCGCTGTTGCCGGATTTTTGATAAACGCCGTACAGCAAAAGATTATTGCCGCTTGACGATGAATACTGTGTGGCGGGCTCTTCAAAGAGCTGGTTGATGAGCAGTTCGATTTTGCTGGAAAACGAGACAATTCCTGAGTTGGCTATCGCCACCTTCAGCGACAGGACTTTGAAGTCGTAAGGCGTGTTTCCTGACAGGTGTTCATTGTCTTCATAATCAATCAGGCCAAAGGCCGAGCTGGGGTGGCTGGTCCAGGTGCTCTGGCCTGCAGCGATCGGTGTGACGGAAATACCGATGTGGTGCGCCTGAAAACGCGAGACATCAATTCCGGCGGCCAGCCCCTCAAGCTGTGGCGGAAGCCCGGTCAGCGGGACCTGGGCGTTCAGAGCGAGAACGCCATTCCAGCTTTCGCTCTCCATCACCGTATTAACGAAGTAAGACAAATCACCATCACCGGCCGCAACGCGTTCGGTGGCCGCCGCAAAAATCGCCTGAATCCGTTGTCTCGTGCCATCCGCGGAGCTGTTGAAACGATCGGCGTCCGCCCATTGCGCCGTATCGTCAACCAGTTGCGACAGCTTTTTATTACAGAATTTGAACAGCAACAGAGTGTTGTAATTGACCCAGCGCCACGGCGAGAGATCGAATTCCCAGTCTGCAACAAACAGGCTGAAATCACCCAGAGCATTGCGCACGGTATCGAATACGTTTGCCAGTTGTTCCGGCGTAAATCGGGCCGCCAGATCGGCGTGCAGGGCTGCCAAATCGGGCCACTGCGTGGGCACCATCGCGGCAAGTTTCGCGTTGACGTCCGGATCCGTTATCTGCAAAGCGAGCTGCCGCTGCCGCACAGCGGTGAGGGAATAGGGAATCGACGCGCACTGGCTCATGATCTCGGCGCCGGTGATAACCAGAAAAAGCTGGTTCGTCTGTAATGCGGATTTCAGTTCGCCGTTCACGTGGCTCAACAGTAGCCTGTCGGCGCGATGGGGCGGCGTGTTTGCCGCGCTGGATTGCCCCAGCGTCAGTTGCTGCCAGGTTAACCCTGTCGCGTCCTCACCCAGCGCCAGCAGTAATCCCTGCGGTGTCGTTGAGAAAGGCGGCGAAGGCAGCGATGCGCGTAAACGCTCGGCGCTTTCTCCTGTCTGAATCAGCGTCTGGACAACGGTGCGACGTTTCGGCGACAACACCTGAGTCTCCATATTTTTGATATCAGAGCCGGAGATATTGGTGGCTTTAACCGAACGGTAGGGCGCCAGCGGGAAGGCGACGGGAGGCGAATCACCGTGATCAGCGCGGGCGAGGCGGGTTTGCTGGTCCTCAACGTTGCCGACGGAAACGGGCAGGTAGGTCAGAAAATCGCCGTCGGCGGCAGAGTCAGGGGCCTGGTGTAAGACCGAGCTGTCGGGCTGGGCAAAGTATTCGCTGCTTTGCGCGGCTTGCAGTGTCACCCATGATGTTTTCCCGGCGCCTGTCAGAGCACCGAACACCCGATCGCGTCCGGGGGCGGCATTTTGCAACGTGCGGGCAAATGCCTCCTGATGGGGTGTGAACGCCAGTATTGGGTTACCGGTATATTTGAAATACTCGACAGAGGATAATCCGCCCATCAGTGCATTTTGCAGCGAGGCGGCCGTGGCGTCGGCTTGCCCCTGCGACGAGAGCAGAAATTCGAACTCGCCAGCGGGCGTCAGATACAGCGACTGGTTACCGCGCAGAATGACGGGCTGACCGCTGGCATCGACCGCCGCCAGCCGTTCGGTAAAGACCAGCCCGGCGCTGGCGAGCGGTTTTACTTCCACCGCTGCGCCTGCCGCGGATTGATAGTACGTGGGCAGCGAAAGCGCACCGTTGGACAGTTGCAGGAAGGAGCGCGTGGTGTCGCAGGGGGCGAGGGGATCAATGGTTCCCTGCAGCGTCAACTGCGAAGTCGCATCCTGCAAATTAAAGATTCGGTACAGTGCGGTTTGGGTATAGCCGCCCTCTGCGGGCGCAGAGAAACTGCGTAATCCAATATCCAGAATATCGCTTGCGGCTTCGCTGGTGACGGAAAACGCCAGCGACAGCACATTATTCGGTGCGGCGTCATTCAGCAATTCCAGCCCGAGATGATCGAGGGCGAACGGCTGCGGGGTTCGCTCGCCGGTGGGGGTAACCAGCAGCGTACCGCGACTAAAGGTTAACGCTTGTGCTGACGCCACTATCGTGCTGTCTTTCGGCAATGAGAGGGCAAAATTGCCGAACGGCACTTCCGCCGTGCGCAGGAGGGTCACGTCGGTTCCGTTTTTACGGGCAAACAGGACGGTTGCGGTTAATCCCGCAATGCTGGTGAACCAGGCCGCCAGCGCATCCTTTCGCGCTGAGTTGCCAAACCAGACCTGCGCTTTTTGCTCAAATGCCGCCAGATCCGTGATGGCCGTGGCGGGAAGCTGGACAAACCATCCGTGGTACGCATAAAGCGCCTGTTCAACGGTGAGGCTGTCAGGCAGCGTGGTGACGTCTGTTGAGAGTAAAAAGCCACCAAAGCAGTTTTCGCCGCCCGGCGCGATGTACAAACGCGAACCCGCATAACACGGCACGAAATGAGCCATTTTACTCCTCCCCACTTTTTGTCACGCGTGTGGTGCTTAACACGCCTGCGGCGTTAGTGAGCTCCAGCGGGGCATCGTAGCGGTAGTCGTGATCTTTATCGTAGACAGTGACCCAGTTCGCACCATCGAGGAAAATCATGCACTGCAACTTGATGATCCCATTGTCATCCGCCTCTTCGGTTAGCGTCGGGGATGTGTCATCCATGCCAAATATTGCTGCGGTGATAGAGGCGGAGTGAAATTGCACAAAGGCGCCTGCAAGCGTTGCGCTATGATCTTCGTTATAAATAGTCACATCCACGACCGGAAGAAGTTCTGCGTCCTTGGGTAGCGTGGCGGCTCTTGGCAGGGTAAAAGCTTTAACGCCAGGGGAACTCGCCTTTTTTTCCACAAAAACGTTCAATAGCGGGGTATAAGAGACATCAAGGATAAACTCGCCCTTGTAGCCGTTTTTGTTTTTAGTGACAGGTGGAATAGTGATATTCGCCGACCAAAACTTGCTATCCGGTATCGGGGAGACGCTATCGATGGAGAGAAATACGATATCCGGAGTCACAAGATCAACATAATACGCCGTGACTTGCGGCGGCAGCACGTCGGAAGGATTCTCCAGCCCGGCGCCGCTTGCCTTACCTTTACAGGCTTCCGGCACATAAAAATTCGGTTTATCGGCGTACGCCATTAACGGGATCGCCAGACAGCAGGTGGCAAGTAAGTATGCTGATTGACGAAGCAAGCGCGAGACATTAAGAGGAGTCATGGGATGGTTACCTCTGCGCTAATTCCCAGGTGATCGGTCACGTTTTGACGCCATGAGAGATCCGAGGCGAAGGAAGCGCTTGTCAGAATTTGAACGTTATTTACCGTGAGGCTATCGGCATAAATAAAATGATCGTAGGCGCTGGCGCGTTTGCCTTTTGCACTCAGTGACGTTGGGACGTTCGGGGCTCCCTCCGCGTCGTTCGTTTGCAGCCACTCGAAGCCTTTAGTGTATTTCCCGGCTTTATTTTTAAGGGGAATATTCCAGTCCCCGCCGATAATAAAGGGATATTCAGTTGCTACGGGCGCGCCGGTTATTGGTTCATTTATCATTTCCTGATAAAAAACGCCTGCTCTGACGGCCTCGTCGTATCGCTGCTGTACTCTTTTACCAAAAATAGAATGAATATTACCGACCCAGATATATTTGCTGGTGGCACTGACGGTGACTTTCAGTCCAATGGCATAAGGCGGTCGCTCAAAGGTTCCACCAGCCTGGTATCTATCATTGGTAAAGCTAATTTTCGGCGGTTTGATATAAAAACCGTAATACTCTTTATAAGAACTGGAACCCAACCCCGTCGAATTAACGATAAACTGGAACTTATTTTTTGTGGTTTCAGCAGGACAGGGATCAGCGTGCTGCATTAACTCCTGAATAATAATCACGTCATTGGCTTGCATCATCTCGTCAAGCGCAAGACATTTATTTTTATTCACAGCGGATGTTCCCCATCCCAAATGGAGAAAGTTTTGCGAACGGATGGTAAACGTAACGGCTGCATACCCCTCTGTGCAGACCAACAGCAACAGAAAGCTCACGGGAAGCGTTGTAAAATAATTTTTAGTGCTGTTCATTTCCTGGCCCTCACCTGGGGTGCTGACGAACAAGAAGCGCGCGTGTACTACTCCGTAAGGCTAAGTTGATATCCATCTTTCGGGCCGACATAAATCCGATCGCCTTTTAACAGCGGAATATCGAATACGTCGCCGTCCGGCCCGCTCAGCGGCAGGCCTGAAGTGCTGTCTGGCGAGAAATCAAAATAGTCGACCTGAACCGTTGGGCCGGGAGAGGTGGAGGAAAAGGGTTTTTCGCTATTGGCCACCCAGCGTTGTAATTTGCAACTCAGCGATGTGCTATCGACATTCGAACCGGAAGTGACAATGTGTGCGGGCGGAACCAGCAAATACTGAAAGACAATGTCGCGCATCGATGTCCCCACCGGAACCTGTTGGGCAATATCATTGACAAAGATACCGATAGCGGGCGTGACAAAAACCCGGCTGGTAAATGCGATGGCCACAATCGGGTTATTGTCGGCGTCCGGCGTGATACAAAATTGCCCACCGCCAATCGCCGCTTCGGTGGCCGCCGCTAAATCGGTGTAGGTGTCAGCGCCCAGTAACAACGCGCTATCAACGCTGCTGGTGCCGCTGTTATCCACGTTCTGCGGCGACGGCAGCGATGACGGTGTAATCAGCCGCCAGTGTCGGCGGGCATTGCCGCTTAACTGAAGATCGATGGGGCTGGCGGCGAAAATCAGACACGGGTAGTTCTCATCGGGTGGCGTCGGCGGAGATAACTCAACACCGCGCGTAAAACGGGAGGCAAAGCCGTTGAATGATAATTTTCCGTCTTGCTGCCAGCCGAGGCTGACTGTTTGCGTACCGGACAGGGTAAACGCATTCAATCCATAGCCAGGGCTGGCGGGAGGCGCAATATATTGGTATCCGGCAGCGGCAATGGTCAGTGAAAAACCCGGCTCCAGATCAATATATTGATCATTAATATTAAAGTGATAAGTGAATTGCAGTAATTCACTTAATGTTAACGGCATATTGAGTGCAATTTGATAAAGCAACGCTTCTGTGACGCTGGGTAAAAGCCCGCCAGTCGCACTGGAAAGCGAAACTTCCAGTTTTTCAAGTTGCCCGGCAAACAGGCGAAATGAAGTGAGTAATATTTCACGATCGGCAGTCTGGGCACTAAAAATATATTGTTTAACTACGGTTATCTGCACTATTTTTATTACCGGATTGGGTGGGCTTCCTGACTGCGTAAAACTTAAACCAAACGCTTTCTGTTGCGGTATTTCGCCCGGCTGAATACCTTTGGTGGCTGAGGTTGTGGCGGGGACGCAATATCCTGAAAAGTACAACGCCAGATCGTTATTCGGGGTGGCATTTTTAAATCGCGGAGGAATAATAAAAGGACCGACGGCAGAGTTTGTTCCTCCACCCTGGTCTGGAAACGTAATGGAAAACGAAAATTTTGTGCTCGCAGCCCCGGACATGACTCCCCCTGAATAGCATGGGTAATTTATTCGTTAGTGACGGTAATCTGGAACGTCGCCGAGTTTGATTGTGAATTAATGGTGTTGTAATCAATCTGTACCTGATAGCTATCGCAGTAGGCATCCACGCGCAGGGGCGCGCCGGGTTCCCAGGTCCATTGCGCTATGAGGAATCCCCCTGAGGCGAGCTCAAATTTTACGGAGCCGCTGAGTGCGTCATAACTATTTGCAGCAATATTAACGGCATAAAAATAATTAGCGGGCGGGTAGGTTGACCCATTTTTTGGCGGCGAACCAGCCCAGGCTCCCTGATTAACGCTGGCCAGCATCAGCGTTAATGTCGTGGCCGAATTATTATCCAGTGCAATGGCGAGATTTTTATTTTGTGCAAAATTGCCAGCAGTTATATTACTTGCCATTTGCAATCCTCATCAGATAATACTGGCAGGAAAATATTCCCTGCCAGTATTCATTCATTTATGAGCACGAAGTAATTTTGCTGCGGTATCGGCGCTGATCGTGACCTGCATTTTAGGATGATTTGATTGCGTATTGATCCACTGGTAACTGACTGCGAGTCCGGTTAAAGATTCCGTCCTGACGCCGCCTGAAACACCTGAACCAAAAGACCAGTCCCATTTGATAGTAATAAGCCCACCTGAGGCGGGGGTCAGAACAATTTGGCCGCCAAGGGTTTCATAATTGCTCTCAACACCATTCACATACTCGACTTCTCCGGCTGGAGTAATGGTTGAACCGGGTTCTGGCGTTTTTTGCCACTGCCCACCGTTAAGACGAACGTAATTTAGCGTCAGTGTCGCCGGGCTGGTATCTGCGATATCAACCGTAACTGACCGTGCAAAATCAGTCATTAGATAATTCCTTTGTTGGTTGGAAACTAGCGAAACGACTAACTCAAAAAAATATAGACGGGGGAGCGGCCTTTGCAAATATAAAAATGTTTATTAAAACATTAATTTTAAAATAACCATTAATTTCCAGCGGTTGCATACGAGACCAGAAAAATGACATATTATATATAATATATGAATTTTTAGGTGTGCTTAATATTATTAAGAATTAGCCACGGGATTATTTTCAATATAATGAAAAATAACATGAATAGTTAATTTTTCCATAAAACAAAGTGATGACGCTAACAATAATATTGTCATTTTTTTCAATGGGGAGGCGTTTGGCAGCAGAAAAAATTTCATTTTCCTGGCAATATCTTCATCGCTCATTCGTCTACCCCATCACTTGCAACAATCCGCTACGGTAAGAGGAACGAAGAAGATGAGAGATTTTGATATGCATGGGCACACTCGTGGACACGGTTTTGGCCGCCAGCGCATGATGAAACATGTGATTTTCGGTGTGGCGCTGGTCGTCATACTGGGGCTGCTGGTGATGTCGCTGTGGAATGCGCTGCTGCCCGCCATCCTCGGGGTAAAAAGCATTGGCTTCTGGCAGGCGCTGGGCGTGCTGGTGCTGTGCCGCATTTTGTTCGGCGGCCTCGGTTTTCGGCCGGGGATGTTTGGCATGGCGCGGGCGCATCGCCGTATGCATGAGCGCTGGATGCAGATGACGCCGGAGCAGCGCGAAGAGTTTATTCGTCATCGTCGCGAAGGTTTTGGTCGTCACGGACATCGCGGTCACTGCGGCTGGCGCGGATATCGCGATGAGCAGGCGGAAGATCGCGCTCAGCCTGACGATAACCGCCCAAAAACGCCGGACGCAGAGTGAACACAATGAAAGCCGGTGTGGCGGGGGAATCACTGCTCATGGCAGCGCTTAATGCCTGCCGATCGCGGCTGAAAGCCTTTATCCGTGGTCGCACTGCGGTTCGGGACGATGCCGATGACATCCTGCAGGAAGTGACGTATCAACTGATGCAGGTGGAGCAGCCGGTGGAGAATGTCGCGGCCTGGTTGTTTCGCGCGGCGCGCAATGAAATGACCGATCGGGCGCGCAAAAAACGGGAACTGCCGTTATCCCGTTTTTTCACTGACGATGATGGCGATGTTGCCGAAGATGAACTGGCGGAAACGCTGTTCGGTGTGCCGCAAACCCCGGAAGAGGAATACCTGAAAACGCTGCTGTGGGAGGAGCTGGAGCAGGCGCTGGCCGAGCTGCCGTCCGCACAGCGCGAGGTGTTCGAGAAAACGGAGCTGTACGGTTACAGCTATAAAGAACTGGCGGAGGAGTGCGGCGCCAGCCAGCAGGCGTTACTTTCCCGCAAACACAAAGCCGTGCTGTATCTGCGCTCGCGCTTGCGCAGCGTTTATGAGGCGCTGACGGAAGATCCATAAGGCATGAAACGCCGTTCGTCCGTGCAGCAAACCAGGACGAACGTGCGCGCAATGCTTAAAAACTGAGGTGCTGCTTTATTTTGCTGAGGAAATAGTAATATTCCCGCAGCTCATATTGTTGCAGTTCGTACTCTAATGATTCATAACCGCTTTGCATCAGCCTGTCTGAGTTTTCGTATTCCTCATTGCAGCCGCGAATTTCAGATAAGGGCTTTTGCAGCGTTAAAGCGGTAACGAGATTTTTATACAGATCGACAGGCGCAATAACCGTGAAATCTGCAAAGCGATAATATTTAAAATGGCTCAATTCATCATCCCTGAGCCGTTTCCAGTTGTCGCTTTTTACAAAATCGGTATCGAGATTAGATAAGTGTAATGAAAAGGAAAAATACCAAATTTCGCTGTGGCCGGAGTAATCCGTAATTTCGATATAGCTATGGTATCTGTTGAGTTTTCTGTCTACCGGGTTGGCGGATACCGCATGTTTACCGCTGGCTGAAAACCAGGCGAAAAAGGGCGAGCTATTAAAGCTATAAAGATCATCGTGGGCATAACGGCGCGGAAATTTTATTTTCCGCGCACGTTTAAATGCCGGATAGATCGTTTTGCTGATACCGAGATTATTGCGGTTTTCGAGGCCGTCAAAAAGCTGCGCCCGGCGGATACCGCCGAGCAACGGGGTGATATGAATTTTATGATCGAGCTCGATAATATCGGATAAGGCGGAATTATAGATTTTTACGCTGAAACCAGAGGGGGTAAAAAACTTATTCAAGCCCGCGATTTTGCTGAAATAGACAATATAGTTCCCGCGTGAATTGTAGCTGGTCATGCGGGAGTTCCTTTTATTCAGCGTCAGCGAGAGGGCTGCCACGCATAATGAGATGATCGACACCAGAACACTATTTTCTTTGATTAAATCCAGCATGCAACGCCTCTTCGTGGACCCACCTTGTTAACCAGCGGGAGTTATTCCCCCCAGCGCTCGCGCAAATAGTTGACCGCTTGCTGCGTCTGCGGCCGGTTCAGGTAATCTTCGCGGAACAAAATGGTGCCGCTAATCTGCGGCAGCGATTCGTTTAAATCGAGCTGTTTTTTCAGTTCCGGTACGCCGCCGTTGACCATCCAGTCCGGCTCCATCTTCGACGGTTCACCCACTTTATACAGCGCGATGCCGATATACAGGCGCGTATGGGTGGGTTTGACGACGTCGGCCCACCATTTTGCCAGCACGTCATACCGCGCAGCGCTGCGCGAGAAGGGCCAGTAAATTTGCGGGGCGATATAGTCCAGCAAGCCCTGTTGCACCCAGCGACGGGTATCGGCGAAGGATTCATCGTAAGCCGCCGCGCCGCGCGTGTCGGATCCTGCCGCATCGAAAGAGCGGTTGCGCCATACACCGGCAGGGCTGACGCCAAATTCGACGCCCGGTTTCAGTTGTTTAATGGTGCGGGAAACCTGCTCAATCAGCAGCAGGGTGTTGTTGCGCCGCCAGTCCGCTTTGGCGCTAAAGCCCTGGCCATATTGCTGAAAGGTCTGGTTGTCATTCAGTTGCGAACCGGGTGTTTCGGTATAGAAGTAGTCATCAAACTGCACGCCATCGACAGGATAATGGGCGACCACTTCGGCCACGATGCTGGTGATCCAGTCACGCGCATCGGGAATGCCAGGATCGAGCACCAGCCGGTCACCGGCGGTGCGGATCCAGTCGCGATGCAGCACAAAGACGCTGGCCGGGTGCAAAGGGAGCGTGCGGTTAAGCGCCGCGATGGTCTCAGGCTGTGTGTTAACCGCCACGCGGTACGGGTTAAACCAGGCATGCACTTTCATGCCGCGTTTGTGCGCTTCATCAATCACAAACTGCAATGGATCGTAGCCCGGATCCTGACCAATCGTACCGGTCAGCATATCTGACCACGGCAAAATTTTAGAGGGCCACAGCGCGGTGCCGTCCGGTTTCACCTGGAAAAAGACGGTATTAATGCCAAGGCTTTTGAGCTTATCCAGTTTCTGCACCAGCGCCTGCTGCTGCATGCGAATGCGCGTATCGGCGCTGCTGACGTTCACCGAGTTGACCGGCGGCCAGTCGAGGCGGGAAACCGTCGCCAGCCAGACGCCGCGAACCGGCTGTGAATTTGTTGCCGTTGCAGGCAGCGGCTGTGTCGCCACCGGCGGTAGCGGCGTGACAAGAGATTTAGGTGGTTTGGAAGAACAACTGACCAGTAAAAGCGCAGTAGCAAAAAGGACGACTGACTTTTTAAGGGACATCTTATTAGCTCTTATTTGATGATTCGACTGCGGGTCCACGGATTGAAGGTGGGCTCATCCTTGTTGACCGGGGCGCTATCCTCCAGGGAATCCAGATACAGCGCCTCAACTTCTGCGCGCGCCCAGGGCGTCCGGCGCAGAAACTTGAGACTGGATTTAACGCTGGGTTCGTTTTTAAAGCAATTAATATTGATGCGTTTACCCAGTTCGTTCCAGCCGTAACGGGCGACCAGCGCGTTGATTTGCATCTCCAGAGTGACGCCATGCAGGGGATCTTTCGACGTGTGAGCAGCCATGTGAAGTCCGGTAATTTCTGCTTTTCAACAGGTGAGATAAGTTGTGGGGAAGGGTACAAGAAAGCCTGTAAAGCGGCAATGCCCGACGACTTATTCCCCGGCATCGTTTACAGCCTGAGATGATCGCCCCAGCGGCCAGTGGAGCAGGCCGTGTCTTATTTTTCGTGCTGGCAGAGCGGGTTGTCTGCCAGCACGACGCTGGGCTTATCAATCGCCGTTATTCAAACAGACGGCGGTGTAAGGCTTTTACCGCGTCGTCTGCGGCATCTGCGGGCAGCAGAAAACCGAGGCTGTGGCGTGACGCGCCGTGGCAAATCAGCCGCACGGGATGATTTCCCAGCCCGGCGAACACCTCGTGGCAGACGCCTTCAGCCTGTGACAGCGAGTTACCAATCAGGCTGACTAAGGCAAGGCCGGTTTCCACTTCCACGCGGCAATGCGACGACAGCTCGGTGAGCAGAGAGGTGGTCAGCAGCCTGGATTCACCGGAGGTGGCACCGGTGGCGTTCAGGAGCAGCGCGATACTGGTTTCTGAGGTGGTGATGGAATCGACCGCTACATCGTGGCGCGCCAGCAGCGCGAAAGTATCCGCTAAAAAGTGGCAGGCGGACTGCCCCTGCTCGCAGTGTAATTTCATCAGCGTCTGCTGACGGCGAATGGCCAGCGCGCGGTAACGCGGCGGGTTTTCGGCATCGCGGCAGACCAGCGTGCCACCGGCAGAAGGATGTTTACTTGAACCGACAAAAACCGGGATATTTTTGCGCATTGCCGGCAGCAGCGTCGCCGGATGCAGCACTTTTGCACCAAAGGTCGCCATTTCACTGGCTTCGGAAAATGAGATCTGCTCGATACGCTGTGCCTGGGAGACGATACGCGGATCGGTCGTGTAGATCCCGGCGACGTCGGTCCAGATGTCCACGCGTGCAGCGTGTAGCGCTTCACCCAGCAGCGAGGCGGTGTAATCACTGCCGCCGCGGCCAAGCGTCGTGGTTTGACCATTCGCCTCACGGCCGATAAACCCCTGCGTGACCACTAATGCCTGCTCGGTACGCGGACGCAGCCGTCTTTCAACGCGTTCTGCGGTGGCATCCAGCACCGGTTCTGCGCAACCAAAGCAGTCAGTGGTGCGAATCACCTTGCGGACATCAAACCATTCTGTCTCGACATCGCGCTCGCGCAGCACCTCGACAAACAGCAGGCTGGACATCAATTCGCCGTGGCTGACCAGTGCATCGCTGAGCGCGGCCGAGGCGGCAGTACAGGCTTCTTCCGCCAGACGGCTGATGTTGTCGAGCAGGTGGTCGATCTCCTGGCGAATAGCATCCTGCTGTTTCAGGCGGGAGATAATGTTGTACTGGATGGTGCGCAGGGTTTCGATTTTGTCCAGCCGTTCGCGGCTATCCAGACCGGCAGAAAGCTCGACTAAAATATTGGTCACGCCCGCAGACGCAGACAGAACAACCAGACGGACATCTTTATCGGCAAGAACGATGGTGGCGCTACGGCTCATCGCGTCAAAGTCAGCAACACTGGTGCCGCCGAATTTGGCAACGACGATGTGTGGAAAAGTGCGAGTCATAACAATCTCATATCAGGGCGCCATGAATTCATGGCAAGAAAATTTTCATTCTCGGCATAAGGTGAAATAACCCGTCCGGCTGCCCGGTGGTATTTGCCTTACGAAATGTCCGCCCGCGAACATTTCTGATGACAACCCAGGATTTGCTCCCGTTGTCGATAACCGGTATTGCCTGTCACAAGTTATCGGGTGATGCGCTTTATGGCTTAAATCGTTGACTTCCTGTTTACAATGCGCCGCGCTTTGTTCAATGTTTCGCCGCACAGGGAAATTTGGAGCGGGCATATTAAGTGATTTGCCCGCCTGAATCGATATTTTCCTTACGCTTTCTGCACCAGAACTGAAAAATAACGCGTTAACCGTTAATTTTCGCCGTTATTAATGGCGAGAGCGTGCTTTGCAGGATAAAAAGCCAGCGCGCAGAGCGATAATTCCAGGCCTTTTACCCTTCGTTGGTGCTCCTCATGGCTATTTGTAACAGAATTACTTACAAATAAACTAATGAAAATTCTGAGCGGTATTATTTTTCTTATTGATTTTAAAGGAAATTATCGATAATTACCTTGAAAATAAAAGATTGAGTCCGGCGTTAAAAAAACTTATATTAGCCGCGTTTTTTTTTGAGTAAATCCCATAAACCATTATTCAATCAGTGTGCAAGGTCGCGCTGGTTGTAGGAGTGATATGATGACGGATAAAGTCCGTATTGATACTTTGAATGCAAATTCATTACCTCAGAACAATGAAACCTTCCTGGCACGACAGGCCGAGTTTGAATCCAATGTAAGGAGTTATCCGCGTAAATTGCCTCTGGCAATTGCCAAAGCGCAGGGCGTCTGGATCACTGATGTCGAAAATAATCGATATCTTGACTGCCTCGCAGGTGCAGGAACCATGGCGCTGGGTCATAACCATCCTGAAGTTCTGCAAAGCATCCAAAGTGTCATTACCAGTGGCTTACCGTTACATACGCTGGATCTGACCACGCCGTTGAAAGATGAGTTCTCTGCTTATCTGCTGTCGCTGCTGCCGGGCCAGGGCAAAGAGTATTGCCTGCAGTTCACCGGTCCTTCTGGTGCAGATGCGGTAGAAGCCGCGCTGAAACTGGCGAAAAAAGTGACTGGCCGTTCCGGCGTGATCAGCTTCTCCGGCGGTTATCATGGTATGACCCACGGCGCGCTGGCGGTGACCGGCAACCTGTCGCCGAAAGAAGCGGTTAACGGCATGATGCCGGAAGTGCAGTTTATGCCTTACCCGAACGAATACCGCTGCCCGCTGGGTATCGGCGGCGAAGCTGGCGTGAAAGCGTTAACCTACTACTTCGAAAACCTGATCAACGACGTTGAAAGCGGTGTGCGTAAACCGGCTGCGGTGATCCTTGAAGCCGTACAGGGCGAGGGCGGCGTGAACCCGGCGCCGGTCGAGTGGTTACAGCGCATCCGTAAAGTGACGCAGGAACATGGCATTGTTCTGATCATCGACGAAGTGCAGGCGGGCTTTGCGCGTACCGGTAAACTGTTCGCCTTCGAACACGCCGGTATCGAGCCGGATATCATTGTGATGTCTAAAGCTGTTGGTGGCGGTTTGCCGCTGGCCGTACTGGGTATCAAAAAACAGTTCGACGCATGGGCGCCGGGCCACCACACCGGAACGTTCCGCGGCAACCAGCTGGCGATGGCGACCGGTCTGACGACGCTGAAAATCCTGAAAGACGACCATATTGCCGACAAAGTGGCAGCGCAGGGCGTCTGGCTGAAAGACAAACTGGCCGGGCTGCAAAAACGTTACCCGGTTATCGGTCACGTGCGCGGCCTGGGCCTGATGATCGGTATTGAAATCGTCAAGCCGAACGAAGCGCAGGATCACATGGGCTGCTACCCGGCGGACGGCGAACTTTCTGCACTGTTGCAGAAAAAATGCTTCGAAAATGGTCTGATTCTGGAGCGCGGCGGCCGTAACGGTTGCGTGCTGCGTCTGCTGCCATCGCTGCTGATCAGCAATGACGAGCTGGAAATCTTCCTCGACAAGTTTGAGAACGCGTTGTTGGCAGCCGGCGTTAAGCCTGTTTAATCGGAGCAATTGAATGTCTGATGTAAATCCGATTCTATCCGGGTCTGCGCAAAGTATTGCCGCCTATCAGGACGCCATTGAGCAGAGCACAAAAGCGGTTGTGCAGTGGCTGAAACAACCTGAGATGTACCAGGGCAAAACGGTTGAGCAACTGCGTGAGCGCATCAATCTAGAATTTACTTCTCAGGGCCTGGGCAACCAGGCCGCGATTGAGCGCGCCGTTGAGTACTTCCTGAAAGACAGTCTTTCTGTGCACCACCCGCAATGTGTTGCGCATCTGCACTGCCCAAGCCTGGTGATCAGCCAGGCGGCGGAAGTGCTGATCAACGCCACCAACCAGAGCATGGATTCGTGGGATCAAAGCCCTTCAGCCACCATCATTGAGATCAAGCTGATTGAATGGCTGCGTGCTCAGGTGGGTTACCAGCCGGGCGATGCCGGGGTGTTCACCAGCGGCGGCACCCAGAGCAACCTGATGGGGTTGATGCTGGCTCGCGATGCGTTTTTTGCGCGCCAGGGCCACTCAGTTCAGCAGGATGGCTTAACGGGCGATCTGAGCAAAATCAAAGTATTATGCTCTGAAAATGCCCACTTCTCCGTGCAGAAAAATATGGCGCTGATGGGGCTGGGTTATCGTTCCGTGACGCTGGTGAAGACGGATGCGTTCTCCCGCATGGATCTCAACGATCTGGCGACGAAGCTGGCGCAGGCGAAAGCCAACGGCGAACAGGTTCTGGCGATCGTTGCGACCGCTGGCACGACCGACGCCGGGGCTATCGATCCGTTAGCGGAGATTGCTGCGCTGGCGGCGGAATACCAGACCTGGATGCACGTGGATGCGGCCTGGGGCGGCGCGCTGCTGCTGTCTGAGAAATTCCGTCACTATCTGAACGGCCTTGAGTTAGCAGATTCCGTCACGCTCGATTTCCACAAGCAGTTCTTCCAGACCATCAGCTGCGGCGCGTTCTTGCTGAAAGATCCGCGTCACTATCAACTGATGCGTTACCAGGCGGCTTACCTGAACTCGGACTTTGACGAAGAGCACGGTGTACCGAACCTGGTATCGAAATCTCTACAAACCACCCGTCGTTTCGATGCGCTGAAACTGTGGATGGGCCTTGAAGCGCTGGGTAAAAAGCAGTACGCCGAAATCATTGATAATGGTGTAACGCTGGCGCAGCAGGTGGCAGAGTTTGTCGCGCAGGAGCCGCAACTGGAACTGGTGATGCAACCGCAGCTTGCCAGCGTGCTGTTCCGCTTCCGTCCGCAAAGTGATGATATGTCTGCCGTTGCGTTGTTGAACCAGCGCATTGGCGATGCGTTGCTGGCCTCCGGGGCGGCGAACGTTGGGGTAACGGAAGCCGATGGCATCACCTGCCTGAAGCTGACGCTGCTGAACCCGACGGTGTGTCTGCAGGACGTTAAAGTTCTGCTGGCAAGCGTGAAAGCCTGCGGACAGCAACTGCTTAACGTGTAATGCAGTATTAAAAGCCGACAATATTGTCGGCTTTTTTTTATCCCTGCATGAACACCACCTCCTATGGAGGTGGTCAGCAACAAGTTGGCTCTGCCATTAATGCTACTCATGGGAAAATCCGAATCCGTTATCCCCATAACTGATAAGGATTTAACCATGA
>Ga0268248_100085_pt1 | contig 78816 bp, 76 predicted proteins | sample AgamicAtAme_FD_200856 | JGI IMG/M metagenome (GOLD analysis project Ga0268248, IMG submission 200856) | Agave microbial communities from Guanajuato, Mexico - At.Am.e (v2) (version 2) | ecosystem: Host-associated > Plants > Phyllosphere > Phylloplane/Leaf | place: Guanajuato, Mexico | collected... | reverse complement strand
CCGCTGTTCCACTGCGATGCGGTGCAGGTGGTCGGCAAAATTCCGCTGGATATTGGCCGCACGCAGATCGATATGCTCTCCTGTTCGGCGCACAAACTGCACGGGCCGAAAGGCGTCGGCTGCCTCTATCTGCGGCGCGGAACGCGTTTTCGTCCGCTGCTGCGCGGCGGCCACCAGGAGCGCGGACGTCGCGCAGGGACGGAAAACATTGCCGGGATTGTCGGCATGGGTACGGCCTGCGAACTGGCGCAGATCCATCTGCCGGGCGCCGCCTCGCTGGCGCACCTGCGCGATCGGCTGCAGGAAGGACTCATCGCGCAGGTGCCTTCGGTGATGGTGATGGGCGGCAACCAGCCGCGCGTACCCGGCACCACCAATCTGGCGTTTGAGTTTATCGAAGGGGAAGCCATCTTATTGCTGCTGAACCAGGCGGGCATTGCGGCGTCGAGCGGCAGCGCCTGTACCTCCGGTTCGCTGGAACCTTCGCATGTCATGCGGGCGATGAACATTCCTTACACCGCCGCGCACGGCAGTATTCGTTTCTCGCTGTCGCGCTACACGCGTGAGAAAGAGATCGACTACGTGATCGACACCCTGCCAACGATTATTGCCCGTCTGCGGATGCTCTCGCCCTACTGGCAGGAGGGAAAACCCGGGGCGGCTGAATCGGCATTTGCGCCGTTATACGGCTAAGGCGGCGAGCATGAATGTGCTTATCAACGACACCACCCTGCGCGACGGCGAACAGAGCCCTGGCGTTGCTTTCCTCGCCAGCGAGAAAATCGCCATCGCCGAGGCGCTGTTTGCGGCGGGCGTTACCGCGCTCGAAGTCGGCACCCCCGCGATGGGCGACGAGGAGCGCCAGCGCATTTTGCAGGTGCGCCAGCATTTGCCCGCCGCCACGCTGATGTCCTGGTGCCGGATGAACCGCGACGAGATCCGCCAGAGCGCAGATCTCGGTATGGACTGGGTAGATATCTCCCTGCCCGCTTCAGACAAGCTGCGCCAGTACAAGCTTCGCGAGCCGCTGCCGCAGTTGCTCGATAAGCTGGGTACGCTGATTGCACACGCGCGGACGCTGGGAATGCAGGTCTGTGTCGGCTGTGAAGATGCCTCGCGCGCCAGCGATCAGACACTGAACCAGATTGCCGATATCGCCCGCGAGGCGGGTGCGAAACGGCTGCGTTTCGCCGACACGCTCGGCCTGCTCGATCCCTTTACCACCACCACCCGCATCCAGGCGCTTGGCGAATACTGGCCGGGCGAAATCGAAATGCACGCGCACAACGATCTGGGGCTGGCGACCGCCAATACGCTGGCGGCGGTACGCGCCGGAGCTACCAGCGTTAACACTACGGTGCTGGGGCTGGGCGAACGCGCAGGTAATGCCGCGCTGGAAACCGTTGCGCTGAGCCTGAGCCGCTGCCTGCAACGGGATTGCGGCGTTGATTTTACGTGCCTGCCGTCCCTGTGCCAGACCGTGGCCGACGCGGCACAGCGGGCGATTGACCCGCAGCAGCCGCTGGTCGGCGCGCAGGTGTTCACCCATGAATCCGGCGTTCATGTCGCCGCGCTGCTGCGCGATCGCGAAAGCTATCAGGCGATTGATCCGGCGCTGATGGGGCGCGAGTACCGGCTGGTGCTGGGCAAACACTCCGGTCGCCAGGCGGTGGATGGTGTCTTCGCCCGCATGGGGTATCACCTCGATACCCTGCAAATCGATCTGCTGCTGCCGGCGATCCGCCGCTTTGCCGAGTGCTGGAAACGCACACCGAAAGAGGATGAGCTGGTGGCACTTTACGATGCGCTGTGTGGGGAATCCGCACACTTTGCGAGGGGCTGACGATGGAGTGGTTTTATCAAATCCCCGGCGTGGATGAGCTTGATACCGCCGAGTCCTTTTTTGAATTCTTCAGCGTGCCGTATGATCCGCTGGTGCTGCGCCACTGCTGTCTGCCGGTGCTGCGGGAGTTTCACCAGCGGCTGCGGCAAAACGTACCGCTGCGCAATCTGCTGGAAGAGGCGCCCCGCGCCCCGTGGCTGCTGGCGCGCCGGTTGCTGACGGAGAGCTATCAGCACTACCTTCCGGAGCATACCTCATGAGACAAAAATTCGATTTTGGCGAAGAGGTGCGCGTTACCCGCGCCATTCGCAATGACGGCACCATGCGCGGCTTTGCGCGCGGCGACCTGCTGGTTCGTCGCGGCAGTACCGGTTTTGTCCGTGAATGGGGCACCTTTTTGATGGATCAGATTATCTATCAGGTGCATTTTCTCGATGACGATTTGGTGGTTGGCTGCCGCGAGCAGGAGCTACTGCCGCTTTCCGTGCCGTGGCACGCCGGGCAGTTTCAGTATGGCGATCGGGTTGCCTGCCGCCACGCGCTGTCGGTGAATGGCGAAGTGGTGATCGCCGCCGGAGAGCATGGCCGTATTGAAGGAACGGACCAGGGAGAAAGCGGAGAGAGTTACACCGTCACGTTTTCCGGGCGCTGGTTCCGGGTGCCCGCCAGCGCCATGATCCTGCTGGAGGCCGACGCATGACGCCGTGGCAACGCTTCGCCCGGCGACGGCTGGCAATGACGCGCTGGCAGTGCGAACCGGAGCACATTCCTGCCGATCAGCAAACCGCGTTTGACGATGCCTTCACCCGCCAGTGCCAGCTGGAACAGGCGGTGGTGGAAGTTGCTGCCGGTGACCCCCTGCCGGATAGCGTGTTGCAGAGTGTCGCGACCTCGCTGGCAAGCTGGCTGGATGACGGGCATTTTTCTGCTGACGAGCGGCAGACGGTGATCCGCCATCATGCCCGCATGGAGTTACAGTTCACCGAGGTTGCCGGACGCGCCCCGCTGCCGGACGATTTGCAGGTGCTGGCCTGGTATCAACAACATCAGGCGCAGTTTATGCGCCCGCCGCAGCGGCTGACATCTCATATTCTGCTGACCGTCGATAACGACGATGCCGCAGTACAGCGCCAGATCCGCCGTTTTCATCAGGACATTAACGCCTCGCGCCAGGCTTTTGCCCGGCTGGCACAGCGCTACTCCCACTGCCCCAGCGCGCTGGAAGGTGGACGTCTGGGCTGGATAAGCCAGGGGTTGCTCTATCCCGAACTCGACGCCGCGCTGTTTGCGCTGGCGGAAAATGGCCTCAGCGCGCCCATCGAAACCCGTCTCGGCTGGCATCTGTTATGGTGCGAAGCAATTCGTGACGCCGCGCCGATGCCGCAGGAGGAAGCGCTGGAAAAAGCCAGAGGCTATTTGATTCGTCAAAACCAGCAGCAGTACCAGCGCCAGTGGCTGGCGGCGCTAACCCGCAGCGTGGTGGCAGATTAATTTCACCTGTAGAACATTATTGCCTGATGGCGCTAACGCTTATCAGGCCTACACGGCTAACGCTTATCAGGCCTGGCTGTCGAACCTGTTATCTTGCTGCCGGGTAAACCGCGTTACCCGGCCATATCACTTACAAAAATACCGGCTTAAGCGTTTCCAGCCAGGCATCCACTCGTTCGTCGGTCAGGTCATACTGATTGTCCTGATCGATCACTAAGCCGACAAATTTATCCGCTTCCAGCGCCGATGAGGCGTTGAATTCATAGCCTTCATTCGGCCAGTGGCCGACAATCTGCGCGCCGCTGTTTTTCAGCGCCTCATACAGCGGGCGCAGGCCGCTGACAAAGTTATCCGGGTAACCTACCTGGTCGCCAAGACCAAACAGCGCCACGGTTTTGCCGCTCAGGCTGTTGCTCTCAAGCTGGGCGACAAACTCTCCCCATGACGCGTCCTCACAGCCAGCATCCAGCCCCGGCAGTTGCCCGTCGCCGAGCGTCGGCGTCCCCAGCAGCAGTACCGGATAAGAAAGAAAGGTGTCGAGATCGGTACGGTTGATATTCACCGGCGCATCGGCCGCCGCACCCAGTTTTTGGTGGATCATTTTGGCAATCTTGCGGGTTTTGCCCGTGTCGGTACCGAAAAAAATTCCAATGTTAGCCATCGCGTGCTCCTGTGAGAAAAAGTGTGAATCCGCCCTGAACAGGCGGCTATCACCGGAGATATTGCGAAGACTGTGCCAGTTTTTTTGCCGGGCAATGGCTGCACTGTATTGGCCAGTTATGCACCAGAGCGGCGCTTTTTTATCCACCCATTTGGCCGCTGCCGCGCACAGCCAGAGGGCAAAAGGGTAAAAATCGGCGGCAAACAGGGATCTGGATCAATCTTACAGCGAGTAACAAGGGCCAAAGGCGCACCCTTTGCATGGTTAATGAGTGTCCGTTTATGTTCGGACGAAAGTCGACAGGTGGCACAAATTGTCATAACTGCGACATTCCCATGTTGACCACAGGAGTTTGTGATGACCCTGAATATGATGATGGACGCCGCAGCGCCCGCCGAGATCGCCGGAGCGCTCTCACAACAGCATCCCGGGTTGTTTTTCACCATGGTTGAACAGGCTCCCGTCGCCATTTCACTGACCGATGCCGATGCCCACATTCTGTATGCCAACCCCGCGTTTTGCCGCCAGTCGGGGTATGAGCTGGAAGAGTTGTTGCAGCAAAACCCGCGCCTGCTTGCCAGTAAACAGACGCCGCGTGAAATCTACCAGGATATGTGGCACACCCTACTGCAACACCGTCCGTGGCGCGGGCAACTGATCAATCGTCGCCGCGACGGCAGCCTGTTTCTGGTGGAGATCGACATCACCCCACTGTTTAATGCGTTCGGCAAACTCGAACATTACCTGGCGATGCAGCGCGACATCAGCACCAGCTACGCGCTGGAACAACGGCTGCGCAATCATATGACGCTGACCGAAGCCGTGTTGAACAATATTCCGGCGGCGGTCGTGGTGGTAGACGAGCGCGATCAGGTGGTGATGGATAACCTCGCCTACAAAACTTTTTGCGCCGATTGCGGCGGTAAAGAGCTGCTCACCGAACTCAATTTTTCCGCCCATAAGGCGGAGCTGGCGCAGGGGCTGGTGCTGCCGGTAGCGCTGCGCGGCACCGTGCGCTGGTTGTCCGTCACCTGCTGGGCGCTGCCGGGCGTCAGTGAAGAAGCAGGCCGCTACTTTATTGATAGCGCCGTGCCGCGCACGCTGGTGGTGATCACCGACAATACCCAGCAGCAGCAACAACAGGAACAGGGGCGTCTCGATCGTCTGAAGCAGCAGATAACCAGCGGTAAATTGCTGGCGGCGATCCGCGAATCGCTGGACGCCGCGCTGGTGCAACTCAATTGCCCGATCAATATGCTGGCCGCCGCACGTCGTTTAAATGGCGACGATCACAGCAATCTGGCGCTGGATGCCGCCTGGCGTGAAGGCGAAGAAGCGATGGCGCGGCTGCAACGTTGCCGTCCGTCGCTGGAGCTGGAAAGCCCGGCAGTCTGGCCGCTCCAGCCGTTCCTTGACGATCTGCGCGCCCTGTATCACACCCGCTATAACCAGGGCGAAAACCTGCAAATTGAGCTGGAATCCCCCGATCTGGTGGGCTTTGGCCAGCGAACACAACTGCTTGCCTGCCTGAGCCTGTGGCTCGACAGAACGCTGGATATTGCCGCTGAGCTACGTGATTTCACGGTGCAGACTCAGCTTTACGCCCGCGAAGAGAGCGGCTGGCTGTCGTTCTATTTAAACGACAATGTGCCGCTGACTCAGGTGCGCTACACCCATTCCCCCGATGCGCTCAATGCCCCCGGTAAAGGCATGGAGCTGCGGCTGATCCAGACGCTGGTCGCCCACCATCGCGGCGCAATAGAACTGACCTCCCGCCCTCAGGGAGGCACCTGCCTGACCCTGCGTTTCCCGTTATTTCACTCTCTGACCGGAGGCTCACTATGACTCAGCGAACCGAGTCGGGTACAACCGTCTGGCGCTTTGACCTCTCCCAGCAGTTTACCGCCATGCAGCGTATCAGCGTGGTGTTAAGCCGGGCGACAGAGGTCGGGCAGACGCTACAGGAAGTGCTGTGCGTGCTGCACAACGATGCCTTTATGCAGCACGGGATGATCTGTCTGTACGACAGCCAGCAAGCGATCCTTAACATTGAAGCCTTGCAGGAGGCCGATCAGCAGCTTATTCCCGGCAGTTCGCAGATTCGCTACCGTCCGGGTGAAGGGCTGGTGGGCACGGTGCTGTCACAGGGACAATCTCTGGTGCTGCCCTGTGTCTCCGACGATCAGCGTTTTCTCGATCGCCTTGGCTTGTATGATTACAGCCTGCCGTTTATCGCCGTGCCGCTGATGGGACCCAACTCGCAGCCCATCGGCGTGCTGGCCGCCCAGCCGATGGCCCGCTATGAGGAGCGCCTGCCCGCCTGCACGCGTTTTCTCGAAACCGTCGCCAATCTGGTGGCGCAAACTGTCCGCCTGATGACACCGCCCAGCGTCGCGCCCTCACCCCGTGCAGCCGCCGCACAGATCGCCAGCCAGCGCGGGTGTACACCGTCGCGACCGTTTGGTTTTGAAAACATGGTCGGTAAAAGCGCGGCCATGCGCCAGACGCTGGAAATTATTCGCCAGGTATCACGCTGGGACACTACCGTGCTGGTGCGTGGCGAAAGCGGGACCGGTAAAGAACTGATCGCCAATGCTATCCACCACAATTCACCGCGCGCCGCCGCGCCGTTCGTCAAATTCAACTGCGCGGCGCTGCCCGATACGCTGCTGGAGAGTGAACTCTTCGGCCACGAAAAAGGCGCGTTTACCGGCGCGGTACGCCAGCGCAAAGGCCGCTTCGAACTGGCGGATGGCGGTACGCTGTTTCTTGATGAGATCGGCGAAAGTAGCGCCTCGTTTCAGGCTAAATTGCTGCGTATCTTGCAGGAAGGCGAAATGGAACGCGTCGGCGGCGACGAAACGCTGCGGGTGAATGTACGGATCATTGCCGCCACCAACCGCAATCTGGAAGAGGAAGTGCGGCTGGGGAATTTTCGCGAAGATCTCTACTATCGCCTTAATGTAATGCCGATCTCCCTGCCCCCGCTGCGCGAGCGCCAGGAGGACATTGCCGAGCTGGCGCACTTTCTGGTGCGCAAAATCGCGCAAAACCAGAACCGCACGCTGCGCATCAGCGATGGCGCGATCCGTTTGTTGATGAGCTATAGCTGGCCTGGAAACGTGCGTGAACTGGAAAACTGCCTTGAACGCTCGGCGGTAATGTCGGAAAGCGGGCTGATCGATCGCGACGTGATTTTGTTTCACCACCGGGAAAATCTGCCAAAACCGCCGCAGCCCAGCGCACCGCGCGAAGAGAGCTGGCTCGATCAGAACCTCGATGAGCGACAAAGATTGATCGCCGCGCTGGAGAAAGCCGGTTGGGTACAGGCAAAAGCAGCGCGGCTGCTGGGAATGACTCCTCGCCAGGTGGCTTACCGTATTCAGACAATGGACATCACCATGCCGAGAATGTAGCGCGGGCTTTTGTGACATTCAGCACATTGTCAGCCAAACGCCACAAACTCGACAAACAGACGACGACACGGTGAATTTAAAGCATTCATTTTCAGTAAGTTACATTAATGGTAAGCGGTACAGGTTTTGCAGCAGGAGGTTATGACCACACAACCAAGGTACGCCCATGACTTCCTGCTTATCCGCCGCTGGCGGTTCACGCTGTCACACCGGGCAGCGCGAACCTTTATCTGATGTCGTTGCCGGTAAGGTGGCGTCGCACCCCTGCTACTCGCAAAACGGCCATCACCGCTATGCCCGTATGCATCTGCCGGTCGCGCCTGCCTGTAACCTGCAATGTAACTACTGCAACCGCAAATTTGATTGCAGTAATGAATCGCGCCCCGGCGTCTCGTCATCCCTGCTGACGCCGGAACAGGCGGTAGCCAAAGTGCGCCATGTGGCTGCGGCGATCCCGCAATTGTCCGTGGTGGGCATCGCCGGGCCTGGCGACCCGCTGGCCAATATTCAGCGCACATTCACCACCCTGGAAATGGTGCGTGAACAGCTCCCCGATCTGAAACTTTGCCTCTCAACCAACGGGCTGATGCTACCGGATGCGGTAGAGAGACTGGTGAATGTTGGCGTTGACCATGTCACGGTAACGATCAATACGCTGGATGCCGATATCGCGGCGCAAATCTACGCCTGGCTGTGGCTCGACGGTGAACGCTACAGCGGACGTGAAGCCGGTGAGATCCTGATTGCCCGCCAGCTTGAAGGCGTACGCCGCCTGACGGCGAAAGGCGTGCTGGTGAAGATCAACTCGGTATTGATCCCCGGCATCAACGATGGCGTCCTCAGTGATGTCAGCCGCGAACTGCGCGCCAGCGGAGCCTTTATTCATAATATTATGCCGCTGATTGCCCGCCCGGAGCACGGTACGGTGTTCGGCCTGAACGGGCAGCCGGAGCCGGATGCGCAGATGATAGCCCAGGTGCGCGAGCGTTGCGGCGAGCTGATGCCGCAGATGACGCACTGCCAGCAGTGCCGCGCTGACGCGATTGGCATGCTCGGTGAAGATCGCAGCCAGCAGTTTGCCCTGACGCCGGTTGAAGAGTCGCCGCAGCCGTGGTTGCCGACGCTTTATCGCCGGGCGCAGTTGCATGCCAGCATTGCCACGCGCGGCGAATCGGAAGAACCGGATGCCTGCCTGGTGGCGGTCGCCTCGACGCGCGGCGATGCGATTGATTGCCACTTTGGTCATGCCGATCGCTTTCGCATTTACAGCCTGTCGGCGGCGGGCGCGGTGCTGGTCAATGAGCGCTTTACGCCGAAATTTTGTCAGGGAAGCGACAACTGCGAACCGCAAGACAGCGAGGCGCGGATGGCCGCGGTTCTCGATCTGCTGGCCGATGTGAAAGCAGTGTTTTGCGCCCGTATCGGCTACGCGCCGTGGCAAAAGCTGGAAGCGCGCGGCATTCAACCCTGCGTCGATCACGCCTGGCAGCCGGTTAACGAGGCGCTGACCGGCTGGTGGCAGCAGTGGCGGAAAAATGCTCAGCCCAATCCCGCGTCACGGGGGGTGGCATGATGCCTGTTCACGACTGGCTGCGGCGTTTGCTGTGGCTCTATGCACACGGAGAAGGCTGTTATCCGCTGATGATGGGCCTGCGGGCGACCGAATGGGATGCCCTGCAGGCGCAGTTCGATCCCCCTACGCAGCCGATGCCCGCCGACTGTTTGCTGCGGCAAAAACTAATGACCGAGCTGAATGCCACCCGCAGCGACGAACAGCAACAACTGGCGCAGTGGCTGGCGGGCTATATGGCGCCAGGCGCGGCGCCGATGCACAACATTATCGCCAGTGTTTCACTGGCCTTTAATCATCTGTGGCAGGATCTGGGGCTAAGCTCGCGCCAGGAGTTGCGCGAGTTAATGAGCGACTGTTTTCCTCTGCTGGTGGAAATGAACAGCGAAAATATGCGCTGGAAAAAGTTTTTTTATCGTCAGCGCTGCCTGCATTCTGCTGGCGAGCTTATTTGCCGCTCCCCAAGTTGCGATGCCTGCTGCGAGCGTGCGTTCTGTTTTGCCCCTTCCTGAAAATATTTCACGCGGCCCGCTAACCTTAAGTGAAACGGGCCACTTCTGCCGTGCATTTCTTATTTGCTGCCCTATATTTTTTAACATTGAAAGCGAAATATCCCGCAACAATCACAGGGATCATGTAGCCGTGATGTTACTGTTACTTATATAGTTGCATCACGAAGATAAGAAGTACGCAGGCACGCGAGGTGGCAAATGTACTCTTTTGTAGCCAGACAGGCGATTTTTGATAACCAATTGAATACCGTCGGTTACGAACTGCTCTTCAGGGACAGTATGGATAACCGGTTCCCGGATGTTTCCGCCGAGCAGGCCACTACACAGTTGATTGAAGAGCAATTTCTTAGCGCTCCGCTGGGGCGTAAAAACGACAACAGCACCGTATATGTCAATTTCCCCTACCAGTTGCTGGTTCAGGGGCTGGCGGAGACCCTGCCAAAGAACCGCGTGGTAATTGAAATACTCGAAGATGCCAGCCCGGATCGCTCATTGCTGGAAGCGGTAAAACGTATGCATACCCAGGGCTTTCGCATTGCGCTGGATGATTTCAGCCCCGGTAACGAATGGGATGCCTTTATTCCGTATATCGACGTGATTAAATTTGATATAAGGAGAAGCCCGCGCGAGGAAATCGGCCACTATATTCGCACTCACCGCGAGTCGTTACGTCATGCTGTATTACTGGCTGAGAAAGTGGAAACCTATGATGAATTTGAATCCTATAAAAAATTGGGGTTTCATCTTTTTCAGGGTTATTTTTTCAGCAAGCCGGTGGTTACCAAACGGAATAAACTGGTACAGAACCAGGCATTTGCCCTGAAATTAATGCAGGAAGTGAACGTTGAATCGCCAAATCTTAATAAAATTGAAGAACTGTTAAAACGCGATGTCACGTTGTCGTTTAAAATTATGCGCTATGCGCAAAATATTCTTTATAACACCCGTGGCGTGAGCGGTTTCCGTAGCCAGTCGCTGCGCGATATTGTTGTTTATCTTGGCATTAATGAAATGCGGCGCTTTGTGTTGATGGCCTGCCTGACCTCCTTCGACAACGTGACCAATACGGAAATTTATTATCTGAGTCTGATCCGCGCTAAATTCTGCGAACTGGTTGCAGAACGGACTTCCGCCGCCAGTCTCAGCAATGATGCCTTTATGGTCGGTCTGTTTTCACTGCTGGATGTGATCCTCGGCTTGCCGCTCGCAGAGTTAATGGGGCAAATCGCCGTATCGCGGGAGGTCGCAACCGCGCTGGAAAAAGAGAGCGGTAAGCTCTATCCGTTTGTGCAACTCGCGCGTCTTTTCGAGCTAAGAAGATGGGAAGAAGCCAGCGACATTAGCCACGAAATCGGCCTGCCCAATTCCGCCGTCGCAGAGTTAATGAACCAGGCGACAAAATGGGCAGATGAACTGCCTTTAAGCCTGTCGCATTAATTTTCGCCCCTATTTTTCAGTGTGCGGAAAATAATCTCTTTCTGCACACGCCCACTGCATGAAACATTATTTCAATCCACACAAATACAAATCATTTACATTATTAACAGGCGAAATGGCTTTATCCCAAATTACGCGTTACGATGTGGGCTTTTGCACAATTACCTCAGTAAAATGTGATATTGATCAGATAAATAAATCAATAAAATCCCAAAAGCTGCCGTTATTAATACTATCTCCCTTCACGCAGCGTTGAATTATGAAAAAATTTGCACAAGCCACCGTACTGACTAAATTGCTTCTCGGTTTCTCCATCCTCATTGTCATGATGTTACTGCTGGGCATTGTGTCCATTTATCAGCTCAATATGAGCAAAGATCACATTGATCAGTTCCGTAAAAACCGCATGCCGGGCGTGCGCTATACCCTTGAAATGCGCGGCGTCTTAGCTGAAATGCGCTTACAGCAGGTGCAGTACATCGCCTCGACAACGCCGGAATCGCTGGAGCAGCATCGCGGCGAATTGCTGCAAAACCAGGAAACATTCCTGCGCGCGCAGCAGGCTTACGCCAATATCTCCGCGCACGATCCACAAGAGATGCGCGCCCTCTTCGCCACGGTGGTCGATAACTTTAAAAACTTTATCGATGTGAACGCCAAAGTTATCGAAGAGATGAAAAACGGCAACGCCGCCGAAGCCTCCAAAATCAGCGGCGCGGTGTCGGCGAAATACCGCACGCAGTTGATGAAAGACCTCGCCACGCTGGTGGATATGGAAGTTGCGCTGGGCAATGACGCCGGAGAAGCCTCGCAGACGGCTTATAAACAGGCGATCTATATGCTGAGCGGTTTACTGCTGCTGGCGCTGATTGCCACCGGCGTGATTGCCCTGTTTATCTCGCGTAACCTGGCGCGCCAGCTTGGTGGCGAACCGGCTTATGCAGTGTCGATCATGAAAGAAATTGCCGCAGGGAATCTGGGTACCCAGGTCAAACTGCGCGACAACGATACCCAGAGCCTGCTGGCAACCATCAACTTTATGAATGCCCGGCTGGCCGGGATCATTAACGGCATTATCGACGGCAGTGAATCCATTTCCCACGCCGCCAGCGAAATCTCCGAAGGCAATAATGATCTGTCGCAACGTACCGAAGAACAGGCCGCCTCGCTGGTGCAAACGTCGTCGAACATGCAGCAAATCACGGAGAACGTGAAGAGCAACGCGGAAAACGCCCGTAAAGCGAGCGACCTGGCGCGTCAGACGTCGCAGACCGCAGTTAAAGGCGGTAAAGAAGTGGATGACATGCTGAAACGCATGCATGAAATTTCAGCCAGCTCGCAGAAAATTGTCGACATTATTTCCGTGATTGAAGGTATCGCTTTCCAGACCAACATTCTGGCGCTGAACGCCGCCGTTGAAGCCGCCCGCGCCGGAGAACAGGGTAAAGGCTTTGCCGTGGTCGCCGGTGAAGTACGCAACCTGGCGCAGAAAAGCGCCGAGGCCGCAAAAGAGATCAAACAACTGATCGAAGGCACGGTGGATAAAATCACCGACGGCTCGCGCTACGCCGACACGGCCAGCCGGGCGATGGAAGAGATTGTCACCTCGGTGAACAAGGTGACGGATATCGTTGCGGAGATTTCCGCCGCCTCTACCGAACAGCATCAGGGCATTAAAGAGATCAGCGTCGCCATCGACCAGATGGATCAGGTGACTCAGCAGAACGCCACGCTGGTGGAACAGGCCGCCGTTGCCGCGCAGTCGATGACCGAGCAGAGCGAAGGCCTGCGCGATTCCGTGCGTTATTTCCAGTTGGCACGCTAAAACCGCTTGCAGGCCCGCCCGCCGGGCCTGCTATTCGCTGATGATCGCTTTAGGCTCCATAAACGCCGACAGCCCCCACGCCCCCATCTCCCGCCCGATGCCTGAATGTTTAAAGCCGCCAAACGGCGCGCGCGGTTCATGTGCCAGCGTATTGACCTGCACACGGCCCGCATGAATTTTTGCCGCCACGCGCTGCGCCCGTTCACGGTCTTCTCCCAGAACCAGCGCACTTAACCCGTATTCCGTATCATTAGCGATAGCCACGGCATCAGCCTCATCCCGGTAGCTCATCACCGTCAGCACCGGCCCGAAAATCTCTTCCCGCGCGATGCGCATCTCGTTTCGCACATCGCCAAACAACGTTGGCCGCACGAACCACCCTTGCCCGCCGTTTTCCGGCCGCCCTTCACCACCCGCCAGCAACCGTGCACCCTCCTGCACGCCGAGACGAATATAAGATTGCACGCGCTGCCACTGTTTTTCGCTGACCATCGGCCCGACGGTGGTTGCCGGATCGCGCGGATCGCCAACGTTTACCGCCGCCATCGCCTTCGCCAACGCAGCTTCGAACTCGGCTTTGCGCGAGTGCGGAACCAGAATTCGCGTTCCGGCAATACAGGCCTGGCCGCTGTTCATCAAACCGGCCTGGATCGCCAGCGGTACGGCTGTCGCCAGGTTGGCGTCATCGAGAATAATCGTCGGCGATTTACCGCCTAACTCCAGCGTTACGCGTTTAAAACTCTCTGCGGCGTTGCGCAGAATCGCTTTTCCGGTCGCGGTAGAGCCCGTAAACGAGATTTTCGCCACATCCGGATGACGGCTAATCACCTCGCCGACCACGTCGCCCCGCCCGGTGACAATATTAAATACGCCCGGCGGCAGCGCGGCCTGATGCAGCGCATTTATCACCACCTGCGTTTGCAGCGCACTCATCTCACTGGGTTTGACAACCGCCGTACAGCCCGCAGCCAGCGCGGCGGCCAGTTTGCCACAGATAAATCCGGCGTTGCTGTTCCACGGCGTGATAAGCCCGGCCACACCCAGCGGCGTCATCTCCACCTGCGCCAGGCCAATCTGCGAGCGAAACGTAAAGGCCTTTAATGCGGAAATCGCCTCATCAACCACGGCGACCGGAAAGCGGGCCATCCAGACGGCGCGAGTTTCCGGCGCGCCATATTCCATGACGATCGCTTGTAATAGAGCCTGCTCGCTGGCGGCCAGCGCATCGCGCATTCGCGTCAGCGCCGCCACACGCTCAGCCACGGTCGTGGCGGACCAGCCAGCAAACGCCGCTTTTGCCGCCGCTATTGCCCGCCGCGTATCCTCTTCATTGGCCAGACGCACCTGACCAATCACGTCGCCCGTCGCCGGGTTAAAAAGGTCGAATAGCTCAGTACCCTGCGGGGTGACCCATTCGCCGTTAATCGAAATCTGTTCTACCCGTTGCATCGAAACCTCCTTCAGGACAGTGGGCTTAGTGTGGCACAGCTTTATCGCGCAGATAATCCACGTTATCCTGCATGGGTTGTTTCGAAATTCGGGATAATCTATGCATCGTTCAGGGTTAATTGAGCTGGAAGTGGTGATGGCGGTGATGCGCCTCGGCAGTTTTCGCGCGGCGGCACAGGCGCTGAGTATGTCGCCAACGGCGGTCAGTAACGCTATTGCCGGTCTGGAAAGCCGCCTTAATGTGCGACTTTTTCATCGCACCACCCGCAGTGTGGCGTTGACCGAAGCCGGAGAGCGCTTTGTGACGCGGGTTGGCCCGGCGCTGCGTGAAATTCAGCAGGCGGTGGATGAGATCCACAGCCTTCCGGCGGAACCCTCCGGCACGCTGCGCATCAATATACCGCAGGCCGTTGGTCAGCTTTTCCTCGATGATATTGTGGTGCGGTTTCTGGCCCGCTATCCGCTGATGCGCCTCGAAATCACCAGCGAAGCACGGACGATTGATATTGTGGCGGAGGGTTACGATGCCGGTATTCGCCTTGGCGAATCCGTTCCGCAGGATATGATTGCCGTTCCGCTAACGCCAGATATTCGCATGCAGGTGGTGGCGACGCCAGAGTGGTTCGCCACGCACGGTACGCCGCAGACGCCGGATGATCTTTATCAACACCAGGGCATTTGCATGCGCATGGCAAACGGCGGGATTTATCGCTGGGAGCTGTCACGCCACGGGCAGCATTACGCTCTGGCGATCCCGCCCAGGCTTGCCACTTCCGATTTTTTTACTTCGCTTACGGCCGTTCGCGCCGGGCTGGGTGTCGGCTTTCTGCCGGGATTTTATATTGCAGAGGATTTACGTACCGGGCGGCTGGTGAGCGTGCTGGATGAATGGACACAGCCGTTTCAGGGGCTGTGTCTTTACTATCCCGGACATCGCCATATCCCGGAGGGATTGCGGGCGTTTATCGACTTTGTCCGGGCGGGTTGATCACTCCAGATGCGCACGATCCAGGCCATAGGCCTTATCCAGCGCGCCCGGCAGCGTGCGTGACGCGATCATCAGGCGATTCCAGGCATTGATAATGGCGATGGCAAATGTCAGTTCAGACAACTCCACTTCGCTGAAATGTTCGCGCGCTTCGCGGTACAGCGCATCCGGGACACCATCGACTCCGGGCTGGGTTAACGCTTCGCTCAGCGCCAGCGCGGCTTTCTCTTTTACGGTGAACAGCGGCGACTCGCGCCAGATAGCCACATGGTAAAGACGCAGTTCGCGCTCACCGTGCAGTTTGGCCTGTTTCACATGCATATCCAGACAAAACGCGCAGCCGTTGAGCTGTGATGCCCGAATATCGACCAGATTTTTGAGGGTGATATCCAGGCTGCTGCTGTGCGACGCCTGGCTGGCATCGGACAGGGTTTTGATCAACGCCGGAACGGTCTGGAAAAGATTGATGCGGGTGCTCATGTTTTTTGCCTCGTAGAGTTGTTCGACCGGGGTTATATTACTGCCTTATGCCGTAGTAAAAAGATGCAAAAACCGAAAATAAAGGTAGGACATGAAGCCGGGCTATAAGAGCATTTATGAGCAGTATCGCCACAGCATTGTCAGTGGGTTACTGAAGCCTGGCGACAGAGTTCCCTCCGTGCGCGTGCTGGCCAGCGAGTTAGGCGTGGCGCGTAAAACCGTCGAAACCGCATGGGCGATTCTGGTCGGTGAAGGTTACCTTATCAGCCAGGGTGCGCGCGGTACGCGGGTGAACCCCGATCTGATTTTGCCGGCGCAGAAACCGGCTTCAAAGCAACCGGTTGGCGAAGAAAAACCGCCCGCCATGATGGACGTGTTGCGCGACCAGCAAGGATTTTTGCGCCTCGGCATTCCGTCGCTGGATGCCTTTCCCTACAAGAAATGGCTGCTGCTGTGCGGCAAAGCGGTGCGCTCCATGCAGCCGCTGGAGATGACCAATCCCCCGCTGGCGGGCTATGCGCCGCTGCGTGAAGCCATCGCCCATTATGTGAATGTCTCGCGCGGGTTATCCTGCACCGCAGAGCAGGTGTTTATTACCAGCGGTTACAGCAATAACCTGCGCTTGATCCTCAATACGCTGGCGACAGACCGTGACAAAGTGCTGTTCGAAGATCCCGGTTACTTTTTTGGCCAGCAGGCGCTGAAACGCGCCGCCGCCAACCTGCACTTTGTGCCGGTTGATGATCAAGGCATCAATGTCGATTATTTACTGCGTTATCACCATGATGCTCGCCTGCTATTTGTGACACCGTCACATCAAAGCCCGCTTGCGGTTACGTTGTCGCTGCCGCGCAAACATCAGTTGTTGAAGTGGGCCAGCCAGAATGGGAGTTGGATCATCGAGGATGATTATGACGGTGAGTTTCACTATACCCGGAAAGTCCTTCCGGCGATGAAGAGCCTTGATAGTGATGATCGGGTCATCTATATGGGGACATTCAGCAAGACGGTGATGCCCGCCCTGCGCATTAGCTACCTTGTGTTACCCCGCGCCGCGCTCGCCCGTTTCCATGAAACCGCAGCGCTGACCGAAAGTGGCCAGCCGGTACTGACACAAAAAATTCTCGCCGCCTTTCTTGGCGAAGGCCACTTTTATCAACATCTGAAAAAAATGCGTACGCTCTACTCGCAGCGCAGAAAGAACGTGCTAACCGCGCTGGAGAACATTTATCCGCACCTGTTCAGCGTGGAAGTCAGCGATGGCGGCATGCATATTATCGCGTTTTTACGCACCAGCACGCAGGATGTGACGCTGGCGGAGATCTGGCAGCGGCATGAATTGCAGGTCAGCCCGCTGTCGCGCTGGTATAACCAGACCAGCAAGCGCTACGGCCTGATTATTGGCTATACCAATGTGCGTTCGTATGCGGAAGCAGAAGCGTTATTGCAGCGCCCGTCTATAGAAACACGGGCGCTGCTTGGCGGGCAGTAGAGTTCAGGGCAAGCTACTCACGAAGGAGAGATCCCACGCCGTAGCGAGAAGAGATAAGCTGACAACCAACATTACGGCCAGCGATATCGTTCTGTCTGAGTTTTCCATCGCGCGTCCCTCTTTATGCTGAGTAATGTCATTAAAGCGAAAAATGCGTAATGTGTCTTACTCTGACATCTGAAAGTTTAGGTCAGCTGATAATTTTTGTCTGCGGTCATTTTGTGCGGTAGCGTTTTTTCGCCCTGCATCTGCAGCAGATCGATCTCGATAGCGTTGCAAATCGCATCCAGCGGCAGATCGTTATCTTCGACGCCAAACGGCTCTTCCAGCTCTTCTGCCAGCGTATCCAGTGAGATAAAGGTGTAAGAGATCAGCACAGAAACAAACGGCGTCATGTAGTGCAAATCCACCACCAGCGCAAACGGCAACATAATGCAGAACAGATAGACCGTGCGGTGCAGAATCAGTGAATAAGCAAAAGGCAGCGGCGTGGTAAAAATGCGCTCGCAGCCGGAAAGCACTACGGACATATCATGCAGCCGCTGCGTAATGCTCTGGAATAAGATGTCGGAAAGCGCCCCCTGCGCACGACGCTCGCCCAGCCACTCCGCCATGATCAGCAGGATGCGGTTCGCGGGCGAATGCGCCTCCAGCACCACCTGCAACTCTTGAGCGGTTAAATATTTCGCCAGCGTTTCCGCCTGCGGTTTACGCCGCAGCGTCATGCGCAGGCTGTGGGCAAAGGCCACCTGAAGACGAATAAAGTGCGTAATATCGCGTTCATTCGGTAGCGTGGTTTTCACTTCCCGCAGCAATGAGCGCGAGGCAATCATCAATTGTCCCCACAGTAAACGCGCTTCGCTGTAGCGCGAATAACAGGCGTTATTACGAAAACCGAGGAAGATAGCGATAGCAACGCCGAGAATGCTGAATGGCGCGACGGTCAGTTTGATGCCCAGCGAGGTATACCAGGGAAGCATCAACACCACAAAGATGGAAAGCAGGAAGTTCATGAAGAGACGTGAACTGATTTTCGGCAGAACCGAACCGTGCCAGACGAAAAGACGGGGAAGCCAGTGTTGTTGTGGTCGAACGATCATTATGTAGTTGCAGGTAAATGGGAGCGCTGCGCTATTAAACGTGATCGCAATCACAGTTGCAAGTTTGCTAAGGAATTGTGACGAAGAATCAATCTGGTCGACGATAACTGGCACAGAAGTTACTGAAACCTGTTATACAACTCTAAATAAGTATGTTGTAACTAAAATGAGTGTAAAACATGCGGCATAAAAAAACCCGGCCGCAGCCGGGTTCCCCTATTCAGCGTTTGCCGCTTAGCACAGCGGTTTTACCGCTTCACGCATGCCACGCAGCAGAATCGCATCCAGATCCAGCGACACCTGTTCCACCAGGCCTGCGATTTTGCTCAGATCCTGTTCCCAGTGTTCGCTGACGGACAACACGGCTTTCACCAGTTCGCTGGTGCTGATCTGGCGATCGCCATGCTGGCTCCAGAGCTGCTGGTAGCGTTCGATCCAGTGCGCATCATCCTGTACCGGATACGGCTGGCCGTTACGCTCACCGCGGTAGAATGCAATCAGCGCAGCAAGGGCGAAAGTCAGACGCGCAGGCAGTTTGCCGGTCACTTTCTGCCCTGCCAGCAACTGCGGCAGAATACGGGTCCGGAATTTGGTCATACCATTCAGCGCAATCGACAGCAACTGATGCTTGATGTACGGGTTGCGGAAACGCCCGGTCACGGCGCTGGCGAACGACTCCAGCTCATCGCGCGGCAGATCGAGCACCGGAATGATCTCTTCATAAATCGCTTTTTCAACAAACGCACAGATTTCGCTGTCGTTCATCGCTTCGCCAACGGTATCCAGACCAGCCTGGAATGCCACCGGTACCAGCGCGGTATGCGCGCCGTTGAGGATCGCCACTTTACGCTCTTTGTACGGCTTAATGTCGTCAACAATCAGGACGTTAAGCGGCAGTTTGTCGAGACGCAGTTCGGAGGCCAGTGATTTCGGCCCCTGGATTACGAACAGATAGAAGTGCTCTGCGGTATCGAGGAAACTGTCGAGATAGCCCAGCTCGGCTTCCAGTTTTGCCACTTCATCACGCGGATAACCGGTTACGATGCGGTCAACCAGCGTGGAGCAGAAATCGTTCGCCGCATCCAGCCACTGGATGAATTCTGCGCCCAGCGCCCACTCCTGCGCATAACGCAGTACCAGTTCACGCAGCGCATCACCATTGTAATCAATCAGTTCACACGGAATGATCACCCAGCCTTTATCGGCCGCGCCAGAGAAGTGGCTGAAACGTTCGAACAGCAGACGGGTCAGTTTTGCCGGGTAGCTGACGGCCGGCGCATCGTCGAATTTATCGCCCGCATGGTAGCTGATACCGGCTTCCGTGGTGTTAGAGAACACAAAACGGATATTCGGGTTGTGTGCCAGTCTCAGGAACTCATCGTACTGACCATAAACACTGATTTCGCGGTTAACAGAGCGGATAAGACGCGCATCGCTCACCGCTTCGCCCTGCTCGTTCAGGCCGCGAATAATCGTGGTATAAAGGCCATCCTGCGTGCTCAGCGACGGCGGGAAATCACTCTGGATCGGGCGAACGACCACCACACCGGCGTCAAGGTCGGTGTGCTCGTTCAGCAGATCGATTTGCCAGTCAACAAAAGCGCGCAAGAAATTCCCTTCGCCGAACTGAATAATGCGTTCAGGGTATTCAGCGCCGGGAAAGTTGCGACGGTTTAATGTGTTCACAGTGGGTTCCTTTTTTGATTAGTCATACAACCTTGGGAGATTGGTGTAATAACTTATCAGACTTTTCGACCATGAAACCCTGTTTTGATCAAAATGGGCCGTCTTATTAGACCAAATTAGATAAACTTGTAAAGATTTGTCGTACCCGTCACATTTCCGTCCCGAATCAGTGCATAGCGCGGCATTTCGCCGGCGCATTGCCAGCCAGATTGTTGGTAGAAATGTTCCGCGCCGCTGCCGGTGGAGGTCCGTTTTCCAGCACCTCGCAAAGGGAATCACCAGGGGAAGTGAGCGTCTCGCTCGGACAAGGATAAGTGGTTATTTTAATTCCTTGTAAAACAACCACTCTCTTATTTGCCTGCCTGCAACACACGTGCCGCAGTACCAGGTTTTTGTGAAGGTTTAACGGGCGCGGTTGCTATGTGTTTTCATGGCGTACATTTTCTGATCCGCGTCTTTAATCCACGGGTGCAGCTCGCCATTGCCGTTGTGATCAAACTCGCTCACGCCCCAGGAAAAGTGCAGCTTCCACGCTTTTCCGGAAGTCTGGTTCCACGCTTCAACCTGTTCGACCAGATGCTGCATAGCGATCCACGCCCCCTGCTCGTCGGTGTCGGAAAAGACAATGGCGAATTCGTCACCGCCATAACGCACCCGCAGATCGGCTTCACGCAGGCTGGCGGTCATCACCGAAGACATCGCTTTCAACGCTTCATCGCCTTCGGCATGTCCCCAGGTGTCATTAATCTCTTTGAAGTTGTCCAGATCGATCCACGCCAGCGTTAGCGGCTCTGCCCGGCGGCGCGCACCGTAAATGGCAAACTTCGCCAGGCTGTCGAAACCACGGCGGTTAAACAACCCGGTGAGTTCATCGGTGGTGGCCGCGCTCATCACCGCAAATTCATCTTCGACGATGGAGGCGAAATCTTTCAGGCTATCCAGATCCACATTGCTTAATTCGCGCGGCTCTTTGTCGATCAGACAAAACGATCCCACCACCGCGCCATCCGGCAGGTGCAAAGGATGCCCGGCATAGAAACGGATATGCGCCTCACCGGTGACCAGCGGGTTGCCGGAAAAACGCTCGTCGAGGGTAGCATCAGGAATAATCATCGGCTCAGCGCAGAGGATCGCGTGGCCGCAAAAGGAGATTTTGCGCGGCAGCGTATCTTTCGGGAAACCGTCACTGGATTTGAAGTGCATAGTCTCTTCGTCAATCAGCGTAATCAGTGCCGCCCGCACGCCGAACATTCGCTTTGCCAGCCGGGTCAGGCGGTCAAGGCGCTCGGTGACGCCGCTGTCCAGCAGTCCGGAATCACGCAGAGACGCCAGACGTTTATCTTCATCTGCGGGGATAGCAGGTATTTTCATAGGATGCCGATCTCATCATTTACTGGCTGTTTCCGCAAAGGTATGAAAAAACGGTCGTTCAATCGCGGGATACAGCATTAAGCTTAGCCTATTCAGCACGTTTGTCAGTGGGAGTAGATCTGGTTTTTACCCAGTCTTTTTGCCTGGTACAGCGCGTCATCCGCCGCTTTTAACCAGTCAGTTACGTCATTCATGCCCGGAAGCGCGCTGGCAATGCCAATGCTTAAAGTGCATTTAAAGGCATATTCCTGCACGACTGTCATCACGGCCGCCGCATCCATAATACGCGTTGCGACGGCATGCGCCTCCTCCTGCGGCGTGTCCGGCAAGAGGATCACAAACTCATCACCGCCCAGCCGCGCGGGCGTATCTGTTTTGCGGGTGGCGATATGCAAAATCTTCGACACCGCCACCAGCAGGGCATCGCCGACCTTGTGACCAAACCGGTCATTCACCTCTTTGAAGTTGTCAATATCGATAAACATCAATGACGAGTGGCCCGGCGCAGTGCGCAATTTGTCCAGTTCATACTGGATACGCTTTTCCAGCAGGCGGCGGTTCGCGATATCGAGCAGCGGATCCATCATCGCGATGCGCTCCAGCTCGCGGCTTTTCATCCGCAATTTCACCGCCATGCTGTCGGTCAGTACGCTGAGCGCCAGCATATAAATGCCAATCAGCGGCAGTGTGGCGAACATCGTGCGCTGGGTGACCAGCACATCGAACGGGGTACCAAGCGCAATCCAGCTCAGCATAAATACCGCCAGCAGCGCCAGCGCCGCTTTGCGCATCAGAACAAAACCGCCCGCTGATAAACGATCGGTAAGCAGAATGGTGGCAATCACCACTGACGGCAGCGGATTCACCGCCATCAGCGCGATCCACAAACCGCCCGCGCCCGCATCGATCACCAGGTTCTGGTGCTCAATTTGCAGCGGCAGTTGCGCTTTGCGCGCGCGCAGGAAAGCAATAGTCGGCCAGAGAAAGGCATTCGCAGCGAGGAGGAGAATACACCACAGCGGGCGCTGTAATTCGAGCAGAACGGAAAGAATAGGGAAAAAGCACAGCAGTGTTCCCAGAATACGCATCAGATACATTCGCCTGACAAAACCACTGCCAGCAACACGCTCATTTTTATTCAAATTGTCTGACCCGATCATGTCGCGTTATATTCCGCTACGTACAGGAGTCAATAGTATTAACCTTAAAAATGAGTAGCAAGCAATTTAATAAGTTAAGGATATTAATTGCTTCTGCCATCAATTGCGGAGTTAATTATCAAGCAGCACTGGCGCGGTCGCGGTAGGTTTCGCCGCCACATCGCTCCGGGTCGTGCGATTTCGTCCCTGTTTTTTCGACCGGTAGAGATTTTCATCAGCGGTCGCCAGCAGCGCATTAAACCTCTCCGTTAACTGCCAGGCATCGGTTTTGCCGCTGCTGATACCGATACTGACCGTCAAATGCAGTGTCTGCTGCCGCCACTGGAAGGGATGATTCGCCACCGAAAGGCGCAGCGTTTCCGCCAGTTGCACACCCTCTTGCGGATCAAGGGTGGTTGCCACCACCACAAACTCTTCGCCGCCCATGCGCGCTACCATCCCGCGATTGCCCAACACCCGCTGGATCTGCTGCGCAAAGGAAGCCAGAACCTGGTCACCGCACTCATGGCCATAGCTGTCATTCACGCTTTTAAAATAGTCGATATCCAGCAACATCACCGATAAATGCTTATCGGCAAAGCGTTTGTCATCGTGGTTCAGCGCTTCATACAGCCCCGAACGAGAATAAACGCGGGTGAGAAAATCGAAATCCGCGCGCAGAGAAACCTGGCGCATCAGGCGATTAATCGCCTCGACGCTGACGGAGACAATCACCGGGCAGATCGCCATGGTGGCAATCCCCAGGCGCGCAGAGAGCATATGCGGGATCTCCATCGGCGAGGCGATCGAGATATCAATCACGCTGCTGGAGACGAGGATAATTTCCACGCCGCCGGTCAACAGCGTGATCAGCGAGGTAAACGGCAGGGAATAGCGTACCGCGCACCAGATCAACGCCGGTAAGGGAAACGCCAGGCTACCCGCCCCGCCGATCGCCACCGACGCAATCACCGAGACGACAACGGCGACAACCGGCATGCCCCGTCGCAGGGAGAAGTGCAGCGGCTTGCGCGGCCAGCTCATGGTCAGCACACCCGGCAGGATCAGCACGCCGGTGGAAAACTGTTCGCCAAACCAGTCGGCCAGCAACGGCCAGAACCCCTGGCCGTTAATGCCGACCGACCCTATCGCGCCGAAGAAACCGCACAGCAGCGCGGCCAGCAGGCAATAACCAAACAGCATCAGGGCACTGCCCGGCTCCGGCGTCTTAATCATCTGGCGTCGTTTTGCGCCAATAAGCTGCGCCATAGTGATGATAAACACCATGTTTGAGAAGTTGATGACAAGCGACGCCATGCCCCAACTGGTGGTGATCGCATCGTAAACCAGCATCGCGGCGTAGCTAATAAGATAGTAATGCCAGCGGTGGAGAAAAGCGTAGCGGGCAAACACCCCGGCCATCACCGCATTGAGCGGCCAGAACAGCGACAGCTCTTCGACCAGGCGCATCATCGCGCCGAGAAAATAGAACAGGGTGGTCAGGATAAAAATAACGACCGCGTTAGTGAGCGGAGCCTCCTCCCGCAACGGGCGGAAAGGGGTTGAAAAAAATGCACGCATCTCATCTCAATCCATATCACTGGCAGGAGCCACATTCGGTGAATCGTTTAATCCCCTGCGGGAGGCGCCGTACTTAGCGCGGCGAATTCATCTGGATAACCAGCCACTGGTAAATGACGTCAACAATATACTGTTGTTGCGTTTCTGTTAATGGGTAACCGCGCGCGATATGGTGCCACTTCTCCAGACAACCACGACAGCAGGTGGCCGTTGCGTGCTGGGCAATAAACACCGGATGGCCGCGCATGGGCGTCTGCTTGCCATCATTTTGCGGTTCAGCGGGTGACAGCCGCTGCGCGACGAAATCTGCCGCGTGGCAGGCAATCACCTCCGCGCCTTTATCCATACAATATTGTCGCTCTTTCACACCCAGGCGGAACCGGGAGCGAAAAGTGGAACGCTCCAGACGCGCAAACAGTGGTGCTAAATCAGCCATCAGTACACGGATCTCCCCAGTTTTTGCGTTAACGCCTCCAGCACAGCGACCCCGGCCAGCGAGTTTCCCGTGGCGTCCAGCTCCGGGCTCCAGACGGCAATCACCATCTCTTGCGGCACAACCGCCACGATCCCGCCGCCCACGCCTGACTTCGCCGGTAAGCCGACGCGCCAGGCAAACTCACCGGCATTCTGATACATGCCGCTGGTCGCCATCAGCGCATTCACCTGTCGCGCCTGTCGCGCGGAAACCACGGGGGACTCAATATGCGCGGCATGGCCGCCATTGGCAAGAAACAGGAAGGTTTGTGCCAGCTCCGCACAGCTCATTTTGAGTGCGCAGTAGTGAAAATAGTTCTGTAAAACCGTCGTGACATCGTTATGGAAGTTGCCGAAAGATTTCATCAGCCAGGCGATGGCGTTATTGCGCGCCGAGTGTTCCAGCTCGGAGCGGGCCACCGCGCTGTCGTAGGCGATATCCGGCACGCCGGAGAGTTTGCGCACCACTTCCAGCATCCGCTGGCGCGGCGCGCTGAGACGGCTTTGCAGCATGTCGCAGACCACCAGCGCCCCGGCGTTGATAAACGGGTTGCGCGGTTTGCCCTGCTCCATCTCCAGTTGCACCAGCGAATTAAACGGCTGACCGGAGGGATCTTTACCCACCCGCTGCCAAATCTCCTCTTCCGCATAGTGGTTCATCGCCACTACCAGACTCAGCACTTTAGAGATCGACTGAATGGAGAAACGCTCATCGGCATCCCCCGCGCGGAAATGCTCGCCGTTAACGGTGCTGACCGCTACGCCCAGCTTGTTGCCGCTGATCGAGGCCAGCGCCGGAATATAATCGGCGACCTTGCCTTGTCCCAGCAGCGGACGAACCTGCGCAAGCACCGCTTCCAGAACCTCATTTCCCATCACCGTTGCCACGTTAACCCCTTGCCCACAGGCCAAAAATGGCCTGCGAGTATAGCAGAGCTACCCGGCGGCGTCAGGCCGGAAGACGAAAACGCGCAACCGCTTGCAGTAGCTGGTGAGAGTCATGATGCAACTGCTCGGAAGCCTGGGTGGCGGTCGAGACCAGTTCATCGGTACGGCGGGACACGCTGTTCAGTGAGTGCAGGCGGCGTGTCATCTTGTGAATGCTTTCCCCCTGGCTCAGCGTGGCGGCCGATATTTCGCTCAGCACCGCGCTTAAATGCGCCACCAGCCCGGTCACCTTTTGCAGGTTATCCTCCAGCCGGCTGACGGCAGCGGTGCCGTCGTTAATGCCCTGCAATGAGTGGTTGATCAGTTGCTGAATGGTTTGTGTGGAGTGGCTGCTTTTGCGCGCCAGCAGCCCGACTTCTTTCGCCACTACCGCAAAACCGCGGCCGTGATTACCGGCGTGCGCCGCTTCAATCGCGGCATTCAGCGCCAGAATATTGGTCTGGAAAGCGACGCCATCGATCAGCGACACAATATTGCGCATCTCTGCCGAGCGTTCGACGATTTCGCGCATCGACTGCGTCACCGTATCCATCATCCTGTCGCCGCCTTCCGCCACTTTGCGCGCTTCATCCGCCTGCTGACGGGCCTGCTCGGCAAAACCGCTGTTGCCCTCGACATGCGACTCCAGCGTGGCGATATGTTCCGTCACATCGGTCAGTTCTTGCGCCTGTTTCGCCGACTGTTGATACAGCGACTGGTTGCCTTCCGCCAGGCTGCCAATGGTCTCAACCATTGACGAGGTGGCATCACTGACCTGCATCACCAGTTGTTGCAGACCCTGCTGCATCGTGCCGATGCTCATGCCCAGTTGATCGATTTCGCGGTTAAAACGCTGGACCGATGGCAGCGGCGTGCCCAAATCCCCGGCGGCAAGCACATTGATATGCGCAATCAGCCTGCGCAACGGCGTAATGACCCAGCGCGACATGGCGAACCACACCAGCACGGCAATCACCAGCAGCAATGCCGGAACCAGCATGAAGACATGTTGCAACTGCGCAAGCGTTGACATCAGCGCCTGTCTGCCCTGCTCCGCACGTGTTTCGCTGGCCTGCTGGAAGCGGGCGTAGTTGTCGTTAAAATCGGCCTGAAACGCCTGCGCCGGTACGGCGAAAAACGCGTCAATCGACTGGGTTTTTACCAGCCCGTCCGCCTGCTCTTTCAGCGCGCCATAAAACATCTGGTAGCTGTTAATCAGCCCTTCGTCTTTCGGTGGATTGAGCGCCAGCCAGGCCTGCCAGGCTTTTTGCGAATCGTCGAGCGCTTTTTTGGTTTCGTCCATCAGGCTGTGCCAGCTGCCATCCGAGCCGGTCTCTTTATCCTGCATAAAATAGACGCCTGCGCGGTTCAGCAGATCGCTGGCGGTCAGCAGCGCGATGCGGGCTTCATCGACCCGTACCTGTTGCAGATGCGCCTGCTGGTTCCGTTGTTCGCTGGTTTGTGCGTCGCGTAACGACGCGGAAAGGACGATGGATGAGGTGATTTGTAGCGCGGAAAAGAGACCGATGATACAAAAAATTCCGGCCAACAAACCAAACTGTCGTGGAGCAATACGCCGAAAAATACGGCGGAAAATTTGCATTAAGTTCATGATATTCTTCTATAACCACAAAGTTGCTGTGAGTCTACAAAAGGATCATGACACTCCCATGACAGCCAGAGGTGACGCGCCCCGCCGGGGCGCGCTTAGCTTACAGCCGGTCTTTCCACACGGTCTGGATGTTGCAAAATTCATGCAGACCGAAGTGCGACAGCTCGCGGCCAAAACCGCTCTTCTTCACCCCGCCAAAGGCCACGCGGGCATCGCTGGCGCTGAAGCCATTGATAAACACGCCGCCGCACTCCAGACGTTCAGCAAACTGCTGCGCCTGCGCAGAATCAGCGGTAAAGACCGTGGCCGACAAACCGAAATCACTGTCATTCGCCAGTTGCAGCGCATGCTCCGCATCGCGGGCAATGCTGATGGCGGCGACCGGGCCAAACAGCTCCTGGCGGAAAGCCGTCATCGCTGGCGTCACCTGCGTCAGTACCGTGGCCGGGTAATAATTGCCGCTGCCCGGCACTTTTTCCCCACCGAGCACCAGCTTCGCGCCCTCTTTTATACTGGCCTGTACCTGCGCATGCAGTTCATCGCGCAGATCAAAACGCGCCATCGGGCCAAGGTAGTTCTCTTCGACATCCGGCGCGCCCTGTTTCAGCGCCGCAGCCGCGGCAACGAATTTCTCGGTGAACGTCTGCGCAATGCCCTCTTCGACGATAAAGCGTTTGGCCGCCGCACAAACCTGTCCGGTGTTCTGATAACGCCCGGCCACTGCCGCTTTCACCGCCAGATCCACATCGGCATCGTTGAGCACAATAAAGGGATCGGAGCCGCCGAGTTCCAGCACGCATTTTTTCAGCGCCGCACCGGCCTGAGCACCAATTGCCGCTCCGGCGCGAACGCTGCCGGTCACGGTGACGGCGGCGATGCGCGGATCGTTAATCGCCTGGCTGACGCCTTCATTGGTGGCATTCACCCAGCCAAACACCCCATGCGGGAGCCCGGCCTGCACGAAAATCTCCGCTATCAATTGCGCGCATCCCAGCACGTTCGGCGCATGCTTCAGCAGGTAGCTGTTGCCTGCCAGTAAAATCGGCACCGCACCGCGCAACACCTGCCACAGCGGGAAGTTCCACGGCATTACCGCCAGGATTGGCCCCAGCGGACGATACTCAATCGTGGCGCGATGCTCTTCTACTAACGTTGCTTCGCTGCCGAGCATTGCCGGGCCATGATCGGCATACCAGTCGCACAGCGCGGCGGATTTATTCACTTCGCCGCGTGCCTGCAAAATGGGTTTGCCCATCTCCTGGCTGATCATCTGCGCCATCTCTTCACCCCGCGCTCTGAGCGCTGCGCCGAGATCGCGCAGCGTTTGCGCACGCTCAGCAACGGCGACCTGCCGCCACTGGCGATAACCGCTGGCTGCCAGTTCAAGCGCGGCATCCACCGCTTCGCGGCTCGCCCACGGCGTTGCGCGCAGGGTTTCCCCGGTGGCCGGATTGACTGAAATCGCATGTGTTGTCGCGGAAATTGACATAACGTCTCCCATAAAGGTGTTCAGGACTTGCGCAATAGTGGCCGAGTTTGCTATTTCTGAAAACTGAATAATATTAACTCCAGTATTCACAATGAGAGAATGGTATGGACTTAACACAGCTTGAGATGTTTAACGCGGTGGCACAGACCGGCAGCATTACCCAGGCGGCGCAAAAGGTGCATCGGGTGCCGTCCAACCTCACCACGCGCATTCGCCAGCTGGAGTCCGATCTTGGCGTCGATCTGTTCATCCGCGAGAACCAGCGCCTGCGGCTTTCGCCCGCCGGGCACAGTTTTCTGCGTTACAGCCAGCAAATTCTGGCGCTGGTCGATGAAGCGCGCATGGTGGTGGCAGGTGACGAACCGCAAGGGCTGTTCTCACTCGGCGCGCTGGAAAGCACCGCCGCCGTGCGGATTCCGGCGACGCTGGCGCAGTATAACCAGCGCTACCCGCGCATTCAGTTTGATCTTGCCACCGGCCCTTCCGGTACGATGATCGAAGGCGTGCTGGAGGGGCAACTCAGCGCCGCGTTTGTTGACGGCCCGATTATGCATCCGGGGCTGGAAGGTATTCCGGTCTACCGCGAAGAGATGATGATCGTCGCGCCGGTCGGCCATGAAACCATTACCCGCGCCTCGCAGGTCAACGGCGCCAGCATTTATGCTTTTCGCGCTAACTGCTCCTACCGCCGCCATTTTGAAAGCTGGTTCCAGGCCGATCGCGCAACGCCGGGCAAAATCCATGAGATGGAGTCTTACCACGGTATGCTGGCCTGCGTGATTGCCGGTGCCGGGCTGGCGTTGATCCCGCGCAGCATGCTGGAAAGCATGCCCGGTCATCACCAGGTAGAAGCCTGGCCGCTGGCGGAGAACTGGCGCTGGCTCACCACCTGGCTGGTGTGGCGGCGCGGTGCGAAAACCCGCCATCTCGACGCGTTTATTGCATTGCTTAACACCGATTCACAGGATCGATAAGAAAAGCAGATCGCGGCCCCGCAAAACGATCCCGGCATCAAGTTCATCAGCATTTTCATGGTCGGTAAAACTGGCGGAGCACTGCTGGTCACGGGCGTGGCGTTCCATTTTATGCAACAGAGTAAGTCGGGAAAGAGCCCTACCGCAGGCTGGGGAGAAGTGCCAGTATCCGAATCAGGTGGTGCCAGAGTGCCCACCTTAAAAACCACATCACCCTTATAACGGTATCAGAGGAGCATGCATGACCTTTCGCAATGGCCTTACTTCGCTTCTTCGCCCTGAAGATTCTGTACTGGTTTTGATTGATCACCAACCTTACCAACTCACCAATCTGAACAGCCACGATCCACACGCGGTGGTCAACAATTCCGCCGCGCTGGCGAAAGCCGCCAGGGTTTTTGGGGTTCCGACAATCCTGACCAGCGTGATTGCCGAACGTGGCGGCCTTATTTTTCCCCAAATCACTGACGTATTCCCCGACCAGGAGGTGATAGATCGGACTTTCATTAATACCTGGGAAGATCCAAAGGTGGTGGATGCCGTTAAGGCAACGGGTCGCAAGCAGCTCATCATCGCTGGCCTGTGGACCGACATTTGTGTCGCGATGCCCGCAATCCAGGCGGCTGGCGAGGGCTGGGATGTGACAGTCATTACTGACGCATCGGGTGCGGTGTCCGTCGAGGCGCATCAGGTGGCCATACTCCGCATGACCGCCGCCGGGGTAAATATGATGACCTGGCTGGCGCTGGCGGCAGAGTGGCAGCGGGACTGGGCAAGGACGGAGAGTGCCGCAGAGCTGAATAAGGTGATCATTCAGCACTCAGCGGGCAGCGGTATTGCCTACTTGTGGGAACAGCAACTGCTTAACACCCCGGTTCCGGGTAGCGCAGGTTAAAACGTGGGGCGAAGCCGGGATTACTCCGGCTGCGCCCTGCCGATCGATGGCAACGACCTGTATGGGTTCCCAGTGGCTTCAACATCAGCCTCCTCCCTGAATTTGGCGACATCATAAGAGCTACCATGTCCTGCAAGGATGATCGCCGTGCGGCTAAGACGCTCAAAAAATGGACACATCAGTGCTGGCTGACAATAATGGAACACGGCTTTTCCAGGCACGGCAAGACGCAACAGGGGGAACGCTTCATGGACATTGATGATCTGCTCACCTTCGTGGAAGTCGCTGATACGGGAGGTATTTCGCCTGCCGCACGCAGGCTCGGCGTATCCAAATCCATTGTCAGCCGACGGCTTGCCCGGCTTGAAACGGAGCTTAGTACCCAGCTTCTTGCCCGGACAACGCGTGGCGCCGCGCTAACGGAAGCGGGTAGTACGTTTCGGGAATATGCCGCCAGGGCCTGTGCCGAGATTGAGGCAGCAAGGGAAACCCTCCTGCCCACCGGCGATCTTCGTGGCCGTTTGCGGGTGGCCGTATCGCTCTCTTTCGGCCCCGCAGACTTCGCCCCGGTCCTGGCGAGAATGGCGCTAAACCACCCGCGGCTCCATATTCATCTTTCCTTTAGTGACCGGTTCGTTGATCTCATTGCTGAAGGTTTTGATTGTGCCATCCGGGTGGGTTATCTGCCGGATTCCAGCTTGATGGCAAGACGCGTCGGACCCATTTACGGAAAACTCGTGGCGAGCCCGCAGTACATTAAAATGCACGGCACGCCTGATAATCCCAAAGAGCTGGTCAATCATCACGCGCTGATGCAGGGAACGGAAGCCTGGCAATTTATGGATGGGAAGAAGATTGTGACGGTGAACCCTCAGGGGCGTTTCAAAGCCGACAACGCGACAGCCCTCGCTGCTGCTGCAATCGAAGGGCTCGGCATCGCCTGGCTCCCTGATGGCGTGACCCGCCCCTACGTTGCCTCGGGCGCACTGGTGCCGATAATGACACGCTATCCACCGCCGCCGGCGGGCATCTATGTTGTTCGCCCGCCAGGCCAGCATCCGGCACAGAAAGTCAGAATTCTCACTGACATGCTGATCGCATGTTTTAAGGATCATCAGTAATCGGTCGGACGTTTTTGCCGGTATAACCTGTACTTTTCGCCTGTAGCCACCAGAAACCGTTGCGATGATTTGATCAGCGCTGCGCTGTAACTTTCATACAAGTAATGTTATCAGGTAAAAACCCGCCGCAGTCATGAGCAGCGACCCCACCACGTGCACCAGTACGGAAGTGAAGGCCCATAAGTAATTTCCCACCTGCAGTAATGTGAAGACTTCCACCGAGAACGTTGAAAAGGTGGTCAGCCCGCCACACAGACCGGTAACGATCAGCAGTTTCCAGGCAGGATCCAACTGAGGGTGGCGCATAAAATAGGCCATTGCGGCACCGATAATAAAAGCCCCCAGCAGGTTAACCACCAGAGTTCCGGGCGGAAGTGAAGGAAAGAAACTGTTGAGCTTAACCCCAAAAAACCAGCGGATGACACAACCCACGGCCCCGCCAATCATAATTGCTGATAACTGACCCAATGCGACACTCCCCACCTCAGATGAATATAAACTGAAGGAGGTATGCCGGACTTAACCGGCATACACACCTCAAATGCCGTGATGATTTCGGTCAACCACGGCGAACAAATGCCTTAATACCCGCATAGCGGGCTTCACTGCCCAGTTCCTGCTCAATGCGCATAAGCTGATTGTATTTTTCAATGCGTTCACCGCGGCAGGGTGCGCCGGTTTTCAGATGCCCCGCCCGCAGCGCCACTGTCATGTCGGCGATAAACGTGTCCATGGTTTCACCGCTGCGGTGCGAAATAAAAGCGCCCCAGCCGTTTTCATGACACAGTGAAACCGCGTCGAACGTCTCGCTCAGCGTACCAATCTGGTTGAGTTTGATGAGCGCCGCACTGGCCAGGTTTTCTTCAATACCCCGGCGGATATACTTCACATTCGTGACGAAAAGGTCGTCACCGACCAGTTCGGCGCGTGCGCCCAGTTTCTCGTGCAGATGTTTCCAGCCAGCCCAGTCATCCTCGGCGAGCCCGTCTTCAAGCAGGACAATCGGGAACTGGCTCATCAGTTCTCCATAATAATCCGTCATCTCTTCAGCGCTCAGGGCGCTGTTTTCGGTGCGAAGATGATATTTCCCGTCACGGTAAAATTCGCTGGATGCCGGGTCCATACAGATACTGATATCTTCCCCCGGCCGGTAACCGGCTTTCTCAATGGCCTGAACAATGAACTCCAGAGGCTCACGATTCGAGGAGACAGCCGGGGCAAATCCCCCTTCATCACCCACCGCAGCGGAGAGGTGTCGGGACAGAAGGATCTGGCGCAGAGCCTGATAGACCTCACTGCCCTGACGAACGGCCTCAGCCAGCGATGACGCACCGTGCGGCGCTATCATAAATTCCTGAAAATCGGCGCCCTGACCGCGGGCATGAACGCCACCGTTAATAATATTCATGCACGGAACCGGCAGAAGGCTGGCGTTGAGTCCGCCGAGATAGCGGTAAAGTGGCTGACGGGTGACCTGAGCAGCCAGTCTGGCCACCGCCAGCGAAACACCCAGAATGGCATTAGCGCCGAGCCGGCTTTTAGTCTCCGTGCCGTCCAGCTCCCGCATCAGATTATCCAGTCGCCGCTGCTCCCGCACATCGGTTCCCCTGACGGCGTCGCAGATTTCTGTCTCCACTGCCTTAACGGCATCACGTACCCCTTTCCCACCAAAGCGCTTTGTATCGCCATCGCGGCGCTCCGTTGCCTCTCTTGAACCGGTACTGGCACCGGACGGTACCGACGCACGCGCCATCTGCCCGTCAGAAGTAAACGCGTCCACCTCAACAGTGGGATTACCGCGAGAGTCAAGAATTTCGCGGGCGGTGACTTTTTCAAGTAGAAAATTCATACAATTCTCCTGTAGCTCAGTCGTGAATGTGTTTAATCAGAACGTCCACGTTCAGGTGGTTAACGTATTCAGCCGAACGGGACGTCAGTGCTCCCATAAAACGGTTCCGGTGGCCTGCAATCACCAGGTCCACACCGGTGTCGGTGATGCATTTCTGTACATCTTCAAAACGCCGCATGGTGACCAACTCACGTGCGTCAACATGTTCAGCCACAGAGGACGTCAGCTCACTGAACAGCGCCTTCGCCTGGACAACATCTTTTGATACGGCATCGTCCATCAGGCCGTCCGATACGTAGTTCATCTCCCGATAGTCATTACAGATATGAGCAAGTGTGATTTTCATTTGCAGCAGACGGGACAGAGTTGCCGCCAGCGCGAGAAGGGGTACGCCATCCTCTTTCCCCTGAACAAGAACAAGTGCATGTGTGTAGATTTTCATGGCTGTCTCCGGCTTTGACTGAGGAAGTGTTCCAGCCAAGGCAGAAGCTGTTTCTTCCGGCTGACCATGCCCGGTACGAAGCATGGAGCCGCGTTGATACCCTCCGGCCCGGCAAAATAGAGTGAGGAGCAGCATTCATGGATATCGGTCACCATCAGTACGATAAGCCCGGCTCCCGCTGTCGCCGCCATCTGCGCCATCGCATTTTGCAGGGCATCCAGTACGGGAGTGACCTGGTCAGGTGAACTGACCTCCAGTTGTGCGATACGCACATCCGTCCCGGCGAGCGAAAAGGCCTTCAGGTCTTTATTCAGAAGCTGCTCTGCTGACTGTCCGGTGATGTCGGTTTTGGCTGTCAGCAGCCCACGGGCAAACGCCCTGCGTTTTATCCCCGACAGGACGCAGAGTTCAGTGGCTGTACGGATATCGTCTTCCGTCGTGGTGGGTGAGCGCAGATTGACGGTGTCGCTTAGCAGCGCGCCAAGAAGCAGGATGGCGTGAGTCGGGGGCATCGTGCGGCGCATTTCTGCATCCATCAGCAGCCAGAGTACTGTCGCGCTGCTGCCTGCCGGTTTAATCCAGACCTCCGGCGGTAGCTGCGTGACCAGACCGCCCAGCCGGTGATGGTCGATAATCCCGATGATATTGCTTTGAAGAAGGTCGGCAGGCGCCTGTGCCGGTTCGGTAAAATCGACCAGCCATACCTGTTCACCTTTCAGTGGAATATCGAGCAGGGGCGGCAGGGTTAGCCCTGCAGATTCAAAAATATAGCGTGTTTCAGGGTTCGCTTCACCGGGCCGCCAGGCACGTGCGGGACGGTTACACCGGTTGAGCCAGCCCGCCGTCACGGCTGCGGTGCAGATAGCGTCGCTGTCAGGGTTAAGATGGCCAAAAACATTAATCAAAGATGTATCCCCGTTAAGGGAAGTACACAGGCCGGAAGGATTTATCGACGGCCTGACATACCTCCTGAAAATCAAGAGTCATATCAGGCGTCATCAGCCCCGGACGGGGCGGTTGGGAAAGGTGGAACGCCATCACCTTGCACGCAGTATAGGTCAGAAAAACAACGCTGTCAGCCACCATTTTGGCTGGTTAATATTTATTCCCGACAGTCAATCGCCACGGGTTCAACAACCATCTCCCAGGGTACCAGGGATGATCGCCCTTTAACCCGGAAGGACAGCATGGAGTTCGCTTAAAGGAACGGCCTTTGCGAAATACCATCCCTGTACGCAGCACTCAGGTACATTTTCTTTAAGGAACTGATACTGCATTTCAGTTTCCACTCCTTCGAAGACCACTATTTTAGGAATGTTTTTAAACATCTCGATTAAACCAGGAAGGATATGTTTATTGATGGATTCAGTCCCTATCGAGTCAGTTAATGATTTATCAATTTTAATTTCATCCACGTCAAGCAATGAAAGCCAGTTCAGATTTGAATAACCGGTTCCGAAATCGTCAAGTGCAAACATGATACCGGTACCCTTAAAAAAACCCATAGCTTGCTTGATATCATCTGTTCCGAAACTTTGTCTTTCCGTGATTTCAAGAATAATAGACTCACCTGCGACGTTTTCTTTTTTTAACGTGCTCAGCAGTTTTTCACGGAATTCCGCAGAACAGATATCAGCACAACTCACGTTAATACTTAAAGTGATATCGTTGTTCAGCAATATAGGTGCACACTCTCTGATGGCATGCTCAACCACATACTGGCCAATCTTGTTTATTAAGCCATTTCTTTCCGCGAGCGGAATAAATATATCAGGGCCAATATATCCTATTTGAGGATCCGTCCAGCGCAAAAGCGCCTCCACGCCTGTTATATTCCGGTCTTTAACTTTGTAGATGGGTTGATAAACGAAATGTAACTCCCGATGTAGAATTGCATTTTCCAGTCGCGTAAGTAATGATTGTTTATGTGATAAGTTATTAACATATAGAGTGCCAATCAAAAAACCGATAATAAAGGACAGACTAAATAAAAACACCAGAATATAAGTATTATTTTTGAAAAAGAGCGAGAGTGAGGTTCCAGCAATAACACAAACATCATTCACACTATTACAGGAGTGCTCAGTAAAGTACAACAAAGAATGCGTTTTATTATGCTCTATCGATTCCAGTAATTCCGTATTTTTCCCGATCATGAAAAAATGATTTTCATGTTTAAAATCACCTATGACGGCATCAAAACCCATTTTATTGGCTTCCTCCCAGAAACGCTGGAAGGCAAAAGGAGAGACCGTTATGGCGAAGTTATCAGTATAAAGAACATTTGCGGTAATGTTCTCCTCTATAAAAGCATCAAATACCCAAGTATAGCTTCCCCGATTAACCTTATTTCTGAATAAATTTAAAGAAAGCGGTGAATTCAGTTTTCCCCAAAGGGCCGAGCAGATAATTTTCTCATCATCGACATAGGCGATATCCTTAATCAGCGGGTAAGGCCAGAGCCGTTTTCGCAGCACATTCAGGTACTGGCTACTGCATGGCTCATAGACTGCGAACTCCTGCCGAAGCCCGTCAATCAGTTTTACCTGCGCGATCAGACTGTCGGCGCGCGCCAGAATTACATCAGCATAATCTTCAATTTTTTCATGGATATAGTAATAATAGACCCCTAGTCCTGCCCCGTACAGGACGCCGAACGTTAACACTATTGAAAGCGTGTAGATACCGATCCTGTGGTGGATAATTTTCAGTATTTTCAGTGGCATTGTTGACAGCATCCCCCTGTCATTATGGTTATTCGGCGCGAACGCTTTGTAGAGTCTCGACCATACTCCAGCCATCGTATTGTGACATGAGAGGTAAACAGCAGTTTTCGTAATTATCGGCCGTACGGTTCGAGACTTTATCAGTAATGTCCACCCTTTCCCTCTTGCGGCGATACCAATGATCCTTACCGCGAATATAATCCACTCATAATCAGGAATAACCGGCTTCAGTCTGGCTGCATATTCTGGCAACCGGCAGACTTCTCAGTAAATTCTGACGGGGTCATTCTGCCCGGCGCAGGCGTAGAGCTTACCGAGCATTGCAACGTTGCAAAGCTTCGGCAGTTCGAAATGAACGGGGGGTTATAAAGCCTGTCTGTGTGGAAAACAGAAAATATCACCTATTCCAGCGGGGGGCTTTCCGTTAACTGTGCCGGGTTCCTTTGGCCTTGTCGCACCTCAGGAGAAGGCAGGAAACGCCTGTCTTCTCCGGGTTCCCTTTTTCTGGCCCGTCCGGAACATGTTACCGGACGACCAGAACAGGACATTTGGCGTGTCTCACCACTGCTGCCGCGTTTGAACCTAACAGATAGGTAGAGATATCAGGCCGATGGGAGGCAATGATGATTAAATCCGCATTAATCGAATCGGCGAGCTTGAGGATTTGATCCTTTGGTGATCCGGTTACAACATGGGTCTGGATCTTTTCGGCTGGCAGTTTAAATAGCTGAGCAAGCTCATCCAGTTTTGCTAACGCCGCCTGCTGGATTTCTTTCATTTTCGGCATTTCAACCGAATAGGCCAAACCCAACGTTGAATAATACGGTAACGAGGGGATAACTGTGAGAAAATGCACCCTTGCGGTATTCATCACAGCGTGTGCCTGAACAAAGGGTATGACCTGGCGAGTCAGGTCTGTTTCAGAAATATCGATAGGAACCAGAATAGAATTGTACACGTTAGACCTCCTGTTTTATTTTGTTTAGCTGAGAATAGTCTCTGTACAATTAAAAAATGTGTACCTGCTGCCAAAATTGGATTCTGTTTCAGTCGACCTGCTCTCTATTGATTCATGCACAACATTGTGAGTAATGAACGCTCGGGGGTCAGAGTTCAGGATCTGAAGCAAAGCCATTAAGCAGCCCGGCAAGAGCGGCCATTCCCCAGGTAATGCCCGCCCTGCGCGATCATTGCATTTTCAGTACAATTTTTCCGACGTTCAGACCTGACTCCATGCGCTGATGAGCAGCAGCGGCTTCCGACAAGGGATAAACGCTGTCAATAACGGGTTTCAGGACACCCTTTTCAAAGCTCGAAAGCCAGTGTTCACGGAATCTGCGGGACATCGCATGCTTAACATCCTGTGAGCGTGATTTCATTACAGTGCCCGTAATCTGGAGATGCCGGTATAAGAGTCGGTCGAGTGGAATTTTTGCGTTATCGATACCGCCCATTATGCCAATCTGGATAAGACGTCCGCCAAAATCGAGCGTATTGATGTTGCGTTCAAAATAAGGCGCACCAATAAAGTCCAGAATAAGATCCACGCCCTTCCCATCCGTTAATTTGCTTATTACCTCTGAAAAATCCTCCTTCTCATAATCAATTAGCCAGTCCGCACCTAACTTGCGGGCCTGCTCCTGATTGCCAGCCTTTACCGTTGTAAAAACGGTGGCACCGGTAGCATGCGCCAGTTGCACTGCCGCACCTCCAACCCCGCCAGCCCCGGCGTGAATAAGTACTGTTTCCCCGGCCTTAAGTTTGCCCAGATGGATCAGGGCCTCATGCGCGGTCACAAATACCTCGGTAATGGCGGCGGCCTGAATATAGTCGAGCCCATCAGGAATGGGCATCGCCATCCGGTAATCGATGCGGGAAAACTCTGCATACGCACCGCCGCCGACAATTCCCATTACGCGATCGCCAGGTTTGTAGCCTTCGACTGCATCACCAACCGCAACAACTTCACCGGCAACCTCCAGCCCCATAATGGTCGAATCACCAAAATCAGGGCGGCCATACCCTCCTTTACGGTGAGTTAGATCTGCACGATTTACGCCGGCAGCATGGGTTCGTATCAGAAGGTCATTCGGGCGCAACAGGGGTTTTTCAACGTCTGTCACTTTCAGCACGTCCGGCGTGCCAAATTCTTCAAATGTAATAGCTTTCATGTTCATCTGTACCTTTGAGCAAGAGATTTCTGTCGCCCGCGTTTAGTCAGCAGACGGGCGATGCGTTATTTGCTTTCTGAAAACGTGGCGTTCGCGTAAGCAGAGGCGGTGATTGCCGCCGGGAAACCTGCGTAAAATGCCAGATGTGTTATCACTTCACTCAACTCTGACTCAGTCAGGCCGTTTTCAATGCCGCGACGAAGATGCGCCGGTAATTCATTTGCGTGATTCAGCGCAATCAGGCAGGCGATGGTAATCAGGCTGCGATCGCGCGGAGCCAGCGCCGGATCGGCCCAGACGGCTGAATAAAGCGGATGTTCAACAAAATCAGCCAGTTTAGGTGTAAACAGACGGGCTGCTGCACGTGGGCTGGTAAAATCAATGGGTTTCATAAGGGTTATCTCCGTCAAAGATTCAGATCTGGCTGATAAATTTATTGGTCAGATACGGCGCGATGCCTTCACGTCCACCTTCTGAGCCATGTCCACTCTCTTTCATGCCGCCAAACGGTAGTTCTGTGGCGATGATGCGGTACTGATTAATGCCAATCATCCCGGCTTCCAGTCCATCCCCTACCTCCAGTGCGGTACGCGCGCTGGAGGTAAAGGCATAGGCCGACAAGGCGTAAGGCAGTCGGTTGGCTTCTTCCAGCCCATCCTTGATGGTGTCGAACGGACGCATGATGGCTATCGGGCCAAAAGGCTCTTCATGCATGATACGGGCGCTCATGGGCACGTTTGCCAGTACGGTGGGTTCAAAGAAGAAACCAGCACGGTTAATACGTTTGCCGCCGGTCAGTACAGTGGCGCCCTGCGCGACAGCATCCTCAACCAGCGCAGCCATTTTCTCCAGTTGCCTTTCGTTAGCCAGAGGGCCAACCTGAGTGCCTGGCTCCATGCCATCGCCAATGACAAGGTCTTCTGTGGCTGCAACAAAGCGCTGCACGAAGCGTTCGTAAGCGTTGCGCTGCACAAGAAAACGCGTCGAGGAGATACAGATCTGCCCCGTACCGCGGAAACGATTTGCTGCTCCGTTCGTTGCCGCATCCTCAATATCTGCATCTTCAAAGACAAGCACCGGTCCGTGGCCGCCCAGCTCAAGCGAAATAGGTTTAACGCCTGCAGCAGCGCGTTCAGACAGTAATCGTCCGACGGGAACGGAACCGGTAAAGGCGACTTTGCGGATAATTGGCGAAGCAATAAGCTTTGCGGAAACCTTGTCGGGTACGCCAAAGACAATTTGCAGCACCCCTTTGGGTAAACCTGCATCATTAAGGCAGCGTGCCAGCGCCAGTGCGGTAGCGGGGCTCTCTTCACCAGGTTTGAGGATCACGCTGCAGCCTGCTGCCAGTGCGGCTGAGAGTTTGCGGGCCGGTGTGATTGCCGGGAAATTCCACGGGGTAAAAGCGGCTACCGGACCAATTGCCTGTCGTTTTACCAGTTGCTGTACGCCGGGACGGTTAGCCGGAACAACGCGTCCGTCAATACGTCGTGCTTCTTCTGCGAACCACTCAAAATAATCGGCGGCACGCTGGACTTCATCACGGCTCTCACTAAGCGGCTTGCCTTCTTCCAGCGTCATCAGCGTGGCAATGTGTTCTGCACGCTCGCGCATCAAATTTGCGGCTTTTTTCATAATGCGGGCACGTTCATCAGGCACAGTGTTGCGCCATACGTGGAAACTTTCGCCTGCGGTGATGAGCGCCTGCTCCAGATCCGCATCTGTTGCCAGCGGCAGGCGGCCGAGCGTTGTGCCATTGGCAGGGTTGATAACCGCTGAGGTATCCCGATCGCCAGCGGTCAGCCACTGGCCATTGATGAAAAGATAAAGTGAATCATATTGTTGCGTTTGCATGGGCTTCTTCCTTCTGGACATAAACGATGATGTTTGTCTGGTGAGGAGAAGCTTAAGAGTGAAGTGTATTGCTGATAAGATAGCCATTACCCAAAACAGCTATGCAAAGAATGCACAGATGCAGTCAGAAAAATTTGCTGAGTTTTTAGGCGTATTTGTCGATGTGGCGCGGGAAAGTAGTTTTTCTGCCGCAGGCCGCCGCCGTGGCCGTACCCCCTCTTCTATAGGCCGTCAGATAGATGCGCTGGAAACCTACCTTGAGACGCCACTGTTTTTGCGTTCTACCCGCCATCTGACGCTGACCGATGCGGGCGAAGCCCTGTTAATTCGTGCGAGGCAGATCCTGGATTCACTGGATGATGCACGCCAGGAGCTTTCCTCGATGAAAGGCGATGTAACAGGCACACTACGTGTAGCCTGTTACCCGACGTTTGGTAAGCGCTATGTATTGCCGGTGATGGGGCAACTCGCCCGCCAGTATCCTGAACTGAGCGTCGAACTTGACCTGACGGAGAGGATTGCCGATCCGGTGGCGGAGCGGCTGGATTTAGTGATACGCATTGGCGATATGTCAGACAGTACGTTGATTGGTACGCGCATCGCAACACAGACACGTGTGCTCTGCGCCAGCCCTGACTATCTCTTACAGGCGGGTACGCCGCATCATCTCTCCGAAGTCAGGACCCATCGCCTCATTGATAAGTTGCATGGAGGCGATCTTTTGCACTGGAGCGATATTCTGGGGCATCCGGCCCGCAGTAGTCTTACCCATCCGGTTTTCGGCTGTGACGATTTTGAAGCAATTCGCCTTGCCGCTATTGAAGGCCTGGGAATTGCTTATCTTCCCGACTGGGTTGCGGGTCCTGATATTAAAGCCGGCTTACTTACGCTGTTATGCCCGGAGTGGGTCGAACATCCGGCAGCCTCCACAGGAATATATGCTTTACGGGCGCTAAGAAACCCGCCTGCGCGAGTGAGTATCTTTATGGATGCGCTGCGCTCCTTTATTGGCAAACCCTGTATTTGGTCCACCCGATAATCGCGCGGAAGGATATCGGTCGACAAAGACACTATTTTTGCCAGAAGGCACTGTCCGCTTTTCGCTTAGCGCGAGCGGACGGCATCTCTTTTAGGGGGTCCGCCTCGTGCCAGAGGCGGACATTGCTGACATCAGAGTGTGTTAATCAACGGTGAGCAGGTCAGAATACCAGGTAATCATTTTGTCCGGTCAATAACTGCGTCCAACACAGGATCGTGACCCATAGCATAATCGATAAATGGGACTGCTATTTTTACTTCCGGCGCAAGACTGATGGTGCTTTGAGCAAAGACGGCTGCAGGCCAGTAACAATCGATGTTACCGGCACAGCCCTGTTCAAAATCCTCGAACTTAGTGCTATAGAAAACCTGAATTCTGGAGTTCGGCAGTGTTATGGTTTCTGGTTCAGCCCAAAAATGACCGTTGTCACCCATTGTTTCACCTATCAGAATTACTTTGGCAGGATTAGCGCGTTTTAGCGTGGCAACGGTGACCAGTGCAGCTGAAAAAGTAGCACGACTCACAAGCACAAATATTTGTCCGTCATGTGGAAGAAGCTTCGGTAATGTTTGCGAGAACAGCATTGTTTCGAAGAAATTCCCTCCATTATTCAGCCGTAAATCCACAACAATGAACCTGGGTTTTTTTGGCACAACCTGTTTTTGTATGACTCCAAACAATAATGCATCGGCAAGTGAATCTTTCCCCATGCTATGAATAAAATTACTACGGATATAGAGTATTTTTTCTCCGTCACCAATCCACTGCACAGAAAGGGGTTCTGGTTTTCCATATCCAGGTGAGCGTTTTTCGGCCTCATCCAGCACATGTGCCCAACGGTTTTCCTTACCTTTTTCATCAGGAATGAGTGAGGACCATCCGAAAAGTATGGGTTCGCGGGCGTCATAATAATCTGGCTTACTGACACTTAAGCTAACTGTTTTTGTTTCGCCATTCCTCAGACGTAGTGTCAGGGGAATGCTGCTTTGTGACGACAAAACACCTATGCGGTCCAGAACCATTTTGCTCGTCAGATAGCTCGCACTTAGATAACGGATCCGCTGATCTGTGCCCGAAATATAAGGTGCTACACGCTCAAGGCTCTCAATAGTTGTCAGTTGCCCAAATTTTTCAATACGTGAACCAAGAATGGATTCATAACCAGGAGCGACACTCAGTATGTAAAGCCCGTCAGAAAACCACCATAACTTTATTGGCAGAGAATCCAGAAGGTGTCCTACCATGGGAGCTGTGTGCCCATTACGTGGAATAGCAACAGCCTGCATGACATCCAGAACCAGGTCTGCTGGCGATGCTGTCGCAGCTCTTGTCACAGCATTATCTATAAACTTATTAAAGGTTACGCGCTGTGATGGATTAAAGCTCTTTTCCAGAGGCGCCCATTGTGCTCTGAGGAATAAAAGATCTTCCTGAATCTGTGCAGGTGTCAGATTTGGCATCGTTGTGTCTGGCCTGGGCAACTCCCAGGCCAAAGCCGGACTGGCTAATAAAACCGCACTGCCGAGGATAAATTTTCTACGATTCATGTGCATAAAGTTTAGTTCCGCGTCCGTCTTAATCCTCTGACACCACAGTTGAAATCACAGAAGAGAAAAAATCCTGATTCTGTATTCTTGCGATTTGGTGGACTTGTCGATGCATCCCACCGGATACAATGCCACGCGCGAAGATGGTTGTGAACGTCTGCTGTTCACTCCTCGCGGGCCTCACATCGCCAAACATCCCCTCTCCCTACCCTGAGTGAAACCCTCTTACGCCTGGCAATAAATCCTGGAGGCGTTTCCAGCCTGTGGGCGTCAGCCCGGTCAGTTTTCGGAAGATCTGCCGAAAGTAACTGGTGTCATTAAATCCGCACTGGCGAGCGACTTCGGTTAGCGACAGCGAATTATTGATCAGCAATTTATCCGCCATCAGTACGTGCTGGCGATGAATGGCGTCCGTCAGCATCAGGCGGAAAACACGGCGGTAGACGCGTCCCAGATTGTGCGCACTGCGCATGAAGACACCGGTATAACTGCCAGAGAGCCAGAAGCAGACCTTGCCCTCTTTTATTGATTTTTTCGCAAAGAATCCGCTCCCGATGGTAAATTAGACAAATCTTAGAGCAAGAAATAAGGGGAAAAGAGTGAGTACTCAGCAAGCGCCGCAGCTTGAAACAGAACGCCTGATTTTAAAGCAATTTACACTCGAAGATTTCCAGGCGCTCATGGAATGCTGGGCGACGCCTGAAATGGTTAAGATTAATGGCGGAGAGAGTCCGACACCGGAAATGGTCTGGACCCGTTTATTACGCGATATCGGGCACTGGCAGATGTTGGGTTATGGTTATTGGGCAGTATTTGAAAAATCAACAAACCGTTATGCGGGTTCATTTGGCTTTCAGGATGCTCATCGTGATATCACGCCTGCTCTGGAATACCCTGAAGCCGGATGGACGTTAATGCCAGAAGTACATGGCAAAGGTTATGCGACTGAAGCGCTGGCCGCAATTTTACGGTGGGCCGATAATACATTTTCCTCTCCAGTGTGCTGTATTATTGATGAAGAGAACAAACGTTCAAATTATTTAGCTGAGCGCTTTGGTTTCCAGTTTCAAAATTATATTAACTATCGTGGTAAGCAGGTACGACTGCTTGTACGCCAGAAAGCGCTCAATTCGGCGTTGTAAATTTAGTTCTTAACTATCGCTCCTCGCTTATAGCGGGTCTGGATTTGCTGCTTAGCGCCAGAAGCGATACGCAAAGCCATCCTCTGATCCGCTCACAAACGCGTGAATAACGCGTTATCAATACAGCCCTGCCCGATTAACGTGGTACGCACGGCCTCAATAAGCGGGGTATGCGGTTCGTGGCCCAAAAAAGCGGTCAGTTTTGCATTGTCCATCTGTATTGGCTGTGCCCACAAATAGCGCATCTCCAGCATTTCATGCAGTGTGGTGTTGAAAGGTGCCATCGCCAGGACGAGCCACCAGGGAAATGATTTTACCTTCGCATTAACGCCCGCAAGTTGCGCGACACGCTGTATGGCTGCGGCCATCGCCGTGCCATCGGGATCCCAGTGCCCCCGCATATGAAAACAGGCAAACGGTTCGAGTTGATCCCGACGCGCTAACAGCGCAACCAGGGTTTCGGCGACATCCGGAAGGTAGGCCCATTGATGGCCTGCTCCGGCTTTACCCGGGTTTTTAATTATCCGGGGGAGTTTACCTGGCGTGATCCATCCCTGTGAAAACCAGTTATTGCCTGCGTCAGGGCCAAAGAAATCACCGACCCGCAGAATCAGCACCTTTCCGCCACGCTGCGCGTAGGCGTTCAGTGCCTTCTCCATTTGCACCCGTATTGCCCCTTTTCTGGTGACAGGATTTTGGGGAGAATCCTCCCGCAAGAGTGGAAAGGCATCCGGACCGTAATTGTAAACGGTGCCCGGAAGAACGATTAATGCACCCTTTCGCTCTGCGGCATTGATGGTGTTCTGTAACATGGGCAAAACCAGTTGTTCCCAGTTTCGATAACCCGGCGGATTAACCGCATGGACAATCACACTACACTCTGACGCCGCCGCCATGACTTGCTCTGCATTCAGCGCATCACCGTTTATCCATGTCACACTCCTGTGCTCTTCATTCTGCGGAGCGTTGCGGCGCAATGCGTGAACGTCCCATTTTTCACGGATGAGTTTACGGGCGATTTCGCTGCCGATTCCGCCTGTTGCGCCCAATATGAGTACCTTGTTTCTGTTTTTCATAACCTTGCCTTTGCCGGATGTCTGCTTGACATCGTAGTGCCTGCGCGAGCTAAATGTAATTGCATAACATCAGGCAGCAGGTATGCATTTTTGTATGAATATAAATATTCCATGGGAATGGTATCGAACCTTCCTGGCGGTGATGAAAGAAGGCTCCCTGTCGGGGGCAGCCCGCATGCTTGCCATTACCCAGCCCACAGCAGGGCGCCACGTAGCGGCACTGGAATCCGCCCTTGGTCTGGTTTTGTTTACACGTTCGCAGACGGGTCTGCAGGCCACGGATGCGGCGGTAGCCATTCAGGGCCATGCGCAGGCGATGGAAAACACAGCCAGTATGATTGAGCGAACGGCAGCCAGCTTCAGTACTCACACCGCAGGGTTGCATGGCGTGATTCGCGTTTCTGCGAGCGAAATTATCGGCACGGAAGTTCTTCCTCCGCTGATTGCACGCATTAAAGAGGATTATCCGCAGCTTACAATTGAACTGGTGCTGTCTAACCGAATGCAGGATTTATTGAACCGGGAAGCGGATATTGCGATACGCATGACCACACCGGTGCAGGAGCAACTGATTGCACGCCGGTTAGGCAGTATTGAAATTGGCCTGCATGCATCACATTCCTATCTGGCACGCCATGCCGCACCGGAAAGTATTGACGCGTTGTTCACGCATGCGCTTGTCGGCTTTGATAAAATGACGCCCTTTATTTTACAGGCGCTGAAACACTATCCTCAGTTAAATCGTGAAGTATTTACCTTACGTACTGATAGTGATGTGGCGCAATTGAACCTTATTCGCGCAGGTGCGGGCATAGGGATGTGTCAGGTTCAACTGGCTGATTTTCCTGTCCCATTAAAGAGATTGATGCCTGATTTCTTTGCATTTCATCTCGATACCTGGCTGGTGATGCACGAGGACTTGCGCCACAGTAAGGCCTGTAAAACGGTGTTCGATATTCTGGCTGAGGGCTTACAGGCTTATATCAATAATGTAGGTTTGTGACAGTCCCGCCAGGGGAACCGGCGCAGCACAGGAAATCAAGGCTTAACGCTCCCGCTCTGAACCTGGAGCCGATACTGCCTTGGCGTCCGCTGATAATGTTCCCGGAACGCCCGGCAGAATGTTGACTGCTGCTGGAAACCAAGATGCAGGGCAATTTCAGTAATCGAGTGATTGGTTTCGGTCAGTAATTCGCGGGCGATAACCATTTTTCGATACCGTATATACATGCCTGGCGACATACCGGCTATTTTTTTAAAACCCCGCTGGAAATGCCACGCAGAATATCCTGATTTTTGCGCTAACACGCCCAGCGGCAACGGCTCTGCAATATTGCACTCTATCCACTGGAGAATATCCTGAATGGTTAAACTCATCAGGGATAATGAGCTCTCTTTTCCCATTTCCACACCTTTTTATTGGCAGCGTCAGGGAAATCCGTCACGCAATAGATATCCCTGACTAAAAAATCATTGTGACCGTAAATCTCAGCCTGGCCTGCTATTGCCTTAACAATCCTCAACAATCAAATAGACCGCATTCAATGGCCCATGAACGCCCACCACTTTAATAAGCTCAATATCCGCCGTCGAACTTGGCCCGGCGATAAGATTGATACAGGAAGGGAGAGATTCACCGGACTGCACCCGCTGCTGCAGAACCTGAGCCAGCTGTGTAACGCCAGCCAGTAAGCGGCTCTTATAAAGAATAAATAACGTGGTTGGAGGAAGCAGGCTAATGGCGCGTCCTTGCAAAGGAGAAGAAAACAGGACTACGCCGCCGGTTTCACAAAGCCCGTATTCGGCAAAAACCACGCCGATATTGGCGGCGGCGGCGTTGCGCAGGTTTTCTTCACTGCCTGGCGAGGCCCAGCACGTTGTCGGGAAAGCGTTCTGCAAATGCGCCGTAACGCCCGCTTCTACCAGTCTGGCGTCGCCGCTCATCACTATCGGGCCGCCGCCGTATTGTTGACAGATCCGTTCGACAACCTGGGGAAGCGTGGCCTGTGGAGCCAGTTCGCAGTGAGCCTGCATCACCTGTGTCGCATATTCCATGAAACTCTCGCAAGGCTGCTGCTGAATCTGCCCGGCATAGCGGCTTTTCAGCGGCGCAGAGTGCGTCACAGGCAGTGGTTGCGGGATTTGACGCGGCTCGCGGCCGAGCTGTTGGGCGAGCTTTTGCATGAAGGCATCGCGGTTTTCCATTATGCTTCCTCCCCGTTTTTACGCTGCTTTTGATGCGTTTTAAACCAGCTGCGGAAACTTTCGCCATCCGCTTCGGGCAAATCGCGGGCCTCCGTCCATTTGCGGATAGCCGCGATGCTAAAAGGCATCTTCCCGTTGTGAATCATCAGTTGCGCGGCGCGTGCGCCCGCGACCATCCCGACCTTCCACAGCGCGTGATGGCGGTTAGCGTAATTGAACAGATGGACGGTATGCCTCTCCATTGCGGGCGTCATTCCGCTTTCCGCCAGCGTGCGTCGATGCTGCAGGATCAGTGAAGACAACGGAATACGAACCGGGCAGACGTCATCGCAGGCCGTGCATAACGAGCAGGCATAAGGCAGGTTTTTGAAATCGTCATAGCCGCCGAGCAACGGCGAAAGCACCGCGCCAACCGGGCCAGGATAAATCGAGCCGTAGCCGTGCCCGCCGATATGGCGGTAGGCCGGGCAGGTATTCATGCAGGCACCGCAGCGTATGCAGCGCAGGATATCCTGAAAAGGAGACCCCAGCACCTGCGAGCGACCATTGTCGACAATCACCAGATGGAACTCTTCAGGCCCGTCGCTTTCCGCGCTTTTTTTCGGCCCTGTAAGCCAGGTGTTGTAACCCGTAAGCCGGGCGCCCACCGCGTTGCGGGCCAACATGGTCAGGATGATGTCCAGCTCAGCAAAGGTGGGAACCACGCGCTCCATACCCATCACGGCAATATGCGTTCGTGGCACGGTGGTGCAGAGCCGGGCATTGCCCTCGTTGCTCACCAGGCTGAGCGTCCCGGTTTCCGCTACTGCAAAGTTGCATCCGGTGATGCCGATATCGGCGTTAAGGAAATCAGCACGGATCTTCTGGCGAATAAAGCGCGTCATCGCTTCCGGGGTATCGGTGCCCTCGTAGCCCAGTTTCTCGCGCAAAATGCGCTGAATTTGCTGGCGGTCTTTATGGATGGCAGGAACAACCACATGCGAAGGTGCATCTTTGGCGAGTTGCAGAATATACTCGCCCAGATCGGTTTCCACGACCTCCATGCCTGCCCCTTCCAGCGCGGCATTCATCCCGATCTCTTCGGTGACCATCGACTTTGATTTGACGATTTTGCGGGCCTGCTTCTGCTGCGCAATCTGCAAAATATAACGGGTGGCATCTTCACGGGTGTCGGCAAAAAAGACGTGGCCGCCATTCGCGCTGACCTTTTCACTCAATTGATAGAGATAAGCATCCAGATTCTCGAGAACATGGGCGCGGATTTCTGCGGCGCGTGAACGCCAGTCAGGCCAGTTTTCAAGTTCATCGATCATTTTCTGCCGATTGGTGCCAATGCGATCCTGCGCGTTGGCAACGGCATGGCGCATCACCGGATCGTCAATTTGCTGCTGAACCCGATCATAAAAAGGGAGGTTACTGGTTTTGAGAAACATGTTGCTTCCTTAGCGGCTCATCAGCACGTCAGCAATGTGGAGCACACGAACGTTGTGGCCTTCGCGCTGCAAGCGCCCGCCAATATTGATAAGGCAACTGGCATCCGCGCCGATCACATAATCCGGTTTCGCTTCCATAAGATGCGCGACCTTTTCCTTCACCATCTCACCGGAAATCTCGGCCATTTTGACCGAAAAAGTACCGCCAAAACCGCAACAGGTTTCCTGGGCGCTAAACGGGACGATTTCCAGTTCACGCACTTCACGTAACAACGCCAGCGGTTCATCGCGTACGCCCAGCTTACGAAACAGGCTGCATGAAGGATGGTAAACGGCCCGTCCCGGCAGGCGCGCGCCGACATCCGTCACACCAAGCTGGTTAACAATAAAGGAGGTCAGATCGACCATCCGGCTGGCAATCTTCGCCGCGCGCGTTGCCCATTCAGGTTCATCGCTCAGCCAGTCCTGATAGTGGCGAATCGCGTTCATACAGGAGCCAGCGGGAGAAATAATGGGATCGTCGTTGATTTCAAGCGCAGCAATCTGCGCTTTCATGCCCGGCAACGCATCGGCAATGTAGCCGCTATTAATGGCCGGTTGACCACAACACCCCTGCTTTTCCGGAAACTGGACATGACAACCCAACTGTTCGAGCAGCAATACACTGTTGCGGGCCATGCGCGATTTAAGCGCGTCGCCGATGCAGGTAACAAAGAAATTAACGTTCATATTATTTAGCTTCCAGTGAATATAACGGCAGAGCCTTTTTTAATTCAGAAGACGGTGATGGCGTTTTTGCTCGCCTTATAAATATTGTATTTAGCGAGCCACGCGCAGCCCGCCGGTTACGCCACGGCTTAACACCAGTTGCCAGAGCTGAATATTTCTGGCGCGAAATGCCCCCGCACAGGCGGTGAGATAGTAGTTGAACATGCGGTGAAATTTCGTTGAGTAATTGCCGGATAATTGCGGCCAGGCCTGATTAAAGCGGCGATGCCAGGCCATCAGGGTTTTATCGTAATCAGCGCCGAAATTATGTAAATCTTCGATAACAAAATAAGGTTCGCTGGCCTCAGCAATTTGTTTTACCGAGGGCAGACAGCCGTTAGGAAATATATATTTATTGATCCAGGCATCAACGTTATGTTGGGTTTTATTTGAACCAATGGAGTGCAGTAAAAAAAGCCCTTCAGGTTTCAGGCAGCGATCCGCAACCTTAAAATAGGTGGCGTAGTTTTTCGGGCCGACATGCTCAAACATGCCGACCGAGACGATACGATCATATTGCCTGTCCAGATCGCGGTAATCCTCGAGCAAGATGCGAATATCCAGCCCGGCACTTCGGCTTTCGGCATAGGCTTTTTGTTCTGCCGAAATCGTAATACCTTCAACGCTCACCCCATAATGGCGAGCCGCATATTCAGCCAGACCACCCCAGCCGCAGCCAATATCCAGCAGCGTCATACCGGGCTTGAGTTGCAGTTTTTCACAGATTAGTGCCAGTTTATTCTCCTGGGCCGCACACAGTTCATCGGCGTCTTTCCAGTAGCCGCAGGAATATTGCATATGGGGATCGAGCATGCAGCCAAACAGATCATTGCCCAGATCGTAGTGCGCTTCGCCAACTTGCCAGGCGCGCCGGCGCGACTGAGGATTCGTGATCCGCGCAAAGGCGATGCGAAGCAGATCGGCAAAACTGGCGGGGCGCTGTTCGTCCAATTGGGCGCGGAGCAGCTTGTCAAAAAACACATCGAGCTGTTTGCAATCCCACCAGCCCTCCATATAACTTTCGCCCAGGCCGAGAGACCCCTGCTGTAACACGCGTTTAAAAAAACGTGGGTCGTGTACCCGGATATCCCAAGGGTCAGATCCATTAATCACAATGCCAGCCTGCGATAGCAGTTCCTGCACGATCCGCTGCCAGTGGTCTGGTTTGCCGATCGCCTCGACGGTACATTCGTTAGCCATCATCTTTCCTTCAACATAGCGTGTGCCAGCCGTAACCCATCACTCCAGTCAATACGTGCGAAAAGGCTTAGCGCTCAGGCAGATGGCTGGTAAATTATTCATGACAGGCGAAACATTTTTATAACCCCGTCATTATTCAGTAAACCCGCCCTGCCTGCGCTGTGCTATCAAGACAAACTTCATCGAATAGAGGTCAGGTTGTTATGTGCTCTAAGCTAGTGTTACCACCGCCTCAGCCCATTTGCGGCCAGCCCGCGCCGGTACTGCTGACCCTGCCTCGCCCGGTTTACTTTCGCAGCTACCCTTTGTCGGGCGATACGGGTGTGGACAGACATGAGCACCCGTTCGCCGAATTTCTCTATGCGCGGAAAGGCAATATGCGCGTGGAAATTGAAGGCAAGACGCTGGTGGTTCCCGTTCTTTATGGCGTCTGGATACCGGCCCATGTGCCGCACCGTATTCTTGCCGGTAGCGACGTGTTGCTGGAAAGCCTCTATGTGGAAGCCGATTTCGCGACCATCGCCTTCAGCGGCAGCAAAGTGGTGGTGGTCAGCGATTTCGTGCGGGAATTTATCCACTACGCGACGCAGAATGTGCCGGAACAGTATGAGTATGAAGGCGAAGATGCGCAGCTTGTGCAGGTACTGATTTCGTTACTTCGGCGGCTGCCGGACGCCGGTCTGTCGATATCGTGGCCAGGCTCGCCGTTGCTGATGAAGGTATGCAGCCAGATCCAAAAAACGCCGGGTGAAGCGCACAGCATTGAGCAGTGGGCCTCCTGTAGCGGGATGTCGGTGCGCACGTTTTCGCGGCGTTTCAAAAAGGAGACCGGCGTGGCGTTCAGCGAATGGAAAAAACGCGTGCGCTTGCTTGAATCCGTGGTGATGTTAAAAAACAACCGAAGCGTCACGCAGGTCGCGCTGGATCTTGGCTATTCAAGCCCGGCCGCATTTACCTTTGCTTTTCGCGCCATGTTCGGCGTGCCGCCCACGCGATATTAATGTACAGATGTGGCAACGCCACAACCCGGGCTTTCTGACGCCTAACCGCATGCGCGGCAAGGCATTCAGCTCAACGCTTTCTCCATAAAAATGCTCAGCGGATCCGGCTGATACGGCGCAAATGCATCGCGGATCTGGTAGCCACAGCGCTGATACAGTTTTACCGCCGCATGCTGCTCGATGCCGGTTTCCAGCCGCAGCGTATGACAGGCGCGCCCCGCCGCTGCCTGTTCCAGCGCGGCTATCAGTTTTTCCCCCAGTTGCTGCCCACGGTGCGTGGGATCGATAAATACCCGCTTCATCTCACCGCTACCGTCGTGGTTCAGCACCACCGCGCCGCAGCCAACGGCCTGCTCCAGATGGAGGATCTTGCGCAGAATCAGCGTCCCGTCAGGCAGTGAGGCCAGATCGAGCAGATGGTTACTTTCCGCCGGATAGAGCGCCGCCTGGTAGCGATCAAGCTCAGCAATCAGCGCTATGACATCGGGTTGTGTAGCAGAGGCATCAACAATACGGTACATCGTGTGCTCCTTGTTGTTATCACCTTGTAAAAATAACCGCGCAAAGCCCGGATGCTGTCATAGGAATCATTTATATCTCCGGCGCAACGTTGCATCACGGGGAGAAGTAACGGTAATTTACGCCCATATCTAATCTGATAATGGAACTTGCATGAATACCAAAGCCCGTAAGGTGATGATTATCGGCACAGGGAATGTCGGCGCGTCCGCCGCGTATGCCCTGCTGAACCAGAACATTTGCGAGGAGTTGATCCTCGTCGATCTCAATCAGCAGCGCGTGGAAGGCCACGTTCAGGATCTGGCGGATGCCGCCGCGTATATGCCCGGCATGATGACCCTCTCCACGCGCCCGGTGGAAGAGTGCGCCGATATCGACATTGCGGTCATTACTGTCTCGGGCGGCCCATTGCAGCCGGGCCAGACGCGGCTGGATGAGCTGACCAACACGGCGCGGATCGTCAAAAACATCGTCCCGGCAATGATGGCCAACGGTTTTAACGGTATTTTCCTCGTCGCCACCAACCCGTGCGACATCATTACCTGGCAGGTTTGGCAACTCTCCGGCCTGCCGCGCAGCCAGGTGATCGGCACCGGCGTCTGGCTGGATACCACACGCCTGCGTCGCACGCTGGCGCAAGCGCTGGATATTGGCGCGCAGAGTATTGATGCGTTTATTCTCGGCGAACATGGCGATACGCAATTTCCGGTGTGGTCGCACTCGTCGGTGTACGGTTCGCCAATTGCCGATGTCTACCTGCGCAAAACCGGGCAATCCTTAGATTTCGACGCGCTGGCAGACAAAGTGCGCCGCCACGGCTTTGAGATCTACAACCGCAAAGGCTGCACCGAGTACGGCATTGCCGGAACTATCGCCGAGATCTGCCGCAATATCTTTACCGGCAGCCACCGCGCGCTGGCGATCTCCTGCATTCTTGATGGCGAATACGGCGTAAAAGATGTGGCGATTGGCGTGCCTGCCGTGCTGACACAAAGCGGCGTTCAGCAGATTATTGAGTTACAACTGGAAGGTGACGAAGTGGCGAAATTCAACCACTCCGTCGCGGTGATTAAAGCTAATATCGCCCGCCTGCCCTGAAGCCCGTGCGGTTAACCGGCAATGGTTAGCCGCCCTGGCAACACCTCAAGCTGCTGGCGGATCTCCGGGCTGAGTTGCGCATCAGTGATGATATCCGTCAGCGAATCGAGATTCGCCACGTTAAACAGCGACCACGCGCCATATTTGCTGCTGTCGGCCAGTAGAACCCGCCGCTTCGCATTGACGATCAGATCGTGCTTCAGCGCGGCTTTTTCCTCCGTTGGCGCGGTAATACCACGTTCAAAATCCCAGCCGTTGCAACTGACAAACGCCCAGTCCGGCCAGATATTTTGCAACAGCTTGCGTCCGTGCTCGCCAATGCACGACTGGCTGGAATCATCAATGCGTCCGCCGATAATCGTCACTTCAATCTGCTTAAATTCCGAGAGAAACAGCGCGATATGCAGGTCACTGGTGATCACCCGCAGCGGCAGATGGGTTAACTGGCGCGCCAGTTCTATCATCGTCGTTCCGGCATCCAGCACAATGGCGTCGCCCGCTTTCACCAGCGCCGCCGCCGCGCAGGCAATGGCGTGTTTCTCCGCCAGGTTACGCTGCATTTTCTCGCTGGTGGTGGGCTGCGAGGGGATAAACCGGTTCAGCGTCACGCCGCCGTGAGTGCGGCTGATGACGCCTTCCTGATCGAGTTTAATCAAATCGCGGCGAATGGTGGCTGGCGAGGCATCGGTTGCCGCGACCAGTTGATCCACCGTCACCAGATTGTGACCTTTCAGGTAATCCATTATCTGCTCTAACCGGTTATATCCCTTCATATTATTCCCGTGTAATTTGCATAGCTAACTGGATGGATACCGCCATACTTTCTGCTTTCGCTTTGCCGCGCCAGGCGATATCAAATGCGGTGCCGTGATCCGCCGAGGTACGGATAAAAGGCAGACCCGCGGTGATATTAACGCCATCGTAAAATCCCAGCAATTTTAACGGAATATGTCCCTGATCGTGGTACATCGCCACCACCATGTCATACATCCCTTCGTGGCACTGCATAAACACCGTATCCGGCGGGCACGGCCCGGTAACATTCAGCCCTTCTGCTTTCATGGCTTCCACCGCCGGGCCGACAATGTTGATCTCTTCATCGCCAAACAGACCGTTTTCACCAGCGTGCGGGTTAACCCCGGCCACGGCAATGCGCGGGTTATCGTAGCCGACACGCTTGAGGAACGTATCCGCAACGCGAATCACGGTTTTTACGCGATCCTGATTGAGGGTATCGAGGAACTTCCGCAGCGCAATATGCGTGGTGATGTGGATCACTTTCAGCTTATCGGTGTAGAGCACCATCGCGTAATCTTTGCTGCCGGTCAGGTGCGCCAGCAGTTCGGTATGCCCAGGATAGTGGTGCCCGGCAAGGTACAGCGCCTCTTTATTCAGCGGCGCGGTAGCGATCGCTTTTACCTCACCGTTCATCGCAAGCTTAGTTGCGCGTTTGATGCAGCGGTACGCCAGATCGCCCGCCTGCGCCTGCACCACGCCCGGTTGCAGCGCATCGGCATCCTCCAGCGGCTCATCGATGACGTTGATCACGCCCGGCGCAAAACGAGCGTCGGCAACCTGTTCAATCACCTTCAGTTCCGCACGCGGCGTAATATTCATCGCCAGAATGCGCTGGAAGGTGCGCGCGCATCCCACCACCACCACTGGCGCACCGGATAACGCTCCTTCGACCAGCGATTTAATAATGATCTCCGGGCCAATACCCGCCGGGTCGCCCATCGTTACAGCAATGATATTAGTCACTCGATTTCTCCTCGATAAAATGCAGAACCTTAAGCAAGGTCGTTTTGTCGCCAAAGCCACCCGCCCTGGTCATCACCGGTCGTTGCCACTCGCAACCTGTAAAATAGCCCCAGGGCACGCAACCTGCGGCTCGCCCCTGAATATGAAAACCCCTCGCGCCCAGCGCCTGCGCCACCGCCACCGCGACATCGCCGCCGGAAAGATAGAGCGCCGCAGGCGTCACTTCACTCAGCACCTCGCGCGTTAATTGCGCCAGAAATGCGCAAATTTGCTCACCCAGTTCACTGCGGCTCAGGCCGCGACGGGCGCAAAGCTCAGTAATTTGATGACGCGCCTGCACATCCGGGCAGGTATGCACCAGGCAGTGATCGCCAGCACGCAGCGCGGTAATAATCGTCTGCCGGTACGAGGCGCTCTCTGCGCCCAATGCCGCATCAACATCAATCAGCAGACGCGTCACGCGCGGGTGCGTTGCGGCCTGTTCCAGTTGCTGTTGAGCGATTTCGCTCATAGAGCCAATTATCGCCAGCAGTGCCGCCGGTTTTTGCGGTGCCAGATGGCGTGCCAGCGCATCGCACAGCCCGGCGGAACCCACCAGCAGCGGCGGCGTGGCGGCACGTGTCGTCTGGGCAATAATCAGGTCAAGATCGGCGTCGGTCTGCGCATCCACCACCAGTAACAGCGGCGCTTCCACGGTCGCCAGCGCCAGTGCTTCCGCCAGTTGCGCCGGTTGCAGATAGCGACATTCCGCCGCGCTGTGCGCCGCCAGCAGGCTGCCGATATCCGCGCTTTGCACCGGTGTTTTCGGGTCGCTGGCAAATTCGGTTTCCGTCAGCAGCACGCCCTGCACATAACACTGCCCATTGCGGGTGGTGCGCCCGGCCTGGGGAAACGCCGGGGCGATAACGGCCGCCGTTGCCTGCCGCGCCTGCATCATGGCGGCTACTTCCGCGCCAACATTGCCGCGCAGGGTGGAGTCGATTTTTTTCACTAACCAGCGCGGCGCGTAATGGCTGTTGATCTCCATCGTCAGCGTGTGAATGCGCCGGGCGGCATCCACAGCCGTCAGCGCCCGGCTGTCGCTGTTATAGATCAGCGCCTGCGCCTGGCTTACGTAACCGGCCGTCAGTGCCACTTCAACGTGCATGCCCCTCTGCGCCAGGCTGACACCGGCGTCGTTCGCGCCGGTGAAGTCATCCGCGAGGATCACCACCTCTTTCACCACCAGTTGTTCGTTCATCCCTTCTCCGGGTCATTATGCTCTGGATATGATTATATTCAATCATGATTGATTATATGTGAGCAAGATCAACTTAATCAGTTTGCGAATAAATTATAAATTTAGGCCATGTAGTGACGGTGATTGCTATCTGATGATTGAGATTAATCACCATAACAGAGACAGGAGAAGGTCGTGGTAACCATTAACAGCACACTGATTAGCGGCGCGGGGGCGATTCCGGCGATAGCTCCGCTGCTGACCGGTAAAAAGAACGTCCTGCTGGTCAGTGACGGCAACATTATTAAGCTCGCAGCGACACAACAGATTCGCGCCCTGCTGGAGAGCGATGGCAGACATGTGCAATTGATTGACACTGTGCCGCCGGAGCCGAGCCAGCATGACGTCGCGAAAATTGTCGGTGCATTACACATCACCGCATTTGACCTGGTGGTGGGCATTGGCGGCGGCAGCGTGCTGGATGTGGCGAAGCTTCTCTCCGTACTGTGCCACCCGGCGTCACCCGGCCTTGCTGCGCTGCTGGAAGGCGAGAAGCCGACGGCGCGCATCGGCTCGCTGTTGATCCCGGCCACTGCCGGTACCGGCTCGGAAGCCACGCCGAATGCGATTCTGGCCATTCCTGAACAGGACACCAAAATCGGCATTATTTCACCGCTGATGCTGCCAGATTACGTGGCGCTGATCCCGGAGTTGACCACCAGCATGCCCGCGCACATTGCCTCCTCGACCGGCATCGACGCGCTGTGCCATCTGATTGAGTGTTTTACCGCCACGATCGCCAATCCGGTGAGCGATAACGTCGCGCTGATCGGCCTGCACAAGCTGCTGCGCAATATCGAAACCGCAGTCAATGAGCCGCACAACCTCAATGCGCGGCTGGAAATGCTGTGGGCCTCTTATTACGGCGGCGCGGCCATTACCCATGCCGGAACCCATCTGGTGCATGCGCTCTCCTATCCGCTTGGCGGCAAATACCACCTGCCGCACGGCGTGGCGAACGCCATTCTGCTCGCGCCCTGCATGAAAGTGGTGCGCCCGCACGCGGTGGAGAAATTCGCGCAGGTGTGGGATCTGCTGCCGGATGCAGACACCTCGCTGAGTGCAGAGGAGAAATCCCATGCGCTGGTGGCATGGTTTGCCGCGCTGGTGAAGCGCCTGAATCTGCCGGACAACCTCGAAGCGCTCGGCGTGCCGCGTGGCGATATCCCGGCGCTGAGCGACGCGGCGCTCAATGTTAAGCGGTTGATGAATAACGCGCCCTGCACCGTCAGTCACGAGGATGTACAGGCGATTTATCAAACGTTGTTTTAATGCATAACGTGATTGCCGGATGGCCAGCCGCCATTCGGCGCAAACAGAGGAATTGTGATGAACAAACCGATAAAAGGCGTACTGACCGCCATTGTCACGCCTTTTGACGCCGCAGGCGTTTTCAACCCGCAGGCGCTGAAACAGCAGATTAATCGCCAGCTCGACGCCGGAAACGGCATCTTTTGCGGCGGCACCAATGGCGAATTCTTCGTGCTGAACGCACAGGAAAAAGTGGCCGTCACCGCCACCTGCGTCGATGAAGTGGCCGGTCGCGCGCCGGTCGTGGCGCATATTGGCGAGATCTCGACGCGGGAAACCGTTCGTCTGGGCAAAGAGATTGAAAAGCTCGGTGTCGATGCTGTTTCGCTGATCACCCCCTGGTTTGTACCCCTGAAACAGGATGAACTGATTGCCCATTACACCGCCGTGGCGGACGCGTTAAGCGTGCCGGTTTTTCTTTACAACATCCCGGCGCGTACCGGCAACACTATCGAACCGCAGACCGCGCGCACGCTGGCGACACACCCAAATATCATCGGCATCAAAGACAGCGCGGGCAGCTATGAGAGCCTGAGCGGTTTTTTGCATGCGGTCAGCGATATTCACGGTTTCGATGTGTTAAACGGCCCGGACTCCCTGATCCATCAAGGGTTCGTCGATGGCTGTTCAGCCTGTATTTCCGGGCTGGCAAACGTTGCGCCGCAGGCTATCAATGCCATCTGGTCACGTTTTACCGCCGGAGATATCGCCGGTTCCCGCGCGGCGCAGGAGCGCGTCACCGGGCTGCGCACTGACCTGTACAAGGTGGCATTTTCCCCCGCCGCAGTCAAAAAAGCATTACAAATCATGGGATATGACGTTGGCGACAGCCGTTACGCCGTCACGTTTAGCGAGCAACAATTACAACAGATCCGCCAGATAGTGACGCAATACCTTCACTGATTGCGGAGTCATTCGTCATAAGAAAACCGGGCGCGACAGGCGCCCCGGATTCACTCGCCCTGAAGAGAGGCAAAGATGAACACCTTTACATCTCAAGATACCCTCATCATCGTCGGCATTGTGGTGGCCTACATTCTGTTCACCACCTGGCTGACATTCCGTTTACGCAGTAAGAACACCGGCGATTTTATGGAAGGCTCGCGTGCGATGCCCGCCTTTATCGTCGGCATTCTGTTGATGTCTGAATACATCGGCGCAAAATCCACGATCGGCACCGCGCAGGCGGCGTTTGAGGATGGTTTTGCCGCCTCCTGGTCGGTGATCGGCGCGGCGATTGGCTTCCCGCTGTTTGGTTTTCTGCTGGTAAAACGCATCTATAACACCGGTAAGATCACCATCTCCGGCGCGATTGCCGAGAAGTACGGCAACAGCACCAAAAACATCATCTCCATCATCATGATCTACGCCCTGCTGCTGGTGAACGTCGGCAACTACGTCAGCGGCGCGGCGGCGATTTCGACGGTGTTGAAAGTGAATCTGCCGGTGGCGGCGTTTATCACTGCCATTGTCAGTACTTTTTACTTCGCGTTCGGCGGCATGAAAGGCGTCGCCTGGGTGACGCTGCTGCACAGCACGCTGAAATATTTCGGTGTTCTGGCGATCATGGGCTTTGCCTTGTCGAAAACCGGCGGTTTCACGCCGATGATCGAACACATGCCGAAATATTACTGGACCTGGGACGGTAACTTCGGCGCCAGCACTATCTTTGCCTGGCTGATCGGCACTATCGGTTCCATTTTCTGCACCCAGTTCGTGATTCAGGCGATTTGCTCGACCAAAGATGTGAAATCGGCGAAGCGTTCCACCTGGGTGGCATTCTTCTTCTGCCTGCCGATTGCGCTGGCGATCGCGGTGATTGGCGTGGCGGCGAAATACCTGCACCCGGAAATCAACAGCCTGTATGCGATGCCGATTTTCCTGCAGGATATGAATCCGTGGGTTGCCGGTTTGGTGACAACGTCACTTGTTGCGTCCATCTTTGTCAGCGTCAGTACCGTTGCGCTGGCTATCGCCTCGCTGGTGGTAAAAGATTTTTACGTTCCCTACCGCAACCCGACGCCGGAACAGGAATTTAAAGCCACGCGCTGGCTGTCGCTGCTGATTGGTTTCCTGCCGCTGATTTTCGTGCTGTTTGTCCCGGAAGTGCTGAAGCTCTCCTTCTTCACCCGCGCTATTCGCCTGTCGATTTCCGTGGTCGCCGTTATTGCTTTCTATGCGCCGTTCTTTAAGAGCACACGGGGCGCGAACGCCGGGCTAATTGGTGCCTGCGTGGTGACCTCAGTCTGGTATCTGCTCGGCGATCCGTTTGGCATCAATAATATGTATATCGCGCTGATTACCCCGGCGGTGATCATGGTGCTGGACCGCCTGATCCCCAACAAAGCACAGCAAAAAGCCGCTTCTCACGCGTCTCAATCCGTTCAACATAATGGAGTTTGATATGTCCGCTACTAATCGTGATGGTGTTTTACGCCCGCAGCCGCACGACGCGCGCGTTATCACAGCGATGCTGCCGTCGCCCTGCCCGCAAAACCATGCGGCGAATATCCTGCCACTGCCGGATGGCACGTTACTCTGCGTCTGGTTCGGTGGCTCTCAGGAAGGTGTCGCGGATATTTCCGTCTACGGTTCACGCCTTGCGCCGGGTGCGCAGCGCTGGAGCGACGCGGTGAAACTCTCGGACGATGCGACGCGCTCCGAGCAGAACCCGGTACTGTTCCTCGCGCCGGATAACACGCTGTGGCTGCTGTGGACGGCCCAAATCTCCGGCAATCAGGACACCGCCATTGTGCGCTACCGCCAGTCGGCTGACTTTGGTGCAAGCTGGGGGGAAATCGGCACGCTGCTGGACAAACCCGGCACCTTTATTCGCCAGCCGATTACCGTGCTGGAAAATGGCAACTGGCTGCTGCCGGTGTTCTATTGCCGCACGCAGCCGGGGGAAAAATGGGTCGGCAATGACGATATCAGCGCAGTAAAAATCTCTGCCGATCGGGGGAAAAGCTGGCGCGATGTCGACGTACCGCAAAGCCTTGGCTGCGTGCATATGAATATCACCGCTCTGCCCGGCGGTACGCTGGTGGCGCTGTTTCGCAGCCGCTGGGCGGACAATATTTATTACAGCCACTCCACCGATGGCGGCGAAAGCTGGTCGGTGCCGGAACCAACCGTGCTGCCGAACAACAACTCGTCGATTCAGGTAACCACGCTCACCGATGGTGCGCTGGCGCTGGTGTTTAACCACATGAGCGCCGCCGGAGCGACCGAGCGCCGCGCCTCGCTTTATGATGAGATTGACGATGGCGACGGGCGCAAAGAACCGATGGTCACCCGCGGGCGCAGCGCCTTCTGGGGCGCACCGCGCGCGCCGATGACGGTGGCAATCTCGCCGGATGGCGGTAAAAGCTGGCCGTGGCAGCGCAATCTGGATGAAGGCGATGGCTACTGCATGACCAACAACTCGCAGGAAAAACTCAACCGCGAGTTCTCTTATCCCAGCATCAAACAGGGCGCGGACGGCGATCTGCACATTGCTTATACCTGGTTCCGTCAGGCCATCAAATATGTGCGTATTTCTCCGGCGTGGGTGAAGGAGTAACCGATGATTTTAGGCAATCTGAACGCCCTGCCGCAGGCCGGGCTTCCCGTCGCGCTGCGCGACATCCTTGCGCTACCGCAGTGCTCGCTGGCAGCGCTGCAGGCGCACGACGACGGGCGTTTGCAGCCAGAACAGGCGGCGTGGTTTTGCAATATCGGCCCGGCGAATACCCAACCGCAGGCGCAGCGCCACACCGAATATCACCAGTTATGGGCAGATATTCAGGTGGTGCTGACCGGCGAGGAAATGATCAATGCCGGAACACAATACGTGGCGCAGGAGAGCGATGAACAGCGCAAGCCGGATTTGTATATCACCACCACCGCCGCATTGCCGGTGAGCGTGACGCTGCGCACCGGGGATTTCGCCGTGTTTCTTCCCGGCGAACCGCATCAGGCGCTGTGCGCGGTGAACGAGCCGATGACGGTGCGTAAAGCGGTATTCAAAGTGCCGCGCGCGCTGCTGGAGGGTTAACACCATGCCGCATGCTGTGGTTACTGGCGCCAGTTCCGGGATTGGCGAAGCGATTGTTAGCTGGCTGCTGGAACGCGGCTGGCAGGTCACCGGGCTTTCACGCTCACGGGTTGAACGGGCTACTTCTGCGTTTCACAGCCTGCAAGTGGATTTAAGCGATGAACAGGTGTTGCGCCAGGTGCTCGCCGAGATACAAACGCCGCAGGCGGTAATTCACGCCGCCGGAATGATGGCGGCCGCGCCGCTTGGCGAGCTGGATGCGACAACCAGCCAGCGCCTGTGGCGGCTGCATGTGCAGGCCGCCGAAACGCTGGTTAACCACTTTGCGCCGCAGCTACAGCCAGGCGGACGGATTGTGGTGATTGGCAGCCGTACTTCGCGCGGTGCCGCCGGGCGTTCGCAGTATGTCGCCACCAAAGCGGCGCTGGTCGGGATGGTCAGAAGCTGGGCGGCAGAGCTGGCGCCGCGCGGGATCACCGCCAATGTGGTCGCGCCAGGGGCCACGCAAACGCCGATGCTCAGCGCGCCAGGACGGGAAAGCTCGCCGCCGAATGTACCGCCGATTGGTCGGCTGATCGCGCCGCAGGAAGTCGCGGCGCTGGTGGGGTTTGTGCTATCTATGGATGCCGCAGCCATCACCGGCCAGGAACTGGTGATCTGCGGCGGCGCATCATTAGCATAACAATGAAATGCCGGATGGCACTGAGCTTATCAGGCCTGCAACGGAGCATCCGCTGGCGCTGTGCTTACCGGATCTGGAAGCGCGGTTGATACCTTTATTCCCAACCAAAGCGATTCCCGTAGGCCGGATAAGGCGAAGCCGCCATCCGGCAATCAATACCGACACTCGCGCAAATAATGCCTGATGGCGCTCCGCTTATCAGGCCTGGGCAACGGAGTACCCGCTGGCGCTGTGCTTACCGGATCTGGAAGCGCGGTTGATACCTTAAAGCAATTCCCGTAGGCCGGATAAGGCGAAGCCGCCATCCGGCAATCAATACCGACACTCGCGCAAATAATGCCTGATGGCGCTCCGCTTATCAGGCCTGGGCAACGGAGTACCCGCTGGCGCTGTGCTTACCGGATCTGGAAGCGCGGTTGATACCTTAAAGCAATTCCCGTAGGCCGGATAAGGCAAAGCCGCCATCCGGCAATCAATACCGACACTCGCGCAAATAATGCCTGATGGCGCTCCGCTTATCAGGCCTGGGCAACGGAGTACCCGCTGGCGCTGTGCTTACCGGATCTGGAAGCGCGGTTGATACCTTAAAGCAATTCCCGTAGGCCGGATAAGGCAAAGCCGCCATCCGGCAATCAATACCGACACTCGCGCAGCATAATGCCTGATGGCGCTCCGCTTATCAGGCCTGGGCAACGGAGTACCCGCTGGCGCTGTGCTTACCGGATCTGGAAGCGCGGTGGATACCTTTATTCCCAACCAAAGCAATTCCCGCAGGCCGGATAAGGCGAAGCCGCCATCCGGCGATGGCATTAGCGCAGGAACACTTTTCCCAGCAGATAGAGCGTCGCCTGGCCACCGATGAGTACGCGGTCGCCGCGCCATTCACAGCGTAAATCGCCGCCGCGAGCGGAGACCTGCCGCGCCTGCATCACCGTTTTATTCAGCTTCTCGCCCCAGAACGGGATCAACATGCTGTGCGCCGAGCCGGTCACCGGATCTTCCGCCACCGATTCGCCCGGACAGAAAAAGCGGCTGACAAAATCGTATTCATCCCCCGGCGCGGTCACGCAGACCATTTTTCCCAGCGGCTTCATGGCGGCGATATCCGGTTGCAACGTTTCCACCTGCGCCTGGTTCTCCAGCACCACCAGATAATCCCGCGCCACGCGTACCTCTTTCGCCGTGCTGATGCCCAGCGTTTGTAGCAGCAGTTCCGGCGGCGTGCTGACTTCTTGTGTTGCCCAGGCCGGAAAATCGAGCGTCAGCCAGTCACCTTTACGGGTGACCGTCAGCGGGCCGACAAAACGGGTAGCGAAGAGAATTTCCGTCGCCGGGTAATCCAGATACTCAAAAATCACGTGCGCGGCGGCAAGAGTGGCATGCCCGCAGAGGTTAATTTCCGCCTGCGTGGTAAACCAGCGCAGTTCAAACCCGGTGTCATTGCGGATAAAAAACGCCGTCTCGGATTGATTATGCTGCTGCGCCATTTTCAGCAGCAGATCGTCAGGCAGCCATTCGGTAAGCGGGCACACGGCAGCGGCATTGCCGCCAAAGGTTTGGTCGCTAAAGGCGTCCACCATATAAAAGTCAATTGTTTGCATAGCCGTTTCCTCTTTATCGTTCTCTGTTTCTGAACGCTATTGCCAGGCGATGCAATCGGTATTTATTTGCTGAATGTAAAGTGAGATCTGCATCACAAAATGTTTGTATTTTCGCCAACAAAAGCTTTAAGATCTTCTCCTCTTCTTTTTTCTAACCAAGCCAGAACACTTTATGACTACGAATACCGTTTCACGAAAAGTCGCGTGGCTTCGGGTCGTGACGCTTGCCGTCGCTGCTTTCATTTTTAATACCACCGAGTTCGTGCCTGTGGGGTTACTGTCGGATATCGCTCAGAGTTTCGACATGGAAACCGCGCAGGTGGGGATTATGCTGACCATCTACGCCTGGGTTGTGGCGCTGATGTCGCTGCCCTTTATGCTGCTGACCAGCCAGATCGAACGTCGTAAACTGTTGATTGGTTTGTTTGTGTTGTTTATTGCCAGCCATGTGCTGTCGTTTCTGGCGTGGAATTTTAAGGTGCTGGTGATAAGCCGCATCGGCATTGCTTTCGCCCATGCGATTTTCTGGTCGATCACCGCCTCGCTGGCAATCCGCCTGGCGCCCGCTGGTAAACGCGCGCAGGCGCTGAGCCTGCTCGCCACCGGTACTGCGCTGGCGATGGTGCTGGGTCTGCCGATTGGTCGCATTGTCGGGCAATATTTTGGCTGGCGCACCACCTTCTTTGCCATCGGTCTTGGCGCGCTCATCACGCTGGTTTGTCTGGTAAAACTGCTGCCATCACTGCCGAGCGAACACTCCGGCTCGCTGAAAAGCCTGCCGCTGCTGTTCCGTCGTCCGGCGCTGATGTGCATCTACCTGCTGACGGTGGTGGTGGTGACCGCCCATTACACCGCCTACAGCTATATTGAGCCGTTTGTGCAGAATGTGGCGGGCTTTAGCGCCGGTTTCGCCACCGTACTGCTGCTGATCCTCGGCGGCGCGGGCATTATTGGCAGTATCTTGTTCGGCAAGCTGGGCAACCAGCACGCGTCCGGTCTGGTATGCAGCGCGATTGGCCTGCTGGTGCTGTCGCTGGTATTAATGCTGCCTGCTTCCGGCAGTGAAATGCATCTGGCGGTGCTGAGCGTTTTCTGGGGCATCGCGATCATGATTATCGGCCTCGGTATGCAGGTGAAAGTCCTGGCGCTGGCGCCCGATGCTACCGACGTGGCGATGTCGCTGTTTTCCGGCATTTTTAATATCGGCATTGGCGCCGGTGCGCTGGTAGGCAACCAGATCAGCCTGCACTGGTCGATGGATATGATCGGCTATGCGGGTGCGATCCCGGCGATTGCCGCGCTGGTATGGGCGGTGGTGATTTTCCGCCGCTGGCCGGTAAAACTGGAAGAACAGGTAAGCCACAGCCATATGTAAGCGGCTCGCCGGGAAAGAACTTCCGGCACGGCGAACCTGCCACAGACCCACTCAGCACAGCGCGACCGGGCATGCGTTGCCGGATGGCGGCTGATGCCTTATCCGGCCTACGGGAATTATGCCTCTTACGGTTCAGGGGATTACGTTGGCCCGGCTCGCGGGATCACAGTGTTTCGGACACCATTTTATCCATCACCGCGGTTTGCCAGTCAAACCACGGGTTCCAGGTCAGGCGGGCGTGAATTTTACCCGCTTCGACCAGCCCCCAGTCGGAATACCACACCTCTTCCCCCTTCAGACAGCGCTGCGCCGCGTTGTCAGGCTGACCGTTGGCGCAGAGCAACACGCTGCCCTTGCGGCCATACAGCGGGTTTTGCGGCGAAAACAGCACCGACATATGCGAAAACTGACTGATGCGATCCTGCGGCAGAAAATCCGTTTTCACCAGAATGCGCGAGACGTTCGCCACTTCCGGACGCGGTGCGCCGTACCAGATCACCCGGCTGGCGGGATGGGGAAAGTTGCGGTCAAAATGGTCGAGGATCCAACGGGTATTGAGCACGGAATCATGCTCGGTCAGCACAATCAGCGCCGGTTTGTCCCAACTTTTACGTGCCAGCCACTGCTGCGCGCTGGCGCTGGTCCGCCAGAACTGGGCAAACCCATTCGTCGGTACGCGTAAATAACGGGTGGCGATCTGCTGCGGGAATACCGTGCTCGGTGGGCGCAGCCAGTCGCGAAACAGCGCTACCGTCGGGGCGAGAAAATCGTAGGCGGTGTTGGATTTAAACGCCGGAGAGAACAACAGCAAGCCCTGCACTCGATCGTGATGCGTCATGGCATACTCCAGCGCCAGGTTGCCGCCGGTAGAGAAGCCGCCGAGCCACAGCGTATCCACCTCTTTTGCCAGGATATCGGCCTGTTCGCGCACCACCTGCCGCCACTGTTCGACGCTGACGGTCAGCAGATCAGAAGGCCGCGTGCCGTGCCCCGGCAAAAGGACGGTGCGCACCAAAAAACCCTGTTTCGCCAGCGCTGGCGCAATATCGACAAACGAGCCAGGCCCGTCGCCAAGGCCGTGGATCAGTAAAATGCCTTTATGGGCAGGCTGCGCCGGTCGCCACTCCTGCGGCGTGTTGAGCGCCAGCTCCGCCGTTTTATCCAGCGTCTGAAAGGCCCGATGCGCGCGCACATAGTCGCGGGTTTGTAACTGATAATCGGCAAAACTTGCCTGTCCCAGCGGCGGTTGCGCGGTTTGCTGATGCTGACAGCCCGCCAGCATCAACATCACGATCGCCAGCGCAACGCCTCTGCCCATCAGGCAGCTCCGTGGAAAGTAGTAATAATTTCCAGCACGCCGTTGATGATAAATTGCACGCCCATGCAGACCAGCAAAAAGCCCATCAACCGGGAGATCGCTTCTATTCCGCCCTTGCCGACCAGCCGCATAATCGCACCGGAACTGCGCAGGCTGCCCCATAAAATCACCGACACGGCGGCAAAGACGAGCGGCGGCGCAAGGAAAATCACCCAGTCGGGAAACGCCGAGCTGTGGCGGATGGTGGACGCCGAACTGATGATCATGGCGATAGTTCCCGGCCCGGCGGTGCTGGGCATCGCCAGCGGAACGAAGGCAATATTGGTACCGGGCTCATCCTCCAGCTCTTCAGATTTGGTTTTTGCTTCCGGCGATTCGTGCGGTTTTTGCTGCGGGAACAGCATGCGGAAACCAATAAAGGCGACAATCAACCCACCGGCAATCCGCAAACCCGGGATCGAGATGCCGAACGTGTTCATCACCAACTGCCCGGCATAGTACGCCACCATCATAATGATGAAGACATACACCGACGCCATCAGCGCTTGTTGATTACGCTGGGCGCTATTCATATTGCCCGCCAGCCCTAAAAACAGCGCTACGGTGGTTAACGGGTTCGCCAGCGGCAGTAGCACCACCAGCCCCAGGCCGATAGCTTTAAACAATTCAAGCATGATGCGCGACGCTCCTTGTGTGGTCAAAGCCCGGGCAGTATAGCGTTAACACAGCGGCAATGGGATGTTTGTAGGTTGGCAACAGCACCTTAACGCAAACCGATTCAGTTGTTTACGTGGTGTAAAATTTTACCGATATGAAACGTTTTAGCAAATAGTGGGCATCCGGGAATCCATTCTGTTGACTTATATTTGCCTGAGCAATAATATCTGCCGTGATTAATCTACTTGCCGGGGCAACCATTGTGAAAAGCACGAATGATCTGTTTAACGATATCATTCCTTTAGGCCGCTTAATCCATATGGTTAACCAGAAAAAAGATCGTTTACTCAACGACTATTTATCGCCGCTGGATATCACCGCCACCCAGTTTAAGGTGCTGTGTTCTATCCGCTGCCAAACCTGTATCACCCCGGTAGAACTAAAAAAAATTCTTTCCGTCGATCTCGGCGCCCTGACCCGCATGCTGGACAGACTGGTATGCAAAGGCTGGATCGTGCGTAACCCGAATCCGAATGACAAACGCGGCGTGTTGGTGCAATTAACGCCCGACGGCGCGGCGCTTTGTGAGCAATGTCATCAATTGGTAGGGAAAGATCTGCACCAGGAATTAACAAAAAACTTAACGGCAGAAGAAGTGGTAACTCTTGAGTCTTTGCTCAGGAAAATATTGCCGTAAAAAACAAAGAGGTATGACGATGTCCAGACGCAATACTGACGCTATCACCATTCATAGCATTTTGGACTGGATCGAGGATAACCTGGAATCGCCACTGTCACTGGAAAAAGTGTCAGAACGTTCAGGTTACTCCAAGTGGCACCTGCAACGGATGTTTAAAAAAGAGACCGGTCATTCGCTGGGCCAATACATTCGCAGCCGCAAGCTGACGGAAATTGCGCAAAAGCTCAAGGAGAGCAACGAACCGATCCTGTATCTGGCGGAGCGTTATGGGTTTGAATCACAACAAACTCTGACCCGCACGTTCAAAAACTATTTTGACGTGCCGCCGCATAAATTCCGCGTGACAGATATGCCTGCTGAATCAAGGTATCTCTACCCGCTAAACCATGCTTGTTAATTATCGCCTGTTTTAAAGACGTATCGAGGAATGTATGAAACGTATTACCTGCGCCGCCATCACGCTGATGGTCCTGTTTTCCGGCCAGAGTTATGCGGAACAATTCAATCATCCGGCGCCGCAAGATTCCCGCGACGCGATGATTTTACCCGCCCCCCAACAAACATCGCCGTATGATTTTAACCATATGGGTGTGGGCAGTGACAAATCCGACGCATTAGGCGTGCCTTATTACAATCAGCACGGCTAATCGTTTTGCCCCGCATGAGCGGGGCTTTTTTTATTTCCTGCCTGATTAGCTCTTTCCCGACAAACCGATGTGTTATCCGGCCTGCACCGCCCGGCGCAGACGAAAACCAAACACGTTGATATACAGACCGCCCATCACCAGCACCGCACCTGCCAGTTGCAGCGCCGATAAGGTTTCGCCCAGCAGGATCGCTGCGCTCGCCATGCCGACGACCGGCACCAGCAGCGACAGCGGCGCAACGCGCCAGGTTTCATAGCGCCCCAGCAGCGAACCCCAGATGCCGTAGCCGATGATGGTTGCGACAAACGCCAGATAGGCCAGCGACAGCAGCGTGGTGGTATCAATAATCACCAGGCTTCGCAGCATCAGCGCCGGGCCGTCGAACACCAGCGAAGCGATCATAAACGGCACAATCGGAATTAAGGCGCTCCACACCACCAGCGACATCACCGCCGGACGCGAGCTGTGCTGCATGATTTTTTTGTTGAAGATATTGCCGCAGGCCCAACTGAACGCCGCCGCCAGCGTCAGCACAAAACCCACCAGCGGAACGTGCTGGCCGTTAAGACTCGATTCGATTAACACCAGCACACCCAGCACCGCCAGCGAAATGCCGACCAGCTGTTTTGAGTGCAGCCGCTCGCCGAATACACCTGCGCCGAGAATAATGGTGAAAAAGGCCTGCGCCTGTAATACCAGCGATGCCAGCCCGGCAGGCATGCCGAATTTGATCGCGCAAAACAGAAAGGCGAACTGACCGAAACTGATCGTCAGCCCGTAACCCAGCAACAAACGCAGCGGAATGTTGGGCCGCGCGACGAACAAAATTGCCGGGAACGCCACTAACACAAAGCGTAAACCTGCCAGCATCAACGGCGGCATACTGTGCAGGCCAACTTTGATCACCACAAAATTCAGCCCCCACGCCACCACCACCAGCATTGCCAGCAGTACATCTTTACGCGTCATTCTCCGCCCCTGTCGTTTCAATTTTTGTAAAATTTACGTTAACGCAAAAAATAGTACAGCGACAGATCATTAAATTCGGTAGGTCAGTTTGGGCATTTGTCGCTAAATCAACCGTTGAACATAGCGGTTTATGCATGTTATTGCTGTATACATCACAAAAAACTATAACAACCAGCATGTCGGGCAAAACATGACCACACCACAAACACGATCCACCGTCGCACTACTGGCGTCCTCTCTGTTATTAACCATTGGTCGCGGCGCAACGCTGCCGTTTATGACCATCTATCTTAATCGCCAGTACGGCATGGCCGTCGATCAGGTCGGTTATGCCATGTCCGTCGCGCTGACTATCGGTGTTGTCTTTAGCCTTGGTTTCGGCATGCTGGCGGATAAGTTCGACAAAAAACGCTATATGTTGCTGGCGATCGTCGCCTTTATCACCGGTTTTGCCGCTATCCCGCTGACGCATCACGCCGGGCTGGTGGTGCTCTTTTTCGCCCTGATCAACTGCGCTTATTCGGTCTTCTCCACGGTGCTGAAAGCCTATTTTGCCGATACGCTCACCCCGACGGCGAAAGCGAAGGTCTTTTCGCTGAACTACACCTTTCTCAACATCGGCTGGACCGTCGGCCCGCCGCTGGGCACGCTGCTGGTGATGCAAAGCATCAATCTGCCATTCTGGCTGGCAGCTGTCTGCGCAGCATTCCCGCTGGTTTTTATCCAGTTTTTTGTCCGCCGCGTGGCGGTGGGCAGCGGCATGGAGCCTGCGGTTCCCTGGTCGCCATCGGTCCTGCTGAAAGACAAAGCGCTCGGCTGGTTTACCCTCTCGAACCTGCTTGCTTCCTTTGTTTGCGGCTCTTTCGCCTCCTGCCTTTCCCAGTACGTAATGGCCGTAGCGGACAGCGATTTTGCTGAAAAAGTGGTGGCCGTTGTGCTACCGGTCAACGCCGCTATCGTGGTTTCGCTGCAATACGCTGTCGGGCGCAAGCTGACCGCCACCAACCTGCGTCCGTTAATGGCGTTCGGCACAGTTTGTTTCGTGGTGGGACTGGTGGGATTTATGCTCTCCGGCAACAACTTATGGCTGTGGGGGCTTTCCGCTGCCGTATTTACGCTGGGCGAAGTGATTTATGCGCCAGGTGAATATTTGCTGATCGATAACATCGCGCCGCCGGGGATGAAAGCCACCTATTTTTCCGCCCAGGCGCTGGGCTGGCTGGGTGCGGCAATGAACCCGCTGCTGACCGGGATCATTCTCACCACCCTGCCAGCCTGGTCGCTGTTTGTGATCCTGATCGTCACCATTGGCATCGCATGGCTGATGCTGGTGAAAGGGATGCAGGTACGGCAATGGGGCGCAGTGCCAGCGCAATAAATAGTAGGTGCCTGATGGCGGCCACGCCATCAGGCACTCACAACGGTTTACCTGGTCACCACACTTGTGCGGCGATATTTGTCACCAGACGCACTTTGTCCCACTGCTGCTCCGGCGTTAGCGAGTTGCCCTCTTCGGTGGAAGCAAAACCACACTGCGGGCTAAGGCAAATCTGGTTGATATCCACATATTTTGCCGCTTCCGCGAGACGCGTTTTCACCCCTTCCGGGTTTTCCAGTTCGCCGTTTTTGGTGGTAATAAGCCCCAGCACTACCTGCTGTTTACCCGGACGAACAAAGCGCAGCGGTGCAAAATCACCGGAACGATCGTTGTCATATTCGAGGAAAAAGGCATCGACATTGACGCTGCCGAACAGCACTTCTGCCACCGGCTCGTAGCCGCCTTCGGAAATCCAGGTCGAACGGAAATTGCCGCGGCAGACATGTAACCCGATGGTCAGATCCTCCGGCTTATCTTCCAGCGCGTTATTGAGTACGCGGGCATAAATGTGCGCCAGTTCATCCGGATCGTCACCGCGTTCGCGGATCTGGCGACGCTGATCGTCAGAGCAGAGATAGGCCCAGACGGTGTCATCCAGTTGCAGATAACGGCAGCCGGCGGCATAGAAGGCGTGGATGGCATCGCGCCAGGTGGTCGCCAGATCGTCAAAATAGGCATCCAGTTGCGGATAGACGGTCGCATCAATATCTTTACGCCCGCCGCGGAAGTGCAGCACGCTCGGGCTGGGGATGGTCATCTTCGGCTGCGCGCTGCCGCTGATGCTTTTCAGATAGCGGAAATCGTTGAGCATTGGGTGATCGCCAAAACGCAGTTTGCCGGTAACGCGTACGCCGTGGGCTTTGGTTTGCACGCCGTTAAACTGAATGCCTTTCTCCGAATCGTAGCGCTCAACCCCTTCCAGGCCGTCGAAGAAATCAAAGTGCCACCAGGCGCGACGAAACTCCCCGTCCGTCACCACATGCAGACCGCAAGCGCACTGCTGTTCAACGACATGACGGATGGCCTCATCTTCGACACTGCGCAGCTGCTGTGCGGTGATCTCGCCCTGCGCAAACTGCTGGCGGGCATTTTTGATGGCATCCGGTCGCAAGAAACTGCCGACTACGTCTGCGCGGAAAGGGGCCTGATGTCGCTGCATGGTTATTCTCCTCGAACGCCGGAGCAGATGATTACCCGGCGTGATAATTCATAATTTGAATGTTTTAGCCTTCTGGATGGCTAAATGTCCAAACAAAATGTCACACCGGGCAGAGCGCAGCAACAGAGAAAATTTCACCATGCATGAGAAAGTTTCATGATGACGTCATAAAGATGAAAACAGAGGATTAGAAATCCGCTTCGCGCTGGCCGCTGGCGAAGGCATAACCTTCATCTTCCCAGCCGGTGATGCCACCGATCATGATTTTGACCGGCAACCCCAGCCGCGCCAGTTTCAGCGCCGCGCGATCGGCGCCGTTGCAGTGCGGTCCGGCGCAATACACCACAAACAGCGTCTCCGACGGCCAGGCCGCCATGCGTTCGGCCGTCATCATGCTGTGCGGCAGATGCAATGCGCCGGGAACGTGACGACGAGCGAATGCATCCGGGCTGCCAACCACATGCAGCAGGACAAAATCTCTGTCGTTATGAGTGATAGCGTCATGCACATCGGCGCAATCTGTTTCAACACTCAGGCGGCGCAGAAAATGGCTGGTGGCTTGTTCAGGGGATGCGACGGGAAAATCAGTAACGTAGCTCATCGTGCTTTCTCCTTATTTGTGTTAACAGTAATCTAACCAAAACAGGACAACTTCGCTGCACCGTTCTATGCCAGATAACACCAGGATAATGACAACTTTACGACATTCCCCCGCAGCGCACCGTGTTGTTGCCCTCGCCTATGATGGGCTTTGCACCTTTGAGTTTGGCGTCGCGGTGGAGATCTTCGGTCTGCCGCGCCCGGAAATGGGCGATAACTGGTATCACTTCGCCGTGGCGGCAGTGGATGCCGGAGAACTGCGGGCGACCGGCGGTATTCGCATAACGGCCGAAGGCGGGCTGGAACTGCTGGCCGACGCGCAGACCATTGTCGTGCCCGGCTGGCGCGGCGCAGAGTCGCCCGTTCCGGCTGATTTGTGCGCTGCGCTCCAGCAAGCCTGCCAGCGGGGTTGCCGCATTATCTCCATCTGTTCCGGGGTGTTTGTGCTGGCGGCGGCGGGCCTGTTAAACGGGCGCAAAGCCACCACCCACTGGCGTTATACCGACGGGCTGCGCGAGCGCTATCCGGCCATTGTGGTGCTGGAGGATGCGCTCTATTACGACGAAGGGAATGTGATGACGTCCGCTGGCAGCGCGGCGGGGATCGATCTCTGTCTGCACGTGGTCCGTGAGGATTTTGGCCTTGACGCGGCGAACATGGTCGCCCGGCGGCTGGTGGTTCAGCCACACCGCGATGGTTCGCAGACGCAGCAGCTTATCCGCCCGGTCGCCCGCACGCGCGAGAGCCGCCAGTTGGGGCAGTTGTTTGATTTCCTCCACCAGCAACTTGCGGAAAGCCATACCGTGGCGTCACTGGCGCAGCGGGTGGGCATGAGCCCGCGCACCTTTTTACGCCGTTTTCAGGAATCGACAGGCACCACACCCGCGCGCTGGATTTTACAGGCGCGGTTGCAGCGCGCTCAGACGCTGCTCGAACAAACACGCATGCCTATTGATCTGGTCGCCGGGCAGGCAGGATTTGGTAATGCTGCGTTGCTGCGCCACCATTTTCATCAGCAGTACGGCATCTCCCCGGCGATGTACCGCAAGAAGTTTGCCGAAATGGCGAAATAACGCGCGCCATTCAGGCTTTATTGAGGTTCACCAGGTTATTATCTCTCCATCGCGGCTAAATAATTAAGGTAAGAGAGGCAAGTTGGTTAATTAGATGGAGGTTTAAAATGATGGCAAATATGCATGTCTTTATGGCAGTACTGGGAGTGATTCTTTTTTCCGGATTCCTTGCTGCTTATTTTAGCCACAAATGGGACGACTGATGAACAGCGATAATCCCCCACCGGGAAGGCCCCTTGCGTAAATGCGTGAGGGGCCTTTTTTCATTATGCCAAAAAAAAACCGCCGTATTGGCGGTCAATGCTTGCATGGATGGTTTTGTATTGTTCTGTACGTTCACTCAACGGGATGGGTAAACGCCGTGCTGACTACGTTAGCAGTTACTGCCTCAATAAAGGTTAAACAAAGCTGAGCTGGCGATAAAAAAAACGCCAGCGAAACGTTTTGCTATTGAAATTATTGAAGATATATCTTTCAGCGCAATGAGAATATGTTAACGTCGAATCACCACTTCACAGACCGGAGGGGTTATTCCCAATCTCAAATTTCAGTGCCCGGTTTGCAGCAGCCGAAAGTTTTTATTCACCACATTCTGCCAGGAACGGCAACAGCCGCATGGCGCAATTTGCTCAGTATGTGGAACAAGACTGACGGCCAGAACCTGTATATCCACGCCGCGTCGCAGACGCTGGCCAAAACCTGTAATGTAAATGGGCCTCGCTGAGGCCCTTTTGATTTTTATATTTTGCCTACTGCATGATAATTCAGGTAACTGCACAAACTGCCCGCATTTTATTTTCCGCTATTTGCACGAAACGTTAACGTTCAATTCTGGCTGCGACATGGCGTAAAAAAACCGCCCTCAGGCGGTCGTTAATTAATAAAATTTCCGGATGGCCTGTTCGGTTTCCTGTTGGCTCACCAGATCGGAGAAACGGGCAACCAGGAAGGTTTCGCCATCCAGTTCCCAGGGTTCAATCGGGATTTCGAGAAACGAGCTCTGCTCATTTTTGAACGTGACCGATTTTGCATTGTCTTCCACGGTCACGTTTTCAACCTTACCACCGGCGCGTATTACCACTACATTTTTGGTCATGTCGGTTACCTCAGTTGCTCAAATTGGATTCGACATTAGCACAGTCATTGTCTGAATGCCCGGGTTATGCCACAGAATGTTAACGTTCAAATCAGGTCCTTTAATTTGGCTTAATGAACGACATAACGCCACGGTCGTAAATGTGAGATAGCCCACACTTTAACAACTGAGTGGGCTAAAAGCGGCAATTAACGCGGTAAAGGGAGAGGAAATTAAAAAGCCAGAGGCCCCGGTAATGCAGGCCTCTGGCTGAGGAGTTTACGGTGATGCCGGGTGCCTCCCGGTGAGTTCGCGCCAGACCACGAAACCCGCGATACCCCAAAAAGGTTTGACTGGTTGCCCCTCCGCGCAGGGGGATTCATCACCATCTGTTACGGTATTTCTCACGCGGAAACAGGTCAATAACCCTGCGAGTTATGTAACTTTTTAAAGCATTTCCGCCCGTAATTAATCACTTAACCCGCGATTTTTCAGCATCGGCTCGATCTGCGGATCGTGGCCGCGCCATTGCCGATAAAGCTCACCGAGATCGCTGCTGTTGCCGCGCGACAAAATGGCTTCGCGGAATCGTTGCCCATTTTCACGGCTTAAACCGCCCTGCTCCACAAACCACTGATAGCCGTCATCGGCCAGCATCTGCGTCCATAAATAGGCGTAATAGCCAGCGGCATAACCACCACCAAAAATATGCGCGAAATAGCTGCTGCGATAGCGCGGCGGTACTGCCGCCAGATCGAGCTGCTCCTTGCGAATAGCTTCACGCTCAAACGCATCGACATCATTTACCCCGGCGCCATCGGCCAGCGCATGCCAGTTCATGTCGAGCAGCGCCGCGCTCAGCAGTTCCGTCATGTCATAGCCTTTATTGAACTGGGTGGCTTGCAGCATTTTCTCGCGCAGCGCCTCCGGCATCGGCTCGCCGCTCTGATGATGACGGGCGTAGTGCGCGAAAACCTGCGGCTGGCTGGCCCAGTGCTCATTGATTTGCGAAGGGAATTCAACGAAATCGCGCGGCGTATTGGTGCCGGAAAGCGTGGCGTAACGCTGGCTGGCAAATAGCCCATGCAGCGTGTGGCCAAACTCGTGGAACAGCGTGATCACTTCATCCCATGACAGCAGCGCTGCCTGCCCGGCAGCCGGTTTCTGGTAGTTACAGACGTTATAGATCACCGGCTGCGTACCGTTCAGCGTCGATTGTTCAACAAAATTGCCCATCCACGCGCCGCCGCTTTTTGAGTCGCGAGCGTAGTAATCGCCGTAAAACAGCGCCAGACCGCGGCCGTCAGCATCAAAAATCTCCCACACGCGCACGTCGGGATGATAGACCGGAATATCAAAACGCTCGGTGAACCGAATGCCAAACAGCTCGCTCGCCGCCCAGAACACGCCGTCCGTGAGCACAGAGTTGAGCGCGAAATAGGGTTTGATTTGTGATTCATCCAGCGCATATTTCGCCAGACGAACCTGCTCGGCATAGAACGCCCAGTCCCAGGCCTGCGCGGTAAAGCCGCCCTGCTGGGTGTCAATCATCTGCTGAATATCAGCCAGTTCCCGCTCGGCGCGCGCGCGGGCGGCAGGCGCGATATTGCGCATAAATGTCAGCGCGGCCTGCGGCGTACCGGCCATCTGATCGGCGATTTTCCAGCTGGCGAAATCATTAAAGCCAAGCAGTTTTGCCTGCTGCGCACGAAGCTGCACCAGACGCAGCACAATCGCGCGGGTATCATTGGCATCCCCGCGCTGTGTGCGCAGCCAGCCGGCGGTAAACAGATTTTCACGGGTCTGGCGATCGCGCAGCACAGCCAGCGCCGGTTGCTGGGTGGTATTGAGCAGAGAGAGCAGCCAGCGGTTTTCCAGCCCTTTCGCCTTCGCCGCTTCGGCGGCCGAGGCGATCTCTTCGGCACTTAAGCCATCGAGTTGATGGACATAATCCACCACCAGCCCGCCCGCTTTATCCGCAGCCAGCAAACGCTGGTTAAACTGGCTGGTCAGCGCCGCCGCTTCGGTATTCAGCGCTTTCAGCGTCGTTTTATCTTCTGCACTCAGCATCGCGCCTGCGAGGACAAACTTCTGATACGTCGTTTCGACGAGGCGCAGCGATTCTGCATCCAGCCCCAGCGCCTCACGCTGACGCCATACGCTTTCCACGCGGGCGAACAACGTATCATCGAGGTAAATATCGTTCGCCAGTTCCGCCAGTTCCGTGGAAAACGCCTCATCGAGCTGCTGTAAAAAATCATTGGTATGCGCGGAGGTCATGGCGAAAAAGACGCTGGTCACCTGATTCAGCAGGTGGCCGCTCTGCTCCAGCGCCAGCAGCGTATTGTCAAAATCGGCGGCCGCCGGGTTCGCCGTAATGGCGGCGATCTCCGCGCGCTTTTGCCGCACGCCTTCGTCAAATGCCGGGCGATAGTGTTCATCAGTAATCACATCAAACGGCGGCGCCTGATACGGCAGTGGGCTTGCAGAGAAAAAGGGATTGGTAACCGACATGTTTCGCTCCTGAACAGGGTGAATCTTTTCAGAGTAGGCATCCGCTGCGCGCATCGCAATCATTTCTCTCTCTGCTGCCGCACAAGCGTGCATTTTTTGCCACACTGTAACTTGTGTTACCGCAAACATGCGGTCATGCTAGCGTTCAACACCACAAAAAGCGTTGAGGAACAGTGAGATGATTATTCTGGTTACCGGGGCAACGGCAGGTTTTGGCGAAGGCATCACACGCCGTTTTATTCAGAACGGCCACAAAGTGATCGCCACTGGCCGTCGCCAGGAACGTTTACAGGAGCTGAAAGATGAGCTGGGGGATAACCTCTACATCGCGCAGCTGGATGTTCGCAACCGTGCGGCAATTGACGAGTTGATGGCTTCCTTGCCAGCACAGTGGCGCGATATTGATGTGCTGGTCAACAATGCTGGCCTGGCGCTGGGGCTTGAGCCTGCGCATAAAGCCAGCGTCGATGACTGGGAAACGATGATCGACACCAACAACAAAGGTCTGGTTTACATGACGCGCGCGGTACTGCCGGGCATGGTGGAACGTAATCGCGGTCATATCATCAATATCGGTTCAACGGCGGGGAGCTGGCCGTATGCGGGCGGCAACGTCTACGGCGCGAGCAAAGCGTTTGTGCGCCAGTTCAGCCTTAACCTGCGTACCGATCTGAGCGGTACGGCGGTGCGCGTGACCAATATTGAGCCGGGTCTGGTCGGCGGTACGGAGTTTTCGAACGTGCGCTTTAAAGGCGATGATGCCAAAGCGGGAAAAACCTACGAGAATACCACTGCGCTGACGCCGGAAGATGTGACCGAAGCGGTCTGGTGGGTGGCGACGCTGCCGAAGCATGTCAACATCAACACCCTTGAGATGATGCCGGTAAGCCAGACGTATGCAGGCTTAAGCGTTCACCGTCAGGGTTAACTTTCCCACCCGGCCTGCGGGCCGGGTATGGGATGTACCGTAAATAAATGGTATGGTAGCCGGGTTAACCCTTTAAAAAGTAAGAGCGAATGGCCGCTGAAACGCAACTCAACCCTACACAGCCCGTAAATCAACAAATTTACCGCATTC